>Ga0326597_10010411_pt1 | contig 12391 bp, 12 predicted proteins | sample RVTome_12_FD_203789 | JGI IMG/M metagenome (GOLD analysis project Ga0326597, IMG submission 203789) | Soil microbial communities from uranium-contaminated site in the Upper Colorado River Basin, Wyoming, United States - RVT100D185 | ecosystem: Environmental > Terrestrial > Soil > Contaminated >... | reverse complement strand
GGCGTCACCGTGCGCGACATGGAACGTTTCGAACGGGACCTTCGCAGGCTGCGCCCACACATCGCAGTGGTCACCGTCCCCGCCGAGGCGGCGCAGGCCGTCATCGACCGCGTGAGCAATGCCGGGATCAAGGCCGTGCTGAACTTTGCGCCGGCGGGCGTTCAGGCCCGCGACGACGTCACGGTGCGCAACGTCAACATGGCGCTCGAACTCGAAGTGCTCTCATACGCGCTCATCCACGGTGCCTGACACGGCCCGCCAGAGCTGCGCGAACTGAGCCGCCGGCAGCGTTTCAGGACGGGCCTCGGGCACAATTCCACACGTGGCGAGAATGGCCGTGGCCTCGTCGGCGCCGATTTGCGTGAGCGACCGCACGATGGTCCGGAGCTGTTTGCGGCGCTGCGCGAACACGGTCTGCACGAAGCGCCGGAATGCTTCTTCTTCATCCGGCGCAACGACGGCGTCCACGCGGGGCGTGATGCGGACGACCGCCGAATCCACGGTCGGCGGCGGATTGAACGCGCCAGGTGCGATGCGGAACAGGTTCTCCACGCGCGCGACCGCCTGCACGTTCACTGAGAGGGCGCCATACTCGGATCCGCCCGGATCCGCGCGCAACCGCTCTGCCACTTCGCGCTGCACGAGGAACACCGCGCGTACCGGCCACGGGTGGTGCAGCGCGTGAAACAGGATCGGTGTGGTGATGTAGTACGGCACGTTTCCGATTACGGAGTACGGCCCACCGGCGAGTTCGGCCAGCGATACGTCCAGCACGTCGGACTCGACGATCGTCACGCGCGGCTTGGCGGCGAAGCGTTCGCGAAGCCGCGGTGCAAGGTCGCGGTCGAGCTCGATGGCGATGAGTCGCCGACAATGCGGCACCAGACGGTCAGTGAGCGCGCCGTGCCCTGCCCCGATCTCCACCACCGTTTCACTGCCAGTCAGCGCGAGCGCGCGGACAATGCGGTCGAGGATCCGCGGATCGGTGAGAAAGTGCTGGCCGAGTCGCTTGCGCGGCCGCAGGCGCAGCGGCTCGTTGCCTTTCACCGCTCCGTCAGGAGCGCACGACGACCATCGTCAGATCGTCGCGCCTCGCGATGCCCCGTTCGTGCTTCTCCACCAGAGCGAGCACGTGGTCAACGATCTTCGCGGCAGGCAGCGCGCGATGCTCGATGATCGCTTCGAGCACCTTTCGCTCGCCCAGCTTCGCGTCGCGCGCATCGCGCGCGTCGCACACGCCGTCGGTGAACAGCACAAGGAGGTCCTTTTCGCGCCGCCACGGCAGCTCGGTCGATTCGACCTTGGATACGGTGTCGAGCCCGATCGGCGGCTCGTGCGCCAGCAGGCGGTCGGCCGTGCCATTGCTCCTGACAATGAATGCGTGCGGGTGGCCGTGATTCGCGTAGCGCACCTGAGCGCGGCGCGGGTCGATCACCGCGTAGCAGAGCGTGAGATACATGTCCGTCGACTCCAGCTCATCACGGAGCGAGTCGATCAGCGAGCGCACCACCCGCCCGGGGTCGGTCGTGCGCTGAGCGTGAATCGCCGCGGCGCTCATCGCCAGCGCCATGATGAGCGCCGCCTGATACCCGTGGCCCGACACGTCACCGATCATCACGCCGGTCCGCCCGCCGGCGAGGCGGAACAGATGGTAGAAATCGCCCCCCACGCTCCGCGCCGGAAGCACGCGCGCGGCCGCGTCGGCGTGGGGCGCCACGATCTGCGCCGACGGAAGCAGCTTCATCTGTAGCTCGTGCGCGAGCTGCATCTCCTGCGCGAGCCGCTGCTGATCGAGCGAGGCGCGAACCAGGCGGGCATTCTGAATCGCGGTGCCGATCTGCGTTGCGATGGCGGCGACCAGCTTGAGGTCGCCGGCGCTGAACGGCTGCGGCGCGACGCGCTCCGCAAGCGCGACCACGCCCAGCGGCGTCGTGCCAGACGGCGTCGTCCACTGAATCGGCACCGCGAGCAGCGCGCCCGTCAGGTGCGACTCCGCCTGAGCGCGGGGCGCGTCCGCCGCAACGAGCCGCGCGTGGCGCTCGCGAAAGACCTGCGCGAGCACGCTCGTCGCATCGCTCGTCGCAATCGAACCGAGCGTCGCCGGATCAAGCCCGCGCGCCGCCACAGGACTCAGCACATCGCGCTCGGCGTCGTGCACCACAATCACACCGCGCCGCGCGCCAACCGTGACGGCGATGTCCCGGAGGATGATCGCCGCAGCTTCCTCGAGCGTGACCGTGCGCCCGAGAATCTCGCCGATGGCGTACAACAGATTGATCTCTTCGTATCGTTCCGCGAGTTCTTCCGCGGCCTGCTGCGCCTCGAGCTGCGCGGTTTCCAGCGGGCCGAGCGAACTCACGCCCGCCTCACGCCCGCCGGACGGTAATCCGCACCACGTTGCCGCCGTCCACGAACTGCTCCACGCGGTCGGCCAGGCGCCGCATCAGAAACAACCCGCGGCCGTCCTCCTCCTCGAGCCGGTCGGCGAGGGTGGGATCAAGCGTGCACGCATCGAGGTCAAACCCCGTGCCCTCGTCGGCGACTTCAATGACGAGTTCCACATCGTTGATGAGGGCGCGCACGCGCACCACCTTGCCTCGATCCTGCGCGTTGCCGCGGAGAATCGCGTTCGCGAGCGCTTCGGTGAGCGCAACGGGCACGTTCAGCGACAGCAGGTGCTGGGGAAACTGCCGGTCGGCGCAGTGGGCGGCGACCTGTGCCACGATACCCTCGATGTATTGCACGTCGCTTGGAATCGCGACGTCGAGCGCGTAAGACGGCTCGGGCATCTAGAAGCTCTCGAGCGCCCGTTCGCGCGAATCGGAAATCGGGAACAGGGTGTCGAGTTTGGTCAGTTCGAACAGGGTGCGGAGGTCGTCGTTGAGATTTGCAAGACGCAGCTCTCCGCCGTCTTCGCGAAGCCGCTTGGCCAGCGACACGAGCACGCCGAGCCCCGACGAGTCGATGTACCCGGTGCGGGTGAAATCGACAAGCACCTTGCGGGCGCCCGCGTCGTACTCGTCCAGCACTCGCTGTTTCAGTTCCTGGCGATTGCCGACGATGAGCTGCCCTTCGACCTCGACAATCGTGATGTCGTCCAGCTTGCGAATCGTGAAGCTCATACGGACTCCGGTGATGCTGCTGCCTGAAGAGCGGTAATCGCCGCCACGTGGACGATATCATCCGCGCTCGCCCCACGCGAGAGATCAGCGCTCGGCCGCGCAAGCCCCTGGAGGATGGGGCCAATGGCGGGCGATCCGGAAATGCGCTCGACAAGCTTGTACGCAATGTTCCCCGCGTCCAGTGACGGGAAGATGAGCACGTTTGCCCGGCCCGCTACGGGGTCCTCGGGCGCCTTGCGCTGCGCCACGCCGGGTATGAGGGCGGCGTCCGCCTGCAGCTCGCCCGTGCATACGTCCAGGGTGGTGTCGCGCTCACCCACAATCGACATCGCCTCCCGGACCGCCTCCACGGAGGCCCCGCCGGCGCTGCCGTGCGTGCTGAACGACAGGAACGCCACGCGCGGCACGTCGCCCACGATCGCCGCGCGCGCGCGGGCCGATGCGAGCGCGATGTCGGCGAGCTGTTGCGCAGTCGGATACTCGACCACAGCGCAATCGGCGAACGTGAGCACCTCACCCTCTTCGCCCCGAAACGGCGGCACCGGCAGGTAAAAAGCGCTGGAGATGGTTCGCACCCCCGGCGCCAGGCCCACGAGCCACAACGCCGCGCGGACCACGTCGCCGGTGGTGCGGACGGCTCCGGCTACGCAACCGTCAACATCACCCATCCGCAGCAGGCCGTTCGCGAAGAACAGCGGGTCGCGCGCGACCTCAGCCGCCTTGGCCGCCGTGAGCCCCGCACGCGACCGGCGCGAGTAGATCGTCTCGGCGATCGCACCAGCGCGTGGATCGGTCGCGGGATCAACCACCGGAAGGCCCAGCGCGTGCACCGCGGCGTGCGACTCGGGGCGTGCTGGGTCGAGCACCATCACTGGCCGCGCGATGCCTTCGTCGGCCAGGCGGCGCGCCGCTTCGAGGACGCGCGCGTCTTCACATTCGGCGAGGGCCAGACGCTGCGGCGCCCTCGCCGCCCGCTCGCGCACCAGCGCGAGGAAACTCACGGCGCGATCACCGTCGAGGCGGGTATTTGCGCATCAGTGCCGCGGCCACCGGCGGCGGCACGAGGCCGTCGATGCGTCCGTGGAACTGCGCCACCTGCCGCACGAGACTCGAACTGATGTACGTCGTTTCCAGCGACGGCACCATGAACACCGTTTCAAGTCCGGCGTCGAGGTGACGGTTCATCAGCGCCATGCTCATCTCGTAATCGAAATCGGCCACCACGCGCAGGCCGCGAATGACGAGCGTGGCGCCGACCTCACGCGCGACGTCGACAAGCAGTCCGCGGAACATCCGGACCTCGACGCGCGGATCGGTGATGCTTTCGCGAATGAGGTCCTGCCGCTCTTCGACCGTGAACAACGGCTGCTTCGCGAGGTTGTTGAGCACACCCACCACCAGCCGGTCGACGAACCCGAGGCTGCGATGAATGAGATCCGCGTGACCGTTGGTCAGCGGATCGAAACTTCCGGCGTAGATCGCAGTGCGTTTCATTCGGATCGGTCGGCGACGCGGTAGAAGGTAATGGCCGTGTCTCCGTACCGCCGCGTCTCGCCTCCGGCGGGCAGCGCCACGCGGGCGGAGTGTTCCACGCCCAGCACGTGCGCGAACGGCACCGCGAGCCACTGCTCGGCGATCGCCGTGGAGGCCGCCGAGGCATACGGCGGGTCGGCGAACGCCACATCGAACGCGCCACGATGCAGGCGCGCCGCAAAGCGCTCGGCGTCCGCGCGCACGACCTCAGCGCGCGGCGCCGCGCCGAGCGCCTCGATGTTGGCGTTCAGGGCACGAAGGCTCAGCCGGTTGGATTCCACGAATGTGGCGTGCCGTGCACCTCGTGAGAGTGCTTCGAGGCCCAGAGCGCCAGAACCGGCGCACAGATCGACCACCGTCGCGCCGTCGAGCAGCGGGTGCACAATGCTCATCCACGCCTCGCGCACGCGATCGGACGTCGGCCGTGCCGGCCCGTCTGGCGCCTTGATGCGCCGCCCGCCCCAATCACCGGCAACGATCCGCACCGCGCTTACTGGCGAGCGTCCGCGATCCGGGCCTGGAGCCGCGCACGGCCCTGCCACTCATCACGCTCGAGCCGGTACACCACGTCGAGCGGCCGCGACCAGTCAAAATCGCTCACGCGCTGCGCGAAATCCCACGCAATCGCATCGATTGCCGCCGTGCCCTGCGCGAGGCGCGTACGAATTCCGGTCTCGCCAATGCGGCGCACGGCGGCGGCAGCGGTCACCTGCGACGCGAGAAAAACCGGCGCCGGGTTCCCGACACCATACGGCTCGCAGTGCCGCAGGGCCTGGAACAGCTCCTCAGTCGCGGAACCGAGCGGCAGTTCAAGATCGATGCGCAGTTCGTGCGTGAGGTCGTCCGGCGTAAGCCGCTCCATCGCGACCTGGTTGAAGCGCTCCGCGAACTCGTCGATCCGGGACGCATCCAGTGTCACACCGGCCGCGGCGCGATGGCCTCCAAAACGGGTGAACAGATCACTGCACTCGGAGAGCGCGCCGTGCAGATCGAACGCCGGAATGGAGCGGCCGGAACCCTTCCCGACGGAACCCTCGAGTGCAACGAGCACGGCGGGTCGCGCCGTCTCCTCGACAACGCGCGACGCCACGATGCCAACGACGCCGGGATGCCAGCCTTCTCCAGCGAGCACGAGGCCGTAGGTCGAGTCGAGATCAAGCAAATCGAGCTGACGGCGCGCCTCCGCGAGCGTCTGACGGTCCAGGTCCTGCCGGCGGCGGTTGAGTTCCTCGAGTTCGCGAGCGATGCCGAGCGCGACACCCTCGTCGTCGGTAAGCAACAGCTCAACGCCGCGCATCGCGCTGCCAATGCGGCCGGCCGCGTTGAGCCGCGGCGCAAGAACGAATCCGATGCGGCCCGCGGTGAGTTCTTTGGCGTCGAGCCCTGCGGCGCGCACCAGCGCCCGCACCCCCGGCAGGCTCGACGACGCCATCCTCCTCAGCCCGTGACGCACGAGAATGCGATTCTCACCGCGCAGCGGCGCGACATCGGCGACCGTTGCCATCGCCACGAGGTCGAGCAGATCGAACACGATGGACTCATCGCCGCCAACCGCGCGCGTGACGCCGAGCGCAAGCTTGAACGACACGCCGCCGGCGACGAGGTCCTTGTCGGGATAGCCGCAGTCCGGCCGCCGCGGATTCAGCACCGCAAGCGCGTCGGGAAGCGGGCCGTTCGGCAGGTGATGGTCCGTGATGATCACATCGATCCCGGCCGCGCGGAGTTGCGCGACCGGTTCGACCGCCGACGTGCCGCAGTCACACGTCACGACCAGCCCCGCGCCGCAATCGCGCGCCGCTTTCACGCCCGCGCCGGTGAGATCATATCCATCCGTGAGCCGGTTGGGCACAAACGGCACGACGCGCGCACCGAGCAGGCGGAAGACTCTGGTGAGGAACACGGTGGACGTAATGCCGTCGACGTCGTAGTCGCCGTGAACGAGCATGGTCTCGCCAGACTCGATTGCCCGCTGAATGCGCCCGACGGCACGGTCGAGGTCACGCATCGCGCTGGGGGAGTGCAGGTCGGCGAGCGGCGACTGAAGAAAACGGCGCGCGGCGACGGGGTCAGTCAGGCCGCGAGCGGTCAGCAGCGCGCAGACGGGCAGCGGGAGCGCCAGCTCCGCGGCGAGCGAGTGCATCGGGCCCGGCGCCGGAGCGGCGGGCGTGGCCCAGCGTGTCAGGGCGCGCCGGCGAATGGAACGCTGAACGCTCACACCAGATTAATACGCCTGCGACCGCACAAATGCACCATCAATTGGTTGCATATAGCAGCACGCCGCAGCCTTCGCACATCTCGATGCTTCCGGTGTTCTGCATCGTGTAGCGCCGCTGGACGGGAATCGCCGTGTCGCAGGAGCTGCACGCGCCGCCGTTCAGCGGAAACACGGTCCGCCGGCGGCGCTTGATGCGGATGCGTTCGTACTTGGCGACGATCGCCCGCGACACCAGGGCCGCGCGCGTCGCGCGGTCTGCGCCCGCCGCGTCGAGCTCGGCTGTGATCACGGCGCGTTCCTCTTCAATCTGCGCGCGCGCTCCGGCCTGCTCGGCCTCCACGACTGTCACGGCGGCGATGGCCGCCTCGAGTGTCGCACGCATTTCGGTCAGGCGGCGGGTGACGGCGGCAAGGTCACTCTCTTCGTCCGCGAGGACTCGGCGAATCTGCTCGAGCTGGGTGACCGCGGCCGTCGCGGCGCGCATCGTCTTCACCTGATCGAGATGCGCCTGGTTGCGTTCAAGGACCTCCTTGTGTTCGGAGACCTTATCCCGGAGGAACGCCTGCCGCTGCTCCTCAGCCGTCAGTCCTGATCGCGCCCGCTCGACCCCATCGGCCGCCTCGCGCAGCCGCCGCTCGAGTTCAGCTACGCGGGGCGAAAGTTCGTCGAGTTTTGATTGAATCGCATCTATTGCCTCGTCCTGCTCCTGCAAAGCCAACAGCGCACTGAGATCCGGGGTCACGGTCGAGCGTGGGAGAATGAATCGGAGAGTGAAGGCGAACTTGCGCGCGACGTTGCGCGCCCGCGTACAGTTTAATGCGATGCGCTGCGCGGTGGGCGGTTGGTGATCTGCTGAATCTCGAGCTGCAGCCGCATCCTCTCCGCGCTGCGGGCGTCCGGGTCGCCCGACGGCGCGGCCTGCAGCGCCTCCATCCGCTCCCTGCGCCAGCGCACCTTGAGACGGCAGAGGGAGTCCTCAATTGTCGCGTCGAGGTGCACGATGCCCGCCAGGTTCGCCAGCAACTCCTCGAGAAGGACGGCCGCGTCGGCGTCGAGCCGTTCGGCCCACGTCGCCACATCGGCACCGGGCGACGACAGCAGTGCCTGGTGAACCGCCACCAGCCGCTCGTCGCGGATCGTGGCCTGCGCGAGCGGGTCGCCAGCAGCCGCCTCGTCGTCGATGCGCCCGAGCGCCTCGGTGATCGCCTCGGCGCGGTCGGGCGCGATGAGCATCGACTGCACGAGGGTGCGCTCCGCGGTTTCACCATCGCGATGCCGCGCAGGCGCGCGCCGGCCGGGGCTGTCGCTTGAGCGAGCGGGCGCAGCCGGCGGCGCCCCAGGTCCCGCGGCGCGGCGCGCGCCGGCCGCCGCTTCGGCGGCAAGAGTCTCGCGCGGCACGCCCGACGCCTGCGACGCCCGCGTGAGATAGAGGTCGCGCGTGACGGGGTCCGCCGCGGCGCGAATCGACGGCAACAGCCGATCGATCGCCGTGCGCGTGCGCCGCACGTCGCCGAACCAGTCTCCGCGCTGCAGGATCTGGAGTTTGCGATCGAAGATGTCGACGGCCGCGCGCAGTTCCTTCTCGATGCCCGCCGCGCCGTGCTTTTGCACGAACGTGTCCGGATCCTCGCCGGGAGGCAGCGTGACAACGCGCACCGATGCCCGTTCCCGGAGCAGTGCGTCGCCAGAACGGAACGTCGCCTTGAGCCCCGCCTCATCGCTGTCGTAGAGCAGAAACACGTTCGCAGTCTGCCGTCGAATCAGCGCGGCCTGCTCAGACGTGAGCGCGGTGCCCAGCGGTGCGACGGCCTCTTCAACGCCGGCCACAACCGTCCGCACCACGTCGAAGTACCCTTCAACGATCACGATGCGATCGGCGCGTCTGATGGCGTGACGTGCGTCGTGCAGGTGGTACAGCAGCGATCCCTTGGAATAGATGGCTGATTCCGCGGAGTTGATGTACTTGGGCTCGCCTCCGTCAAGTGACCGCCCACCAAATCCAACCACGCGTCCGCGAATGTCGTGGATCGGAAACATCAGCCGCCCGCGAAAGCGGGGACGCGGCTCGTCCGCCTCCTCGCGCACCACCATCACACCGGCAGCGACCTGCCGCTCGACCGGAATGCCCAGTGCCTCGAGATGGCGGCGCAGCGCGCCAATCGGGCGCGGTGACACACCAAGGCCGAATCGATCGGCGACCTCTCGCGTGATGCCGCGCTTCGCGAGGTACTCACGCGCTACCGCGCCCTCGTCGTCATTCCACAGCGTGCGCTGAAAGAACTCCGCCGCCGCGGCCGCCGTCTCCCACAGCGGCTCACGTGGGTCAGGGCCCTCCGTGCGACGGGTCACTTCGCGCACTTCAATGCCAGCCTTCTGCCCGACGTACTTCACCGCCTCGACGAAGTCGAGTCCCAGGCGTTTCTGCACGAACGTGAACACAGAACCGGTTTCACCGCACGTCCAGCAACGATAACCGCGCCCCGGCATCACCGAGAAATTGTCACCCTTGCCCTGATGAAACGGGCACGGTCCGCGCCACGAATTGCCGACGCGCTTGAGCCGCACCTGTTCACCCACGATCGCGACGATGTCGGCCGCGTCGAGCACGTGCTCGACAATGTCGTCAGGTATCACGCGAACTCCACGATCGTGACCCCCGCCCCGCCCTCGTTCCACGCGCCAAGCCGGAACGATTTGACTCGCACATCCTTCCCGAGCATCTCCGTCACTTTCTCCCGCAAAGCGCCGGTGCCTTTGCCGTGAATGACGCGTACCGAGCGCAGGTCAGCGCGAATAGCAGAATCGAGCGAGCCGAGCAGCAGCGAGTCCACGTCGCCCGCGCGCACGCCGCGCAAATCGATTTCCGTTTTCACCTCGACGTCGGGGACTTCGCCAAGCGGAATGACCACTGGATCGGCGCGCTCAACAGACGCTCGGCGCACGGACGCCATCGGCACGGTCAACTTGAGCGATCCCACCGCGACCACCGCGTCGTCGTCGCGACGCTCCAGCAGGCGCCCAACTCTGCCCGGAAGGCTGTCGGTTTCCACCGCGTCGCCAACAACCGGCACTCTCACCGGTGAATCCATCGCAATGCGGCTATCAGGCTTGTCGAGGTCAGCCAGTGCCTCCGCGTGCGCGGCGGCGCTGCGCTCCAGGCCCTTCCGCGCCGCGCGCTCCTGTTCGGCGCGTTCAGCGTCCGAGCCCGCGGCGCGGCGCAACGCAGCGATGGTGCGCTCCACGTCGGCGCGCGCGTCGAGAAGATACCGCCGCGCTTCGGCGCGCGCGGCACGTTCGACCTCGCGCTCACGGTCACGCACGGCGCGCTCCCTTTCGGCCACGCGACGACCGTGGTCGTGGCTTCGCGCCTCGTCGGCAAACAGCGTCGTCTCGCGCTGCGTGAGCTCCGTCTCGCGACGCTCCAGCTCGGCGAGCAGCGCACTCACCGCGAGCTCCTGCTCCGGAACGCGCGCCGTTGCACGCGCAATGACGTCGGCCGGCAACCCGAGCCGTTGCGCGATCTGAAGTCCGTACGATCGGCCGGGAATGCCCTGTTGGAACCGGAACGTCGGCGCAAGGCGCGCGTCGTCGAATTGCAGAGACGCGTTGATAATGCCCGGCACAGTGAGCGGCAGATCTTTCAGCGCGCCGAGGTGTGTTGTCGCCAGCGTACGCACACCGCGTGCGGTGAGCTGCTCCAGAATCGCCGCGCCGAGCGCCGCGCCTTCGCTCGGGTCGGTACCGGAGCCAAGTTCGTCGATAAGCACCAGCGAGTGCGCGGTAGCGCGGACCAGAATGTCGCGGAGGTTGCGAAGATGCGCGGAAAAAGTGGAGAGTGAGGCCTCGATCGATTGTTCATCGCCGACGTCTGCGAACACGTTGTCGACGCACGGGAGCACGGTTCCCGCGGCAGCAGGCACCGGAAACCCAGCCTGCAGCAAGAGCTGGAACAAGCCGACCGCCTTCAGCAACACCGTCTTGCCGCCCGTGTTAGGGCCGCTGACCAGCAGCGTCCGTTCGGTCGCGCTGAGCGTGAGGTCAAATGGAACGACCTCAACACCCTGCACGAGCAGCAACGGATGCCGTCCATCGCGGACGACGAGATCGCCCGGCGGCTCGCCGAGCGTGACCGGACCGCATCGCAGGTCATCGGCAAATCGGGCGCGCGCGTGCAGCGAGTCCAGTTCGGCGAGGGCGTCGAAACTCGCCGCAATCTCCTCGGCATGCGGCCGCGCGAGATCGGTGAGTTCGAGCAGCAACCGGTCCACTTCGCGCTGCGCGTCGATCTCGACTTCGCGAATGTGATTCGACGCCTCAATCGCGGCCGGCGGCTCGACGAACAGCGTCGCGCCCGTCGCCGATGTGTCGTGCACGATTCCGCCGACCGTCCGCTGCGCCTCGCGCCGGATGGGCATTACGTAGCGGCCGTTGCGAATCGTGACCGACGCGTCGGGCACCTGCTGGTGCGGGTCGAGCCTCGCAATCACGCGCTCAATCAGCTTGACCAGTTCCTGCTCGGCGCCGCGCAGCTCCCGGCGCAGGCGCTTCAGTAACGGCGACGCGTCGTCTCTCACCGCTTCGTCGGCGTCGATGACGCGCACAATCGCGCGGGCCAGCGCCGGCAGCGGCGCAAGCGCAGCCGTCACCGGCGCCAGCGTCGCGATCGCCGCGGCCGGCCTGCGCGGGTCGCTGAGCGACTGCACGGTGCGCTGAGCGCTGCCCAGCGCGGTCGCTATCGACTGCGCTTCGGCCGGCGTCCACGACGCGCCAGACACCGGCAGTTTCTCGAGCGCACGGCCGAGCCGCGCCACTGGTTCGGGCCCCCAGCCGCCCTCGCTTGCGCGCAGCCCGCGCACCGCCGCGATGCGCGACTGCTCCCGGTTGATCCAGTCTCGGTCGTCGCGCGGCGCCAGCGCCAGTACACGGTCTCGCCCCGGCTCAGACAGCGCGTTCCCGGCGCACGCCTCCACGACGCGCGCGAACTCCAGTACGGCGAGCGCGTGGGTGTCCACCGGCGGCAAACTAAGGCGCGCGCCGGAGCGCGGGCAAGCACTATCGCTGAGGCGGTTACCCGGGCGGCCACCCCATTCCCCGCCCGCCCAGCACGTGTGCGTGCAGGTGGAACACCGTCTGCCCGCCGTTCCGGTTCGTGTTGATGACCACACGATAGCCGTCATCGGCGAGCCCTTCCTGGCGCGCGACGTCGCAAGCCAGTTGCAGCAACTCGCCAAGCAGGGACGGATCGTTCACGTCATTGAGCGTCGCGTGCGCCTCCTTCGGAATCACGAGCACGTGAACCGGCGCCTGGGGCGCCACGTCGCGAAAGGCAATGCACCGCGCCGACTCCGCCACGATGTCGGCGGGAATCTCGCGGCGCGCAATGCGGCCAAAAATCGTGTCACTCACGGTGTGATCTCCCGTTCGGCGAGCGTGGCGCGCACGTGCGCGAGCGCCACAACTCCCGCCGTTTCGAAACGCAGTATCTGCGGCCCAAGCGATACTCGCTGGAACCCGCCGTCTT
>Ga0326597_10010410_pt1 | contig 12391 bp, 11 predicted proteins | sample RVTome_12_FD_203789 | JGI IMG/M metagenome (GOLD analysis project Ga0326597, IMG submission 203789) | Soil microbial communities from uranium-contaminated site in the Upper Colorado River Basin, Wyoming, United States - RVT100D185 | ecosystem: Environmental > Terrestrial > Soil > Contaminated >... | reverse complement strand
CCCTGTGCAATCCAAGTCAGCACCTGGACCAAGCGCGTTGCATCGCCACGCAATCCGCCAGTGCGCACGTCGAGAAAGTTGTACGGTCGAATTCCGGACGCGCGCAATTCGTCGATCAGCATCATCGACAACCCCGCACCGGTTGTCAGCAAGCCCAACTCCCCTTCGGGATCGACTACGACGTAATCGAATCCATACTTCCATTTGAGATGCGTTTCGACGTAGGCGTGCGACCTAGCTTCAAGCAGACGACTGACTTGGGGCTGACGGGAAAGCGCGTTATCGTCCACCACCATCTTGGCATCGCCCGCGAGCCAGCTGCCGTCTGCGAGCACGAAAAGCGGGTTGATCTCGAGCAGCAACGCATCTTTGCTCAGAAAAACCTCACCCAGCTTTCTGCCCGCCGCCACCAAGGGGTCACGCACGGCCACAGGCGCAGCGGCGACGAGTTCGCGTACCGCTTCGGCCAGCGCAGCCGAAGCCGGTGCCACGACTTTCGAGCGCACCGCGCCGGAACTCTCGATCTCCACGCCGCCGCTTGCCGACGCCAATACGCGCACACCACCACTTTCCGGTGCCAGCAAAAAACTTAAGTACGTCTCATTCTGAAACACGCGTTTACTCTCTATCCGACAGGATGCGACGGTGTGGCCGCGGTGTTCCGCCCCGAGCATGCTCGCAACCAGCGGGACTATTTCGGCAAGTGATTCGGCAATTCGAACTAGTCCCGCCTTGCCTCTACCACCGGCCGGTACCTGTGCTTTCACCATCCACGGTCCCGGTGGCAATTCGACGTTTTGCAATGCGTCAAGGGACTCGATCAGGCAGCCCGCTGGCGTGGGGACCCCGCATTGCGCGAGTAATGTTTTCGCGTCCTGCTCCAGCAGAACCATTCAACACCCTCCAGCGGGATGCGCCGGCTGCCGGCGCGCAAGTGCTCGAACCAAGGCGCTGAGGTCAGGCGCACGATCTAGCGTGAGAATATCGCCAGCGAGTTTTTGCGCTTCGTCAGACGTGAGACCGGCAAGTTCCGCATTGGCGCCGAACTTATCCAACAATTCCGTTGCACTCAACGGATTGTCGGGATGGCCTTTGGCTTGCGCGGCGGTAACGCGTACTCGGCCAAAGAGTCCAGTGGCCTCCAGCTCGCATGCACCAACATCACGCGACGCGCTGCCGGCCATTGGCTCAGCGCGCATGCGTTCGATCCAGCACCTGACCTGAGCCCCGGGCGGCACTTCCCGAAACAAATGGGCGGGAGTCACGGCGCCGTGACAGAGCGCAACCGCCACCGTCCAGAAAACGCTGAATTGCGCGTCGAGCCAGCGCGAAGGCGCGAGCCGAAACGGCTCGGCGCGCCCGACAACGTCGTGCGCTTGCATCCCCATGCGAATGCATAGCGAACTCACGCGATTGAGATCGTCGCCGAGCCGGCGCCTCAATTCCAGCGCTGCACTTACCGCCGGGTGCGTTAGACGACACGACGGATAGGGCTTGATCGACAAGCGCTCGATTTCGAACTCGGCACCAAGACCACGCAGCGCTCGCGCCGCATCGAAGCGCCCGTGCAGATAGGTACGCGCCAATCCATCTTCGCCTTGGAATGGCGCAGTCACGCCGTGCAGGCCACGCGACGCCATCAGCGCAGCCTTGAGTCCATTGCTTGCAGCAATTCCGGGCTGCAGATGCTTGGTCGGCGCACCCTCACGCGAGGACTGATGATTGCCGCTCGCGAAGCAGTACGCAATACCCAAAGCGTGGCGTGTGGCTGTTTCGTCACAATCTAGAACACGGGCTGCCGCAGCAGCCGCGCCGAAATGCCCAAGCAGCGCGGTGTAAATCCATCCACCTTCGACGAGGCTCAAGTCGGTCGCCACACCAAGCCGGCAGTTCAGCTCGATGCCAACGACCATGGCAGCAAGCAAGGCCGCTGCGTCGACATTGCCACGAAATTCTGCGGCCGCCAGAGCCGCGGGGATCGCACTTGCCCCAGCATGCAGCACGGCGGCATCATGGGTGTCGTCGAGCTCGAGCACATGGCCAAAGTAAGCGTTGGCCATAGCGGCTGTCCAAGGTGCTGCTCGATGCCCGCCAGCAACGCTCGCGGAATTCTTGCCGCCATCTTCAAGCAGCACATCCAACCACGGCGGCATGCCTACGGCTGCACGGCCCGCAATCGCATCACCAACGAAATCGAGCAATTCGTCGAATGTAGCTCGGCGTGACGATTCGGTGAGCGTGTCCCAGCGCAACGAGGCGCTCCACGCCGAATACTCGGACGCGACCGCATCGTTCAAGCCCAAAGGACTATTCTGCGAACTCAAGTTGGACGAAGTCATCTGCCGTGGGAGTATAACGTTGCCACTGGCGAAGATCGAGCCGAGCCAAGATGCCCATGTTAGAATTTCCGCTCCCCGCGCTGACTCGAACTGAACGCAAGCGCATGTGCGCTCTCGCCGCGTTACTCGGGATCCCGGCTGGTTCGCGGTCGCGCGCGCTGCAACGCTGCAGGTATGATGAGCTGATCATCGACCTCATGTGCTTTGTTGGCGGCCTTTGCGTTAAATAGACTCTTTTCAGTTTGACGGAGACATCCAGTGGACTTCAAATTAAATGACGAACAACGCGCGATGGTCGATACGCTGCGTAAGTTCCGCCAGAAGGAGCTTGCACCCAAGGCCATTCGCTGGCTGAACGGCGAGTATCCATATGAGAACCTGAAGCAGCTCGCACAGATGGGCATCCTCGGCATGTCGGTACCCGAGGAGTATGGCGGCTCCAGCGCCAGCGTGCTCGATGCCGTGTTGGTGATGGAAGAGATTGGGAAAAGTTGTTACGTAACCGCCCTGGCGGCACTCGGAGAAATTGGCGTGCAAACGCGAATCATCAGCGAGTTCGCGCCTGAGCCGCTCAAGCGCAAGTGGTTGCCGAAGATCGCGAGCGGTGACTTTATTCTCGCCATTCTGCTCACCGAGCCCGATGCAGGGACCGATGTACCGAACTACCGCACCAACACTGAGATCAAAGGCGCACGCGCGCTAGTCAACGGGCGCAAGACGCTGATCTCGCGCGCTGATATCGCCGATCTGCTGATCGTGTTCACACGCGTGAACGGTGTGGCGGGGGCCGCCGGCATCGGCTGTGCAATAATCGAAAAGGGTACGCCGGGTTACTTTGCAGAAGGCAAGTACCACACGATGGGTGGCGAGCATCTCTGCGAGGTCGTCATCGATAACTGCGAAATTCCAACTGAGAACGTGATTTTGCGTGACAACGGCATGAAGAAACTGCTGTCCGCGTTTAACATGCAGCGCTGCCTGAATTCCTCCATTTGTCTCGGTATGGCCGAGGGCGCGATGGAAGAGGCGGTAAAGTATTTGCGCGAGCGCAAAGCGTTCGGTAAACCAATTGGAGATTTCCAGGGGATGCGCTGGAAAGCGGCCGATATGCTGATCGAAATCGAAGCTGGCCGCGGGCTGCTGTATCGCGCGGCAGTCAGCGGCGATCCGTTTCCCGATCCGACCATGGCCGCAATGGCCAAGATCTATTGCAACGAGATGGCGATTCGCGTCACCAGCCAAGCCGTGCAGGTGCATGGCGGCTATGGCTACGTCGATGAGTTCGCCGTTTCCCGCCTGTTCCGCGGCGCGCGCTTCGGCAGTCTCGGTGGCGGGACCACTGAGACGCTGCGCAACCTCGTTGCGCGCAGGGTCGTCGAGCACATGGATCTCAGCACCGGCGTTCTGAGCCTGAATACGTTCTAACGCCGCGCCGCAGAGCCAACGTTGCGAGGCGCTGCAATACTCCCAGGATGGCCGCAGTGAATTTCGATCGCTCTCTGTCAGTCGCGCCCATGATGGACGTGACCGACCGGCATTGCCGGTTTTTCCTGCGACAGATCACGCGCCGGACATTGCTCTACACGGAGATGATCACCACCGGTGCACTGATTCACGGCGATGTGGACAGGCATTTGCGCTTTGATCTCAGTGAGCACCCGGTCGCACTGCAACTCGGCGGTTCCGAGCCTGATGATCTCGCGCGTTGCGCACGAATTGCCGAGCGTTATGGCTACGATGAGATCAATCTCAACATCGGCTGTCCGAGTGAGCGCGTACAACGCGGTGCGTTCGGCGCCTGCCTGATGACAGAACCGCCTCTGGTCGCCTCCTGTGTAAAGGCCATGCGCGATGCCACACCGCTTCCAGTGAGCGTCAAGCACCGTATCGGCATCGATCGCATCGAGGACTACGACTTTATGCGACGATTCGTCGAAATTGTCGCGCGCGCAGACTGCCGCACCTTCATCGTGCACGCACGCAATGCGATCCTGAAAGGATTGAGCCCGAAGCAGAATCGCGAGATCCCGCCGCTGCGATACGACCTTGTTCAGCGCCTAAAAGACGAACACCCGCAACTACAAATCATCATCAATGGCGGCATTCGTAGCTGGGCCGAAATCGATGCACAGCTCGCCTGCGTCGATGGGGTAATGATAGGGCGCGCCGCCGACAACGATCCATGGATGCTTGCCGAGGCAGATCAGCGCGTTTTCGGCGACGCCACACCAGCGCCGACACGCGCCGCGGTTATCGGGGCCATGGTGCGCTATGCAGAGGCCGAAGTTACAGCCGGTACGCCGCTGCGCCATATCGTGCGCCACATGCATGGGCTCTATCGCGGGTGTCGCGTCGCACGGCGCTGGCGCCAGATGCTTGCCGACCCCGAGGCGTTGCGGACCAATGATGCCGGAATGCTCATGCGGGTGCTCGAAGCGATCGAGCACCCGGAATTTGTCGGCCTCGATGCAGATCGTGCCACCGCGTAGATCTTGGTTCGTGTATGGCGTCGATTCTCGGCATCTTTTGCGCTGCGAATTTTCGACTCAGGACACTAGGCATCTGCTGCGGAACTCAAGTCACTAGCAGCGCAGCTGTCGCTCGGCTTCGCGATACTCGCGATCGAAACGATCGAACGGACCGACCTTTGCTTGAGGATACGCACGCGCAAATCGCGCCAGTTCGCTCTCGATCTGAGTCAGCCAGCGCGTCAGATCTTCCTGTGGGCGCGCGTTCAACGCCGGAAAGGAACCGATGACGCCCGCTTTGCATTGCTCGACGACAAGCTCAGGCCCGGAACACAGAAACATGGGCGCACCGATCACTGGGAGACGCAGGCGCTCCGCGATGTGACTTGGCAATGATATGAACTCTCCTTTCGGTACAGCCGGAAATGAAGTGACGGCGGCGCAGCGATGCGCTGTCATGCCGGTTGCGCGCACCTACAGCTGAATCGTGCCTCGCCCTATCTCAATGACGCGCCCGGAGACGAAGATACGCTTGCTGGCATCGACCCGTAACCCGAGCCGGCATGGCCGTCCGAGTTGATCGCCTTGCAGGACTATCGCTGTGAGCGGCAACGGATCGGCATGGGCAATGAACCAGCCGCCCAGATTCGCGCACGCCGAGCCTGTCCCGGGATCTTCGACGATACTGCCGCGCTTGTCGAAGAAGAAGCGCACGCGAATGCGCTCGTCATCGATTCGCGACCAAACGTAGACAAGCCCACGTCGCTTTGCGCCAACACTGTAACGGGCAAGCAGTTCGGCGCTTGGGCTGCAACGCTCGACGGCCCCGGCCGTGGCGAGCGGCACGATCAACTGCTCCGCGCCGGTATCCACCCAGAGGGCACCGGCGAGCACGTCTTCATCGGCGATGCCGAGCATCTGCGCATACTGCGCTCGCGCAAGCCCAGGGGCGTGCCAGGTCGGTGCATTTGCCTGCAGTGTCCACACATCGCCGATCGCGTCGACCGGGATGATGCCCGCTTGCACCTGTAGCTTGAGATGATCGCCACACTCAGCAAGCTCGCGCACGACATGTGCGCTGCCGAGCGTCGGATGGCCAGCGAATGGCATCTCGAATGCGGGGGTGAAGATGCGAACACGGCGCACCGCACTCGCATCGTTCGCGGGCAACACGAACGTGGTTTCCGATAAATTGAACTGCAAGGCCAGAGCCTGCATCGTCGCCCCATCTAACTCTCGGCCGTCTTCGAATACGCACAGAGGATTGCCGGTGAGCACGGACTCGGCGAATACGTTAACGATGCGGAACTTGAGCGGCAAAGACATGATGATGTGGCGTATTCGGACTTATGAGTGAGATCTTATTGTATCCGTTCGTGCGTGGCGTATGATCGATTCACGCAAGGCTAGGATCGCATACAATGAGTTCCCGTATCGCCACCGTATGCGCGCGCGACCGCCCTAATTGAACGCTCCGAGAGACACGCCAATGCCTAGCCTGCATATCTCACCAGACCTCGATATGCACTACCGGGTCGATGATTTTACCGATCCGTGGACCACACCGCAGACAATATTGATGCTTCATGGCAATGCTGAAAGTGGCTTTGCATGGTATGGCTGGGTACCGACGCTGGCACGCCGCTATCGCGTTGTGCGCCCCGACATGCGCGGCTTCGGTCAGTCGACACCGATGCCCAGAGAGTTTCCTTGGTCGCTGGATCGCCTGATCGACGACTTCTGCCAGCTGATGAACGCCCTGGAGATCGAGCGTTTTCATCTGGTCGGCGCCAAGATCGCGGGTGTAATCGCGCGCGCCTTCGCTGCACGGCGCCCAAATCGCGTGTTGAGTCTTAGCGTCGTTGGCTCACCGCCGCCACTACGCAAAGGCGCCGAGAACATCCCCGCACTTACACAAGAGATAGCGACCCTCGGGGTCGAGCATTGGGCACGCCGCAATATGGGCGGGCGGCTGGGTGATGCGTTTCCGGCGGCGGGCGTCGAATGGTGGACCAAGTTCATGGGACGCACGGCGCAATCCACCGCGCTCGGATTTAATGCGAACATCAATTATTCCGACATCCGCGCGGACATCCCGAGAATCGCCTGTCCGACCTTGGTGATCACGACCGAAGGCAGCGGGCTTGCGAGCGTCGAGGAAACGCGTGCCTGGCAAGAACAAATTCCGCGCTCGGAACTGCTCGTATTACCCGGCAACTCGTACCACGTAGCGGCTACGCACGCCGCCCAATGCGCACAGGCCACTCTCGACTTCGTATCAAGGCAACACTGACCGCACTCGTTCGATCACGTGACGAACTCCGAGCGAATCGGGCCGCCGAACACCTGGGCGAAACAGGGCCGTGGCTCGATCAGCGCGCTCTGATGCAGGCGAAAGCATGCCGTCGTTGAACTCGACTCGTGCACGCCCTGCGCTCACCGCAGAGTAGAATGCGGCCCACCATCACATAGCCGCCAGGGGAATTTGTCCATGAAGATCACTAACGCGAAATGCCGCTTAGTTCGCTTGCCCGCGGATGAACCGCTTGCAAACGGACCTTCGACACTCGGAGCAACACGTGAGATCGTCACGCTTGAGCTGCGCACCGACCAGGGCATCGAAGGCGTCGGCATTACCTTTTTTGGTGCGGGTATCAGCCGGGCCTTGCTGGCGGCCGTGGAGGATCTCGCGGCGATCGCCCGGGGCGAGAACCCGATGAACATCGAGGGAGTGATGGCCAAGCTGCGGGCCGCCGCCGGTAACTCGGGTCCCGGAGGGATTCTGCAGCTCGCGTTATCTGCTATAGATATCGCGCTTTGGGATATCAAAGGCAAGGCGCTAAATCTACCGGTATGGGCACTGGCTGGCGGCTATCGACCGAGAGTGCCGACCTATGCGAGCGGCGCGTTGATGCGCACCTTTTCGCTGGATCACATTCTCAAGGCCGGACCGAAGCTGAAAGCCAAAGGGTTCCGGCAGATGAAGACACAGCTTGGCGGCATTGGCCGTCCGGAAAAGGAAGTCGAACGGATTCGCTTGCTGCGTGAGGCGGTCGGCGAGGATGTCGATTTGATGTGCGACATCAACCAGCATTGGAGCGTGAACCAGGCGATCGACGTCGGTTCGCGAATCGAGTTCGCGCGGCTGTTCTGGCTCGAAGATGTCACCGCGCACGACGACTATCCAGGGCTCGCACGGGTCACGCAGGCGCTATCGACACCGATCGCGGGTGGCGAGTATGTCTACGGCAGCGTACCTTTTCGCCATATGCTGGAAGCGCGTTCGGTCGATATCGTCATGATTGATCTAATGCGCGCCGGCGGTGTGAGCGGCATGCTCAAGATCGCGGGGATGGCCCAGGCGTTCAATTTGCCGGTGGTGAGCCACCTCGTCCCGGAATTCCAGGTCCATCTGATCGCTGCGATACCGAACGGGCTGACCGTCGAGTACATGCCTTGGACAGCTTCCCTGTTCGAGGAAGTCCCAACGGTGGATAAGTTAAAGGGCGATCTGGTCGTACCGCAAAAACCGGGCTTCGGACTCAAGTTCAACCAGAGGATCTTGAAGAAATACAGTGCCGCCTGATCGGAGCGCGGCGCCCATTCGATGCGGGCGCCGAATGCTTCGACGTGCTTACCCTATTTCACGATCTTGATTTTTAACGGCGCGCCATACGTCGCGGGCATCGGGAAGGTGTTGTTTGTCGATCAGTTGCTCTGATCGATTGCCGTTCTTCCCGCGACCCGTTTGGCACGCCAGGGCCGCGTCGCGGCTTGGTTATTCGTGCGGGCCGTACCGGTAATCGTGTCCCCCTCGATCCTTCCCTCGTAGTAGGTCTGTGCCAGAGCGCTACCGGCTTCTTCTGTCAATCTGAAGCTGATGCGGCTGCCGTCGAGCTTCATGTCGCGCAGATAGGCGAATGTTGTCGTCGAACGCGCCGATCCAGAGATGAACTGAAAGTTCTGCCGTACGTCCATTTCGTAGTCGCGGCTGAAACCGACGCCGTCATGCACCCAGCGCCAGCGGCCCATCGCAGGCGCTGGCACGATCCATAGATGGACCGTGAATCCGTTAACTTGGCGGACAGCATCCGGCTCCCACTCCCCCATATGAAAAGCATACGCTACCACGCGCGAACCCGGTTTCATTTGCGCAAGCAGCTGTGGGCGCACACGCACGTTCAGGTGCTGCAGCAAGTAGGTCGTGAGCACTGAGGCGGGCGATAGATCGGTCTTGAACAGATCGCGCACGTAAAAATGAACGCGGTCCGCGACACCTTCGCGAACGGCATCTTCAATCGAGAACTGGACCAGGTTCTCGTTCAGTTCAACACCAAACCCACGCGCGCCGCGTTTTCCCGCCGCGATCACGATACGCCCGTCACCCGATCCCAAGTCGATCAAGAGGTCTTGCGGGGTCAACTTCGCGACATCGAGCATCAACTCCACAACTTGGGGTGGTGTCGGCACCCAGACAACGTCCTTCCCAGGCATGCCGATAACCGGTTCTAACTGATACCCAGGCTCCGGGGTCTGTGCGGCCCAAACCTGCATAGATAGGGAGGTGCCGAGCAGCGCGCGGGCAATTGCCGCAGGAATCCGCACAATACGCATTACGGATGGTCCGTCCGTCTGAACACCAAATAGTAACCCGATAAGGAGCGCCAGAACCGTGGCGCAGCCATCGGGGATGCCACGCACCGACAGTTCGGCGCCGACAATTCATCCTTCTGCCAAGGGCTTATCGATAACCACGATCGATGACCCAGGGCTCGGCTCGGTCGCGACCGGCCGGCCGGCCGAATAAGCGCGTCGACCAGCCCACCCCCGAAGGTGCGACGACAGCAAAGCGAATTGCCCTACCAGGGTAAGCACAGGCAGGAATCGAAGTTGCCCGTTCCGAGCATGCAGACCGCAAACTCGGGCGCAATGCCGTAAGTAGCACTACCGACCAAACGTCCCGGGCCCGACCAACATTTCGGCTGCAAACTCACCGTTGGCACCGCCAATCACTAGCATCCTCGCAGACCATCTTAGCCGTGGGACAATTAGCGTTGTTGTCGAGCACCCAGCGACTCAACACCTGTCAAACGGACGGTTAATATGTAACTGCTCGCAACACAGTTGCAGCATGAACCCTGGATTTGGTCAAATAGCATTCTTTGCGGGGATCGAGCCATGCGCACCGAAGTGCACGTCCACGGCAATCTACGATTCGTCAAAGGCATCACAGCCGCGCAAGTGGAGGGCGGCCTGCGCTCATGGCTGAGCTACCTCGACATCGAATCGCTAGACGAAGCGCGTAGCCTCGAACAGGACGAGCCGGGTATCGGATACGATGCGGGCGGGCGTGAACTGACGATTTGCTGGACCGGCGAAGTCGGGCGCAATTTTCATCGCTGTGTCGAAGAGTCGATGCAGACGCTCGGCCCGCTTACCGATCAGACGACGGTCATCGAGTTGACCTACTTTCACGACGATGGCCAGGAAGAATCGCAGCTTATTTTCGTTGGCCCTACGCCAGAGGCAATCCACCAGGCACAGCGCACTCGCATGCTTGAAGATGTGAGCTATCTGCTCGGCCGCCACTTCGGCAAGGAAGCAACCGAGCGCGTAACTTCGGTGATAAACGAGTTGTTCGACCAGGATTGGGCAGACCGGGAGAGAATCGGCGAATTGCATCCCTCGGAGCATTTTTCCCCGGCTCGCAACAAACGCCTGCACTAAAGACGCACTCAAATGAGCGATATCTCCCGCCTGCGTGAGTTCGTACAGCAGTTCACAACGCTGATCGATCAAACCGGCGTGAATGAAGTCCGCATTCTGGCAGACGGTGAGCCGTTGCTCGCCGAATTGGTCAAGCAAGACGACTGGCTACCGGAAGAATTTGCGCGGCCGAGCGCCGTCAGCTATCAGCAGAATCTGCTCTTCTGCGATGCTCGCGAGCGTTTTTCGATTGTCAGCTTCGTTTGGGGACCCGGCCAGTCGACACCCATACATGACCATACCGTCTGGGGCATGATCGGAATGTTGGGCGGTGCAGAAACCTGCGAGGAATTTGACTGCGATCGATTCGGCGAACCACTACGAGTTGGAACGCGCCATCAGCTCACACCGGGTCAAATCGATAAAGTGTCGCCGCGAATAGGCGACATTCACCGCGTGTCGAATGCGCTTGCGGAACGACCCTCGGTCAGCATTCACGTCTACGGCGCAAATATCGGTGCGGTAAGCCGGCATGTGTTCGAAGCCGGCGCCGGAACCGTCAAACCGTTCGTCTCGGGCTACTCAAGCAGCACCGTCCCGAACCTATGGGATCGCTCGGCTGAGGTTCGGGCCGCGATGGGACGTTAAGCTATTTTCTTGCCGCGGGTCCTGACGTCGATGGCTTTGGGTTGCGGGGGTCGGCGCCGCAATGCGCTGAGATCCTTCGTCTCGATCAGCGTTTCAGCATATCGGACGTTTTTCTCCGTTTCCTCGACGTATAGATTTCGCGCTTTACCTCTATCCTCGGCAAAACGCATCATTGCGTCCAACTGCTGATGGAGACGCTTCATTGCTGTTCGATAAAATTGCGGCGTACGGTAGATCAAGTCTTCCGCCGAGGCGAAGATTACCTCTTCCTTGCCGCCCGGACCGATCTGGCGGTCGATGCCGCCAAGGACGAACTCCGGATACAGCCGCTCGTAACACTTTTCGAGGTAACAGCGATCCGACATCTGCGCGATGATATCCGCCGATCCAAGCATATTGCCGATCAGCCGAAAAATCGGGTCCGGCACTCGGATCTGCTCGGTACGTTTTTCGTAGCCCGTGTAATGCAGCGTCGGCGTAGCGGCATCGGCAAAGCGCGCAAGGCCAACCTTTGGCAAATAGCCGCGCAGAAATCGTCCACCGCGCGCGACGTGAATTTTCGTATACTCCGCTCCATTAAAATGTCGCTTGTCCCCGATGCGCCGTATATATCCGGCATCATGAAACAAAGCGGCAAGTATGCCGAAGGTGAACAAATCAGCGCTGATCGTCGGACCCTGAGCTTCGCGCACATATCCCGCCATGATGCGAGCCATCGCAAGCGAGACATCCAAGGTGTGCTGAAGGTCATGGTACCCCGTGTCGCAGGGCGCGTAGCCGGGATACTCGCCACGGTACAGTCGGGTCGAGTCCCTAACTGCTTGCGTAATCGGGATATCGGAGGCCTTGGGATAAAGGGCGTGGAAGATCCGACTGATCTCGCCTTCGATCTCGTGCGGATCGGTCGTCTGTATCAGGTTAGTGACATCGTAATCGTTGCGCCGACCGGCCATCGCCCGTATTTCCCACGCCGACCTTCGTTCGGAATCCACATGAGCCCGAGCAATTACATTACACCAATCCCGGCATTACAATAGCAAATAATCCACGGTTGGGCACGCAATGGTCAGCCACGTGTCCCCCGACCGACGAAGGCAACGACGTATGAGTCAGCAGAGCATCTATACCAAAACCGCCAAGGGTGTGCTCGAGGTTAAGAACCGGACCATACGGTTGCCCCGCGAACTGGAAAAAGTGTTCGCGTTGATCGATGGCAAGTCCACAGTTGCG
>Ga0326597_10010409_pt1 | contig 12391 bp, 21 predicted proteins | sample RVTome_12_FD_203789 | JGI IMG/M metagenome (GOLD analysis project Ga0326597, IMG submission 203789) | Soil microbial communities from uranium-contaminated site in the Upper Colorado River Basin, Wyoming, United States - RVT100D185 | ecosystem: Environmental > Terrestrial > Soil > Contaminated >... | reverse complement strand
GCCTTCGGCTCCCACGGCACCAGCGCGCTCTCGGTCCTGGTCTCTGTCGCTGTCGTCATGATCTAGAATCTCCTTTGCTAAGTGCCGGTCCTGCCATCGCTCACCGAAGGCGACAGGGCCGGCGCTGGCTTTACGGGTTCGGCTCGTCTCGCAGTGCCGCCTCGACCGCGGCGATCCCGGCGAACAGCGCATGCAGGCGATCGGGTTCCCACGTGGCCAGCTCGGCCGCCTCGAGGTTGATATCGAGGAAGGCCATGAACCCCGCGGCAGCCTCCTGCTCCCTCTCTCTCGCCGGCGGCGGCGCGACCAGATGCATATCTGATGCATATTTCGCATCCGGTTTCGCCACAGGCTCAGGCTCAGGCTCACGGGCGTGCTCGCGCATCCACTCATCGCTGTAGGCCGGTGCAGGCTCCGGCTTGGTCGCGGAAGCGGCGATATCATTCGTCGCCTTCTGCGTCGCAGCGAACTCGAACGACCGGCCGGGGTGGTCGGCCGGCTGGGGGTCGGCCAGGTCGAAGCGGTCCGAGCCGTTCGGCTTCGGCTTCGGCTCCCTGACCTTCGTCTCGGGCTTCGGCTTCGGTGCCCTCTTCGGCGACTTGCCCGGCAGCGGCCCCTCGATGCCCATGACGCGCATGTAGCCCTTGAGTGCCGACTGGACGTTGCCCTGGCTGATCCCGAGCGCCCTGGCGGCCGCGGCCTGCGTGCCATGCTCCTGGACGGCCTCCCAGACCTCGCGCTGCCGCGCTGTGGGCCCCGTGGATGCCCCACGACGGGCCGGTGCGGCGGATGTGGCTGATGGGACCACTACGGGCTTGGCTGCCCGTGGTGGCGACGAGGCGCGTCCCGTGGTGGCCTGCGCGCTGTTCGCCGCGTCCACGGCCTTCGCGTACGCCTCCATGACGCCAGGGCCGTCCGCGTCGAGCCACTTGCCTCCGATGAGGACCTGCGGCTGTCCCAGGATGCCGGTGCGCCGCTCGGGCGCTGCCACGTCGCTCATGACTTCGGCTCCCGGCACAGCGGGCAGAGCACACCCAGGAGGCGATGCCTCTTCGGTGCCACGAGCGTGTCCCCGCACCGGCTCATGACGATGTAGCCCGACACCTGGCTGGCGACGTGGATCACGCCGATGCGCTTCCGCGCGACAGGCATGCCTACGGTGATCAGTGCGTACATCTCATCCTCCTCCAAGGTCCAGTGCGCGGGCGATGAACAGGATCGCGAGCACCGCGAGCACCAGCCCGGCGAGCACGTCCAGGGCTGCGTGCGGCCGCTCGAGCCACACGTCGAACCTGCCCCGCAGCGATGTCTCGGCGGCGCAGCGCGAGCACAGCCCGGGCTCGGCCCACCAGCACCAGCCGAAGCCGACGATGCAGGGGTAGTCCTCGGAGCAATGGCAACGGCGGCAGGTCATCGGACGCGCCCCTCGGCTCGCATGTCGGCGAGCACCGTGATCGTCACCGGGGTCAGCGCTGCGTTCGCGACCGCGTTGAGAGCGTGAGCCAACTGGTCCGCTCGTTCGCGCTCGGTCAGATATGCGTCCATGCAGGGCCACGGCTCCTGACATCTCACGCACTCGTCGGGCGCGTCGTCGCCCTGCCATCGCTCGTGGGTCACGGAGTGTTCAGCGACCACGTCGCACCACCCGCCACTGGACGTTTCGCAGGCTGTGACAGCCGGCCTTCGGGTACTTGCCGTAGGGCTTGATGAGCGTGTAGCACATCGTCCGGGCGGTCACGTCGAGGGGCATCAGCCGCCGCGGGATGCCCACCCGCTCGGGGTAGGGGCCGCGGTCCACGACCGGCACGGTGACACGGTGGCCATCGCGCAGCCGGAACTCGATCAGCGTCCCGCAGGGCAGCGTCCGATGTGCCACGCCGCGGGTCCAGCGTGTCAGCGGCCCGCGGGCACAGGCGAGGGGTCCGCCGTAGAAGCCGGGCCCGTACCAGGGCAGGATGCGGGCGGTGCGCCAGCGAGTCTCGGCCGGCTCGCTGGCATGAAGTGGAGCGGCAGCCAGGAGCAGGGCCAAGGCGATGGCGGTCATGCCTTCTCCAGCGCCTTGCAGGTCTCGCAGCGTGCCCCGGTCAGATGCGCGGCCTCGGTCGATGGGCGATAGACGCGCTCGCCGCAGAGCGCGATCCAGCCAGCGGTGCTCTCGACACGGGCGACATGCACCGTCGCGCCCGGCGAACGGGTGATGAGGACGCCGGCGGTGATGCGCTTCATGCGGCTGCCTGCCGAAGGTGCGCCATGAGTTGCGCGCCGATCCATTCCGTGTAGGCGGGCGGGATGGCCTGCGAGCGTTCGGTGCCGGTCATCCAATCGATGCCGATCGCGTTCGGTGCGACCCGGCTGCGTCCGTTGACGACCATCCGGCCGTTGCCTGAACCGGCGTGCCCACGGTTCCCGAGCATCGGCCCCGGACTGATGACGCCCCGGTGGGTCGGGTGACCGGGGGCGAGCATGAACATCGTCGTCTCGAAGAGCCGGTGCCGGTAGATGGGCCGGCCGTCATCCCAAGCCAAGCCGAACATCGTCCCGCACAGGAAGATGCCGTCCAGCGGAGCGCCCTTGACGTTTTCCATGACCCACGGGACGCCTGCGGTCATCAGGCGCTCGCGGGTCGGCGGAACGCTGTCCCAATACTCCCGGTCCTTGAGCCACGGGAGGTTGCGCATGATGCTGTACGCCTGACACGGTGGCGAGGCGTGGATGGCGTCGAAGTCGTCGAGGGGGAACGTCAGGGCATCCGCCTGGTGGAACTCGAACGGGTAGTGAGGCTGTGGCTTGATGTCCACGCCGACTACCTCGAAGCCAGCCCGGTGATAGCCCATCGCTGCCCCGCCAGCCCCGCAGAAGAGGTCGAGCAGTTTCATCGCGGGCGTGCCACGATCAACACCCAAAAGGCGATGACAGCGATGAGCAGCAGCACCCCGGCCATGACGAGCATCGGGGCGAGCTGCGTCACCAGCGCCGGCAGGTCGGTGATTGCGGCGAGGACGTTCATGCTGCTGCTGTTGCCTCCCTGCGCTCTGGCTTCGTCGCGTCGTACCGCGACAACCCGGCCTCGGCCATGACGCGGCGACGGGCGCGGGTGTCGTGTCGGGCGCAGCGGCGGTACTGCTGGTCCTTGATCCAATCGATGAACAGGGCACGGACCTGCCGGCCGCACTGCTGGGTGTCATCGAGCCACCAGTCGCAGGTCACGACGGCGTCGGTGATGACCTTGTCCTGGACGGCTTCGAGGCCGGAGTCAGGAGCGGACATCAGATCGCCGCGGCCTCGTCGAGGTCGCGCGGGTCGATACCAGCCAGGTCTAGCGCGGCGGCACCGATGAGGTCGGGCTGCTGCGACCAGACTTCCAGCAGTCGCTCGGCGGTCCGCAGGACGTTCGTCCGGGTGCGGTGGTGCGCGCGGTATTCCTCGACCCACATACCGAAGTCGACGTAGGTCAGCGTTTCGAACGCGACGAGCTGCCGGGTGCCGTCCTCGCGCTTGACTGACAAGCGGATGGGCAGTGCCGAGTGGCCGTTCGCAGCCTTCGGCATGACCACCTGACGCAAGCCCTGACGCGCACCCTTGAGGTCATGGCGAGCCCCGATATGGGTCCAGCGGTCGAGCACGACTTCGGCGTTGATGTCGCCGTTGGCCGCGCGCTCGTTGAGGTTGCGGATGGCGATGTCGGCCATCCGGCTCGGGTCGTCGTTGGCCTCGGTCCACCAGTCGCGGACCTCATCGGGATCGAGGACGATGCTCACTCCGAACCTCCCACGACCCGTAGCGCGGGCCGATCCAATGCTTTGTCCCATTCGCCTGCCCACTGACGGACACGGACGAGATGGGCCTTCATGACCGTCACGTCGGACGCATCGAGGGCATCGGCCCACGTCCCAGCGGACAACTGCATCTGGGCCACGCCGTGCTTCTTCATCGCTTTCGCGAACTCCATGGCGCGGTGCGACTCAGCGACGGCCGGGTCTGTCTCACGGAGCCGGGTGCTGGCTCGTTCGAGTGCATGGGCGACGGTGCTGTCGCCACGCTCTACTTCGGGCAGCAGGTCCGGTGCCTCACGGGCGACCTGCTCGGCCTGCTCGACCAGACGCGGGGAGACGCGAGCGGCCTTGGCTGCTGCCTTCGCGGCGTGGACGGGCTCCGAATCCTTCCGCACTTCTGCGGATGGTTTCGCGCTGGGTCGCCCACCGGCTCGCTCCGCGGCCTCGGCCTTGGCCTGCTGGTACTCCGGCAGCCGAAGGGCCAACGCGGCGCGCTGCGACTTCGAGAGGTCGCGCCGCATGAGCGCCGCGCGGATCATGTAGTCGTGGGTGTCGCTGGGCTTGACGATGCGGACCGGGATGTCGTGGCGGTGCCCGAGGTTGCGTGCGATGCGGAAGCGGGTCCGGCCGTCAAGGATGGTGCCGTCGTCGGTGATGTCGAGCGGCACCTGGATGCCGCGCGCGGCGATGTCCTCGACCATCTGGTCGTACGTGTCCTGGTCCGGCAGCGGCACCTGGTCCGCGTCAGGATGGATGCGCAGCTCATCGAGGGATCGCTTGGTCATGCCGCCCGCTCCCAGCGATACATGGCCTCGCCCCACGGTGCCTCGAAGCTCGAGATGACCGCCCGGTGAAGGTCTTCCAGGTGGTGTGCCTTGGCGGTAGCGTCGGGCAGGTCCTCACCGCAGACCCCGCAGATGCTCAGGGACGACTCGTACCGCTGCTCGTACTCGGGATAGCGCGCGCTGAACTCGCCATAGCGCAGCGCGCTGTTCGTGGCGAAGCGGGCGGCGCGACGTGCATCCGCCTGAGCCTTGCGCTCCCTGCTGGTCAGAGGCGTCACGATGCCGGCGCGACCCGTCACGAAGCTGCTTCGATCTCGACCGGGGCACGGTCATCGCGGCTGATCCCATAGCGGGCCAACCACCCGTTGACTGCCATGCGGCTCACGCCGAGAGCGTTGGCGATCTCCTGTTGGGTGTGCCGTTGGTCGACGTACAGCTCGCGGAGCAACTCCGGGACCTCACGCCCTGTGCGCATGCGCACCACTTCTTCGGCGTAGCTCTTGCGTGCGTCATCCATGACGGTAACCTATCACCCTTGACGCAGACATGCAAGGGGTTATTTTGACGCTCGCCAGTGAGCCTATCCGTCGAACGTTTCCGTGGTTTGTTCCGCGTCAACAGCCTACGGTCTTGCTCATGGGTGACGAACGCGCTGCGTACAAGCGAGCATTCTCGGCGTCGCTGCTGGCCGCTCGGCATGGTCATGGGTCCCAGCGTCGGCTGGCTAAGCTCGCAGATACCAGCGAGCCGACCTACCGACGCTGGGAAAACCCGGACGAGCCGAGCCTGCCAGACGTATGGCAGATCGCCCAGATAGCGAAGGCGTGTGGGGTGGACCCAGCCACCCTGGTGTTCCCGGAGGAACTCAGCGTTCGGGAGTGGGAGTTGACTCGTCGCGCTGCTCGGGCGACCGCTCGGGCGATGACTCAATCGCTCGGAGACGGAGGCGAGCCCGCATGACTGCCGCTTCGATCTCGCGCTCCATGTCGGCTAGGATCTTGTTGCGCGTATCTCGCTTGACTGCATCCTTGGCCACGATGGACCTCCTCACCCCCCGTGTGGCTCCCCGGTTGACCGTCGCGATGATGCGTGCCAACAGTGCGTCACATCTGACCGGCGACTTATCCACCACTTCGCGGTAGGCTGTGCCGGATGAGCGGGTATGAACCTGGCCGACTGGGGAGGTGGAGCCCCGACGATGCCGCCGCGACCGCGAGCGGTAAGCCGGGCAACCCGATGGTCCCTTGGCTCGTGGTCATCGCGGGCATCCTGGCCGTCCTCGCTTTCTGGGTCATCGCGACGCCCCATGAGCAGTGCTACATCGGCACGTCGCACGAGATCGGCGGCCGCGAGTTCACGCTGGCCACGACCCCCATCGAGCGTGTGGCCGGTGACCGGTATCGAGGCGTGCCGGCCGCGTTCCGGGATGGCGACTCCATCAAAGGCTCGGCCGTCATCCAGTGCCGCTGGGAGCTTGGACAGGCGTACCGGGTGTTCGGCGGCTAGCAGGGGAGGGTGAGCGATTGAGCTACGGACCACAGGGGCAGCCACCACTGCCGCCTCCACCATTCATCGAGCAGCTGCCGCCACGCCACGGCCCCTCGCCATGGGAGTTGATCGTCGCCGGCTTCTGGCTGGCCATCGGCTTCATGGCCGCCAGCGCCATCGTCGGCCTGGTCCTCGCGGTGGCACTGTCGCTACTCGGGCGCGCCTAGCTGCCGAACAGTCGCACGGCGGTCAGGTAGCTCTGGGCGATGCCCACGGAGCCGCTGCCCGCGACCTGCACGCCAAGGGTGACGTAGTCGCCCGCGACGAGTGGGTGGAGAGCCGTGACGACACCGCGCGTCTCAGAGACGCCATCGAAGCCCGCGGAGCCGCCGGGGGGCATGGTGCCGGTGCCGTCCTCGCCATTGACGCGGAACGAGAGTTCCTGTATCTCGACACCTCCCGGCTGCTGGCTGGCTCCGATGAGCAGGTAGTAGCCACCCAGCCCCGTGGGGATGATGATGCGCTTGTTGTTGGTGACGATATCGTGGAAGTCGTCCGTGTCCCACAGGTCGGCTTCGTTGAAGATCACGCTCGTGTAGCTGCCGGCGGTCAGGATCTGCGACGCCGCGCGCTTGGCCTTGACGCCCACCATACCCAGAGCGCCCTGGAGCGTCGGCAGGGCCGAAGGCGACGTGATGCCGGCGATCGTGAGGCGCTCATCGAGATTCTTCAGATTGTCCCTTAGGCCATTGAGGTCCGTGTCACTGATGGGCCCGGATGCCGGCCAGTCCTTGGGTTCTGTCCACGCGGTCATGTCGTCTCCTTCGCTAGTACGCCACCACGGCGTTGGTGTTGATGCCGCGTGCCGAGTTGATGCGCACCCAGTGGCGACCGGCGGGCAACTCCTCGAGCGCATAGTCCGTATACCACGGGGCCGGTCGCGCGATGCGGTGCCGCTTGCCGCGGATGATCGTCTCGATCCCGGCGAGGTCGTACTTGCCGACCGTGAGGGTGACGTGGTCAGCGATGCCGAGCGCCAGTTGGCGGTCAGGCCGCAGGCCATCCTGCACGACCGGCCGCAGCCGGGCCGACTCGTGGCGCCAGACGTGATACTCGGCGAGGCCCTCGGCCTGCGCCAGACCATTGACGTAAGTGTCGTCGCCCTCCACCGACCGGTGATCCGCGACGCTGGCAGAGTCCACGACCGCGACCGCCTCGGGCAGCGGCCGCCATGGGCGAGCGATGATGGCGAGGCCATCCACCTGCACGTCGAGGTCGCCTGCCTGGATCGTCACGTCGACGCGTGATGGCTCGATCGCGAGCGTGACGGTCGGGCTGTTCGTGGCCGACAGGCTGGCCTCGATGCCCTCCATCGGGATGGTGAACTCGATGGGCAGCAGGTGGGACTCGCCGGCAGGGATGGTGATCGGGAAGATGGGATCCGGCCAGACGAGCGTGAGGCTGCGCCTGGCGCGCCAGATCGACTTGCCGTGCTTCCTGCGCCGCTGCCAGTGCGTGCGCCGTACGCGCGAGATCGTCCACACTTCCTCCTGCTCCGGGGCCTCGCCCGAGCCATACAGGTCCCGCGTGTGGACGAGGTACGGCAGCAGGGTCGGGTAGACCGCCTCGTCGCCCCCGATGACCACGACGCCATAGCCGAGCGGATGCGCCTCGTCGCCCCAGGGCAACTCGACGTTCGTGCCATCGCTGGCGACCGGTGGCGGCAGCGGCTCGTAGGCCTGCCAGGCGACCGTGGCGCGTGACACGAGCGTGTCGTGGCTCGTCTCGATGCCCGCGAGCGGCCCGCGCGAATCATCCACGATGACCGCGGTGCCGTCGTGGATGTCGTCGAGGGCCTCGGAGCGGTCGATGGACTCGTAGGCCCAGCCGACCATGGCATGCGGCGAGGGCACCGCGGCCGCGATCGAGCCGGTGGCCTCGTCAAGGTCCTGCAGATAGCCCAGGCAGGTGACCTCGCCGTCGGTGCCGTCGACGAACGTGCCGGACTCCGCGCCGTAGCCCAGGCCGATGATCTGGCGTGTCGAGAGCCCGGCCGCGATGAGCGCCTCCGCTCGGGCATCCACGAAGGCGATGTCGGTCCGGAATGGCCGCTCGATGTCGGCGGCCGCGAGTACGCCGAGGCCGTCGTCCGCCGCGAACGAGGCCACCTTGCTGTACGGGTCGGGGGTGATCCGCGTGAGGCGGCCCCAGCCGACACCATGCATACGCTCGTCGTGGATGGCCCGGAGGTGCACCGGCTTGCCCGCATCGACCGAGCCTGCCAGCGGGCTGGCCGCGTTGCGCGGCGAGAACACAGCGGCGATGTCGGCCACCTCCATGGTGATGGTCCCGATGGGCTGCTCGTCACCGCCGCTCATGGCGCCGATGGTGATGTCCACCGCGCGCGGCGTGACCTCGTCGAGCGCCTCGTAGACCTCCAGCTCGTCGATATCCCAGACGCTCGCCGTGTCGTTGGGCGTGACGCTCTCGACCCGCGCTGTGAGCCGGTCGGCCGATGGGGTCCAGTCGAGCGTGTAGACGCCCCACTCGGCGGTGAGCGCCGGCAGCTGTTCCGCGTAGTCCGCGCTCGCGATGTCGCCGAAGCGAAACACGATCTCGTCCTCGCCGCTGATGGTGCGCGCGGCATAGCGGAATCGGTAGGTGCGCCCGGCCAGCCAGACCTGTGACCCCATGGCGAACCGGACGCCCGAGCCCGACGAGGCGATGGCAGTGACTCGGCCGTGCCAATCGCCACCGAAGCCGCCGGATGAGCGAGCGATGGCGCCCGAGGTCGCCGACGTCCAGCCCTCGGTGTCCACCTCGAAGTCGCCATTCTCGATCTGCGTCGAGGCATCGAGCCAGACGTACACGTCATCGAGGTGCATCACGCCAGCCGCATCGTCGAGCACGTAGGGGCGCAGGCGGACGCTGGTGCGCGTCGCCGATGGTCGCCAGGCTACCTTGAACTGGCGCCACGCATCGGACAGGTCGGGCATCTCGACGGTCGCCACGTCGCCGCCCGAGTCGCCCAGCTCCATGGCCCAGCGCCGGGCCCCGCTGAAGCGGCGGGCCCAGAACGTGGCGATGTAGCGCGCGCCGTAGGCCTCGGAGTAGAAGTTGCCGGCTATCGCGTGCACGGCGCCGTCGCCGGCCTCGGTGGCGGTGACGCTGAGGCAGGCCGAGCCGCTGTGACCGTCGGTCGTGACCCGCGCGATGCTGCCGCCGGAATCACCCGCCCAGCCGGTCGTGGTCGCCTCGAAGCCGGAGTTGCTCACACGATCGAACTGCTCCGGGCGCCAGGTGATCAGCGTGAGCAGGTCCGGGGTGCGCTCTGCCACGGTCAGCGCAGGCGGCGCAGGGCCCCCGGTGCCGGCGCGCGGTCGCCAAAGTAGCAGGCTCATCGGCTAGGGCTCGATGATGCCGTTGGCCGCGATGTCCGCCGTGGAGCGGTGCCAGTTGGCTTCGAGCAGCGCGGTCCACTCGGCAAGGCTGCGCTTGCGGCGGGGCGCAGCCTTGCCGAGCTGGTTGAGCCAGTGGTTGTTGCGGAGCACGGGCGGGTCAGGCGGCGCCGATGCGTGGCGTGAGCGCCACAGCAGCAGGCTCATGCCGACACGTCCATGCCGGCCACGTAGCAGTAGATGATGCCGCCGCTCTCCCAGCTCGTGGCGAAGGCCACCTTGGTGCCGTCGGGCGATGGGCAGCCATGGAGTTCCGAGCTGTAGCCGAGCGCCTGCGTGTGGTGGTTGTGGCAGTAGACCTCGGCAGCACCGGGGTCATCGATGTCCAGGGCGAACACGGTGCCGCCTCCGGGGTTGGTCAGGCCGGTGCCGGACTGGCTGATGTAGACCCAGCCCGGGCGGAACACGTTGCGCCCGCTGATGTGTGTGTTGCCGGGCACGTTCGCGAGTAACACCGTCTTGGTGCCGGTAGCCGGGTCGAAGCTCGTGACGTTCGAATCCCAGTAGATGAAGCGGTCCTGGCCGGCCGCGTTGCGGGCCCAGTCGCAGTGCTGCTCGCGGTTGAGCGCCTGCCTCCGACTGCCGGTGGACAGGTCGATGGGGTAGGTCCACATGCCCTGCGTGGTCGCCGTTCCGTCAGGGGTGGCGGTGAACCAGGCCCATTGCCCCGTCTGGCTCACGCCGCAGTTGTCCCACAGGTTGCCGAGGCTGCTGCCGCTGTTGCCCATGGTGCGCTCGGCGTGGATCGTGTCGCTGACGAGGTCGAAGATGCCGAGGCCGTGGTCGCCGTTCGACTTCTTCCAGACATAGGGCACGTAGCGGTCGAGGTTGTCCTGCGCGCCCTGCAGGCCGGTCAGGCTCATGGCGCTGTAGCCGCCGAGGCTCAGGATGTTGACGAACTTGGTGATGCTGATGACGCCCGTGCTGGGGTTGACCGAGTAGTGCCGCAGGCCGGTGTTGGCGCCGTCGCGGCCCCAGCCCAGGAGGGGTTCGGTGTAGTAGGGGTTGTAGGTGTTGGCGCCGCCCTCGTCGGCGTCGAGGATGGCGTACGTGCGGCCATCGCGGACCGAGCGGTTGGCGCTGCCGAAGCCCAGGAAGATGAGCCCGCCGTCGCTGCTCCAGGCCGAGCGGCTGCTGTAGTTGTGCCGCTCCTCGTGGTTGTCCGAGATCCTGATGACCTCGGTGCCGAAGGTCGGGTCGGCATACACGCCGAGGTATGCGGGGTTGGCCGCGCTGACCATCGGCACGTAGGTCAACGGGTCGACGGTCGGGGGAAAGGTGCCAGCGCCGCCGCCGGCGCTCTCGGTGGTGAAGGTCAGGTCACCCGAATCGTAGGTCGTGCCATCCGCAGCGGTGCCGGTGACCTTGTAGTGGTACAGCGTGCCCTCGGTGAGGCCACTGACGATCTGGACGTGGCTGAGCAGGAAGTCCGTCTCGAGCGTCGTGGTCGAGCCATAGGAGTCGGTGAGGCCGTAGGCCACCTGGCCCGTGGCGGCCTTGTCGAGCGACCAGGCGATATCGGTGCTCGTCTCGGACAGGTCGACCGTGACCGGCCCCACGGTGATGATGGGATCGGGCGGCACCGCGTCGCCGGCGGGGTGCCAGTGGCGCTTGAAGCTGTGGCGGTTGCGACGGAAGGTCATGAGAGCAGCCTCGCCGCATAGTGCGCCGTCACGCGCTCAGGGGAGAGCAGCGATGGGTAGATGGCCACGTTGGCGAGCGAGCCGGGCATGAAGGCGGTCGACTCGCGGCGGGCGATCCACAGCGTCGTCGTGCGGCTGACCGATTCCGCAGCAGCTGCGCTGATGCTGTCAGGACTGCCCGATGCCACGCTGGCGTCGTGGTACCAGGTGCCGTTGCCGTCGCGGTCCATCGTGAGGACGCAGTGATGCCAGGCGCTATCGGCTGCTGGGCCGTCAGCGGTGGCTGGCACGCCGGTGTCGCCGACGCGCGACGTGAAGGCGCTGCTCGTCATGCTCACCTCCCACGCGCCGTCGTCGCCGTTGCCGCTGTGCCCCAGGATGTAGCGGCCCGAGGTGTAGGCCGCGAGCTTGATCCAGAACTCGATGCTGTAGTCGCCGGTGCCGAAGTCGAACGCTGCCGCATGCGCCGCGCTGGCTGACTGGTCGGTGCCGTTGAAGACGTGCGCGAGCGAGCCATCCGCGCACGGGCCGGCCTCCGTCGTGGGAGAGCCGTTGTAGGTCAGCGCGTTGCCGTTGCCCGACAGGTCGGCCTCCGGGCCTGCCCCGGACAGGCGCCAGAAGCCCGACGGCGAATCGGCCAGGATGACCGACTCGTACGTCTCGGAAGGTGGTGCTGGCGCGACCGCCGAGCGACCGTACCAGTAGGCGCGGTCGAGCATCAGTCGGGCTGGATGAGCAGCGAGATGACGAGGTCGCTGGTGCTGCCCGGCGTGTAGGCGTCGCGGGTCACGGCGACCGCGAAGAGCGTGGTGCCCGAGGCGACCTTGAACGGCTTGGGCGGCCCGAACTCCTGCATGTTCTTTCGACTCGCCACGAGGTCTTCCCACGTGCCGGCGGTCGTGTGGATGACCGCGACCACCTTCTCGGCGTCGGCGTCGCTCATCGTGAACGCGGCGTTCTGCGCCTCGGGCGTGATCGAGGCGTCGAGGAGATAGAGGTCGATCTCCGGGGCCACGTCGCTCTTGACGAGGAACGAGGCCGCGAGGATATGGCCCACGCCGCCGCTGACCGCGACCGCGTTGGCGAAGCTGATGATGGCGCCGTCGAGGTTGTCGTTGGCGGCATACGCGCCCGCGTCGATGCTCGGCGTGGCGGTCACGACGACCGGCGATGAGAAGCTGATCTCGGCGCCGGTGCTGTCGAGCACCTTGCCCGCGGTGCGCAGGTAGCCCTCGGCGTCGGTC
>Ga0326597_10010408_pt1 | contig 12392 bp, 7 predicted proteins | sample RVTome_12_FD_203789 | JGI IMG/M metagenome (GOLD analysis project Ga0326597, IMG submission 203789) | Soil microbial communities from uranium-contaminated site in the Upper Colorado River Basin, Wyoming, United States - RVT100D185 | ecosystem: Environmental > Terrestrial > Soil > Contaminated >... | reverse complement strand
GGCTCTCCGGCAACCCAGTTCTTGATATTCTTCACCGCGTTCTGGTAGAACATTTTCAGATTTTCGTCGACCACGTAGCCAAGATGCGGTGTGAGCACCACGTTGTCGAGACGCCGCACGATGTGATCTTTTGGCAGCGGCTCCGTCCAGAACACATCCAGACCGGCGCCTGCGATCCGCCGCGCCTGAAGCGCGCTGATAAGCGCCTGCTCATCGATCAGCGGGCCGCGTGAAGTGTTGATGAGATATGCCGTGGATTTCATCGCAGCAATCTCCGCCGCCCCGACGATGCCCCTCGTCGTGGCGTTCGAGACCAGGTGCAGCGACACCACATCGGACTCCGCGAAAAGCGCCTCTTTCGATACGCGACGCGCGGAGACTTCAGCAGCGCGCTCATCGGTGAGGTGCGGGCTCCAGGCGATAACGTTCATGCCAAACGCCTGGCCGTATCTCGCGACGTATTTGCCGAGACGGCCGAGGCCGAGAATGCCCAGCGTCTTGCCGGCGAGCGACTCGGTGATCAAAGTCTCCTGCCACCCGCCTGCGCGCATCGCCTTGTCGGCCTGGGGAATACGCTTGACCAGCGCAAGGATGAGCGACCATGTGACTTCGGGAGTCGAGCTCTGGCCGCTCGCCGCGCCCGGGGCGCGGCACAGCGCGATCTTGCGGCGCGCGCATGCTTCGGCGTCGATGCTCGGGTTGCGCCCGCCCGTGCTCACGAGCAGCCGCAAGTTGGGCAGCGCATCGATGACCTGCGCGGGGAAGCGCGTGCGCTCGCGCATGGCGACGATGACGTCAAAGGGTTGCAGCCGCCGCACGAGCTCGTCCTGATCCGCGATATTCTCGGCGAACGATTTGACTTCAGTCCCCGCAGGCAGCGAACTCCAATCCGCCGACTGCATGGCCACTTGCTGGTAATCATCGAGAATTGCGATTTTCACGTTGTTACGCTCCTTGAGATTAACGAAATTTGGAATCAGGCTACGATGCTACCAGTCGCAGCTTGCCCGGCATAGACCGCAGTCAGAATGATCGGCCAAACGCCGGTATAATGGCGCCTTTTTTGCAGAATGTTGATGGAAGCACTGCCTCCCGGCCAACGCAGCCGGGTTGGCCCGTTCCAGGGTTCGGCCGATGCTCTCGCCATCGCCGAGCTGGCGGGAGCCGTGCGCCCGCTGCTTGTCATCACCGCGAGCGCTGCCGACGCGCAGCGGCTGCTTGAAGAAATCCCGTGGTTCGACCCGGCGCTCAAAGTCCACCTGCTGCCGGATTGGGAAACGCTTCCGTACGACAGCTTCTCGCCGCACCACGATCTGGTCTCCGAGCGGCTCGCGACGCTGTACCAGATTACGCAGCAGGCGTTCGACGTCGCGCTGGTTCCGGTTACGACAGCGCTATACCGCCTCACGCCGGTCGAATATCTCGCGGCGCGCACCTTTTTCTTCAAGCAGGGCGAGAAGCTCGCGGCCGACGAGCTGCGCAGGCAGCTTGCGATCGCCGGCTATTCGCACGTGACCCAAGTGCTGTCGCCCGGCGAATTCAGCATCCGCGGCGGGCTGATCGACCTTTTCCCGATGGGCAGCGCGCTGCCCTATCGCATCGATCTGTTCGACAACGAGATCGAGTCGATCCGCAGTTTCGACGTCGACACCCAGCGCAGCATCTACAAGGTGAACGAAGTCCGGCTGCTGCCGGCGCGCGAATTTCCGCTCGACGAGGACGGCCAGACCCGGTTCCGCGGCAGCTTCCGCGCACGCTTCGAAGGTGATCCGACGCGCTCGCGGCTCTACAAAGACGTGAGCAACGGCATCGCGCCGGCCGGCGTTGAATATTATCTGCCGTTGTTTTTCGAGCGCACCGCGATCCTCACCGATTACCTGCCGCCGACAACGACGCTGGTTCTGCACCATGACGTGCAACCGGCAATCGAGCAGTTCTGGCGCGACACGCAGGCGCGCTATGACCTGCTGCGCGGGGACCGCGCTAACCCGGTGCTGCCGCCGCACGACCTGTTTCTCGCCGCCGATGCATTCTTCGGCGCAATCAAGCCGTTTGCGCGGATCGAGATGCGTGCGGTCGAAAGTTCGGAGTCAGGAACCGAGAGTTCTGATCTAACACTAATCACCAATCACCCATCACTCATCACGGCTTCTTTGCCGCCGCTGGCGGTCGACCGGCGCGCCGACCAACCGCTTGCCAGCCTGCAAGCGTTCCTGAAAGGTTTCGACGGCCGCGTGCTGCTGCTTGCCGAAAGCCTCGGCCGGCGCGAAACCATGCTCGAGTATTTCCGGGAATACGGCCTCGATTCGGCCACGTGCACCGGTCACGGCGAATTCCTCGCGAGCCAAGCGCCGCTTATGCTTGGCGTTGCGCCGATCGCCGCCGGGTTCGTGCTGCCCACGCGCCGGCTTGCGCTGATCACCGAAAACGAGCTGTACGCAACACAGGTGCGCAACCGCCGGGCGCGCGAGGCGCAGCGCAAAACCACCAGCGAGGGAATGCTGCGCGACTTGTCGGAGCTCAAGGTCGGCGACCCGGTGGTGCACGAGCAGCACGGCATCGGCCGTTACCTCGGCCTGCAGAATCTCGACTTCGGGGAAGGCGCGACCGAGTTCCTGACGCTCGAATACACTCGCGGCGACAAGCTCTACGTGCCGGTGTCGCAGCTGCACCTGATCAGCCGCTACAGCGGCGCGCCGGCGGAAACCGCGCCGTTGCACGATCTCGGCAGCGGACTATGGGACAAGGCCAGACGCAGGGCCGCGAAACAGGTGCGCGATACCGCCGCCGAGCTGTTGAACCTGTATGCGCAGCGCGCGACGCGCCACGGCCACGCGTTCAGACTGCACCAGCACGACTACGAGGCATTCTGCGACGCGTTTCCGTTCGAGGAAACGCCCGACCAGCTTGCCGCCGTCACCGCCGTGCTCGACGATCTGCAGCAGGGCAAGCCGATGGACCGCCTGATCTGCGGTGACGTCGGTTTCGGCAAGACCGAAGTCGCGCTGCGCGCGGCGTTCGTCGCCGTCAACGAAAGCAGGCAGGTCGCGGTGCTCGTGCCGACCACGCTCTTGGCCGAGCAGCACTTCAACACGTTTTCCGACCGCTTCGCCGACTGGCCGGTCAAAATCGCCGAGCTGTCGCGCTTCCGCTCGCAGAAGCAGGCCGGTGAGACGCTTGCCGCGCTCGCCGACGGCAAAGTCGACATCGTGATCGGCACGCACAAGCTGCTGCAACGTGATATCAAGTTCAAAAACCTCGGTCTCGCCATCATCGACGAGGAGCACCGCTTCGGCGTGCGGCAGAAGGAACGCCTGAAAGCGTTGCGCGCCGAAGTCGACGTGCTGACGCTGACCGCGACGCCGATTCCGCGCACGCTCGGCATGGCGCTCGAAGGCCTGCGCGACTTCTCGGTGATCGCGACCGCGCCGCAGCGCCGGCTCGCGATCAAGACTTTCGTCGCGCGCACGAGCCGCGGCCTGATCCGCGAGGCGGTGCTGCGCGAATTGAAGCGCGGCGGCCAGGTCTATTTCCTGCACAACGACATCGACAACATCGTCCAGACCGAGGAAAACCTCGTGCGGCTGGTGCCGGAAGCGCGCATTCGCATTGCGCACGGGCAGATGCGCGAGCGCGAACTCGAAATGGCGATGCGGGACTTCTACCAGCAGCGCTTCAACATCCTGCTGTGCACCACCATCATCGAGACCGGCATCGACATTCCGACCGCCAACACCATCGTCATCAACCGTGCCGACAAGTTTGGCCTGGCGCAACTGCACCAGTTGCGCGGACGCGTCGGGCGCTCGCACCACCAGGCTTACGCCTACCTGCTGCTGCCCGACGAAGGCGACATCACCAGCCAGGCCAAGAAGCGCCTCGAAGCAATTCAGCTGATGGAAGAGCTCGGCGCCGGCTTCTTTCTCGCGATGCACGACCTCGAAATCCGCGGCGCCGGGCAAATGCTGGGCGACGCGCAGTCCGGCGAAATGCAGGAAGTCGGCTTCAACCTTTATTGCGCGATGCTGGAAGCCGCGGTGAAGGCGCTGAAGGACGGCCGCGAACCCGACCTGGCAACGCCGCTTGGCATCACCACCGAGGTCAATCTGCACGCGCCGGCGCTGCTTCCCGACGCTTACTGCAATGACATCCACGAGCGCCTCGTGCTCTACAAGCGACTCGCCAACTGCGACCACGCGGACGAGCTTGACGCGATGCATGAGGAACTCATCGACCGCTTCGGGCCGCTGCCGCCGCACGCCCGAACGCTGCTCGACAGCCACCGGCTGCGCGTACTCGGCAAGCCGCTGGGAGTGGCGCGCATCGATGCATCGGAGTCGGGCCTGCAGCTGCAGTTCGTGCCCAACCCGCCGCTCGATGCGGCACGCGCGATCGAACTCGTTCACCACAACAAGAACTATCGATTGGCGGGACCCGACCGTCTCAAGATCAGTGCCGATTTGCACGAGGTCGGTGAGCGCGTTACGCGGGTAAAGCAGATTTTCAGCGAACTTGCGGGCTGATCGGGCACAATCAGCGCGGGGACAAGTCTTGATCGCTCACCTTTGACAGGAACCCGACATGCACCTGATCCGACCCTTCGCCGGCCTGCGCCCGGCTTCCGGCCGCGCCGCCGAAGTCATCGCCCCCCCTTACGACGTGCTGTCCACCGACGAAGCACGCGCGCGAGCCGCCGGCAAGTCATGGAGCTTCCTGCGCATCTCCAAGTCCGAGATCGACCTGCCGGTGGGAACTGATCCCTACGCGCCTCAAGTTTATGCCAAGGCGGCGGAAAATCTGGGTCTCATGTTAAACACCGGCGTCCTCGTGCGCGACGCGGCGCGCTGCTACTACGTCTATCGCCAGATCATGGGCGGGCACGCGCAGACGGGCCTGGTCGCGGCGGCCTCAGTGGCGGACTACGACACGAACCGCATCCGCAAGCACGAGTTCACGCAAATGGTCAAAGAAAACGACCGCGTGTGCCAGATCGAAGCATTGAATGCCCAGACCGGCCCGGTCATGGTCGCTTATCCGAATGCGCCAGAAGTCGACGACATTCTGGCACGTTGTGCGGCTGGCGCACCCGACGCGGACGCGACCGCCGACGATGGCGTCCGCCACACCCTGTGGGTGGTGCACGACGCCGCAATCCAGGCGCGACTGACGCGAGCCTTCGACGCCATGCCCGCCCTCTATATCGCCGATGGCCACCATCGCTCGGCGGCTGCTTCGCGCGTCGCCGCTGCACGCCGCACCGCCGACCCGCGCCACACCGGAGATGAAAACTACAACTGTTTCCTGACCGTGATCTTCCCCCACCACCAGATGCAGATACTCGCCTACAATCGCGTCATCGCCGATCTGAATGGCATGGATGCGGAGGCTTTCCTGGCGCGTGTGCGGGGGGACTTCGTTGTGGAAAAAAGCGCGACGCCGGTGGCACCGGCGAGACCGGCCGAATTCGGTCTGTATCTCGCCGGCCAATGGTATCGCCTGGCAATCCACCGTGAACTGATTCCCGTCAACGACCCGGCGGCCCGCCTTGATGCGAGCCTGCTGTCCGACCGCTTGCTCGCGCCCGTTCTGGGCATCAAGGATTTGCGGCGTGACAAACGCATCGATTATATCGGCGGCATCCGCGGCCTAGCGGAACTGGAGAAGCGCGTAAACAGCGGCCGGATGGCCGCCGCGTTCGCGCTGCATCCCACGCGCATGGAAGACCTGATGGCCGTGGCCGAGGCCGGCAAAGTAATGCCCACGAAGTCCACCTGGTTCGAACCCAAACTCGCGGACGGACTGGTGTCGCACGTGCTGGATTGAGGTCGAAATTCAGCGAGCTTGCTAGCGGCGCCCCCGGCGTTTGGCGGCCGCAGGTTTACGCGCCGGTTTCCGTGCCTGGCTCGTCTTGCGAGCACCCGCGCGAATGCGTTTTTTTGCTGCCGCGGGTTTGCGTGCCGGCTTGGTCTTTCTGGAAACCGTCTTGCCGCGCTTCTTCGCCGCGGATTTGCGTGCCGGGCTCGCCTTGCGGGAAACCGTTTTGCTGCGTTTCTTCGCCGCTGGTTTTTTCGCCTTGCCCGCGGTACTTCGTTTCTTTGCCTGCGTGGCGCCGCCGTGAAACAGATTCAGCGCCGAGCCCTTGCGGAACCACTCGAGCTGCGGCCCGCTGAACGAGTGATTGAGACGCAGCGTCTCGGTACTGCCGTCCACGTGTTGCACACGGCAGTCCACGGGCTTGCCGGTCGCCAGGTTCTTCAACCCGAGAAGGCTCAAGCGATCGTCCTCGCGTATGCGGTCGTAGTCCGCGGGACTCTGGAACGTGAGCGCCAGCAGGCCCTGTTTCTTGAGGTTGGACTCGTGGATGCGCGCAAAGCTGCGCACGATCACTGCGGCGCCGCCGAGCAGCCGCGGTGACAACGCCGCGTGCTCGCGGCTGCTGCCCTCGCCGTAGTTGCTGTCGCCGATCACGACCCATTTGATGCCTTTGGACTTGTAGTAGCGAGCACTGTTGGCGATCGGTTGGCCTGTCTGACCGGTCAGAACGTTCTTGCCTTTGCCCGCTTCGCCGGTATACGCGTTGGTTGCGCCCATGAACATGTTGTCGCTGAATTTGTCCAGGTGCCCGCGGTAACGCAGCCAGGGGCCCGCGGGAGAAATATGATCGGTCGTGGTCTTGCCCTTGGTCTTCATGAGCACCGGCATGTCCGTGAAGTCCTTGCCGTCCCACGCTGTCCACGGCTGCATCAACTGGATTCTCGTGCTATCGGGGTTCACCTTCAACTCGACGCGGCTGCCGTCTGACGGCGGCGCCACGTAAGTCGCGTGTCCCTGGTCGAAGTTCTTCGCGGGGACTTCAGGCGCGACCCGCGGAGGATCGAGCCGGAACGGCTCGCCATCGGCGCCGGTAAGTTCGTCGGTGAGCGGATTGAACGACAGCCGTCCGGCCAGCGCAAGCGCGGTCACGATTTCCGGGCTCGCAATGAAATTCATCGTGGTCGGCTGGCCGTCGTTGCGCATGGGAAAGTTGCGGTTATACGACGTCACGATCGTATTGGGCACAGCAGAAACTTCTTTCGATCTGCGCCACTGGCCGATGCACGGTCCGCAGGCGTTCGCCAGCACCGTGCCGTTGATATCGAGCAGCGAGCGCATCTGTCCGTCGCGCTCGATCGTCGCGCGCACCTGCTCAGAACCCGGGGTAACCAGGTAAGGCACAGCCGCTTTGATGCCGTGCGACTTGGCCTGTTCAGCCACATCTGCCGAGCGGCTCATGTCTTCATAGGAAGAATTGGTGCAACTGCCGATCAGCGCGGTCGAGATCTCGTCGGGAAAACCATTGCTTGCATCGGCCACCTCGGCTGCAAGCTTCGAAATCGGACGCGCCCGATCCGGGGAGTGCGGTCCCACGACGTGCGGCTCCAGCGTCGACAAATCGAGCCTGACCACGCGGTCGTAGTATTTCTCGGGGTCGGCCTCGACTTCTGGGTCCGGTTCCAGCAGGTGCTGGTATTTCTCGATCAGCGGCACCAGGTCGCCCCGGGCCGTCGCCCGCAGGTAGGTGGACATGCGATCGTCAGCGGGAAACATCGAAGTCGTTGCCCCGAGTTCGGCGCCCATGTTGGTGATCGTCGCCTTGCCCGTGGCGCTGATGGTGCGTGCGCCGGGGCCGATGTATTCGACGATGGCGTTGGTGCCTCCGGAAACGGTCAATGCGCCCGCCACGTACAGAATGACGTCCTTGGGAGAAGTCCATCCGCTCATGTTGCCCGTCAGGTATACCGCGATGTGTTTCGGGTACAGCACTTCCCACGGCAGCCCGGCGATCGTCTCGACCGCGTCGGCCCCGCCCACCCCGACCGAGCATGCCCCGAGGCCGCCGGCGTTGGGCGTGTGCGAATCCGTGCCGATGATCAATTCGCCCGGGAAGGCGTAATTCTCCAGCACGACCTGGTGAATGATTCCCGCGCCCGGCCCCCAGAAACCCGCGCCGAATTTGGCTGCTGCGGAACGCAGGAAGTCATAGACTTCGGTATTTTCCGCGAGCGACTCACGCAGGTCTTGCCCGCCTTCGACTCTGGCCTGGATCAGATGATCGCAGTGTATGGTGGTAGGCACCGCAACTTTGTCGCGCCGGGTTTGCATGAACTGGAGCATGCCGGTCTGTCCGAGCACGTCCTGAAAAACGACGCGGTCGGGACGCAGAAACAGATAGCTTTTGCCGGGCTCCAAGTCCTGGTTTTCAGGATCGTCGAGGTGTCCCAGCAAGACCTTGTCAGCCAAGGTCAGCGGTTTACCCAAACGGCGGCGGACCACCTTGAGATTACGCGCCATGGTCGCGTAGACTTTCGCTGCCATTTCAGGGGTTGATTCGATAGTAGTTACCATTTTTTAAACCTCCCAGATTTACTTCAACGCGAAATCAACGGCTGGCGATAGCCCCAGCCGGCAGAAAATCAGCAGCAGGAACGCGAACGCGCTTGGCGCAGAACCCGTCCGCGAATTTTACCCCTGATCTTCGACCGAATAAATCAACACTGCGGCTGCCCAAGCGACCCGCCGCTATGCCTTAGCCTGGATAACGGGAATATCCGCCTGAATTTCGAAGACGAGCCGCTGATGCGCTTGCCGCAGACTGGCGTCAACCGCGTCCGGCGATATTCCACGCGCGAAAATGAAACCCAGGTAACTCGCGCCTTCCGGCGCCGGCGCTATGATCTGACCTGGGCTGGCGGTGATCTGGATATCGCTGATGGCGGCGACCTGCAGTGCGGCTTCGAGGTTGTGCGCGCCCAGAAAAATACCGCGTCCGGGAATCGGGATCATCATCACGCCGCTCGCCTCCCCATGTTGCGTCTGCGGCAATGGCCGGTCGAGGGCGTGGCGCAGGATCAACTCTTCCAAGCTCATGCCCAGCGCGTGCCGCAGCATCCTGCCGCACAGCCCGCCGATGGAACGCGCGGCGATCTCCAGCAGCCAGGTTCCTCGTTCGTTCACGCGCATTTCGGCATGGACGGGGCCGCTGGTGAGCCCGGCCAGCCCACAGGCGCGTTGTACCGTTTGGGCGATCTCGTCCTGCTGCGCTTGGGGCAGTCGTGACGGCGTGACGTACAGGGTTTCCTCGAAACAGGGGCCGTCCAACGGATCGGGTTTGTCGAATAACGCCAGCACGTGCAACCGCCCGTCTTGCAGCAGCCCTTCCAGCGCATGCTCGCGGCCGGGGATGAAGCTTTCCACGACCAGGCCAAGCCTGGCGGCCTCACGATCGGCTTTGGCCTGTATGCCACGCACCCATTGCACGGCTTGCACGTATGCCCGCGGTGTGTCGGCACGTATCACGCCGCGGCTGGCGGCGAGCCGGCGCGCTTTGACCACGACAGGAAACTGCAGCGGCAGCCTCACTGCCGCGGACTGAGCGTCGCTAGCGAGGTGATAAAACTCCGGACAGTTAAGGCCGCCCTTTTGCAGCAAGCGGCGAAACGCCAGCTTGTCGCGCGTCAACCGTACCGCCGCGGGCGAATTGCCCGGCAGCTGCAGGCGCTCGCGCAGCAGCGCCGCCAGTTCCAGGCCGGTGTCGTCCACCGCCAGCACCGCGTCCGGCTTGCGTCCCAGCGCGGCCAGCACCTGCTGCACCGCGACTTCGGGCTGATCGAACGGCACCGATTGAATCGGACTCAAGCCCCACAGCGGTGCGAGTCGATGGCAATAATCCGCGGCACCGATGATTTCCACCTCGAGTTTTTTTGCGGCGGCGAGAAAATCGGCGTTACGGTAACTGGCAGCGGGCAGCAGCAGCAGAACGCGCTTCATGGCCGGCCGATCAAAAGCTTTGCAGTTGCTGCTCGGTGGGCTCGGCGCAGCAGTACCAGGGCTCGGACAAGCGTGCGATGGGCTCGCCAAAATCCGCCCGTGCGAGTTGCTGCACCCGGATGCCGAGCGCGTCGTGCGCAAGCCGCCAAATCCGCCCGAATACGTCGCTGCGCGACCATCCCTGTTGATCGCCTTGCGCGGCACAGGCCTGCACCGCCTGCTGCAAAGCATCCACGCGGGGATCGGCGTGCCGCCACGGATAGCCGAGCAGTTTCGCATCGAAGGTCTCAATCATTTCCCGGAAACCGGGCAATTGCAGCAAATAGGAGCCTTCCGGCACCAGCAGCCGAATGCAAAGCTGAATCGGCGGCACCGCTTCCGCCAAACGCACGCGCACAAGCGTGCGCAGCAGGTCGAGGTAGCCCTCCAGCGTCGTCCACGGTGTGAATGGCACGAACGTTGGCGCCAGGAATATGCCGGCTTCACGGCACAGTTGCAAAGCGCGTTCGAAATCAGTGCGCGTGTGGTTTTTGGCAAGGTACTCCAGCACCTTGTCGTCCACCGACTCGACCGCCGCGGTGATGAATAGACAACCCGCCGCTTGCAACTGGGGAAGCAGTCTGGCGTGTTCGATGAGGTGCTGAATCTTGATGGTGGCATCAAAGCTCAGGCCGGGGAATTTGGCATACATCGCCGCGGCCACTTTCATGGCATGGCCCGGGCCGTTGAAAAAATCCGGATCGCCGAAGGAAATATGTGCAGCACCCGCTTGCACCTGTTGCGAGATGTCCGCCAGCACCACCTCGACCGGCACCACGCGGAACTTGCCCTGATATACCGGCACCACAGGACAGTGACGGCACAGGTGCTTGCAGCCGCGGCTTGCCTCAATGAAGCCCGCCGTTTTTTTACCGCCGTCCGGCAATATCAAGTGCGCGTAGCGGTGCAGGGGCGGCAGGCCGGAGCGGTCGGGCGTGATAAATGCGATCCTGGCAAGGTTCACCACCGGCTCAATCTGCGCATCGCACGTGTCCCCGGCGCGCAGCCGCTGCGCCAAGCTCACCAGCCCTGGCTCAAACTCGCCGCCCAGTATGGTTTTCACGCCGAGGCCGCGCAACAGCTTTTGGTTCATCGGCGCATACAGGCCGTACACGCACAAATGCGCCCACGGCACCATTTCACGGATGCGCGGAATGGCCTCGACCGCGATGCGGGTGGCGGTGTGCATGCCGACATATAGCGCGGCCAGCTTTGCGCCGGCAAACAAATCCGGAGCGAGTTTTTGCAATGAGAGGTCGATGCACTGCACGTTGAATCCGGCCTGCTTCAACCATGCGGACGGCTCGGCCAAGGCGAACGGCTGGCGGCCCAGCTCATAGGGGTTGATCAGTACGACCTTGAACAGCGCAGCGCGGTCTGGCCAGTTTTCTTCGCTTGCGCGGTTTGGCAGGCAGGAATCGTTGCAGCTATCCATGCGCGGCTATTTCGACTTGGGACGTTCAACGGATGCGCCCGGCATGGGCTCGCGGCTTGCGCCTGCTTCTGCCATGCGCTGCAGGTAGTGCCGCCACATTTCGTCCTGGTTCACGCCCAGGCTATAGAGATAATCCCAGGAATAAATACCGGTATCGTGCCCGTCGGAAAACACCGGTTGCACCGCGTACGTGCCAACCGGCTCGATCCGGGTGATCTCGATATTCTGCTTGCCGATTTGCAGGACTTCCTGTCCCGGCCCGTGGCCGCGCACTTCCGCCGAGGGTGAATAAACGCGCAAGAACTCGCAGGGCAACCTGAAATGCTTGCCGTCGGAGAAAGCAATTTCCAGCACGCGGGACTTCTGATGCAGCTTGATTTCAGTCGGGGAAGGCGCGTTCTTTTCCAAGCCTGTCATGAGGGTTCCTTTGCTGCGGTGGATTCCATACTTGAATCAATCCCAGCGGTCGTCGCGTAGCTGGACCTCGCCGTTTTCGATGCGCACGGGAAATTTGGCGGTCGCTTCATAAGCGGGTGCAGTCAGCGCGGCGCCGGTTCTGATACAGAAGCGCGCGCCGTGGCGCGGGCACACGATCTCGGCACCTTCGACGCTGCCGCCGCTCAGTTGACCACCGTCGTGAGTGCAGACATCCTCGATGGCGAAATACTGGCCGTCGAGGTTGAACACGGCAACCTGCGCGCCGTCGACATCAACGCTTATCCATTGTCCGGGCGCAAGCTCGTCGGCCCGCGCAACTGTGACCCAGTCACTCAAACCGCGATGACTTCGATATCCGGCTCGATCGACTTCACCAGGTTCTCGATGCCGGCAAGCGTGCCAGATATCGAGCTCGGGCAGCTGCCGCACGCCCCCTGGTAATGCACCGACAACGTATTGCCCTCGAGACCGATCACGTGCAGATCACCGCCGTCGCCCTGCAGGTACGGGCGAATCTGCTCGTCGAGCAATTCATTGATCCTTTCAAGCCGTTGCTGGTCGTCCGGGCTCAGGCCGGCAATCGCGGTGGCGGACGCGGCAGCCGCAGCGGCCGAGTGATCGTCCGCCGCCGGCGCGGCACGGATCGGTCCGGCGAGCCTGCGCGTCAACTCGT
>Ga0326597_10010407_pt1 | contig 12392 bp, 13 predicted proteins | sample RVTome_12_FD_203789 | JGI IMG/M metagenome (GOLD analysis project Ga0326597, IMG submission 203789) | Soil microbial communities from uranium-contaminated site in the Upper Colorado River Basin, Wyoming, United States - RVT100D185 | ecosystem: Environmental > Terrestrial > Soil > Contaminated >... | reverse complement strand
CATCAATGTCGGACTCGGAGCGGAATCATCGAGGGACAGTTATTCGGAATCGGCCATCGGCCTGACCAGCGGCCGCGACCTCGGCCTGAACGCCGATGTTTCGTGGATCGTCACGGAGCGGACCAGTCTGCACCTGTTCGCGAACCGCCAGGAAATCAAGTCGAAACAAAGCGGAAGCCAGACGTTCTCGACGCCGGACTGGTCGGGGGAAAACAAAGACACGATCGATACCATCGGAATCGGCGTGAAACACGCAGCGATCAAGGACAAACTCGACATCGGCGCCGATTACACCAATTCCCGCTCACGCAGCGACATCACCGTCAACACGGGCGCGTCGAATTCCGGGTTTCCCCAGTTGACCACGTCGCTCGACAGCCTGAAGCTCTACGCAACCTACCGCCTGAAGGACAACCTGTCACTGCTGGGGGGTTACTGGTACGAACACTACGACGCCAGGAACTGGATGCTCGACGGCGTTGCGCCCGGCACGATTGATGGAGGTGCGAAAGTCCTGACCTTCGGCGAACAGGTGCCGCGCTACACCGTGCACGTGATCAGGGTGTCGTTGAGGTACAAGTTCTAGTTTCAACGCACCAACTGATTGATCTCGATGATCGGCAGCAGGATGGCGAGCACGATCATCAACACGATCCCGCCCATCACGAGTATCATCACCGGCTCGAGCAGGGTGAGGAAAACCGCCAGGCGCCGCTCGAGTGCCTGGGTTTCGAGCTGTGCGGCACGTTGCAGCATCTGCTCCAGCTTGCCGCTCACTTCCCCGCTCGCGACCAGATGCACCATCAGCGGCGGAAACGCGCGCGTTCCGCCGAGCGCGCGTGCCAGACTTTCGCCTTCGCGCACGCGCTCGATCGCGCCTTCGATGGCCTCGCGCATCACCATGTTGGTCATCACGCGCGCGCCGGAATTGAGCGCCGAGAGCAGCGGCACGCCGCCGCCGACCAGGATGGCGAGCGTGCTGGCGAAACGCGAAGTGTTGACGCCTCGTATCAGCGGCCCGAGCCACGGCGTGCGCAGCAGCAGGCCATGCCAGCTGCGGCGGGGCGCATCGCGGTGCAGCGCCAGACGCGCGGCGGCCACGGCGCCGATGACGGCCACCGCGAGATAAGGCCAGGCCGCATGCAGAAAATCGGAGACTCCGATGAGCACGCGTGTGAGCAGCGGCAGGCTTTGCCGCGACTGCTGAAATACCTGCACGATCTGCGGCACGACAAACACCAAGAGGCCGGTGACGATGCTGATCGCAACCAGCGTGACCAGGACTGGGTAGAGCAGCGCAAGACTGGTTTTCTGCTTCAGCGCCTGGCGCGCGTCGAGATAATCAGCAAGATGCTGCAATACCGTCGGCAGCGCGCCCGATTCCTCGCCGCCGTGCACCAGCGCGCGGTAGAAATCGGGGAAACTCCTGTCGTAGCTGCCCAGGGCGCCGGCAAGGGAAAGCCCGGCGGTAATTTCGGACTTGACGCCGCCCAGCACCTCCCGCGTCATCGGCGCGGAAGCCTCTTCGATCAGCGCACTCAAGGACTGCTCCATGGTCAGTCCGGACGCGAGCAAAGTCGCCATCTGCCGGGTCACCAGGCTTAGCTCGTCGGACGATATGCCGCGCGCCCACGGCTGCCGCGCACGCTCGCGTGCGCGCACCGGCTCGACCACGGAAGGCAGCAGGCCCTGGGCACGCAACTGCGTGCGTGCCTGGCGCGGCGTATCGGCTTGCACGACCCCCGATACCGTGCGCCCGGCCGCGTCCAGCGCCTCGTAGCTGAATGCTTCCATGGGGCTATTCGCGGGTCACGCGCACCACTTCTTCGAGGCTGATCGCGCCCTGGGCGGCCCAGCGCATGCCATCGTCGCGCAACGAGCGCATGCCCTGCGCGACGGCATGGTCGCGCAAACCTTGCTCGGACGCGCGGTCGTGGATCAGCCGGCGCAGCGCATCATCGACGCTCAGCAATTCGTAAATACCGGTACGGCCGCGGTAACCCGAGTGGTTGCAAGCGGGGCAGGCTTGCGCGGTGTAGAAAGTTCCCGCCATCGGCGCGAACCCCAGCGCCTTCAACTGCGCCGCGTCCGCGGCAAACGGCTTGCGGCATTCCAGGCAAAGCCGGCGCACCAGCCGCTGCGCCACCACGCCGATCAGGCTGGTGGCGAGCAGAAACGGCTCCACGCCCATGTCGACCAGCCGCGTAACAGCGCTCACCGCATCGTTGGTGTGCAGTGTGGCGAACACCAGATGGCCGGTCAGGCTCGCCTGCACAGCGATTTGCGCCGTCTCCAGATCGCGGATTTCGCCGATCATGACGACGTCGGGGTCCTGGCGCAAAATGGTGCGCAAGGCGCGCGCGAAACTCATTTCGATGCGGGTGTTGATCTGAGTCTGACTGATGCCGTCGAGGTCATACTCAATCGGGTCCTCCACCGTCATGATGTTGAGCGCCTTCGGATCCAGCCTCGAGAGCGACGCGTAGAGCGTCGTGGTCTTGCCCGACCCGGTCGGGCCAGTGACCAGCACTATGCCGTGCGGCTCGCGGATGAGCTTGTCCATGTATGTGAGCGTCGCGTCGGCCATCCCCAGCCGCGACAGGTCGAGCCGTCCCGCCTGCTTGTCCAGCAGGCGCAGCACCACGCGTTCGCCGTGCCCGGTTGGAATCGTCGACACTCTGACATCGATCGGTTTGCCCGCCACCCGCAGCGTGATCCGCCCGTCCTGCGGCAGGCGCTTCTCGGCGATGTCGAGTTGCGCCATGATCTTGATGCGCGAGACGACCGCGCCGTGCAGCGCGCGCGCCGGCTCGATCAGGTCGCGCAGCGTGCCGTCGATCCGCAGCCGCACCACCGAGCGCGTTTCGAATGGTTCGATGTGGATGTCGGAGGCGCCGTCGCGCAGCGCCTGCGTGAACAGCGCGTTGATCAAACGGATCAGCGGCGCGTCGTTCTGGCTTTCGAGCAGATCCTCGACCCTAGGGATGTCCTGCAGCAGCCTGGACAGATCGAGGTCCTGCGCGAGGTCATCGGCAAGAGCGGCCGCGCCGGCATCGGCAGCGTTGTAGAGGGTCGCAACCAACTCGTCGAACTCGTCGGCGCCGATGCGCCTCGCGTTTAGCGGCACGCCCAGCGCCCGGCGCACTTCGGAGAGCGCGCCCGCGCGGGAGCCGCTGCGCACCGCCACCTGCGCCAGGCCGTCGCTCAAACCGGTGACGACGACGCCTTTGGCCTTGGCAAAGGCGTAGGGGACGACCGGTTTGATCATTGTGGCGCGGCGGGCTTGTCCGCTCCCGCCGCAGGTGTGCTCTCGCGCGGCGGCAGACTGGGCGATCCGAAATCGGGAAGCACGCTGGGCGCGGGCTTGGCTTTCAACTGTTCGCCCAGGATGTAGTCGTAACGGTCGCTGGTCAGCGCATCGGCGCGCTCGGCGCTGCGCAGCAGCGTCGGCCGCAGGAACACCATGAGATTGGTCTTGCTGCGCGAGCGCGTGTTGTATTTGAAAAGGCCACCAATCAACGGGAGGTCTCCGAGCCCCGGAACTTTTTCCAGCCCATCCGTGACCGAGTCCTGAATCAAGCCGCCGATCACGACGATCTGGCCATCGTCGACCAGTACCGCCGATTCGACCGAGCGTTTATTGGTGACCAGCCCATCGACATTGGGGTCCTTAGTGACACTGGACACCTCCTGAAAGATCTGCAGCCGGACCGCGCCGCCTTCGGAGATCTGCGGCTTGATCCGCAGTGTCAGGCCGACGTCTTTGCGCTCGATCGTCTGAAACGGCGTTGGCGTCGTCGCCGCCGCCGTAACGGCGTAGGAACCGGTGATGAACGGGACGTTCTTGCCGATCACGATCTTTGCTTCCTCGTTATCGAGCGTGAGCAGCGTCGGGGTCGACAGGATGTTCGCGTTGGTGTCGGCCTCGAGCGCGCGCACCAGCAGGCCGAGGTTCAGAATCTGAGCGCCCCCCGGAAGCGCGATCGTGCCCTTCACCACGCCGATATTCAGACCGCGTCCCGCCGCTACCGGATTACCGGAAAGGCCGATGATGTTGGTCGAAGCCGCTGCTGTGCCCGAAAAATTGGTGCCGCCGAACGCCTCTGCACTGGTCCTGCCAAGCCCGCCCAGGTTCTGCCACTGGATGCCGAATTCGGCGGCCTTTTCGGCGGTGACCTCGGCAATCAGCGCTTCGACATACACCTGCGCCCGGCGCACGTCGAGTTTTTCCACCGCGGCGCGCAGATTGTTGTAGATCGCATCGGGAGCGATGATGATGATCGAGTTGGTGGCGGCATCCGCCTGAATGATGCCGGGTGACAAGGAAGCGCTTTGCGCCGGCGCGGGTGTTTGCCCCAGCGGCACCGCGGGCGGAGTCGCGGCCGGACGGCTCGGCGCGGATTCCCCCGTATGCATCGCGCGCAAGATCTCTGCCATTTTCACCGCTTGCGCATTCTTCAGGTAGATGACATGAATATTGCCGGCGGCGCTGGTGGGCGCATCGAGCATCGCCACCAGTTGGCGCACCCGCGACAATCGCGCCGGATCGTTAGCGCGGGCGAGCACGCTGTTCGAGCGCGCATCCGCGGCAACCGTAAAGCGACGGGTCGGGTCCGTCGCCTGCGTCGGCTCGGCGAGCAGGCGGTTGACGGTCTGGGCCACGTCGAGCGCGGAGGCATGCTGAAGCGCAATGATGATCGAATCTGAATCGTTCGGCTGGTCGATCGATTCGACGATTTTAGCGATGCGCTGCAGGTTGCTCGCGTAGTCCGTTACCACCAGCGTGTTGTTGTTCTGGTAGGCCGTAATGCTGTTGTTGGGGGTGATCAGCGGGCGCAGTACCACCACGATCTGCGCCGCCGATTCATGTTGCAGCCTGAACACCTGCGTCTGGATGGTATCCCCCCCGGCGCGCGGCCGCTCCTGCGGTCCCAGCGTGGGACTGCGGTGCATTTTGGCCTCGATCTCGGGGACGATCATGACCATGCCGCGCTCCTCGACCGCGGCAAAGCCCTGCAGGCGAATCGCGGAAAGAAATACCTGGTAGACCAGCGCCCGGGATATCGGCTTGGCAGAAACAATATTGACGGTGCCCTTGACGCGCGGATCGAGAATGAAATTCTTCCCGGTGATTTCGCTTACCGCTTTCACCACGCCTTCGATGTCGGCGTTGACGAAGTTGAGCGTGACGAGATCGGGGCCACTCGGGCGCGTCGCCGCGTTGGCGCCTGAGCGTTCGGTGGAGGCCGTTCCGGCGGACCACGACTGGCCGCTCGAGACGACGATGGCCAAACACAGATAACCAGTTCGTAACCAGTAATGCTTCATAGATGAACCTCGGGCGCGCCGTGAATAAGCGATTGCGACATCATTTGAAAATGGTGGGTTCTACTCTCTGTCATTGCGTCGGCGAGCGGAATCTCTGGCACGTGGCGCTGCCGGTGGGGCCGCACGAGGGGCGACGGATGCCGCGGCTCGCGAAGCAAGCGACGCAGTTGCCTTCTTCTGCGGCCATGCAAGTGTCTCGCGCACTCCGTTGCGCTCCAGGATGACGTGATCCACACGGACTTCGTCAAGCCGGACGCCGGGCGCGACATCATCGCCCTCGTGCACCGCCAGGATCTGCTTCGCTTCGAGCTGCACCACCGCGTAGCCGCGGCGACCGCCCGTGGCGGCCACTACGCCGAGCAGTCTGATCGCAATTCCGGTCGGTGCGGCAGCCTCCTGGGTACGTGGCACGTTGCCGAAAATGGCACTGGCGGAAGCCACAGTACCGCTTTTCGCCGCAGCGGGCTCCATGCGCGGCTCGACGCGCGGTGCAAACCACGCCCACGTCCAATATGCGAGCACCGCGCCAAGCAGCACAACCGCGGCCAGCGTCAGCAAGGATACGAGGGCTGTTTGCGCAAGACCAAAACGACCAAACGGGAGCGCCTGCATGCTTCGTCAACCGCCATTCGCGCGCTGGAAATTGTGTAGGCCGGGCGCAGTAATCGGCCGGATGCATCGGTTGAAGCATTATATAATGGAAGCCGTTGTATTCGAGGCTTCCAGATGCATCGGTTGAAGCATTATATAATGGAAACGGCTGCTGCCGAGACGAGGGAGCATCATATTGACAGGAACGGTTTGGCGATGCTGAGCGGGGTTCGCGGGCAACGGGGCTTCACCTTGCTCGAAGTGATGGTCGTCGTCGTCATTCTCGGCATACTTGCCGCTCTGGTGGTGCCGAAGATCATCAGCCGCCCCGACGAGGCACGGGTGATTGCGGCAAAACAGGACATCGCGAGCCTGATGCAGGCGCTCAAGCTCTACCGGCTGGACAATCAGCGCTACCCGACGACCGAACAGGGGTTGCAGGCGCTGCTCGCCAAGCCGACTGCCGCACCGATCCCGCCCAACTGGAAGCCGGGCGGGTACATCGAGCGGCTGCCCAAAGACCCTTGGGGCAGTCACTACCAGTACCTGAATCCCGGAGTGCGCGGCGAAATCGACGTTTTCAGCTACGGCGCCGACAGCGCGCCGGGCGGCGAAAGCAACGACGCGGACATCGGCTCCTGGAATCTCTAGCAACACAACAATGAAAGGTGTGACTAACACGGGGCCGAACCGGGGCTTCACGCTCATCGAGATGCTCGTGGTGCTGATGATCATGGGCCTTTTTATCGGACTGGTCAGCACCATCACGCGGCCAGACGATCGCGCCGTACTTCAGCTGGAAGCCGAGCGCCTGGCGCAGCTCATGGACTTCGCCGCCACGGAAGCGCAGCTCACCGGAAGATCCATTGCGTGGACCGCCGATGAATCAGGTTACCGCTTCTGGCGCTCCGATGACGATGCCGGCTGGTCCGAAATCCGCGACAGCGAACTGCTGCGCGCGCGAACGCTGCCGCAAGGCATGGCGGTTTCCGGCTTCCGCGTCGAAAACATGCGGCCGCAGGGCGCCATGCGTCTGGAGTTTGCCCCCCAGGGCTCATCACTGGCATTCACCATCGGCATGTCACTTGGCGCAGCTCATTACACGGTCACGGGATCTCCGGTCGGGGACGTGCGCGTGGTACCGGGGAAAGGAAAACCCAATGGCGACGTGGCGCTGCGGTAGGCGCACAGGATTCACGCTGATCGAAGTGCTGGTCGCGCTCGCCATCGTCTCGATTGCGCTGCTGTCGGCGCTGCGCGCGGCCGGACAGGGCACGAGCAATGTCGACGAACTGCGTTCGCGCCTGCTTGCGGGCTGGGTTGCGGAAAACCTTCTGGCGGAGCATCGCGCCCGCGCGGACTGGCTGCCGCTGGGCATACAGCGTGGCACTTCGCGCCAAGGCGGCCGCGACTTTGCCTGGCGCGAGGAAGTCATCGCCACGCCGAACGCGGCCTTCCGCCGCATCGATGTGCGGGTGTTCGCGACTGCCCAAGAATCGCATTCGCTCGCGCACCTCGCCGGGTTCATCGTCAATGCGCCGGGAGCGGCCAGATGAAGTTCCCTCGCGGCTTCACGCTGATCGAGCTCATGACCGCGCTGCTGGTGCTGTCGCTGATCGCGCTGATGTCTTATCGCGGACTGGGTGCTGTGCTCGATGCGCGCGAACACGTCAAGCAGGAAACCGATAAATGGCGGCGTGCGGCGACTTTCTTCGCGCGCTTCGAGCGTGACGTGGGACTCGCGGCGCCGCGTCCGGTGCGCACCGCCGACGGAGCTGCGCCTGCGTGGCTCGGTGCACCGGCTACGGCAGCGGAGGCGTACCTGGAATTCAGCCGCTTCGCCTCGACCGAGGGCGTCGACACCGCGCGCCGGATTGGCTACCGGCTGAACGAAGAACACGAGATCGAGTTGTGGTTGTGGCCGGGGCTGGATGTCGCGCCCGATACACTGCCCGCGCGCTACCCCGTGCTGGCCGGAGTGAAAACATTTGAGCTACAGTATCTCAATCACGCTCTGGTGTGGGTCGACGCCTGGCCCACGTCTTTGACCGACCTGCCGATTCCGCGCGCCGTGCGCCTGCGCATCGTGCTTGCCTCGAACGAAGAAATCGTGCGCGTTTTCGTGCTGCAGTCATGAGAACACGACAGCGCGGCGTCGCCATCGTGCTCGCCATGGGTGTGGTCGCGCTTGCCGCAGTGGCTGCGGCGGCGATCGTGGTGTCGCAAAGCACCTGGTCACGTCAGGTCGAACTCACGACCGACCACATCCAGGCGCGCGCCGTGCTTTTGGCCGGCGCGGATTGGGCGCGCGCGGTCCTCTCCGATGACCGCCGCCTGGGCAACGTCGATCATCTGGGCGAACCCTGGGCGCTGAAATTGCCGCCGATGCCGGTGGAGAACGGCGAACTCGTGGGCCAGATCGACGATCAGCAGGGCTTGTTCAATCTCAACAACCTGGTCACACAGGGAAAGGTCAACCTGGCGCAGCTCGCGCATTTCCGCAGCCTGCTGGCGACTTTGGGCCTGTCCGAGAAACTTGCTGATGCCCTCGCAGACTGGATCGACGCGGACAGCCAGCCGCAGCCGCGCGACGGGGCCGAGGACGAATATTATCTTGCCTTGGATCCACCTTACCTCGCCGCCAACCAGCCGCTGATCGACGTGGCCGAACTCGCGCTGGTACGCGGCTTCGACGACAACGTGCGCGCACGCCTGCGCCCTTACGTAACCGCACTGCCCGTCTTCACCGCCGTCAATGTGAACACTGCCCCGGCGGAAGTGCTTGCCGCGGTGATCGAGGGCCTCGACCTTGGCGGCGCGCAGCTGCTGGTCGCGCAGAGGGACCGGGCCTATTTTCGCAGCAGCGACGACTTCCTCAGACAGCTTCCGCGGGGGGTGGAGGCGGCGGCGGGCGACGTCGGTGTCAGCAGCAATTTTTTCATGGCGACACTGCGCGTGACCATCGGCGGCGCGCAGGCGCGCGGCAAGGCCCTGCTCGCGCGCCCAGGCGTGGGCTGGCCCGCTATCGTATGGCGCAAGTATCTATGAACACCTTGATCAGGACTACGCTATGAGCTTGCTTCGAATCTACTGTTCTTTGCGCGACACGCCACAACGGTGTCAATGGGCGCTGGTCGGCGACGGCCGCGAACCGGTCATCGGAGAAGGCCCGCTGGCGCAGTTGCCGCAACGCGCCGAGCGCGTGCAGTTGGTGCTTCCCGCCGCCGAAGTCCTGATCACCCGCGCGCGCCTGCCGCAATCGGCCAGGCGCCACGCCGGATCGGTGCTCGCGTATGCCGTGGAAGACGAAACCGTGGGCGACCCCGATGCCAACCAGGTGAGTTGGCTCGGTTCCGCCGCGGACGCCGATGTGCTCGCCGTTGCGGACCGGCGGGGACTCAAAGCCTGGCACGATGCGCTCGACACCGTCGGCATCCGCGGCTATGAGGTGCACTGCGAAATTCTCATGTTGCCGTGGATGGCGGGCGAGTGGAGCCTCGGCTGGGACGGGCGCGAGGGATTCGTGCGCACCTCGGAATTCGAAGGCACGGCGACCGATTGCGGCGACCGGAGTTCCCCGCCGCTGTCGCTGCGCCTGATGCTCGACGAGGCAAAAACGCGCGGCGAAGCGCCGGCGTCGATCGCCGTGTACTCGACTGCGCCGGACTCGCCACCTGAAATCGAAGCATGGCAACGCGCACTCGGCGTGGCGCTGCGCGTTGCCGAACCCTGGGACTGGCGCACGGCGCCGCCCGAGACCGGTATCAGCCTGGCGCAGGAGCGCGCGCGCTGGCGCCTGCCCCCCGGCACCCTGGCACGCCTGCGGCCGGCAGCCTGGATCGTGGGCGTAGCGCTGACTGTGCATGCGCTGGCGCTGGTTGTCGACTGGACGCGGCTCGGCAGCGAGCAGCGCAGCTTGCGTGCGCAGATGGAAGCGCGTTTTCGCGCCGCCTTTCCAGAAGCCGTCGCGGTGGCGGACCCGGCGCTGCAGATGCGGCGCAAACTGGCCGAGGCGCGCCATGCCGTCGGCCGGCCCGATAGCGGCGACTTCTTGCCGATGATAGTGAACGTGGCGGCCGCACTGAAGCAAGTGCCGCCGGGCGGACTGCGCATCGCGTCCTACGAGAGCGGACGCATGACGCTCGAACTGGCCGGCGTCGAAGGCGCGGGCATACAGCGCATCGTGGCGCGCCTGCTGCAGTCCGGGTTACACGTGGACAAGGGAGCCGAAGCTGCGCCCGCCTCAGCCCGCTCCGGCGGCGGAACCATCGTCATCACGGTGCGTTCTTCGTGAAGGCGCGTCTGCGCAAGCTGTGGGAATCGCGCTCGCCGCGGGATCGAGTGCTGATCGCCGTGCTGGCCGCGGTCGTGGGTGCCGTGTTGTACCTGTCGCTGGTGCAGTCGGCATATCGGGCGCGTGTCCAACTGGGTTCGTCCGTGGCCGTGCTGCGTGGGCAGGCGCTGCGTCTGGATGCGGACGCAAACGAGCTCGCGCGCGCGCGCGCGGCGCCTGCGGCCCCCGTGCCGCAGACCGATCTGCGCACGCAGGTGCAAGCCCAGGCCGGTGCTGCCGGACTCGCGCGCGCGTTGCTGCGCATCGATGCCCGCGACGCGGATCAGGTGCAGGTGGTATTCGGCTCCGTCGCGTTCGCGGACTGGCTCGCTTGGGTCGCGACGCTGCAGGCGCAGCACATCCGCCTTGACGCCGGCCGCATCGAAGCCCTGACCACGCCGGGACTGGTGAGCGTAACCGCCACCTTCACCCGCGCCAAACCGCAGTGAGTCGTTGGCGGCTGATTGGCCTCGGGCTCGCCGCCTACGCGCTCGGACTGATTGCCGCCGCGCCGGCGACCTTGATCGACGCCCGCCTGCAACAAGCGAGCGACGGCGGGCTGCGCCTCGCCGAAGCCAGCGGCACGCTGTGGTCGGGAGCCGGACAGATCGAGATCCGCGATGCGAACCGCCGGACCGGAATCGCAAAAAGCATCGCTTGGCGTGTTCGGCCCGCCTATTTGCTGCGCGGGAAGCTCCTGTACGAAGTCGCGCTGGACCGTGCGGTCCAGCGTTTTCCGGTAACGATTTCCCTGTCGCGGATCGAAGTGGCGGATGCCAACATCAACCTGCCGGCCGCGGCACTAAGCCTAGGCGTTCCCAAGCTGGCGCCGCTCGGGCTCACCGGCGACATGCTGCTGCACATTGCACGGCTTGCGTTTGGCCGCGGCTCGGTCCAGGGCAACGCGACACTGCAATGGCGCGGCGCCGCATCGGCGTTCACGCGCGTCTCGCCTCTGGGCGACTATGAACTGCGCTTCGAAGGCGACGGCGCCGCGGTACGTGCGTCGCTGCGCACGCTGCAGGGGCCGCTGCAGCTCGAAGGCCAGGGCTCCTGGGCAAGCGGGCGCAACCCGGTGTTCCGTGGCAACGCGCACGTGTCCCCCCAGCATCAGCAGGAGCTGGCGCCGTTGCTGCGCCTGATCGCCATCGAACGTGGCGCAGGCCGCTTCGAGTTGCTGCTCAATTAATCGAAGCCAACAACGACTAAGCCTGGGGAGTTTCCGACGTCGCGCCACCCCGCGACTGGATTGAAACGGACTTGGCGCCGTGTGGGTCCGCCAACTGCTTTGCCAGTGAAGTGACGCCGGCCATTGCGCCCAGGCCCATCGTTTCCACGGCGCTTGAAGGGACAATAACGATGGTGGAATTCTGCCGCATTCCTTCCAACAGGATGTTCATCCCCCGAAGTTGAAGTGCGACGGGGTTGCTGGTGTAGGCCTTGGCGGACTCTTCAAAAACCCGGGAAACTTGGCGTTCCGAGTCGGCCAGAATCACCCTTGCCTGGCGCTCCCTGTCCGCTTGAGCCTGCATGGACATCGCATTTTGAAGGCCCTCCGGTATCTTTACGTCGCGGATTTCCACCGAAAGGGCCTTGATACCCCATGCTTCAGTCCTTTGGTCAATCATTTGGCAGAGGTCGTGGTCTATCTTTTCCCTGCCCCTCAGCATCTCGGCGAGGTCGGTTCTGCCTATCACGTCCCGGAGGGCGGTCTGGCTTGACCAGGCTATGGCGTGCCGGTAATTCTCAACTTCTATAGCCGCCTTTTTAGGATCAACAACCCGCCAGAATAGGACGGCATCCACGTCCACAGGAACGCTGTCTTTGGTAAGAGTTTCTTCAGCATTGAAGGGTGTTGTAACCGTTCTCAGGTCTATCCAGTAAGGAACGGTATCAATAAACGGAAGAATATAGAACAAGCCTGGGCCCTTTAGACTCTCATATCTTCCAAGCCTGAGAACCACCGCCTTTTGCCACTGACGCGCCACGCGGAAGGCAATAAGAAACAAGACCGCAAGGGCGCTAACAGCGGCTCCGATAGCCACGCTGTCAAGCCCAACGCCCAACAAGAGGCCCACGGCCAACACAACAACAAACACAACTATCGTTACCGGATGAATACCCATTGCTTATCTCCTTA
>Ga0326597_10010406_pt1 | contig 12393 bp, 11 predicted proteins | sample RVTome_12_FD_203789 | JGI IMG/M metagenome (GOLD analysis project Ga0326597, IMG submission 203789) | Soil microbial communities from uranium-contaminated site in the Upper Colorado River Basin, Wyoming, United States - RVT100D185 | ecosystem: Environmental > Terrestrial > Soil > Contaminated >... | reverse complement strand
GATCGGCCACGATCTCGGCCTCTGGTCGGCCATCGTCGCCGCGGCGGCGCTGGCGAGCCTCTGGCCTACCGAGCCGTGGGCGCTCGTTCTAACAGCCCTGGGACTCGCGGCGTCCACCCTCGCGCCGGCGGTGCTGCTGCCGGCGCCCGCGGCGCGGGCACACTGGGGCACCTGGGCGGGGTTCGTGGGGCTCGCGGTCTTTGCCGCCCTGGCGCTCCTGGGGCAATGGACGAGCGGCGGCTCGCCGGGCTGGGCTGGGCTGCCGCTGGCCTACCCCGCCGTGGCCGCGGCGCCGGCTGCCGCCTTCGTGCTCCGGCTCGCCCGGCGCGCGAGCAAAGGCTAGAATGGGGCTCCGATGGCCAACGACCGGATCGTCATCCGCGGGGCGCGCGAGCACAACCTCAAGTCCATAGACCTCGAAATCCCCCGCGACCAGCTGGTGGTCCTGACCGGGCTCTCGGGTTCGGGCAAGTCCTCGTTGGCCTTCGACACCATCTACGCGGAAGGCCAGCGGCGCTACGTCGAATCGCTCTCCGCCTACGCCCGGCAGTTCCTCGAGCAGATGGAGAAGCCCGACGTCGACTCGATCGAGGGACTGTCGCCCGCCATCTCGATCGAGCAGAAGACGACGTCCAAGAACCCGCGCTCGACCGTCGGGACGGTCACGGAGATCTACGACTACCTCCGCGTGTTCTTCGCGCGGATCGGCGTGCCGCACTGTCCGTCGTGCGGTACCGTGATCTCCGCGCAGACGGTCCAGCAGATGGTGGACCGCGTCATGGCGCTGCCGCATGGCAGCCGCCTGATCGTGCTGGCCCCGGTCGTGCGGGGCCGCAAGGGCGAGTACCGCAAGCTCTTCTTCGACCTGCGCCGCCAGGGCTATGTCCGGGTGCGCGTCAACGGCCAGTTCCACGAGCTCAGCGAGGAGATCGAGCTCGCCAAGACCAAGAAGCACACGATCGAGGTGGTCGTGGACCGCCTGGTGATCCGTGACACGCTCGGTGGGAGGCTCAACGACTCGCTCGAGACCGCGCTCCGCCTCGCCGAGGGCGTGGTCCAGGTCGAGGTGGCGGACGGAGCGTCCCACGTCTTCTCGGAGCGGCTGGCCTGTGCCGCCTGCGGCATCTCCTTCCCGGAGGTGTCGCCGCGCATGTTCTCGTTCAACAGCCCCTACGGCGCCTGCGCCGAGTGCGGCGGGATCGGCTCGCGGTACGAGATCGACCCGGCCCTCGTGGCGCCAAACGCCGCCCGGTCACTGAAGGACGGGGCGCTCGCCCCCTGGGCCGGCCCGGGAGCCTCGACCTTCAAGCAGACGCTCAGCGTGCTCGCCCGCCGCTACAAGTTCGACCTCGCGACGCCGTGGGGGAAGCTCGGGAAGAAGACGAGGGACGTCATTCTCCACGGCGAGACCGGCGACGGCTTCGAGGGCGCCGTGAAGATCCTCGAGCGCCGTTACAAGGAGACGCTGTCCCCCGAGGTGAGGCAGGATCTCGAGCGCTTCATGGCGCTCAGGGACTGCCCCGCCTGCCAGGGCTCGCGCCTCCGGCCCGAGACGCTGGCCGTCAAGATCGCGGGGCGCTCCATCGCGGACGTGGTCCGGTTCTCCATCAAGTCGGCGCGCCAGTTCTTCGAGACCCTGACGCTCTCCGAGCGGGACGCCCAGATCGCGCGCCGCGTGCTCAAGGAGATCCGCGAGAGGCTCGGGTTCCTGGCCCACGTCGGGCTGGACTACCTGACGCTCGACCGCGCCGCCGCCACGCTGTCGGGCGGCGAGGGGCAGCGAATCCGGCTCGCGACCCAGATCGGCTCGAGCCTGGTCGGCGTGCTGTACATCCTCGACGAGCCCAGCATCGGGCTCCACCAGCGCGACAACAACCGGCTCCTCGACACGCTCAAGCGGCTGCGGGACCTCGGCAACACCGTGCTCGTGGTGGAGCACGACGAGGAGACGATCCGCGCGGCCGACTTCGTCGTGGACCTGGGCCCGGGGGCGGGGGAGCTGGGCGGCCACCTGGTCGCCGTCGGCACGCCGGAGGAGATCGCCGCGCATCCCGCCTCGCTGACGGGCCGATTCCTCTCCGGCGCCGAGAAGATCGCCGTCCCGAAGAAGCGCCGCGCGCCCAACGGCAAGCACGTCACCATCCACAACCCGCGCGAGCACAACCTCAAGGGCATGGCGGTCAAGATCCCGCTCGGCACCTTCACGGCCGTGACCGGCGTCTCGGGCTCGGGCAAGTCCACCCTCGTCAACGACATCCTGTACCGCGCGCTGGCGCAGATGCTCCACCGCGCCCAGGAGCGCCCCGGCGAGCACGACAGGATCGAGGGCGCTCAGCACCTCGACAAGGTCATCGACATCGACCAGTCGCCGATCGGGCGGACGCCCCGCTCCAACCCGGCGACCTACACGGGCGTCTTCACCCTGATCCGGACGCTGCTCGCGCGGACGTCGGACGCGCGGATGCGCGGCTACCAGCCGGGGCGCTTCTCCTTCAACGTCAAGGGCGGCCGCTGCGAGGCCTGCCAGGGCGACGGCCTGGTCAAGATCGAGATGCACTTCCTGCCCGACGTCTACGTCACATGCGAGGTCTGCAAGGCCAAGCGCTACAACCGGGAGACGCTCGAAGTGCGCTACAAGGGCAAGAACATCGCCGAGGTCCTCGACATGACCGTGTCCGAGGCGCTCGGGTTCTTCGACCCGGTGCCGGCGATCAAGCAGAAGCTGCAGACGCTCCACGACGTCGGGCTCGACTACATCCGCCTCGGCCAGTCGGCGACCACGCTGTCGGGCGGGGAGGCCCAGCGCGTCAAGCTCGCCACGGAGCTGTCGCGCCGGGCAACGGGGCGGACGCTCTACATCCTCGACGAGCCCACGACGGGCCTGCACTTCGCGGACATCCGGCGCCTGCTCGAGGTGCTGAACCAGCTGGTGGACCAGGGCAATACGGTGGTGATCATCGAGCACAACGTGGATGTCATCAAGACCGCCGATTGGATCATCGATCTCGGGCCCGAGGGGGGCAACGATGGGGGTCGCCTGGTCGCCGCAGGCACCCCCGAGGACGTGGCCCGGCAGGCGTCCAGGTCCTACACGGGGCAGATCCTCAAGAAGGCGCTCACGTGAGACGGACGCGGATCGTGTGCACCATCGGGCCGGCCAGCCGTGAGCCCGCCATGCTGCGCAAGCTGGTCGAAGCGGGCATGGATGTGGCGCGGCTCAACTTTTCCCACGGCACCCACGAGGAGCACGCGGCGGTGATCCGCGCCATCCGCGAGGGCGAGGCGGAGCGGGGACACCCGGTCACCATCATCCAGGACCTCCAGGGCCCCAAGGTCAGGCTCGGCAACTTCCTGGGCGGCCGCGCCATGCTCCTGTCGGGCGAGCCCTTCGTGCTGACGACCGAGACGGTGCTGGGAACGTCCGCGGGCGCCTCGCTGGACCACCCGAAGCTCATCGCCGCGCTCAAGCCCTGCGACCAGATCTGGATGGACGACGGCACGATCCAGCTGGTCGTAGAGCGGTTGGAGCCGCGCGCGGCGTACTGCCGCGTCACGGCCGGTGGGGTCGTGTCGGACCACAAGGGCGTGTCGCTGCCGGGGCTGCCGCTGCCGGTCTCCTGCCTCACGGCCAAGGACAAGGACGATCTCCGCTTCGGGATCGAGCACGGCGTAGACTACGTCGCCGTGTCCTTCGTGCGCTCGGCCTCGGACATCCAGGAGGTACGCAAGTTCCTCCTGGAGCAGCGGGCGACCCTGCCCATCATCGCGAAGCTCGAGCGCGCGGAGATCGTCGCCAACCTGCCGGGCATTCTCTCCCTCGTGGACGCGGTCATGGTGGCGCGGGGCGATCTCGGTCTCGAGGTGCCGCTCGAGGACGTGCCGATCATCCAGCGGGACGTGATCAAGCAGGCGCGGCTGGCCAAGGTGCCCGTCATTGTCGCCACGCAGATGCTCGAGTCCATGGTGACCTACCTCCGGCCCACGCGCGCGGAGGTGTCCGACGTCGCCACGGCCATCTTCGAGGGCGCGGACGCGATCATGCTGTCGGCCGAGACGGCCTCGGGCCAGCATCCCGTGGAGGCGGTCGAGGTCATGTCCCGCGTGGCGGCCCGCGCCGAGCGCGAGCCCTCGAGGGCCGCGGCCCTCCCGTCTCGCCCGGAAGCCTACGGCTTCCCCGAGGCCGTCGCGGAGTCGGCCTGCCGCGCGGCCGAGGTGCTCCACGCCAAGGCCATCGTCGCGTTCACGCAGTCGGGCTTCAGCGCGCGGCTCATCTCATCCGAACGGCCCGAGGTGCCTGTAGTGGCGCTCACGCCCTTTCCGGAAGTCCAGCGACGGCTCGGCCTCTACTGGGGCGTCAGCTCCCGCCTCATCCGAAAAGTCGAGACCACGGACGAGATGCTCCAGGAGGTCGAGGCGTCGCTTCTGGGGGACGGAACTGTGCGCAACGGCGACGTGATCGTCATCATCTCGGGCGCGCCCATGTGGGTGACCGGCACGACCAATCTCTTGAAGCTGCACCGCGTCGGCGATCGCCGCTGACCATCCCTACAAGGAGACCTGCATGGCTTACGAGACCGTTCGCTACGACGTCAAGGATGCGGTTGCGACCATCACGCTGAACCGCCCCGAGGCCTACAACGCGCTGAACTTGCTGCTCGGCCGCGACCTTTTTCACGCGGCCCTCGAGGCTGACGAGGACCGCGCGGTGCGCTGCATCGTCATCACGGGCGCCGGCAAGGCGTTCTGCGCGGGCGGCGACGTCAAGGACTTCAACGACAGTGCGGATCGCATCGGCATCCTCATCAAGGAGCTGACGACGTACCTGCACGGCACGGTCTCCCGTCTCGCCCGCACGGCCAAGCCCGTCGTCATGGCGGTGAACGGCGTGGCGGCCGGCGGAGGGATGAGCCTTGCGCTCGGGGGCGACCTCGTCGTCGCGGCCGAGTCGGCCAAGTTCACGATGGCGTATTCGAGGATCGCCGCCTCGCCGGACGGCTCGTCCTCCTACTTTCTGCCGCGCATGATCGGGCTGCGGCGCGCGCTCGAGCTCCACTATACCAATCGGGTGCTCTCGGCCCGCGAGGCCATGGACTGGGGGCTCGTTAACCGCGTCCACCCCGACGCCGAGTTCCCCGGAGCCGTGGCGGCGCTGGCGAAAGAGCTCGCCCAGGGTCCGACGCTCGCGTTCGGCCGGGCCAAGCTCCTCTTCCACCAGTCCACGCAGGAGAGCCTCGAGACCCAGATGGAGCTCGAAGCCCAGGCCATCGCAGCCAGCGGTCACACGGAGGACTTCAAGAACGGCGTCGCGGCGTTCGCCAAGAAGCAATCGGTGGTCTTTTACGGCCGATAGGAGCGTGCCCGCTCGGATCCTCGGCGCGGCGCTCCTGGTTCTGGCGCTCGCGGCGTCGGCGCAGGCGTGGCCGCTCTCCTACGGCAGGCCCGGCGCCAACCGCGTCGTCGCGGGGAAGGGGACCTTCCCCCGCCTGCTCGTGATCTCTGCCGTCGGCGAGGCGCCGTTTCGCTGGATCGTGTCCCTCCCGCCCAGGCGGCTGGCAGGCATCGACGCCAACGGTACGCTGTGGATTTTCGAGCTCGGCCAGACGGAGCTCCAGGTCGTCGGACGCTACGGCGAGATCGCAAGCCCCGACGGCCCGCCGATCGTCGTCGCGCTCGGCGAAGGGCGCAGCGCGCTGGTCGCCGTGTCGCCCGAGGGCCGCCTCCTTGTCTGGAGCGATGGCGTGCTTCGCACGTATGACGTCGGTGGCGCGCTCTCCCGGCTGACCTTCCCCATTCCCGTCAACCTCGAGGGGAAGGACTGGGACGATCTCCTGGCCGTCGCCGCCGACGGCGCCCTCGTGCTCATCGGCAGCCTGCCCTCCGGTCCGCGCGTTATCTCACGCGTGGACGCGCGGGCGCTGCTGGACTCGCGGATCACGCTCGGCACCCTGGTCGGCTCCGCCGGGCTCCAGGCTTTGGTCCTGTCGGAGCCGACCGACCGCTATCCGCACGGCGCCCTCGGGGACAAGCTCGAGGCGTCATCGGTGACCGTGGTCGCCGTCGCTCCGAATGCCCTGACGATCCGGTTCCGCTACGTTGTCCGCGCGCCTGCCGTCCTCGAGGACTTGGTTCCGATCGTCGCGCCTATCGGCGAGGGCCGCCGCCCGGCAGTGGTCGTAGTCAAGAGCGCGCCACGTCAGGGCTCCTCGATCCTCGTGCTCGGCTGGCGCGAGGGCGGGCTCCAGGTTCTGGCCGAGGGGCCCGCCTTCGGCCAGGACAACCGCTGGGTGCACGCGATCGGCGCGGCGGATGTTTCGGGCGATGGTATTCCTGAGCTCATAGTCGTGAACACGCCGCATCTCGCGGGCGTCTTGGTGGCCTACAACCGGCGCGCCGCCTCCCTCATTCCCTCGGTGAAGGCGCTGGGCTACTCCTCTCACGCGGCAGGGTCCCGCAATCAGGACCAGGCCGCGATCGCCGACATGAGCGGTAATGGCCGGCTCGAGGTCATCCTGCCGCGCCAGAGCCGTGACGTGCTGGCCGCGGTGGAGCAGTCGAGCGGGCGCTGGGAGGAGCGCTGGGCGCTCCAGCTCACGGGCGGGGTGCAGTCCAACCTCGTGGTGGAAGACCTCGACGGCGACGGCCTGCTCGACCTCGCCGTCGCAGACCGCCGCGGGCTCCACGTGTTCCTGAGCGTGCGGTAGGGGCACCGTCCGTGGGCCTTCACCTGGATGATCCGGCGGGCAGAACTCCAAGGCTGCCGCCGCTGGAACTCGGAGCGCGGCTCGACAGGATCCTGGCATGTACCGGAACACTGCTGGGCGCACTGCCGATCAGCGTCCTCGACCACAAGCCGCCCCAGGGTGACCGGAGCGTGCGGGACCTGGCCTTCCACGTCTTCAGGCTCTCGCTGGCCTATGTCGACGGCATGGACATGGGCGAGCTTCGCGAGTCGTGGCTCCAGGAGAAGGCGCCGCCAGACCTCGTCGACGGCCCGGCGGTCGCGCGCTACGGCGCGCTCGTGCGCGGTCGCGTATCCGGCTGGTTCGAGGGCGCGGCGCCCTCCGAGTACGCTCGCACCATCGAGGGCTGCTACGGCCCTCAGAACGGCCACTATCTGCTCGAGCGAACCACGTCGGACGCGGCCCGGCACCTCCGCCAGCTCTATGCCCTGGCCGCCGATCTCGGGGTCACGCCGCCGGAACCGCTGCCGACATCGGACTTCGAGGGACTGCCACTTCCGGCCAGCCTCCGGTAGTCGAGGAGAACTCCATGGCGAAAAAGTTCGTGATCCAGACAAACAAGGCGCCCGAACCCCTCCAGGGGGCGCCCTACTCGCAGGCCATCAAGGTGGACAATCTTGTCTTCGTCTCCGGCCAGATCGCGCTGAAGCCCGGCGAGACCGCGCTTACCGGCAGCACCGCCGGCGAGCAGACCGAGCAGATCTTCGCCAACCTCAAGGCGATTCTCGACAGCTGCGGCAGCAGACTCGACCGGATGGTGAAGGCCACGGTGTTCCTTGCGCGGATGGAGGATTTCGCCGAGATGAACGAGGTCTACAAGCGATACGCGGGGCAGCAGCCGCCGGCCCGCTCGACCGTCCAGGCGGCCAAGCTGCCCGCGGGCGCGCTCGTCGAGATCGACGTCATCGCTCACACGTAAGACGGCGCCGTATCCGACGCGGCACACTTGAAATGAGTGCGGGTGGACGGCTAGAGTAGCGCCGTGGACGCCGAGACCCGCGCTTACCTCGACCAGACCCTGGGAGCCCTCCGCCAGGAGGTGCGAGACACCGCCGCAGAGACCCGCCGGCATTTCGACGTTGTGGCGGAGCACCTTCGGCATGACATGCGCGGCATTGCGGAAGGCGTGATCGGCCTCTCTGAACGTGTGGATCGGCTGGGCAGCGGCCTGCGCTCCGAGATGGACGAGCGCTTCGCGGCGACCCACGCCGTCGTTCGCGTGGCGTTCCAGGAAGTCCGGCGGGACATCGAAGACCTCCGGACGAGTCTGTAGTCAGTCCGCGACGCGAACCGGCCGGAAGCCGTAGTCGGAGTAGCGCAGGTCTGGCGGCAGGGACGAGCGGTGGGCGACGGGGCTCCACGGGTCCTGGTGCCGCCAGGCCCCGCCTCGCGAGACGCGCCGCGTGCCGTGCGACGGCCCCTGCGGGTTCCTCTCGGGTGATACGGAGTAGTATCCCTCGTCTTCCCAGTCGAGACACCACTCGTGGCAGACGCCCGCGAGCGCGCCGATCCCCAGCGGGTTTTCGGCCGTCTCCGTGAGCCGCGGGGGTCTGTCGAAGCCCGCCGCCGCCGGCCTGTCGTCCCCCCACGGAAAGCGCGCCCCTTCGAGCCCGCCGCGCGCGGCCTTCTCCCACTCGGCCTCGGTCGGCAGGCGATAGCGTCCTCCCGACAGCCAGTCGCAGTAGAGGACAGCCTCGAACCAGTTGACGCCGACGACGGGCTGGCCGGGGTCGTTGAACCGCGGTTCCTCCCACCAGGGCGGGGGCGCCGCCCCCGCCGCCTCGAGGAAGAGGGCGTACTCGGCATTGGTCACAGGAGCGCGGGCGATTGCGAAGCCGTCGAGCCAGATCCGGTGGCGGGGTCGCTCGCCCGGGTGCCCCTCCTCCCAGCCCATCCAGAACCAGCCCGCCCCAATCTCCACCATCTCCATGGCGTCGAGTATAATCGTCGCCATCATGAACTTCGCCGAGCGCATGTCACGGCTGGGTACCGAGTCCGCTTTCGAGGTGCTGGCCCGCGCCAAGGCCCTGGAGCGGCAGGGCAAGGAGATCGTCCACCTCGAGATCGGCGAGCCGGACTTCGACACGCCGGCCCACATCCGCGAGGCGGCCAAGCGGGCCCTCGATGACGGCGCCACGCACTACGGCCCCGCGGCCGGGCTGCCCGAGCTGCGCGAGGCGATCGCCAAGGACATCGGCGGTACGCGCAACATCCCGGTGGCGCCCGAGGAGATCGTGGTCACGCCGGGCGCCAAGCCCATCATGTACTTCGTGATCACCGCGCTGGTGAACCCGGGCGACGAGGTGATCTATCCGAACCCGGGTTTCCCCATCTACGAGTCGGTCATCAATTTCGTGGGCGGCGTCCCCGTGCCCATTCCGCTTCGCGAGGAGAGCGACTTCGGCTTCGACATGGCGGCCTTCGAGAAAGCCGCCTCGAAGAAGACCAGGCTCATCATCATCAACTCGCCGCAGAACCCGACGGGCGGCGTGCTGGGCCTGGACCAGCTCGGTCGCATCGCGGAGATCGCCGTCAAGTACCAGATCCCGGTGCTGACCGACGAGGTCTACAAGGCCTTCCTCTACGAGGGCGAGTTCGCGTCGATCACCCGCTTCCCCGGGATGCGCGATCTCACCATCATCCTGGACGGCTTTTCGAAGTCCTTCGCGATGACGGGCTGGCGCATGGGCTACGGTGCCATGCCGGTGCCGCTCGCTGAGCACGTGGCGCGGCTGATGGTCAACTCGAACTCCTGCACCGCCTCCTTCACCCAGTGGGCGGGCATCGCCGCGCTCCAGGGTGACCAGATGCCGGTGCGCCAGATGGTGGCGGAGTTCAAGCGGCGGCGGGACATCATCGTGGCGGGGCTCAACGCACTGCCGGGGGTGACGTGTCGGACGCCCAAGGGCGCCTTCTACGTTTTCCCCAACATCAAGGCGCTCAAGCGGCCGTCCAGCGAGGTCGCCGAGGCCATCCTCCAGGAAGGCGGCGTGGCCGTCCTCGGCGGCACCGCCTTCGGCCAGTACGGCGAGGGCTACCTGCGCCTGTCGTACGCCAATTCGGAGGCCAACATCCGCAAGGCCCTCGACCGGATGCGCCCCGTCCTCGCCCGCCTCGCCGGCTAGCGTCCCCTGTGACCTACGACGTCAAGGCGGTGAAGCAGCAGTGGGAAGGGTACGAGACCCCGCTGCGATGGGGCCGCTACCCGGTTGAGCACGAACCCATCCGCCGCCACTGCCAGATGCTCGACGACATGAACCCGCGCTTCCTCGAGGACGGGCACTGCCCGCCCGTGATGGTGGACTACTTCGCCTCGCTCGGGCCGTACCCGCCGGCCGACTACGACATCTTCCCGGTGGTCCGCAAGATCCCGACGCCGGGCGACCGGTTGATCAACCTCAATCAGGAGTTCGAGTGGTTCCAGCCGGTCAAGGTAGGCGACCGCCTCGGCGCCAGCCACAAGGTGGTCGCCATCCACCAGCGCGGCACCAAGCTCGACCCACTCTCGGTCTGGATCCGCACCGAGACCACGATCGTCAACCAGAATCAGGACGTCGTCGCCAGGCGAACCAACCAGATCCTCGTCCATCGCACGCCTGAAGAGATCGCCACGGGAGTGAGCCGGGCATGAGCGGAGGCCCGCGCACGCCGGGTCCGGCCTGGGAAGACGTGCGTGAAGGGGAGGAGCTCAAGGGCTTCTCGCTCGAGCTGACCCCGACGCGCATGGTCGCCCAGGTCTCGGGAACCCAGGACTTCTACCCGATTCACCACGACCGCGACTTCGCCCGGCAGGCCGGGCACAAGGACATCTTCATCAACACGGCCTTCATCCGCGGCTGCCTCTGCCGCGTGCTCACCGACTGGATCGGCGACGACGGGTTCGTCAAGTCGCTCGGCTTCCAGATGCGGCGCCCCAACTTCGTCGGCGAGACGATCTCCGCCCGCGGGCGCGTCAGGAAGAAGAGCCCGGACGGCCGCGTCGACCTCGATCTGTGGATCGAGAACGCGGGCGAGGTGACCGTTCCAGGGACGGCGGCAGTGATCCTGCCCGTCCGCTCCTGATGCCCACCGTCGCCCATATCCTGATCGACGGCCTCCGCGGCGCCGGCGTCCAGCGCATCTTCGGCGTCCCGGGCGGCGGCTCCAACCTCGAGCTGCTCGAGGCCGCGCGCCAGCAGGGGCTGCCCTTCGTGCTCTGCCACCAGGAGTCCGCCGCGTGCATCATGGCTGCGGTGACGGGCGAGCTCTGCGGCGTGCCGGGCGCGGCGCTGTCAACGCTGGGCCCCGGCGTCAGCGCCAGCGCGACCGGTCTCGCCCACGCCTGCCTGGATCGGAGCCCCCTGATCTATCTTTCGGACCGGCACCCCGGGGCGACGCTCGGATTCGCCACACATCAGGCTTTCGACCATGCGGCCTTTTTGGCGCCGGTGGTCAAGGGCAGCCTCGCCGTCACGGCGGAGTCGGCGGGCCACTGGATCTCCCATGCCGTCCAGCTCGCGATGAAGGAGCCGAGAGGCCCCGTGCATCTCGACCTGCCGGCGGACGTTGCGGGCCAACCTGCCGTGGCGATCGCGACGGCGGCGAGGCCCGCGCCGCTGCCACAGCCGGCCGCCGCCGATCTCGACGGCGCCGCGGCGATGATCAGGCAGGCGAAGCGTCCCCTGGTTGTGGCGGGGCTTCAGTGCCGCGGCGCCGACGCGAAGTGGCTGCGCGCCTTTGCCGAGGCGCTGCCCGCGCCCGTCCTGACAACCTACAAAGCGAAGGGCGCGCTGCCCGATCCTCACCCGTTGGCGCTGGGCGTGTTCACGGGCGGTGTGCTCGAGGAGCCCGCGGTCGGTCGCGCCGACCTCATCATCGCCTTCGGCCTCGACACGGTCGAGCTTATCCCGCGCCGCTGGAGCTACACCGCGCCCGTGTTGAGCCTCGTGCGGGGACCGTCCGGCGAGGCGGCGCGGTCCGCTGTCGGGGGCGGGGGCTATTTCTCTCCAGCACTCGAGGTGGTGGGCGACCTCGGCGCCATCCTCGAGGAGCTGGCGCCGCGGCTCCACCAGCACCACGCCGATTGGGACGTGGTCGACGTGGACAGGCTCCGCCGCGAGCGGCACCGCTCGCTCGAAATCGGCGTGCCGGGCCTGGCGCCGCACCGCGTGGTCCAGATCACCCGCGAGCTGACCCCGGCCGGGAGTATCGCGACGGTGGACGCCGGCGCACACATGTTCCAGGCCGCCGAGTACTGGCAGGCGGTGGAGCCGGGCGAGTTCCTGATCTCGAACGGGCTCGCCACCATGGGCTTCGCGCTCCCGGCCGCCATCGCCGCCCAGCTCGCCCGCCCCGAGCAGCGGGTGGTGTGCTTCACGGGCGACGGCGGCTTCATGATGGTCGCGGCCGAGCTCGAGACGGCCGCGCGCCTGCGCCTGCCCATCACCGTCATCGTGTTCAACGACGCGGCGCTGTCGCTGATCGAGATCAAGCAGGAGCAGAAGGGGTATGCTGGCGCTTCCATGCGCTATGCGGGGCCCGACCCGGCGGCCCTCGCGCGCTCGTTCGGCGTGCCGGCCTGGACCGCGGCGGACGAGGCTGGCTTCGCCGGCGCGCTCGTGGCGGCGCAGGGCGCGCAGGGTCCGACCCTCATCGACGCCCGCATCGACCCCTC
>Ga0326597_10010405_pt1 | contig 12397 bp, 11 predicted proteins | sample RVTome_12_FD_203789 | JGI IMG/M metagenome (GOLD analysis project Ga0326597, IMG submission 203789) | Soil microbial communities from uranium-contaminated site in the Upper Colorado River Basin, Wyoming, United States - RVT100D185 | ecosystem: Environmental > Terrestrial > Soil > Contaminated >... | reverse complement strand
AAAGGGCGGCGAGATCATCCGCATGGAGGTGGACGGCCCGTTGTTCTTCATACAGCTTCCTGAGGGGAATTACGTCGTAAAGGCAACTTTCAACCGGGAAACGAAGCGGGTCAACGTTAAGCTTCTCAAAGACAAGGGCGTTCATTATACGCTTTTATGGGATCTGCGTGATCCAATTGAAGGCGGCGGAGTTCGCTGAGCAAGGCGAGGATGGTAGCCGAGCGCACCATCGGCAGCGCCGGCAACCTTCGACGGTATTTTTCTAACATCCGCGGTCTGATCAAGGCCAAGGTTTTGATCCTTAAGGAAAGGCTAGGATCGAAAGGAAGTCTGCAATCCGCCAGGGGCGCGATAATCAAATTATCAAAGCCTGGCACGGCTCTTGCCGTCGAAACACTCGCCGCGAGAGATGGTAAAACAAACCGCCCGCGCCTCAACTGGCCTTGCAGTGAAGCCAAGCAGGGTTGCCTGTCGCCGATTCATCTTGCTGCTCACTGGGTGCCGGGCGCGGGCAAATCGATTGTGATGCCTCGCCCTTCTTGCTTGGCCAGTTCATAGGTACGCATGGCAATCGCCAGATCGGCACAACCGAGACCGTTATTGTTTTTGTGATAAGTGATCTGCTCGTCGCTGGTTCGGCCGGGAAACGCCTGCGTAGCCACCTCGCCGAGTTCGTGAATTTTTTTGAGTTGAATCAGGTTCTTTTCCAAAGGCTCGAAGAGATCGCCCTGCTCCTCGGACAAAACGGATTCACGCAGATTGGTGACGATCACGTCGGCCCGCACCGCGGTCTTATCGTCGATTTCTCTGCGCCGGGAGCGCAAGAATCCTGCCTTCACGAGCGCCACATTGGAGCCAATGATACCGGTCACATGCTGCCCCGGATCGAGCCAGTCGCCGTCGAACAGCACCGAATTGGTATTGGTGGCGCAGGCAATTACGTCGACGCCTTTCACCGCATCGCGCGGCGAGTCCACGGGCGTTATGTCCAAATTGAACATCGGTCCGTACTTCTCGGCGAATTTGCGCCGGTTCTCTGGGTTTCGGCTATAGATTTTTACGTGCGTAATCGGCCGCTCGCACTTGAGCGCGAGCAATTGATTGGCCGCTTGTCCGGCCGCGCCGAACAGCCCGACCGTTTTCACATCCTTGCGCGGCAAGTAACGAAATCCCACACCGCTCGTCGCCGCGGTTCTGAAGGCCATGATGCTGGAGTATCCGATGTCGCGATCGTCGATCTCACCGAGCAAAATCGCCAGCAGTTGCCCGGTCTTTGAATCATGGAGCACATGCACCGGATGTTCGCGATAAGGAATGGTTTGAAAGCCTTCTTGCTGCACGACCATGTCGGCGCGAATCCCCGCGCCAATGACACCGAGCCGGGGCACGCCCCCAGGAAAATTGCTGATCCGCACGCCGCTCGGCGAATGGACGCGCCGCCTCGGCGCGTTGATTACAGGAAACTCCGTAATCCCCCGATAGCTTTCCTCCACCAGGTCTATCGCCTCTTTCATGGTCAAAAGGCCCTTTAAGTCCTGGGGCCGAAGTAACAAAAAACTCATTTCCAACTCCTTTGTACGTCTAAACCTAACGTCCATGCCTCATTCCGGCAAACCTATTGTCCCCACAGACGTTTGAAGAAACCTTCATCGATCAGCTCCTGAACCAAACTGTTGTCGTAAAACTGCTCGGGTTTGGCCTGTTTCGCTTTGGGATTTTTTTGGGCAATCTGCTCCAGTGTCACCTGAAAGGCCTCGCGTTTCACCAGAGGGACCTTCTCCACAAAGTCGTAGGCGTATTGCGCGCTCCCCTCCAGCATCCCCGGATCTTTGATCTTTGTGTATTGGGCAAGGATCTTTTTGAATCCTTCCTTTTGCGTGTGCATGAAATACACGGCCCTCCCGTAAGCCCGCAAGAGCGCCTCGGCTTGTGCCCTGTGTTCTTTTAAGAAACTCCTTGTTGTGGTGATGCCAACGTGCATGAAGGGTATATCCTCCTTTGCCAGGTTATAGAGGATTCTGATCCCTGCCTGCTGGGCCAAATACCCCATGGGAAAAGACATGGGTGCAGCATAAATGGATCTCTTAGAGAGAGCGGCGGCAAGCTCAGGCATTCCGCCAATCTGGAGAATCGGAACATCCCGCACCGGTTCAACCCCGTATTTTTTAAGAAGCATGCGCATCCCAAAGTCTGTCGAGGCACCGAAGCGAGTCACACCGACAGGTTTCCCCCTGAGGTCCTCGATGCCCTTTATCTCCGGAGGCGCCATGACGTAGAAGGCCGCGACATTGATGATTGCCCCCATAGCCACCAGGTCACCGCCTTGGAGGCCGGTATCAGCTACCACCTGGCTATTGGCGGTAGATATGGCGACCTCTCCCGCCAGCATAGCCTGAGCCATGGTGGAAGAGCTGGCAATATAGATAAGATCTACATCCAAACCCTCCTGCTTAAAGAAGCCTGCCTCTTTCATCACCCAGGGAGGAGCGTTCAAAGCGCTCACAGCCGAATAACCCACCACGATCTTCTCTGCGCGCACCTCCGCAGTCCAGGCGCATAGCAACATCAGGAAAAGAACCATAATCGACTTTTTAGCATTTCTGCTTTTTCTCTTATCCATGAGACCTCCTCTGCGCCCAACGGTTTTGAGCCGGCCCAAGCGTCATTGGTCGTTTTACAAAGGCTCGCGCCACTCGGCGCCATCAATCGGCAGCTCTAGCCCTAAACCCTTTTCCTTCGCCAGCTGATAAAGCCGGCCGCCTATCGCCACATCCGATATGCCCACACCGCCGGTATTTTTAAACAGCGTAATCTGTTCGGCGCTGGTTCTCCCCGGCTTAAGACCGTTCAAGACCTCGCCCACCTCGACGATCTTCTCCCATGAGATAATCCCCTTTTCTAAACGTTCGACGAAATCTCCCGGCTGATCTACTCGAATCGTCTCCCGTGAGTTCACTCCTATCACCTCTGCCCGCTTCATGCTTTCATCGTCTAACTCCTGTCTCATGTGAGGCACGAAACCGCCGCGTTTTAGTCCGATGTTGCTGACCACAATAGAGGTCAGGTGAACTCCCGGTTCGAGCCAATGGCCGTCGAGCACCGGCACATTGGAGCTCGTCGCCGCAATAACAATATCCACTCCCCGCACCGCCTCCTTCGCGCTTTCGACAACGCGAATGTCTAAATTTAACAGCGAACCCATCTGGTCAGCGAATTCCTTACGGTGCTGCGGATTGGGACTATAGACTTTAACCACCTTGATCTTGCGGATCTCTTTGAGCGCAATCAGATGGTATTTTGCCTGGTTCTGGGAACCCAACATCCCTATCGTCTCCGCATCCTTGCGGGCGAAGACATCGGTTCCCACCGCGCTGTTGGCGGCGGTTCTGAGAGCCGACACCCCGCTTAGACTTAACTCTTTGGGCTTGGGCTCGCCGACGATAATGCAGCGCAGCTCGCCGTTGTCTGCGTCAAACAACACCTGCACGGGACGGCCCCGGACCGGGAAGGCCTCAATCGAATGTCCCCCTTTGGTGGGATTGGTCGTCCACTCGCAGTGGGTCATCATTCCAGTCACGCCGACGCTCGGCAAGCCTCCCTGATGCACGCTCACCCGAACATTTGACGGCATGTGTGTGCGATGACGGACCTCGCTAAAGTCCGGGTGTTGAGCCCACTGGCGAAACCCTTCTTCCACTACCTTTATTGCCTCTTTCATAGTAATGAGACCATCGATCTCCTCCGGGCGTAACACTAAAACCATAAAATTAACCTCCTATTGGTGTGTAGCCCTTATGCTCGTTGTGAAAAACTCGAGAAGGAAAAATTCATCGAAAATCCATTCGGGCAGCACAAACACTAGCAAGAATACGTGCATTACCAGATCGGCGCTCGCCCTCCCTGCACCCACCAGTTTTCGCGCGCGCGAATGTTCAACTCATATCCCTTGCCGTGCTGGCGGGCAAGCTCGTAGCACCTCTTGGCCAGGGCAATATCGACGATCCCCTGACCCCCTTGGTTCTTGTATAGAATGATCTGCCGGTTATCGGTTCGTCCTTTTGCTCTGCCGGTAAGGACATCCGCGATATCGACCACCTTCTCCCACGTGATAACTCCATTCTGCACCGGCCAATAGATATCTCCTTGCTGGGAATCGATTGCCTGGTCTTTGGAGAGCGCCACAATGAAGCTGCATCGTCTCAGCGTCTCGTCATCGATCTCCCTGCGCGGGGCGGCGATATTGCCGCTCTTGACCAACTCAATGTTGCTGCCGATGACGGAAATGATGTACTGCCCTTCCTCAAGCCAGGAGCCATCAATGACGGGAACATTCGTATTGGTCATGCAAAGGATAATATCGACTTCCTTAGCGGCCAAGCGGGGAGCATCTACGGGTTCAACCGGCACGCCTGTCACCTCACTCATCTTCTTAGCGCAGGCGTCTCTATGGGAGCGCGTGGGGCTGTAGATCTTTGCGCCTTCGATGTTTCGCAGTTCGGTCAGCCCCAAAAACGTGGAGTAAGCCTGGTGGCCTGAGCCATATATCCCGACCTTCTTCGCATCAGCACGAGCAAAAAGATCAAGGCCAGTCAAACTCGTCGCCGGAGTACGCAGATCCGCCACGCCTTGAGCGTGTCTGGGTCGATGGGCCATGATACCCAAAAGAGAGCCGCTATCGACATCGTAAATCAACGCCAGCTCAGTTTGGTCGGCGTTGTACGGCGGTCTCTTCTGGATATTTTCGACGATAGCCTTTCGGTGCAGAGCTACCTGGGCGCCAATGGCCCCGTAGCTGGCCGAGCCACCCGCATAGACGTTGAGTACCGTGTCGTAGCGGCCTTCCCCAACGTCGCGGTGGATGTGCAGCCGCTTGCGCGGCGCGTTCGTCCCTTTCGGGCTACGCAGGTCTTTGAGAGCATTCTCCGCAATCGACACGGCCTCTCTGAACGGGATAAGATCGTCCACATCATCAGAATGAAAGAAGAGCGCCATAAGTCAGTCCTCCGTTGTCTTTTTCGTAGTCGCTAAAGCACGTGAATCATTTGCTCGATCTAAATAATCGTGACTGATGACTCTCAAGATATGCCTAATTCAATATGCCTAACTCACCGGCCGCAGATAGGTCGTTCCCTGAACGTCTCAGGTCTACGGAAGAATGCCCTATTTTACGGCGAAGGCATGAAGCCTTTATCCATCCACTCGCTGAGGTCCGCGCCGAACCATTCGCTCGGCAATTCCCTGCCCAATCCTTTCTTCTTGCACTCTCCGTAAATCAATGCGCCGGCGGCGGCAAATTGGATACCGACGCCGGTGTTGCTCTTGTAATAAATGATCTGTTGGTCGTTCTCCCTGCCGGGATGCGCGCCGATCAACACCTGACCCAACTCACAGACCTTGTCCCAACCGAGCTTTCCTTGATCGATAAGATCCAGCAGCTCGCGCTGCTGGTTTGTTATGGCCGTCTCTTTGTTATTAAGGACGATGAAGTCGCTGCGGATCATCGTCGTCGCATCCGCCTCCGTGCGACGGTAAACGCCGTCGGTGTTGACGATAGTGGTGACGATCTGCCCGGGCTCCAGCCAGTTGCCATCGAATACGGGTTGACTGGAATTGGTCGCGCACATGACAATGTCTGAGGCTTTAACCACAGCCTCGGGGCTGCTGACGGTTGCACCTCAACGTTCAGCAAATCGATCATTTCTTCGGCGAATCGATCGCGGTGCTCCTTTGTGCTGCTATAAACCTTTACTCGCTCAATTGATCGAACGCAGCAGATCGCTTCCAAATTGGTCCGCGCCTCGTTGCCGGAGCCGAAAACCCCAACTACCTTCACCGCCTTTTTCGCCAGCGCGCGATGGGCAATGCCTGTGGTCGCTCCCACCCGGATGCCAGAAAGGCTGAAGTCATGGATCAGCGCCAAAGGCTCACCGGTCTGAAGACTGAAAAGCAGAACAAATCCCCAGCTCCGTTTCATCGGCGAGGGAAAGTCCATTCTTCTGGTCCCCGCGAACACCCGCTCCTGCACGATGGTCGAATCATAGCGCAACGCCGCGACACCGGAACTGGGCACCGCGCCAGGAATAATGTTGGCCATATATCCGGGCTTGTCTAAATCAGGCGGGACTTTGTAACGGGTACGCGGCTTGTTGACCGCGATGCCTCGCGCCTCTTCGGCAAACGCGCGTTCCATGGCTTCAATGCACTCGCGCATTTTAAGAACCTGCTTAACTTCAGCGTCGCTAATTAAAAGGATGCTTTACTCCTCCAATCGAGCTTACCGCGAAGCACCCGCTTCAGCCAGGTTGGAAACTGCACAGTTCGAATCTTCGTGATCCTTGGGACTCGGTTCTTGGAAAGAAAAAATTCGACGCGCTACGGATGAACGCTCTCCAAAAACCACTCTGTGGGGACTTCCCTCCCGATTCCCCTGGCCCTAGCCTGTGCATAAATTGCGCTCCCAACCGCGGCGAACTGAATACCGAGGCCGATGTTGTTGATAAAGCAAGTTACTTCGTCTGCCGATTTGCGTCCGGGCACACTGCCACCCATAACGTCTTTTAGCTCCGGCGCTGCGGCCCAAAACGGCGCTGCGGCGGTTTCGCCGGCTGACTTCTTAGCGCCCCGAATAAAATCCACGGGATCGTGAGTCGCGATCTTTACATCGCCGAAGCCGGCGATGTAATTCTCCGGCGCAAAATTGCGCGCGTGAATCACCACGCGATTTGCTTTGCGAATCGTTTCCTCGCCAAGTTCGCAATCCTTGACGCACGTGAAGTGGATGCCCGGACGAACCCACTCCGGCTCAATGACTCGGGTGATGGCATTGGTGGCCGCCACCAGAATATCGGCGTCCTTGGCCGCTTCCGCTGGTGACGCCATCGGCTCCACCGGCACGCCAACGAGTTTTTCCATTTCCTTGGCGAACTTTGCTCGGTTAGCCTCGGTGGGGCTGTAGGCGTTGATTTTCTTAAGCTTGCGCACGGCGCAAAATGCCGGCACGTGCGCGCCGGCCTGCCAGCCTGAGCCAAAGATCGCCATCAGGGAGGCATCTTGCCGCGCCATCTCTTTCGCCGCCAGCGCGCTCGTCGCTGCCACACGCATGCGTTGGATCACGCCATCGGGAAACATCGCCAACGGCTCGCCCGTTTCGGCGGAAAAAAGCTGAATTAATCCGACCCATTTCTTCCCAGGCGCCATCGGCAGCTTGTCTTTCACCACGCGATTCTCCCGCTCTTGCCAGCGAATGGTATCGGAATTCAACCGCAACGCCACGACTTTCGATTCGGCAAGTCCGCCTTCCATCGACTTGAATGCGTATACGCTGCCTTCTTGCTTGCCCGGAAGGTAGAGATCGGTTCGCGGACGGTTCACGGCCTTTCCTGCGGCCTGTTCCTTGTAGGCCTTTTCCAAGGAGCTGAGCGCGATGTCAACGGACAGAAGGGAATCGATCTCTTCATTATTGAGAATGAGCATAGGGACCCCCTTTGCGCCAGTTCAGAACTCAACACCTTGCCTAGAGATGTTGCGACTCGATGCCCCTGCGAAGGCTGGATCAGCCGGCAATCTTCTTACTTGTTAAATGCCGCGTAGATCCGCTAAGTATGGGTGATCCTCACGGTCCAAAAACCAGTCCACCGGCAGTTCTTTCCCCAGGCCAAGCTTGAGCGCCTGCTGATAGACACAAAGCCCTACGGCGGCAAACTGGATGCCGATCCCAGGCCCGCCAGCCTGATCACCGTCGATAAAGAGGGTGATCTCTGTAGAGCTTGTCCTTCCCGGCACTTTACCGCCGATCACGTCGCAGAGCTGAGGAAAATTGTCCGTGTCCAGCTTGAGCCCCTCTCCGGAGACCATCTCTCTTTGAATCTCATCGCCGCAAACAAAATTTAGAGCTTTGGTTCGGTTATGGACGACGGCACGGTTGCAGCGCTGAAGCACCTCCTTTTCCACCTCGGTCCAAGCCCGCACGCTGCTCAGATGCATCCCCTCTTCTAGCCACTCACAGCGAATCACAGGGGCCAGGGAGTCTGTCGCCGCGACGACGATATCCGCCCCTTGCATAACCTGCGAAGGATGATCTACCGGCTCGACCTCTATGCCTGTGATAGCCCCGACTTTTTCAACAAAGCGGCTTCGGTGCTCCGGCGTGGGACTGTAGACTCTTATCTTCTTAATCTCTCTCACCCTGGATTGGACCACCGCCTGGGCGCTCGCTTGCCATCCCGAACCGAACAGACCTAGTATCTTGGCGTTTTGCCGCGCTAGGTACTTCGCCGCAAGCGCGTGGGTCATAGCAACGCGCATCTTCTGAATGTACCCGTCGGGCAAGATAGCCAGTAGCTGACCGTTCTCCACGCTAAAGAGCATGATAAACTCTGTATATCGGCCATCTGGCACAGCGGGTATCTTTTTCACCCGAGGGGACTCCGCAGTCGGCGCAGCCCAGAGCTCCGAATTAACTCTTAAAGCAAACACCCCCAAAGCAGGGAATCCTCCCTCAATGGTCTTGAATAAGTGGTAGGTTCCCTCTTTGGCTGTGGGCGTGAAGGTATGGGTTCTCGGCCGGTTGACGGCCTTGGCGGCGGAGAGATCGCGATAAGCCTGCTCTAAAACAGGCAGACACTCCTCGACCTTCAGCAACGTTTCCACCTCGGAGTTGTTCAATAAACGGACCATTTCTTACGCCTCCTAACCGTCAGTCCCTATAAAGTGCTTCGATGAAGCCGGACCGATCTATGCGCCTTAAAGACTCCTGATCGGCGACATCCTCAACTCTAGGCCTGGCAACGCCGGGATTCTTGCCCGGGTCAGCAATCATCCTGATCTGGTCCCTGATCCCTTGGAGATTCAGATAGGGCTTCCGCTGGTAGACAAGCGTCAAGAGACGGCGCGAGTCTATCTCTTGGACCGGGGCTCGTCAAGCTGGAAACGCCGGAGCGCGCAGTGAGGGACAAAATGTTATCCCACATCTCAGTTTTCTCAAAAAGGGTTGTTGACGGCTCCAGATTTATTGGCTAGAATCCACGCAATATTTCTTTCCTGCCTTATCAAGCGGCTGGGCGCGCTGATGGAGGATAAACCCTGAAGCGATATCAAGGATCTTTAGCTGGACTTTCGTGCTCCCGTCGGTTTTGGCTTGGCAGATCGGATGGACTCAGGAACTGGGAAAGATCGCTATCGGCCACTCCAACATCCGCAACGACATCGTTGCGCTGTGGGTTCCCAAGGAACTAGGGATCTTTCGTAAACATGGCCTGGACGTGGATATCGTCCTCATCACAGGCGGGGTGAGGATGACCCAGGCCATCCTATCTGGCTCCGCCCCGATGGGTTTTACCGGCGCCACCCTTGTTGCCTCGGCTGTCGCCGGGGGCGGCGACTCGGTCTTGGTGTTAGGAATCACCAACCGGCTGACCTACGACATCTGGGCTAAACCCGAAATCAAGCGGCCCGAAGATCTTAAAGCCAAAACGTTAGCCATCAGCAGCTTTGGCAGCTCATCACACGTGGCATCGTTCCTAATGCTCCAGCACTTCGAAATCGATGAGAAGAAGGATCGCATTACTTTCCTGGCAATCGGAGACGAGCCAACCCGGGCTCAAGCCCTGATCGCTGGCCGCATTGATGCCACGATCGTGGATCCCTCGGTCTCCGCGCCGCTCAAAGAGAGAGGCTTCTCCTATTTGGGCAACCTCCAGCAACTCGGCGTGCCCTTCGTGAACAATACGCTGGTGAGCACCCGGCGCTATCTGAAAGAGCATCCGCGCACAGCTGAAGCGGTGGTTAAATCCATTGTTGAGGGCAATGCCTATATGCTCAATCCTGCTAACTGGGCTAAGGTCACGGAGATTCTAGGAAAGTATTTGCGTCTGGGGGAAAAAGAAGCTGAAAAGGCCTATGAGGATTTACTGCCTAAAGTGGAGAGGAAGCCCTATCCTAGTATGGATGCTGTAAAGGCAACCATCCAGGTCATGGGACTCCGAAACCCCAAGATCGCCCAGCTCAAGCTTGAAGAGCTGGTCGATGTTTCTATTTTGCAGAAATTAGAACAAACCGGATTTGTTCGATAAAAGCACCAAGATTATACCGCATGAACAGGAGAGCAACATGATCTTTTTAACCAACGACCACATCGCTTCGGTCCTCGACATGCGCAACTGCATCGAGGTGATGGAAGAGGCCTATCGTGAGCTGAACGAGCAGCGTGCCGCCTACCGGCCGCGGATCGATTTCTTCGTTCCCCAGGAGCCGCACTATTATCGCTGGGGGACAATGGAGGGGGCATCGCGCAAGCTGGGTGTGTTTGCTATCCGGCTGAAGTCCGACATGCTCGCGTGGGAGCAACAGGGGGAGTTTCAGGTCGAGGACAAGTACTGCATGCGGCGCGGGACCTACTGCGGGCTGATTTTTCTTTTGAGCGTGCGCAACGCCGAGCCCCTCGCGCTCATGAACGACGGCTTCCTCCAGCACATGCGGGTGGGAGCGTGCGCCGGCCTCGGGGCCAACTACCTATCGCGCCAAAATTCGAAAGTCGTTGGCATGCTAGGGTCAGGCGGCATGGCACGCACGTACGCAGAGGCAATCAAGCTCGTCCGCCCGATCGAAAGGATGCGCGTCTTTAGCCCTACGAAAAGCAACCGCGAAGCCTATGCGAGGGAAATGCAAGAGAAACTCCACATCGAAGTCGAGCCGGTGGACCGAGCCGAACAAGCGGTCAAAGGAGCAGATATCGTGGCTATGACAACGGACTCGCTCATCTCTGTCATCAAGGCCGAGTGGCTCGAGCCAGGGATGCATGTAACCAACGTGCGTAACAACGAGGCCGGGCCCGACGTTCTGAAGAAGGCCGATGTGATTGCGCGTCTCGGAGTTTCCACGCTTCCGGCAGAGAGAAGCCGAAAGGGCGTCACCACGGGAAGCGATGGAATGTTTGGCTACATCGCGGGAACGGAGGAGGAAAAGCGGAAGATTCCTCCTTCGCCGTCTGCCGAGATCGACAATCCGACAATCGGCACGGTCCCCGACATCATGGCAGGCCGCTGGGCGGGACGGACAAGCGACAGCCAAATTACCTTTCTTAACAATCAGGGGACGCAGGGGCTGCAATTCGCCGCGGTCGGTGGCAAAGCTTACGAGCTCGCCAGGGCCAAAGGGCTGGGACATCCGTTGCCGCTGGAGTGGTTCGTCCAGAATATCCGTGATTAAGGAGAGATCTATGGTTAAGCAATGCAGGGTTTTGCTCGCAACCCCCTCTATGATCTCACTCGTCCTCGCGCTTTTATTCAGCTCCTCAGGTTTGGCCGCAGAAAAGCTTGTTCTGGGTTGGAGCGCCATCGCGGGCGCCCAGGCCGTTCCCTGGGTAACAAAGGAGGCCGGCCTTTTCGAGAAGCACAGTCTTGAGGCAACATTGATCTACCTCGATGGAGGCTCCAAAGCGACCCAGGCTCTTATGTCCGGGGATATTCCTATTGCCCAGATCGGCGGCGCTGCGCCCATTGCCGCGCGGCTCAGAGGAGGCGAGGTCACAATTATCGCGGGCATCGTCAACGTGCTTGCCTATAGCCTTATTGTCAGTCCCGATGTGAAGCGTCCAGAGGATCTAAAAGGAAAAAACCTGGCGGTGAGCCGCTTTGGCTCCAACTCGGACTACGCAACAAGAAAGATTCTTGTCAAATGGGGATTGAGGCCGGACCGGGACGTCGCCATCATCCAGATCCCAGGCGGCCAGCCCACACGGCTTGCTGCCCTGCAGAGCGGTCAGGTGGCCGGACTTGTCGCCCAACCTCCCGTGACAAACCTGGCGCGCAAACTTCGCTTCAATATTCTGGCGGAACCCGAAGATTTTGGCAGCGCTTACCCCAACACTCCCATTGCCGCTGCCATCCCGTTCGTTAAGGAAAAAAGAGAAGTCGTGCGGAGATTCATGAGGGCGCTTGTGGACGGAATCTATGTCTACAAAACCAGGAGCGACTTCAGCAAACGAGTCATAGCCAAGTACATGCGGATCAACGATCCCGAAGTCGTTGATGACAGCTACGACTTCTTCTCCCGCCTTGTACCCGCGAAGCCTTACCCGCCTCTCGAAGGGATCAAAGAGGCCCTCGTCGAACTGGGCGAAAGAGATTCCAAAGCCCGGAGCGCCAAACCCGAAGACTTTGCCGATATGAGCTTTGTCCGGGAGCTCGACGAGAGCGGTTTTATTGACAGCCTCTACAAGGGAAACAGGTAACGCGAGGCCTGGAGGGCTACCCGCCCTAGGGAAGCCCTGCCCTAGCCCGGATTTCCACGCGACCGAATTGACCTAACGTCGGAGCGGTTTTCATTGGGCTTTACGCGTTCATGCGCAGCGTGTGATTGTGCCACCACGGCACCTTTACCGGTGAATCCAAAACGCCTG
>Ga0326597_10010404_pt1 | contig 12397 bp, 10 predicted proteins | sample RVTome_12_FD_203789 | JGI IMG/M metagenome (GOLD analysis project Ga0326597, IMG submission 203789) | Soil microbial communities from uranium-contaminated site in the Upper Colorado River Basin, Wyoming, United States - RVT100D185 | ecosystem: Environmental > Terrestrial > Soil > Contaminated >... | reverse complement strand
CACGGTGACCCTGCGGCTCCGGCGGGCCGGGCTCGACGTCGTATCCTACGGCACGAGCGACGAGAGCGCGGACTCGACGTTGATCATCGTGCGGGGCGCGGACCCCGAGGCGGGTAGCGTCGTGCGGGACGCGCTAGGCATCGGCCGCATCGTGGCCGAGCCCGATCCGAACCTGCTGCTCGACGTCACGGTGGTCGTGGGGCGTGACGCCGCCGGTCCGGTCGACCGCGGTCCGTAGCTGCCCGCACGCCGCGGCGATGTCGAGGCCGCGGCTCCGCCGCACTGTCACGTTGACCCCGGTTCCGCGCACGAGCTCGGCGAACGCGGTGATGGCGGCCGGCGCCGTGGGGACGAGGCCGCCCGCGCCGCCCGGATGCAGCGGAAGCAGGTTCACGTGCGCTCGCAGGTCGTGGGCGAGCCGGGACAGCTCGTGAGCGTCGTCGGGCCGGTCGTTGTACCCCGCGATCATCACGTACTCGAACGTGACCCGGCGGGGAAACGCGCGCAGGGCCTCGACGACGCGGGGGATGGGGTACTTCCGCTCGACCGGCATCATCTCGCGCCGCCGGTCGCTGAACGGGCTGTGCAGCGACCACGCCACGCCGAACTGCTCCGCCCGACGCGCCAGGGCTTCGAGTCCCGGCACCAGACCGACGGTGCTCACCGTGATCTGCCGCGCCCCGATCCCGAGGCCGCGGGGATCGTTCAGCAGGGTCAGGGCGGCATCCACGCCGGCCCAGTTGTGCAGCGGCTCTCCCATCCCCATGAAGACCACGTTGGTGGGCCGACCGAGCGCCGGATCGAGGACCATCTCGCGGACCTGGGCCGCGATCTCCCACGCCGCCAGATGCCGTCCAAACCCCATCCGCCCCGTGGCGCAGAACGCGCAGTCGAAGGCGCATCCCGCCTGCGACGAGATGCACAGGGTGCGCCGGCGCCGCTCCGGAATCAGCACCGACTCCACCTGCGCCCCGTCCGGGCAGCGCCACAGGAACTTGATGGTGCCATCGCGGGAGGACTGACTGGTGGCGCGGTCGAGGCGGGGCAGGGGCGCCGTCGCTTCGAGCGCGCTGACGAGCGGGCGCGGCAGGTCGGTGACGTCGGTCCAGCGGGCGACCGGTCGCTGCCAGAGGTATGGCAGGAGCTGACGCGCCCGGTAGGCGGGCTCCCGGCGCTCGTCGACCCAGGCCTCGATCGCGCGCTCGGCATCGACAGGCCGCAGATCGAGCCAGGTCACGGCGCCCGGTACACGCCCAACGTGATCCGATAGGTCGCCCCGAGCTCCGACGCGCCGCTTCCGCGGGCGATGCCGACGCGAAACAGCCCCGCCTGGAACGCCACACTCAGCACGGGCTGCCAGGAGCCCGCCCCGTAGCCCCCGGCCCAGAGTGCACCGGCATCGATCTGCAGCCGTTCCGCCATCAGGAGACCGACGCTCCCCAGGTGGTCCGCGGCCCCCTGCTCGCAGGTGGTGAGTCCGTAGCGGAGCTGGAGCCGTGACGCGAGCCCCAGCACCGGCCCGATCGGGAAGTCGTACTCGGCGCCCGCGAGGAACTCGGACGCCGCGCCCTCGGTGGCCACCGGGTTGCCCAGGTGTGTTGCTGCCCCGATGGCCAGGCCGCTGAGGGGGTGGAGCCGGACGCCGACGTCCAGCGTTACCCCGGCGGCGTCGAGCGCGTCGAGTCGCGCATCGTGGAAGAGCGCCGAGACGCCTCCCTCGAGCGGTCCCACACGACCACCGGCCGCGACCCCCGCGAACTGGGTGTAGACCGGGATCTCGGCACCGTCGACGATCGGCGACGTGGACGTGCGGACCAGATCGCCCACGGACGCACGCCCGGCGAGCAGACCGATGCCGGCGCGCCGCCCAAGCCCCCAAGTGGCCCCGAGCAACACGCTCGACACGTTGACCACGTCAGGAGTCTGGTACACGTCGATGCCGAACGCCGGGCCATGCGAGGAGAGCGTGGCGGCCGGATTCCAGAACACGCTGGTGGGACCGTCGCCCAGCGCTGCCGGCCGGGCCAGCGTGCCCTCCGCCACCCGCCAGAGGTCCGCCCATGCGGGGGCCTGAGCGCGCGCGGCGGCGGGGAGCGACAGGAATCCGCAGAGGGCGGTCACGAGGGTCCGCATGGTGGAAGGCTGGACGCGGACCATCGGCATGTCAAGCGTCTGCTTGCTGGCGTCCCGGAGCGCCATTAGGTTCAACCGATGCAATCACTTAGGCTTCCAAGGCCGTGTTGCTTTCCCATCTGCTGACACCCCAGAGAATCCGGGTTCCGCTCCTCGCTGCCGACAAGCAGGCGGCGTTGCACGCGCTCGTTGACGCGGCGGCGGAGGGCAACGAGGTCGCGGCGGACGATCTCTTTGCCGCCATCGAGGAACGGGAGGCCGTTCTCTCGACGGGCATCGGTCACGGCGTGGCCATTCCCCACGGGCGTTCCGGGCAGGTGGGCAGTCTCCTGGTCTCGGCCGGGATCGTCCCCACCCCCATCGAGTTCGGCTCCCTGGACGGACTGCCGGTCCGGCTGCTCTTTCTGCTGGTGGGTCCGGAGAGTGAGGCAGGTCTGCACGTGAAAGTGCTGAGCCGCATCACGCGGCTCGTGCGACAGCCGCTGGTGCGCGAACGGTTGCTGGCCGCCACGAACGGCGAGGAGTTCCATCGGGTGCTCCGCGAAGCGGAAGGCCTTTGACAGGCAAAGGCGGATGACGGCAACCGGAATGCGAACCCATCGGTGCGGCGCGTTGCGGGCTGAGCACATCGGCCAGCGCGTGCGATTGGGTGGCTGGGTCCATCGACGACGGGACCTGGGCGGGCTCCTGTTCCTGGACCTCCGGGACCGCGACGGACTGCTTCAGGTGTCCGTGGGGCCGGCGTGGACTCCCCCCGCGGTGATTGACGCCGCCACCGCCATCACGGCCGAGTCCGTCGTGCTCGTGGAAGGTGAAGTGTGCGCGCGGCCGGACGGGCAGCGGAATCCCGACATGCCCACCGGCGACGTGGAGGTCCGCGCGGATCTGGTGCGCGTGGTCGGGCCGGCGCCCGCGGCCCTTCCGATCCCGGTGTGGCGGACGAAGGGCGAAGCCCCCCCGTCGGAGGAACTGCGCCTCCAATACCGATACCTGGATCTGCGACGGCCGGAGATGCAGACGCGCCTCCTGCTCCGGCACCGGTTGCTCCAGACGGCGCGGCGCACGATGACTGAGCTGGGGTTCCTCGAGATCGAGACGCCCATCCTCACCAAGCCGACGCCGGAAGGGGCACGGGATTACCTGGTGCCGTCCCGCGTGCACGCGGGACAGTTCTACGCGCTGCCGCAATCGCCCCAGATCTACAAGCAGCTGCTGATGGTGGCGGGGTTCGACCGGTACTTTCAGGTCGCGCGCTGCTTCCGGGACGAGGATCTGCGGGCGGACCGGCAGCCGGAGTTCACCCAGATCGACATCGAAGCGTCGTTCGTGACGGCGGAGGACGTGTACGCCGCGGTGGAGTCCGTGCTCGTCGCGCTCTGGCGCGAAGCGGGCCACGAGGTGGCCCGCCCGTTCCCGCGCATGAGCCACCGGGACGCGCTCGAGCGGTTCGGGACCGACAAGCCCGACGTGCGCTTCGGCTGCGAGATCGAGGACTGGACGGACCGGCTCGCCGGTCTCGGCTTCCGCGCCTTCGACGACGCCCGCGCGGCGGGAGGACGTGTGCGCGCGATCCGCGTGCCGGGGGGCGCCGCCCTGTCCCGCAAGGATCTCGACTACCTGACCGAGCTGGCCCGAAAGGGCGGGGCAAGCGGACTCGCGCTGGTGAAGCGCCAGGGCGACCAGCTGTCCGGACCGCTCGCCAAGCTCGAGGGTGCCTCGACCACCCTGTTCGCGCTCGGGGAGGGCGATGCGCTGCTGGTCACGGCCGGTGCCGATGGCGCGACGAGTCCGGCGCTGGACCGCGTGCGCGCGGGGGTGATCGCACGGCTCGCGCCTGTCCCGGCCACCGCGCACGCCTTCCTCTGGGTGGAGAGCTTTCCGCTGTTCGAGCATGACCCCGGGACCGGCGCGCTCGTGTTCGCGCACCATCCGTTCACGGCGCCCCACCCTGAGGATCGGGACCGGTTCCTCGCGGGCGAGACGGCCGGGGTGCGCGCGTTGCACTACGACGCCGTCTACAACGGGAACGAGCTGGGCAGCGGCTCCATCCGCATCACGGACCCGGCGGTCCAGCTGCGGGTGTTCGCGGCCCTGGGGATGGATGCGGCGGAAGCGCGACGGCGCTTCGGCTTCCTGCTCGACGCCCTCGCCGTCGGCGCCCCGCCGCACGGCGGATTCGCGATCGGCTTCGACCGCGTGGCCATGCTGCTCGCGGGTGGCGAAAGCCTGCGGGACGTGATCGCGTTTCCCAAGACGACGGCGGCACGCGCCCTGTTCGAGGACGCGCCCACCGCGGTCGCCACCACGGACCTGGCGGCCCTGCACCTGCGGGTGGTCCCGTGAGCGACGTTACCCACCGCGTCCCCGTGGAGGGTGCCGATCCGCTGCTGCTGGCGGGGGTCCACGACCGCCACCTGATCGACCTGGCGCGGGCCACCGAGACCCAGGTCGCGCTGCGCGGCGACCAGCTGGTCCTCACCGGCCCGTTGCCGAACGTCGAGCGAGCCACCCGTCTCGCGTCCGCGCTGGTGGAGCGCGCGCGTCGGGGGGATCTCGACACCGAGGACGTCCAGCGCCTCCTCACGGAGGGACCGGATCCGGACGAGGGCTCGAACGGCGAGTTGCGGATCGCGCTGCCGGGCATTCGCAAGGTCGTGCAACCCAAGACCGCCGGGCAGCGGGATTACGTGCAGGCGATCCGGGACCACGACATCGTGATCGGCATCGGGCCCGCGGGAACCGGCAAGACCTATCTGGCCTGCGCCCTCGGCGTCGAGTGCCTGAGCCGGAAGCGGGTCCGCCGCCTGGTGCTGGCCCGGCCGGCGGTGGAGGCGGGGGAACGGCTCGGCTTCCTGCCCGGGGATCTCCAGGCGAAGGTCGATCCCTACCTGCGGCCGCTGTACGACGCGCTCGAGGACCTGATGCCGGCCGAGCGCATGCAGCGGGCCCTCGAGACGAGGACGATCGAGATCGCGCCGCTCGCCTACATGCGCGGCCGCACGCTCTCCGACGCGTTCGTGATCCTCGACGAGGCGCAGAACGTGACCGGCGGGCAGATGAAGATGTTCCTGACGCGGCTGGGACTGAACTCGCGGGCCGTCGTGATCGGGGACAAGACACAGATCGACCTGCCGCACCGGGAGGAGTCCGGCCTGATTCAAGTAGAGCGCATCCTGCCGGGCATCGACGGGGTTGCCTTCTGCTACCTCGAGGAGCGGGACGTCGTCCGGCATCGGCTGGTGCGCGAGATCATCCGCGCGTACACCGAGGACCAGAACGGATGACGGGCCGAGGACGGTTCACCGTTCCCGTCGAGCCGCCGGCTCCGGAGCTGCCGCACCACGCCGGCTTCCACGTCGTGCGGTGGTTGCCGGTTGTCGGGCTGGCGCTCCTCATGCTCCTGCTCTATCCCGGCGCCGGCCGGGTGGCCGCGCCGCCGCTGGAACCCGGTCAGGTCGCGCTCGAGGACGTCGTGGCGCCGTTCGACGTCCAGGTCCGGAAGACCCGGGCCGAGCTTGCCCGCGAGGGGGATCAGCTCGAGGCCACGGTCCGTCCGATCTACCTGTTCCAGCCCGCGGGGCTCGACACGGCCCTCGCCCTGGCGGCGCAGCTGTTCGGCGCGCTCGACGACGCGGAGTCGGTGGAGCAGCTCGCGGGGGCGGCGCTGGCCCGGGGGCTCCGCCTCAGTCCGGAGGAGGCCGTGTTCCTGCTGGAGGCGGGCCGTCGCGCGACGTTCCGCGCGGCGACGCTCGAGTTCCTGCGGCGGGAGCTGGGCGGCGGCGTCACCGGCAGCGGTGTGCTCCAGGCGGAAGCGGCGCGCGACCTCGTGGTGCGGCGGGATCAGACGGAACGACTCGTCAGCCGTGATGCGGTCGTCGACTACCAGCGGTATCTCGCCGCCCGCTCCGACCGGCACCCGTCCCCGAACTCGAGCATCGGGGACCAGATCTACGTCAAGATGCTGAATCTGGTGTTCCGGCCGACGCTGGTTCCCAGTCGGGCGGAAACCGATTCGCTGCGGCGCGCGCTGCGGCAGAGCGTGGACTCGGTCAAGGACGTCGTGCGCGCCAACGAGCTGATCGTGGGCGCGCACACCGTGGTGACCCCCGACGTGTACGCCCGGCTGGCCGCGCTGCGGGCCGAGTTGGTGGCCCGGGAGCTTGGCGGCCGCAGCCCGCGGGCCGTGCTCGGGCAGTTCCTCACCAGTGGGCTCGTCCTGTCGGTGTTCTGGTTGTTGCTGCTGCTCTATCGGCGGGAATCGTACGTGAACCTGCGGCACATCGCCGTGTTCACGGTGATCTTCGCGATCGTGATCACCGGCGCGGCGCTGAACGTCCAGTTCCTGCACCCGGGAGCGGAGCTGATTCCGATCCCGTTCGCCGCCATGCTGCTCACCGCGCTGTTCAGCGGCCGGGTGGCGATGCTCGGCGCCGCGACCCTGGCGGTGCTCGTGGCATCGCAATCCGCCTATCAAATGCCGAGCGCCCTGCATCTCGCCCTGATCGGCGGAGTCGCCGCCGGCGTCGGGATGCGGGTCGTGCGGCGTCGGACGCAGCTCCTGACGACGATGGCCGTCGTGGTGCTCGCGTTCGGCGTGGCGGCGGTCGCGGTCGGCATGCAGCAGGGATGGGCCGCCGAGGCGATCGGCGCCAGCGCCCTCCGCGGCGCGGTGAACGCGGTCGTGTCGGCGGCCCTGGTCGGGGTGGCGCTCCCGCTGTTCGAAGCGCTCGGGCGCATCACGACGGACGTCACGCTGCTCGAGCTGTCGGATCCCATGCACCCGCTGCTGCGGCGTCTCGCGACGGAGGCCCCGGGCACCTACGCACACAGCATTGCCATGGCCAACCTGTGCGAGGCGGCGTGCAACGCCATCGGGGCCAACGGACTGCTCGCGCGCGTGGGCTGCTACTACCACGACGTCGGGAAGCTCGCGAAGCCGCAGTTCTTCGTCGAGAACCAGATGCCGGGCGCCAACCCGCACGACAAGCTGAAGCCGGAGGTCTCCGCGCAGCTGATCCGGAGCCACGTGAAGGAGGGCGTCGCGCTCGCCGAGGAGGCCCGGCTGCCGGAGGCGGTCACCGCGTTCATCCCGGAGCACCACGGGACGGCGGAGATCACGTACTTCCTCGACCGGGCGCGGGCGCGCGGCAACGGCGAGATCGCGCCGGAGGCGTTCCGCTATCCGGGCCCGCGGCCGCGGTCGGTGGAGACGGCCGTCGCGATGCTCGCCGACGGTGTCGAGGCGGCCCTGCGCGTGCTCGAGGACCCGACCCCGGAGAAGCTGCGCGAAGCCATCGATCACCTGGTCCTCCAGCGGGTGGAGTCCGGTCAGCTCGACGACGCGCCGCTCACGCTGTCGCAGCTCGAGCGGGTGAAGGCGGAGTTCGTCCGGGTTCTCTCCGGTATCCACCACAGCCGGATCGACTATCCGGCAGCCACGGGGGGCATCAGTGCCGACTGGACGCCCGCGGCCTCGGCATGACGTGCGGATCGCCGCCCTCGGCGTCCCGGCGCCCCTGGCGCCGGGCGCGATCCGGCGCGTGGTCCGCGCGGTGCTCGCGGGCGAGCGGGCCGGTCCGGCGGCGCTCAGCGTGACCTTCCTGTCGAGCCAGCGCATGCGCGCCCAGCACCGCCGCGCGCTCGGCCGCGACCGCTCGACCGACGTGCTCGCGTTTGCCATGCGGCATGGCTCCGCGCTCGTGGGCGACGTGTACGTCTGCGCCGCCGCCGCCGCCGCGTCCGCCACCCGATTCGGCGTGCCGCTGCGGGAGGAAGTGGTGCGGCTGGTCGTCCACGGGACGATGCATGCTCTCGGGTACGATCACCCCGCCGGAGCCGCGCGCACCCGGTCCCGCATGTGGCGGCGGCAGGAGCGGTACGTGCGGGCCGTGCTCGGGAGCGGCCGGGGATGATCCCCACCGTGGTGTTCGGCCTGGCCGCGGGCGCCGCGGCGATCGGCTGGGCCGCGCTCCTCGCCCTGGGGGGCGAAGCGCCCGGGATCGCGAGCACGGTCGGCGATCCGCCCCCGGATGCCCGGACCAGAATGCCGGTGGCCCGCGCGTTTCGCCTGGCGCGCATGGCGCTCCTCACGCTGGGCGCGGCGAGCGTAGGCTTCGGGGCCTCCTGGTGGACCAGGCCCCCGGCGAACGCCGCGCTGGTGGTGGCCGTCGCGTGGGGGCTGTTGCTCCTGGCCGGGGACGTCCTGCCCCGCGCGCTCGGCCTGCTCGCACCGGCCCTGGCGACGCGGGTGCTCCCGTGGGCCCGCGGGACGCTGTGGCCGTTCCGGCCCCTGCTCGGCATCATCGGGTGGATGGACCAGGTGGCGCATCGCGTGCTGCCACCGACCATGGCGCAGGCGGGTGGGCACATCGGGGCGGCGCAGCGGGACATGCTGCTCGGCGTCTTCTCCCTGGAGGACACAGCCATCGAGGACGTGATGACCCCCCGGCCCGACATCGTGGGCACGTCGCACGACGCCTCGTGGAGCGAGCTGCTCGATGTGGTGCGCCAGAGTGAGCATTCCCGGATCCCGGTCTTCCGCGGCACGATCGACGACGTTGCCGGGGTGGTGTACGCCAAGGACCTCGCGCCGGTCACGATTGGCGCGACACCGCCGCCGGAACGGTGGCAGGAGCTGATCCGGCCCGTGCCGTTCGTGCCCGAGTCCAAGTCCCTGGCGGCGCAGCTGCGCGACTTTCAGCGCGGGACGGGGCACCTGGCGATCGTCGTGGACGAGTTCGGGGGCACCTCCGGGCTGGTGACCCTCGAGGACGTGCTGGAGGAGATCGTCGGGGAAATCCACGACGAATACGACGTCAACGAGGAGCCCGAGATCGAGCGGGAGGGGAACCTGCGGTTCTGGGTGAACGGTCGCGTCACGCTCGACGACCTCTCCGCGACCCTGGGCGCGTCGTTCGAGCGGGAAGAGGTCAGCACGGTCGGGGGCCTGATCTACGCGGAGTTGGGCCGGGTCCCCCGGCCGGGCGAAGAACTGCGCGTCGGGGGCTTCCGGGTGGTGGTCGAGCAGGTCGTCCGCCGGAGGATCCAGCGGGTGTATTTCGAGCGGCTCGAGCCTGCCGCCGTCCCGGACATGGACCAGGCCGATCTCGGGGAGTTGCCGTGAGCGGACCCACGCTGACCGTCATCGGGCTCGGCATCGCCGGGATCGGGAGCATGATCGTCGCGGGGGCTGGCGGGGTTAGCCGCCTCGCGCTGGCTCGCTGGGTCTCCCAGCGCCAGCACGGCAGCGCCCTGGCCGCGGCACTGCTCTCCGCCCCGGCCAAGGTCGTCGGGCCGGCGTTATGGCTCACGGCCGGTGGGGTCCTCCTTGCCGGGCTCGGGTGCGCGGCCGTCCTCGCCCCCCTCACTCCCGGTGGGACGCTCGCCGCGATCGTGCTCGGGATCCCCGCGCTCCTGGGCCTGACGTATTCCGTGCCGCGCGCCATCGGCCATCATTGGCCGGAGCCCCTGATCCGGGCCGCGGCACCGTGGCTCGAGCGGGCGACACGCCTGGCCGGGCCGCTCGTCCCCACCGGGCCCGCGGCTGGCGGCCTCCCCACCCGGCCCGGCGTCGAGACGGTGGGAGAAGAGGAGATCGTCGTGCTCGCGGGCGTGCTCACATTCACGGAGCGTACGGTTCGCGAGGTCATGACGCGCCGCACGGAGATCGTGGCGCTCGACGAAGCCACGGTCGCCCTCGACGCGGCGGTGCTGTTTCGGGAGTCGGGCTACTCCCGGCTCCCGGTCTACCGCGAATCGCTGGATCACATCACGGGCATGACGTACGTGTTCGACCTGCTCAAGGTCGGGGCCGAGGAGCGGCTCCCGATCCGGCCGGTGCTGGCCGTGCCGGCCACCCGGCACTGCGCGGACCTGTTGTTCGACATGCAGCGCGAGCGGCGCCAGCTGGCCGTGGTGCTGGACGAGTTCGGCGGTACGGCGGGGATGGTCACGCTCGAGGATCTGCTCGAGGAGCTGGTCGGCGAGATCTCCGACGAGACGGATGCGGCGCTCCAGGAAGCGGGACTCGACGCCGATCTGCTCGAAGTGGACGGCACGGTGGGGGTGCAGGAGATCGCCGCCCGGTTTGGCGTGACGCTGCCCGGCGGGCGCGAGACCATCGGCGGCGTGTTGGCGACGGCGCTGGGCCGCATCCCACGGACCGGCGAGCGCATCGTGCTCGACGGGCTCGAATTCGACATTCTCCGGGCGAGTCCCACGCGGGTGGAGCGGCTGGTAGTGCGGCTCGCGGCGCAACGGCAGGTCACCGTGGTGAAGGGCTGAGCCATGGCTCGCACTCCTCGCCTCCGGCGGTACTTCCTGGTCGGATTGGTCGTCATCGCTCCCGTGACCGTCACGATCATCGTGCTCCGCTGGATCTTCGAGACGATCGACGCAATCCTCGGCGAGCCGATCCAGGCCGCGATCGGCTTCCGGATCCCCGGCCTGGGATTCGTGCTGCTCGGACTGGTCGTGCTCGCCGTCGGCTGGATCGTGCACAACGCCGTGGGCCGCCGGCTCCTGAGCTGGTGGAACGACACGGTCGGGCGGTTTCCGGTCATCGGACGCCTGTACAACGCCGCCAGCCAGATCGTCCAGGCCGTCGTGGGCGACCAGACGCGGGTGTTCAAGCGGGTCGTCCTGGTGCCCTTCCCATCGGACAGCGTGTGGTCGGTGGGATTCGTGACCAGCGAGGAGAGCGGTGACCTGGGACGGTACGTGGGGTCCCCCACGTGCAACGTCTTCGTCCCCACCACTCCCAACCCCACGACCGGGTTCATGCTGATCATCCCCAAGGACCGGATTGTCGAGACGGCGATGACGGTCGAGGACGCGGTGAAGACCATCATCTCGGCGGGCTCCGTCTTGCCAGAGGGCGTGGCCACGGCGTCGCCGCGGCGCGGCCTCAATCTCGACGACCTGTTTCGGGAGCGCTCGTCGTGACCCCGGAGGGACTGCGGGAGGAGATGCAGCGTGTGGCCGAGCGGGGCGACGTGGCGAGCTTCCTGCGCTACGCCCGCAGCGTGCATCCGTCGGATCTGTCCGACGTGCTCGCGCAGCTCGACGACGAGCTGCAGCTCAAGGTCGTGCAGGCGCTGCCGCCCGAGCTCGTCTCCGAAGCGCTGGCCGAGATGGAGGCGGAGGAGCACCCGGAAGACCTGCTCGCGGCCCTCCGCCCCGAACAGGCGGCGGGCATCGTCAGCGAGTTGGAGGCGGACGACGCGGCCGATCTGATCGGCGACTTGCCGCTCGACGCCGCGCGGCGGATCCTGAGCCACGTAGCGGTGGCGGAACGCGCGGACGTGGAGCGCCTGCTTGCCTACGGCGAGGAGACCGCGGGCGGGCGGATGACCACCGCCATGATCACCGTGCCGACCGCCGCCACGCTGGGTGACGCGCTCGAGTCGGTGCGCGCTCAGGCCGAGGAGGTCGAGGACTTCTTCCAGGTCTATTGCGTCGAGCCGGACGGTCGCCTGGGCGGGGTCCTCTCGCTGCAGCGCTTCGTGGTTGCCAAGCCGACCCGTGTCGTGCGCGAGGTGATGGAGGCCCCGGCCGCCCTGGTCACTCCCGACCAGGACCAGGAAGAGGTCGCCCGGCTGATGGCGCGGTACAACCTGCCGGCCATGGCGGTCGTGGATGGGCTGGGTCGGCTCCTGGGGCGCATCACGTTCGACGACGTGATCGACGTGGTGGAGGCGGAGAGCACGGAGGACCTGCTCAAGTTCGGCGGCGGGTCGGGCAAGGAGGCCCTGGCGGCGACGTGGCAGGAGGCGGTCCGCAGCCGGCTCCCGTGGCTGTACGTGAACCTCCTCACCGCGTCCGTCGGCGCCTCGGTCGTCTACGTGTTCCAGCGGACCATCGCGGACGCGGTCGCACTCGCGGTCTGGATGCCCGTGGTCGCGGGGATGGGCGGGAATGCCGGGACGCAGGCGCTTGCCGTGACGGTGCGGCGTATTGCCCTGGGCCTCGTACCTGTCGGCCGGCGGTTCAGCGTGGTCACCAAGGAGGTGGCCGTGGGGGTCGTGAACGGCCTCGCCGTGGGAGTGATCGTGGGCCTCGTGGCCTGGCTCCTGGGCGGGCACGGCTGGGTGCTCGGCGCCGTCGTGCTGTTCGCGATGTGGGGCAACCTGATCGTGGCGGCTGTCGCCGGCTCATTCGTTCCCCTGCTGCTCGAGAAGGTCGGGGTGGACCCCGCGATCGCAAGCTCCATGTTCGTCACGGCGTTCACCGATACGATCGGCTTCCTGCTACTGCTCGGGCTCGG
>Ga0326597_10010403_pt1 | contig 12398 bp, 13 predicted proteins | sample RVTome_12_FD_203789 | JGI IMG/M metagenome (GOLD analysis project Ga0326597, IMG submission 203789) | Soil microbial communities from uranium-contaminated site in the Upper Colorado River Basin, Wyoming, United States - RVT100D185 | ecosystem: Environmental > Terrestrial > Soil > Contaminated >... | reverse complement strand
TGACCAACGGGCCGCCGAGGTTGAGCAGTTGCTTCTTCTGTTGCAGATCGCTCTGGTAGGTCGAGGTCCAGTACTCGTAGAGGTACTGGGCGATGGTGGCATAGCGCTCGTTGCCCAGCGCCCGCTCATAATCGACCGCTTTCTGGGCCACCACGCCGACCAGCATGATCTCGTCGAAACAGGAACGCAGCGCATCGGGTGATTGCTGACCTATGAGTAGGCCCGACCAGATCAGGGTGTAATTGCTGAAGATGCCGAAGGCGGCCACATTGAGCCGCTTGGCGGCGGCGTCGGTAATCTTCTGGCCTTCGCCCGCCTTGCCCTCCAGCCGCAGCGTTTCACCCCGTTCGAAGTCTGCCACCACGCCCTGCATCTCGCTGCGATAACTGGTGCCGGCGGCCTGCACCCGGAGCCCGAGCACCAAGGCGCAAGCTACCATCCAGACCAACTGACTCGGCTTCCTCATGGTCCCCTTCTTTCTGTCCGCCCCCAGAGAGTACCACCAGCTTCGATTTGTCTCCAGTTTGCAGGGCGCTGTTCGAAGCGGCTTTGGGAATGCCGGATCGATCGGTTATTATCGCCGCGAGGTGGGGGTGCTGTCCACGCAAAGCGCCGCAGAGATTTAGTGTCTGCCGGAGAGAACGGTGCGCCTACCGCTGGCCGGCTGCTGCCGGCGGTCTCGGTCGACCGGATTTACAGCCGGCGGGCGCGCCACTACGACTTGCTCCATACCCTCACCACTTCGGGGGCGGACCGGCGCTGGCGCCGTGAAGCGGCGTGGCTGCTCGGGCCCCGGGAAGAAGCCAAAGTGCTCGACCTGTGCACCGGGATCGGGCTTTCCGCGCTCGAACTGGTGCGGGTCTGGAGCGCCTGCGGGATTCGCCGATTCAGCGTGCTGGGAGTCGACTACAACCGCGCGATGCTGGCGCGCGGGCGCGAGTTGATCGCCCGCGCCGGCGTCACCGATCGGATCGAGCTGGCCTGGGGCGATGTGACCGACCTGCGGCGCGGCGCGCACGAGGCTGGGCTGGTCTCGCTCGAGGATCGATCGTTCGATGCGGTCTTGAGCGTGTGTGGGGTCGGCGGTTTGGAGCGCCCGCGCGCCGCTTTCCGGGAGGCGCTGCGAGTGCTCCGTCCCGCCGGCCGGCTGGTGGTGATCGATATCCATCGTCCGATCGAGTCGCTGCAGACGGCGCGGCTGCTGCAGCGCTGGGTTTGGCGCCATGTTACCCGGCCCTGGGTGATGCGCCGGCTGTGGGGTTGGAATGACCCGTCGGACTTCCGGGAGGCCATCGCGGCCGCCGAACTGGACGGCGCCGAGCGGCGGCGCCACCGCTTTGAGATCTTGACCTACCAGGTGCGCTCGGAACCCTGGTGGTTGGGGCTGCCGTTCTGTTGGATCGCGGTCTTGGTCGGTCGCAAGGTCGAGGTGAGCGGCGCTGGGACCGAAGGGAGTGCCGAACCGTGAGCTGGACCCTGGCGTGGATCGCCTTAGCTGCCGCCGCGGGCGCCGCCTGGCTGCTCAAGCTGCCGTTGGATTTGCAGCTCAATCTGGCCCCGAATGCGGCCTCGCTCCGACTGATCGCTCTGCGCTGGCCGCTGATGCATGCGCGGCTGGTCTGGAAGCGCGCCAGCGGCCGCTTGCGGGTGCGCGCCGTCGGCGGGCGCTGGAGCAACCGGCCCGTGGGGTTGAGCGGCTGGTGGCATGGCCCAGCCCAGTTGGTGCGGAACTGGCGGCTGACGCGCCCCTACCGCGAACGCAAGTTGCGGCGCACTCTGAGGTGGACCTCGAGGGCGCTGCTGCGCCGGCTCCGGTTAGGCCGAATCCAACTCGCGGTTCATCACGGCAGCGGCCGGCCGGATCGGACCGGCTACCTGTGCGCCGGATATTGGTCCCTTGCTGGGCTGTGGTCCGCGCTGCGACCGCTGGTGAGCATCGCCTACGTGCCCGAGTTCGGGCGCCAGATCTTCCGCGCCAGCGCGCGCACCCGGGTGACCCTGCCGCTCTACTTAGTTCCACTCTTGCTTTATTTGCTGCTGCGCCTACGCTGGGCCGGAGGCCGGAGCGCTCCAGACGCGCGCTCCGGTCCGGATGTCGAAGGAGGGCTCGATGCCACGAGACGAGTTTGACGTTCAATCGATTCTCAACCTGCTGACCCAGAACCTCAAGATGCTCACCGAGTCCCAGCGCGTCGTGGGGGATCCGATCGTGGTCGGCAAGGTCACGATCATCCCCTTGGTGATGGTTCAGTTCGGCTATGGCGGTGGGGGCGGAGGAGGGGCCGGCAATGCGCCCAGCCTACTGCGCTTACACACCGGCCACGGGTCGGGTGCGGGCGAGGGCGGCGGCGCGGGCGGGAATCTCCAGCCGGTCGGCTTGCTGGTCGTGGCTGGGGAAGAGATTCGGGTCTTCACGCTGCCGGTGAGCGGCCCCTACGGCACGATCGACAAACCTGCGCCGGGCGCGCGCGTCATGGAGTTGGTGCCCGACTTAATCGCCAAGCTCAAAGACGTGCTGGAGAAAAAGAAGTAGGCGGCGCGGGCAGCCGGGATCTCAAAGCATTTCCGCATGCCCCAGACCGCCGTCCACCTCGACGACGGCGCCGTGGATGTAGGCCGAGCGGTCCGAAGCCAGGAAAGCCACCACCGCGGCGATTTCCTCGGGCCTGCCGAAGCGCCCCAGCGGGATGCGGCGCTCCAACTCGGGGCCGGCCAGATCCAGCACCTTGGCGGTCAGATCGGTGCGCACGAAGCCGGGGGCTACCGCATTGACCCGGATCCCTTTGCGCCCGAGCTCGACCGCGGCCGCCCGGGTCAGCGCGTTGAGCGCCGCCTTGGAGGCGGCATAGAGGCCTTGACCGCGGCCAACCCGCTGGGCCGCCAGCGAAGAGACATTGACGATCGCGCCGGCGTGTTGCAGGAGCATCGGCCGGGCCGCGGCGCGTATCAGCCGGAAGGCGGCCGCGAAGTTGACCTCGAAGACTTCGGCCAGCGCTTGATCGCTGGCGCTGACCAGCAGGGCGTCGGCCGAGATGCCGGCGCAGTTGACCAGGATGTCGAGCCGCTGCCAGCGTGCCAGGGCGGCCTCGACCAGCCGCTCGGCGCTCTGGGCGTCGAGCAGATTGGCCTGCAGATAGGCGCAGCGCTCCGGCCCCAGCTCCGAAACCAGCCCGGCCCCCAGCGCGGCGCTGGAGCCGCTGCTGCATAGCACCTTGGCGCCGGCGCGGACCAGCTCCGCGACCACCGCCCGGCCGATTCCGCGCGTGCCGCCGGTGACGATGGCGGCGCGCCCCTCGAGCTCGCTCTCCGGGGGATCGCTCACCCGGCGGCGCGCGAGTTGCGGACGTGTTCGATCAGATCGGTCAGCGTGCGGACGGTGAGCAAGTGCGCGATGACTTCGCGTGCGGTCTGTCCCGGTTTGAGGCCGTCCACGCTGGTGAAGGTGTAGCGCTCCCGCAGTGCCTGGACCCCGGCCTCGGTCAGCTTGCCGTCCTCGAAGTAGTTCGGATCGCGGAAAGTGTCTTGGGCGATCAGTGCGTCGCGGTCGATTCTGAGGCCGAATTCTTGCTCGATGCGGAACAGAATGTCGACGAAGTCGATCGATTCGGCATCCAAATCGTCGGTCAGGGAGGCGTCCGGCACCGCCCGCGCCGGATCGACGCCGAGGACGGCGGCCAGAATCTGTTGGACTCTTGGAAGTGTCTGATCAGCGCTCATGGCGCATTCCTCCGGCTGGCGGCACGATCGAACAGGAGGGTCGCGCGGGCCAGCAACTGCCCGTCGGCCTCCGCCTTGGCGCTAAGCAGCTCCGTGTCGCTGCGGTTTCCCATATGCTCCAGCGTTAGGATAACACGGTCGCCGGGCAATGCAGCACGTGAGAAGGTCAGCCGTTCGACCCGCCGCAAGCTTGGCGCCCCCTGCGGCCCGAGCAGCTTGGCGCCGGCCTGATCGAACAGATCCAACAACAGTGCCCCGGGCAGCACCGGGAAGCCGGGGAAATGGTCGCGGAACACTTCGTTGGAAGCGGAGATGCTGCTGCGCGCGACGATCCGGACGCCGGGCTCGAGCTCCAACACATCGTCGATGGCGATCACGCCGGCTTCTCTCGCTAGAGGCCGAACAGCTGGTCGCTGAGCTCGGGATCAACCTGCAAGTCCGAGAAGATGTAGCGCTCGTAGACCTGATCGTTGGCGTCGTAGGCGGTGATGGCGTAGGGCAGGCGGCTGCGCCGGTCGACCCAGACCTCGGCCTTGGCGCAGTAGTAGCGGCCGCCGCCGCCAGGCCGGAAGGTGGCGATGAAGCCCTGCAGGGTCTGTCCTTGCTCGGTGCGCTCGCCCAGCAGTTCCAACCCGAGCTCGCCGGCGTCGCGCCCGCGGGCAACGTTCTCGCGCACGGTCTGCAGCACCGCGCCAATGCCCGATTCGTTGATCGGGTGGTGCTCGCCGCGCATGGCGATCGGGCTGTGCGGATCGAGTCGGACCGACAAACCACCCTGGGCGCGGCCCTCACGGACCAAAAGCTGGCCGCCGTTTTGACCCTCGACATAGACCGCCACCCGTCCCTGGTGCGGGCCATCGAGCCATTCCATCCGAACCGCCAGCGGTTTGCGGAACGAGTAACGGATGCGCTGCTCCGCCGGCAGCCCACCATTCGTTCGTTCCTGCTTGATCAAGAGACACTGGTAGGAGCGCAGCTGCTGGAAGGCGGCTTCGCCTTCAGTCAGCAGCTTCCAGGCGGTCGCGCTGCCAAGCTCGCTGGTTTTCTGCGGGGCGGTGGCGGCCGCACCAAGTGCCGGAGCTGCCGGAGGTGGCGGCGCTGCCGGAGCTGGCAGCGTTGTGGCGGGCTCGAGCGGTTGTTCGAGCAGCTCGGCGACCTCCTGCTTGTTCTGGAGCAGGATCGCCCCGGCCAGCAGCTGTTTCTTCATCTGCAGGTCGCTCTGGTAGGCGGTGGACCAGTGGCTTTGGAGCAGCTGGGCCAGCGCCGCGGGGCCGGTCGCGCCGAGGTCGCGTTCGCATTGCGCCGCCTGCTGGGTCACGCCCAGAAGCTGCCGCACCTCTTCCATGCTGGCGCGCAGCGCCTCCGGCGAACCGAGACCCATGAGCAGCTCCGACCAAGCCGCGTTGTATTTAGCATAAAGACCGTAGCTGGCCAGGTTGAGGCGCATTACGGCGGCCTGCAGAACGCTGAGCGCCTCCTCGCTCCGACCCGACTGCTTGAGCGACTGGCTGCGCTCCACCTCGGCAGCGATCGCGCGCAGTTCGGCGCTGAAACTCTGTGGCAAGGTGGCCCGCAGCGGCGCACTGGCGGCCCCCCACAGTAAGAGCAGGCCGGCACCGACGACCCGACGCAGCTTCACTGGTTTCACGCGCGGCTTACAACGCGAATAAGTTGTTCGCCAGCTCGGGGTTGAGCCGCAGCTCGGAGAAGACATAGCGCTCGTAGACGCGACCCTGCTGGTCGTAGGTAGTAATCGCATAGGGCAGCTTGTTGTTGTGCAGGTCGACCCAGACCTCGGCTTTGGCGCTGTAATAGGGCCGCGTCTGATGGTTCGGGAAGCTGGCCCTAAAACCGCGCAGCGAGCGCCCACCTTGCTGCTTCTCGCCCAGCAGCTCGACCTCCACCTCTCCCGCCTCGCGGCCGCGTTTGAAGTTCTCCCGAATCAGGCTCAGCGCCGCCCCGATGCCGGACTCGGTGATCGGGTGGTGCTCGCCGCGCATCGCGGTCGAACCGCGCGGGTCGAGCCTGACGGCGACCAAGCCCAACAGGCCGCCCTCTCGTACCATGAGCTGGTCGCCATTGCGCCCCTGCACGAAGACCGCCTTGCGCCCTTTGTGGGGGCCGGCGATCCACTCCATCCGCACCGCGAACGGTTTGTGGAAGTAGTAGCGAATCTGCTCTTCGGGTCCCATCCCCGAGGGCGAACGCTCCTGTTTGATAAAGAGGCACTGATAGGAGCGGACCTTCTGGTATTCGGCCTCGCTGGTAACCAGCATTTGCCAGGCCACATCGGCCGGTTGACCCCCAACCACCGGCGTTGCGCCGGTTTCTTCCGGCTTTTCCGGACGCTTTGCGGATCGGGGCGCTTCGGGAAGCGGCGCTGCCCGCTCGGGGACGACATTCGAAGAGCGGGTGCCCAAATCGCCTGACTCGGCTTTGGTTGCGGGCTGCGGCTTCATGGTGGGGGGAGAACTAGGCGGCAGGGTGGTGGCGGAAGTTCCATCCGAGCTTTGGCCATCGGCTGTGTTGGAGCCTGCTGGTGCGGCCCCAGACTGGGCGAAGGTGTCGGCCATCTTGAGGGCGCTGTCGACAATCCCGAGGACCGAACCGGTTATGCCTCCCGGACGCTGCCCCGGGGTGGCGGTGGGTAGGCTGGGCTCGTAGGACTGAACCAGCAGCTTGAACTTGCCGAACGCGAGCCGTCCGCTCTCGTTCCAAACCGAAATGGAGAACTCGGATTCACCGTCGATGGTAGGACGGCCCACCAGCAGGGCACGCTCTTCGCGCCCGATCAGTTCAATGCCATTGGGCAGATCGCCTTGATCCAAATGCCAGGTGACCCCTTGGATCGGGGACGAAAGCGTCAGCTCCTCAACGTAATCTCGGCCGACCAGCGCAGGCCGCAGCTTGGAGGGTTGGATCGAGAGGGGTGGCTGCCCGTTCTGGAGCAGCAGAAGCAGAAGCGGTAGGAGCGCCGTCCTAATCATTGCAAACTCGAAAGTACACGCCGGGTCGGCGCCTGCGTCAAGTAGTGGAAATGCTCGCGCGCCAGATCCGCCAACTCGCTGCCGCGCTCGGCGGGAGGCTGCAGCAGATAGAGCAACAACTGGCCGCGAGCCACCAATTCACCCTCCGCCTCCAAGGTGACCGACAGGGAGAGGCAATCGGAAACGCGGCCGTCGACGCGCGCTTCGACCCGGAGCTTCTCCCCGGCCTGCGGCCTGCGGAGGATTTCCAGTTCTGGAACCTTGGCGAGCAGCGGGAGCCGCGCAAAGGCGTGGGACTCCTTGGCCAGCCAGCCGGCGGCCTGGGCCATGGTTTCGAGGATCTGGCTGGCCCGCAGCCGACGTCCGTGCACTTCTGTGCGGCTCACCAGCTTCTCGGCCACGATCCGGCGGCCGCTTTCGAGCGTCACGATCCGATCGACGAACAAATAGCGCATTCCAGGGGTCCCCGCCGGCTTTTCGGTCGCTTGCATTTTACTTGCTTGGGCTGAAAGCTCCAAGCCGCGCCGAGCCGATGGCGGAACGTCCGATCCTGATGACCGGGGCCAGCGGTTTTCTGGGCCGCGATTGTCTGCGCCTCTTCGCCGGGCTGCCGGCAGCGCCGGGGCTGGTGCTGCTGCTGCGCCAGCAGGCGCGCGAGCGCCTGCAGCAGGACGGCCTGCTGCGGCCGGAGTGGGAGTGGCTCGAGGGGGATCTGTCGCGCGAAAGGCTGGGGCTTTCGATCGCTGAATATGAGCGGCTGGCTCGGCGTCTAGGCGGGATCTTCCACTGCGCGGGGAACGTGCGCTTCGACCTGGATCTGCGCGCGGCGCGGCAGGTCAACTTGGGCGGCACCCAGCGCCTGCTCGAACTCGCCGCCGCCGCAAACTCCAGCAGTGCCATCCGGCTCCGTTTCGACCATGTCAGCACCGCCTACGTGGTCGGCCGGCGCAGCGGCAGCTTTGTGGAAGGCGAAGGGCCCGGCGCAGCCGGTTTTTGCAACAGCTACGAGCAGAGCAAGTGGGAGGCCGAGCAGGCGGTCCTCGCGGCCGCCGGCACGTTGGCGGTCACGATCTATCGTCCCAGTATTATCTTGCCGACTTCGCCCGGACAAACCCAGCCGGGTGCCTCGACCCCGGTTTGGTGCGCCCGCGTCTTTAGGCGCGGCCGCCTGGTCTGCATTCCCGGCCAGAAAGCAGCGCTGCTCGATCTGATCGGGGTCGACCAGGTGGCGCGCGCGCTGGTGGGGTATGTCACCCGGGCTCAGCCACCCGGTGGTGTCATCCACCTCAGCGCCGGCTGCGCCCACTCGGTGGCGCTCGGCGAGTTGGTGGAGCTGGCGGCGCGGCAGTTCGGCGTGCGCCCGCCGCCCTGGATGAAGCCCCACACCTTCCGGCGTTGGGTGCGGCCGCTGCTCTGGCTGACCCTATACGGCCGGCGCCGCTCAGTCTGGCGCAGCGGCGAAAACTTGCTCCCTTATCTGGAGCAGAGCCGCTGCTTTGAACCGCTGCGCGCCGCCGCGGATTTTCCGGGCTGGTATGACGAGGCCGGCCGGATTCGCGCCCGGCTGCGCCAGCTGCTCGACGACCTGCAGCAGGCGGGGCGGCTCTAGCCGGACGGCGACCCCCGGCGATGCCTTTAGGACGGGGTTCCGATCTGAAGCTGGGCGTAGCCGCGGGCGATCGCGGCGCGGCCGATGCGCACGAGGAAAGCGGAACCGGTGCGGGGCGGCGCGCCCAGCTCCAGCATATTGCGGCAGTCGAAGCGCAGGTGGTCGTCGAAGTAGGGCAAGAACGGTTTGAGTCCCTGGAACACCAAGCGTTCGCTGTCCGGCAGCCGGGCGGGGTCGAACTGCTTCGGGTCGACCAGCTTGGGCAGCCGGATGCCGGCGACCCGGCCGAGCAGATTCATAACCGTCCCGATACTGAGCGGGCGCTGGGAAACCAAATGAAAGCAGCGTCCTTCGGCGGCGCGGTGGGTCAGCAGTTGCAGCGTGCGGCGGACCACGAAATCTACCGGAACCAGGTTCATGGTGGTGGACTCGCGCAGCGGCCACTCGGACAGCAGGTTGTGTACGAAGGTTCGAAACAGCGGATAGATGACGTGGTGCCGCGCCGCCCGGCCGGTGCGCGAGTCTCCGACCACGATGCTGGGGCGCACGATCGTGCCCGGCAGGCCGGTGCGCAGCGCGGCGCGCACCTGCTGCTCGGCCTCGTACTTGCTGCGCTCGTAGGGGTTGGAGAAGGACGGCTGCGGCGGCAAGTTGTCTTCGTGGGACAGATAGGGGCGGCCGCTGCCGACCGCGTAGGCCGAGCTGACGTAAACGAAGCGGCGCAGTCTCCGGGCCCGGCTCAGTAGCTCTAGAACGTTGTGGGTCCCGGTCAGGTTGTGGGAGCTCACTTCGGACCAGGGCGCGGCCAGATCGACCTGGGCCGCCGCGTGAATGAAATAATCGGCCTCCTGCAGGATCCGCGATTGGATCGCGCCCTCCAGGCCCAGCCCGGCGGATCGCAGGTCCATATCCGCGATCATCAGGTCAGAGTTCGGGACCGGCTCCGAACCGGCGGCGAGCTGTTCGTGAACCCGCTGCGCGGCGCTGCGGCGGCCCTTGCCGCGGGCGAGAGCGATCACCTGGAAGCGGTGCCGGCGCAGCAACGTTTGAACCAGTTGGCTGCCGACCGCCCCGGTGGCGCCAGTCACCACGACCACTGGCTTGCTGCGCATCCCGATCGCCTGCGCTCCCAATCAGCTTTCCAACGCGCGTACCAGCAGGCAGACATTTTGGCCGCCGAAACCGAAGGCGTTGGATAGCAGGACCTGGGCGCGCTGAGCCCGGGCCCGGTGCGGCACGTAGTCGAGATCGCACTCCGGGTCCGGCTGGTCGAGATTGATGGTCGGGTGCAACACCTGATCGCGCAGGCTCAGGAAACAGACGATGCATTCGACCGCCCCGGAGGCGGCGATCATGTGGCCGAGCATCGATTTGGTGGCATTCACTGGGATGCGAGCGGCGCGAGCGCCGAAGATCTGCCGGATCGCGCGGGTCTCGATCGCATCGTTAAGCGGCGTCGAAGTGCCGTGAGCATTGATCGCATCAACTTGATCGACCGCGACGCCGGCACGGTCCAGGCAGCGCTGCATCGCCGCGCAGGCGCCGCGGCCGTCGGGCTCGGGATCGGTGACCCGGTAGGCGTCGAAAGTCGAGGCGTAGCCGGCCAACTCGCCGTAGATCGAGGCGCCGCGGCGGCGCGCGTGCTCGAGCTCCTCCAGCACGATCACACCGGCGCCTTCGGCCAGCACGAAACCGTCGCGGCCGCGGTCGAACGGACGGCTGGCGGCGGCCGGCTCCTGGTTGCGTTTGGACAGCGACCCCAGGGCCGTGAAACCGGCCAAGCTCAACGGATCGACCATCGCCTCGGTGCCGCCGGCCAGCATCACGTCGGCCTCGCCGCGCCGCACGATCTCGAAAGCTTCGCCGATCGCCTGACTTCCGGCCGCGCACGATGTGATGGTGACCCCGATCGGTCCGCTGGCGCCGGCCCAGCGCGCCACCGCCAGGCTCGGATGGTGGTATTCGTCCTCCTCGCGAGCCCGCGGCTCGAGGTAGCGCGGCCCGTGCTCGAGAAACCGCGCCGCGTGGAAGCGGCCCTCCTGGGTGGCCGCCGCGGTGGCCCGCGCGAGTTCGGGCACGTAGGAACAACCCTTGCTGGCGCCCAGGTAGACCCCGAACCGGTCGGGCGCCAAACTAGTCTCGCTCAGTCCGGAGTCCTGCAGCGCTTCGGCGGCGGCGGAGAGCGCGTAGAGGGTATGGGCCGCCGCGCCCGCGAAGTCGCTGAAGCGCTGCCGCAGCGCGGCGCCGAATTTGATTTCGCCCGCGATCCGCACCGGGAAGCCGCTCGCATCGAACTCAGAAATCGTGGTGATCGCGGAGCGCCCCTCCAGCAGCGCGCCCCAGGTGGCCTTGAGCTCGGTGCCGAAAGGAGTCGTCCACCCCAGACCGGTCGCAACCACGCGGCGGCTGGCGGGCATGCTCTCAGCCGCTCCACTCACGCAAAACCAGAGCTGCGTTTTGGCCGCCAAACCCGAACGAGTTCGAGAGCACGATTCCGGGGGTCAGTTGACGGGCCTTATTGGGCACGTAGTCGAGATCGCACTCCGGATCCGGCGTCTCATAGTTGATGGTCGGAGGCAGCGCCCGCTCGCTGATCGCCAGCGCGCTAGCTGCGGCTTCGAGGGCGCCGGCCGCCCCGATCAGGTGGCCGACCATCGATTTGATCGAGCTGACCGGCACCCGGCTGGCGCGGGGACCGAAGGCGGTCTTGATCGCCCGGGTTTCGGCCGCGTCGTTGAGGATCGTCGAGGTGCCGTGGGCGCTGATGTAGCCGACTTGGTCGGCCGTGCAGCCGGCATCGGCCAAAGCGCGGCGCATGCAATCGGCCGCGCCCCGCCCGCTGGGCTCGGGACCGGTGACCGAATGCGCGTCGAAGCTCGAAGCGGCGCCGGCCACTTCGGCGTAGATGCGCGCGCCGCGCCTCAGCGCGTGGCGCTCGGATTCCAGCACCATCACAGCGGCGCCCTCACCCAACACGAAACCATCGCGGCCGCGGTCGAACGGCCGGCTGGCCGACTCGGGCGGGCTGCTGCGCTGGCTGAGCGCGCCAAGCAGGTGGTAGCTCATCAAGTTGAGCGGGTCGATCCGGCTGTCGCTGCCGCCGGTGAGCACCACGTCCGCCTCCTCCCGTTGGATCAAACGCAGTGCTTCGGCGACCGCTTGGGTGCCGGCGGTGCAGGCGGTCACGATGGTGTTATTGGGGCCCTGGATGTTGTAGATGATCGAAAGGTGGGCCGCCACCATGTTGGGCAGGCGTTTGAGCAACCAGAGCGGAAACAGTTGGCCCATACCTTCGCGGCCGAAGCGCTGCAGATCGAACTGGCCCTGCTGGTCGAGCGAGTGGGCGATCGCCCGGCTAAGCTCCTCCAGGTTGGCAGCCACCATCCCGGTGCCGATGGTGACCCCGAAACGGGTCGGATCGAGGCTTCGGGTGGCACCGGCCGCGTCTTCCAGCGCCAGCTTGGCGGCGGCGACCGCAAAGGTGATGTTGCGGCCCATGATCCGCAGCGACTTGCGGTTGTCAACGAAATCCTCCGGCTGGAAGTCGCGGACCTCGGCCGCGATCCTGACCGGGAAGCCGTCGGTGGAAAACGATTGGATCTGCCGCACCCCGGAGCGGCCGGCCAGCAGGGCCTGCCAGAACGACTGCACGCCGATCCCGATCGGCGTTACCACCCCGATTCCGGTTATGACAGCTCGGTTCACTCTCCCACCCCCCGCCATCTGCAAAGCGATGGTATGATAGCGGTTCTTTGAGCGGCGAAAAAGCCAGCGAAAGGGTAGCGTTGGTGCTGGGGGGGACCCGCGGCATCGGACGCGCAGTCGCTGAGCGCCTGGTCGGACCTACCACCCGCCTGTATCTGAACTATGCCTCGGATCGAACCGCCGCCGAACAAGCGCTGGCAGACCTGCGGCCCAGGTGCGCCAAGGTGGAACTGCTGCGGGCGAACCTGGGCAGCCCGGCGGCGGTCGCGACCTTGTTCTCCGAGCTCCGCGCGCGCGAGTCGCGCCTCGACGCGATGGTTCACAGCGCCGCGCTGGGCAACTTCAAACCGGCGCTGGCGGTCCGGCCCTCGCAATGGGAC
>Ga0326597_10010401_pt1 | contig 12402 bp, 11 predicted proteins | sample RVTome_12_FD_203789 | JGI IMG/M metagenome (GOLD analysis project Ga0326597, IMG submission 203789) | Soil microbial communities from uranium-contaminated site in the Upper Colorado River Basin, Wyoming, United States - RVT100D185 | ecosystem: Environmental > Terrestrial > Soil > Contaminated >... | reverse complement strand
GCCGCTCGGGGGTTTCGAGTCTGGGGAGCTTGACTTCCCGTCACGGGGAACGGGTGATGATTCCGTCGGTGACGGCGACTCGAAAGGCACGGGACACGATCTGGTAGGCCTTGCTGATCGTTGCCGGCGCGTAGCCGCGTTGCTCGAGAGTGGCGACCCAGCGGCGGATGTCCATCGGATCGACACCGGCGAGGGTTCGATCACCGAATTCTGGGAGGATGAGACTGTTGAGCAGGCTTTGATCGCGAGAGCGTGACGAGGGCCGGCGATTGAGACGGGTCGCCTCGACTTTGCTGGCCCACTGGCTGAACATTGTCTGTCCGAGCGCAGGGTCCACCCAGTCTCCTCGGGTCTTGTCCCGTTCCCGTTCGAGAAGCCACCGCTCAGCGTCGAGTTTACGCCTGAACGCCCTGGTCCGTTCCCGCCCATCGGGGGCCCGGTAGCGAGCTTGATACGGCTTGGATCGGTCCGGCCGTTTTCGGATCGATCCCACGATCAGTCTCCTCTCGTTGTCTCTCCGGGACTTGGTGCCCGCTCTTGTTGCGGATCGAGTTCAACGCTACACAGCGGCTGTGACGACAATGTGAGGGCCGGCCGTCACCTCCTTGGGGGTTTGCACAGGGTGGCGTTGGTGGGTGATCCAATCCTCGACGTCACTCCATCGGAACCGGAGGTGCCGACCGACGCGGAACCCGGGGGTGGGCCTTCACGGCGGTAGCGCCACGCGTAGATGGTGGCGACGGGCACTCCGAGGTAGGTGGCGAGTTCTTCGACGGTGACCAGCGGCTCAAGAGATTCCATGTCCTGATCTTGGGATCCAACCCTTTCAGTCCAGTGCCACACCGGGTCCAGTAACCCTGTCATTCTGATGCCATTTCGGCTGTTTCGCCTGGTCAGCGTGCACTCGCCCGCTCAACCCACCGCCGCCTACGGCTCAGCCTGAAACGGCGGGTCGAGGGCACCACGAACCGTTGGTAGAGCCGAGTTGGAGGGCTGCTGACACTCTGGTGACAGGGCGGCCGTGTCTGATCGTGGCCGTGGCCCACGTCCCGAATTCCAGCAAGGTTCGATCCCCGGCCGGCGGGCCCCGATCGGCGGGCACCTGGAAGCTCGATCTTCCACGGCTTCGCCAGAACCCCCCGGAACCAGCTGCTGTCGAGATCCGAATCCGACGACGAGCGTCCCATCGCTCAGACGGGACCAGCCACGCAGACGACGGCTCTCACTCCACGCGAGCCAACAGACCCCGTTTCCCAAGGCACGAGGACCATGTTCGCCGTCCCCTCTCAACAATCCAGTATGAAAGACACACGCATCTGCAACGAGTTGCTCCCGGTCTACCGGTCTACCGGTCGGGGGGTGGCTGGTGTTGAGTCTGGCCAAAGCCGCCAAGGACTACTACCTGCGTAAGTTGGGGGAGATCTCACCAAGGGAGGACTACTACCTGCGGGGTGGTACCGCCACCGGGGTATGGCGGGGTAGCGGCGCCGCTGAGTTGGGTCTGGAAGGGACGGTGACCGCCGAGGGTCTGGTCCGGTTGTTCGATGGTCAACATCCCGCCACCGGCGAACAGCTCGGACGGAGCCTGCGCAGGGACGGGGTGGCGGCGTGGGATGTGACGTTCTCTGCGGACAAGTCGGTGTCACTGCTTTGGGCCCTCGGCGACGACGAGACCCGCCGGCAGGTAGTGGCCGCGTTCGATGAGGCCACCTCGCAGGCATTGGGGTACTTGGAGTCGGTAGCGTCAGCGACGAGGGGCGCAGCCAAGACCCCGTTCCTCGACAACAACGGAGCCCCGGTCCTCAACGAGAACGGGACACCCAGGTGTCACGTGGAAACGTGGCCGATCGCCACCGCAGGGTATGTGGCGGCGTCGTTCACCGAGTTCACGTCCCGCGCCGACGACCCGCAGCTCCATACCCATGTGGTCGTCGCCAACAAGGTCCAAGGCACCGATGCGATATGGCGGAGCATCGATGGCAGGTTGTTGTTCCGGTATCAGTTGGCTGCCGGGTACCTCCACGAAGCCGTCCTCAGACGGGAGTTGACGCAGCGGCTTGGGGTTCGGTGGCAGCCGGTCCACCACGGGATGGCCGACATTGCGGGGTTCACCCGCATCCAGATCGAAACGTTCTCCACCAGACGCTCTCAACTCGAACAATGGCGCCAGGACCAAGGGCTGCCGGACACGGCGGCGGCGCGCCAGGTGGCGGTGCTCGCCACCCGTGCCCCGAAGGCCGATCATCCGCTCGAGACACTCGAAGTCGAATGGCGCCGACGGGCCGCCGAGGTGGGGCTCACTCCCGAGCGGCTCACCCGACTCATCAGTGACCGCCGGGAAGTCTCCCCGGTCGATGCGACCCGCCTGTTCGAACGGTTGGCGTCGTCCGAGGGGCTCACCGCCCAGGCGTCGACGTTCGGGACGGCCGAGGTGGTCAAGGACATCGCGGCCGCGCTCTGTGAAGGCGGCACCAGAGACGAGATCGAGGCCCTCGCCGAAGTGTTCCTCGACACGCGGGACGTGGTACCACTCCTGCCGGTCCCCGACACCGGAGTGGTCGATGAACCCGAGGTCCTCGTGGATGCAGCCCGCAACGGGATGAGGGAATGTGCCGGCGACGGGGAGGATGGACCGATGATGCGACGCCGCGACGGGAGGCTCTTCCCTGGGACACGTTACGAACGGTGTTTCAGCACGATCGAATTGTTGGGGACCGAGCAGCGGATCATTGAACACGCCACCACCGGCATCGGCGCCGGACGCTGGACCGCACCCAGCCGTCTCGTGGAGGGGCGGCTGCGGCGTCACCGGCAGCTCACCGATGAGCAGCGCGCCATGGTGCGCCGGTTCGCCACCTCGAGCAACGCCATCGACATCGGGATCGGTCCGGCAGGCTCGGGCAAGACCGCGGTGATGGCAGTCATCAACCAACTCGCCGCATTCACCGCCACCCCGATCCTGGGTGGGGCGTTGGCGGGGAGGACCGCCGCCGGTCTCCAAGCCGCCACCGGGATCCCGTCGATGACGTTGACCCGACTGATCGGCGAAGCCAAAGACCAGGGTCTTCCCCACGGTGCGATCGTGGTGGTTGACGAGGCGGGGATGGTCGGTACCCGCCATCTCGCCGCCATAGCTGACCTCGTCGAGACAGCCGAAGGGAAGCTGATCCTGATCGGTGACGACCGTCAACTCCCCGAGATTGGTGCCGGTGGCCTGTTCCGGGCCCTCGCCGACCGGCTCCCCGTAGCGGAACTCACCACAAACGTTCGCCAACACCAGCAATGGGAACGGGTCGCCCTCACCGACCTCCGAAACGGATCCGTCGCCCAGGCGATCGAGGCGTATCAACAACGGGGCAGGGTGATCATCGGAGAAGCCAGAAACGACACCATCGAACGAGCGGTCGGCGACTGGTACCGGCATGTCGCATCCACCGGTGACCTCACCTCGGGTTTGCTCATCGCCTACGACAACGACACCGTCACCGAACTCAACGAACGAGCCCGCATCCACGTTGCCGCCTCGGGGCGCTTCACCGGCCCCACCCTCGAGACGCGGCACCAGGTCTTCCAAGCTGGGGACCGGATCCTGTGCGGCAGGAACCAGAGTCGGCTCGGGGTACTGAACGGTGATCTCGGCACCGTCATTGCTGTCGACCAGGCCCGCACCGGCCTGACGGTTCGCCTCGACCGCGCCCCTGAAACCAGGAATCTGCCCGCCTGGTATCTGAAGCAGGGCTACGTCGACTACGGCTACGCCATGACCGGCCACAAAGCCCAAGGTGTCACCACCGACCGCACCTTCGTGGTCGTCGACGGGACCACCGACCGGGAATGGGCCTACGTCGCGATGAGTCGAGGCCGCCAAGCCAACACCCTGTATCTCGCGGACGCCGAGCCGGCTGAGGAATCGTGCACCCACCTCACCCACGCGGGCACCCCCCATGCTCTCGACCGCCTCACGGCCGCCCTCAACCGGAACTCGACTCACACCGCTGCCATCGACCATGCCAAGTCGACGCCCACGGACGCCATGGATCCGCTCGGCCCACCCCCACCCAGCAGCGACATCGCCGCCCGCGTCGCCTGGATCGCTAGACGCCGAATCGAACGAGACGCAACCCAACGGCAGTCACCGGGTCTCGATCTCGCTGTTGGCGGCTGACCAAAGACCACTGAACGTAGCAATCCAATATCTGGGATCACATCCATATTGCCGGTTCCAGAGCGGGTGATTCGGCCGCCGTCTCTCGTCGCTGGCGCGCGTTATGCGCTGCGAGAATCTGGGGAGTCAAGTGGGATGTTGCCGTTTCTCGACAGGCTCATGCCTGAGCCGGTGTCGCCCGGAGCTTCTCCTCGGCTGCTGGCTGGCGAGTTGTCAGGCGGTAAAGGGTGAGAGCGACCAGAGCCTGCCATAGCAGGAAGATGACCATCGTCCCCGTCCCCCCGTCGGTGTAGAAGCCGATGGTGTCGCCGACTACCGCTGCCATCACAAGAGACAGCATGTTGACCTTTATCCAACGTCTCGAGGGGTCGAGGCCGCGGATGACAAACCATTGCGCGGTACCGACGAGTGCCCCAACCAGAACGCCGTGCAGGGCGCCAGAGAGGACGGCTCCAACGAGCGTCTCTGGCTCGCCCATCACCGCCACGAGCGCCATGAGAAGCGCGAACCCGAGCACCACACCGAGAGCCGTGGCCGGAATCCATCGGACCAGACCCGATGATCGCCGCCGGATGACCAGCCATTGCAGGGTTCCCATCAGTGCCGCTGCCAGTCCCATCCATATCGGGAAGAACACCTCGAAGGAGATCCCGAAGGCTTCAGGGCCCTCGTCTCCGGTGATGAGACCGATCACGAGGAACACCCCGGCGAACCCTCCAATGAACCCGAGCACGGTGGCGCCCATCCAGTAGCCCCAGAACTTGAACATGTCGTCCTCCTCGATTGCGGCCGGCTGTTCCGGCGCCTGCCCCGAACGTAAGGCCGACTCCGATCAGGGTCATCGGGGCACACCTCGATTTCGTGAACAGAGTCGGCGCGGATTTCGGTTTCCGTGTGCGCACGGAGGACTCGATCCCAGGTCTTCGTGTATGACTTGGGACATGGCCGGATCGGTTCTGATCGTCGACGATCACCGCGGTTTCCGGGTTTGGGCTCGCCAGTTCCTCGAGACGACCGGATATCGAGTATCAGGTGAGGCGGTTAACGGCGAGGAGGCAATCCGAGCGACGCGCCAGTTGCGACCCAACGTCGTCCTGCTCGACATCCATCTTCCCGACATGGACGGGTTTGAGGTAACCAGACGTTTGCTCGACACAGACGGGCATCGTCCCCAGGTAGTGCTGATCTCAAGTCGGGAGCAGGTTGACTTTGGGCGACGTATTGCTCAAAGCGGGGCCGTTGGCTTCATTGCCAAGGACCGCCTCTCGGTGGGGATGCTGTCTGGGCTTCTGTCCGGGAGTCCGTGACGTGGACTCGGCCTCTTCACGAGTGGACACTCCTGTGGAGCCTGATCTAGCCAGACCCGACCCGTCGGTCGCGGGAACCCGGATCAGAGCGATCGGTCTCCTGTTGGCAGTCATACTGGGAGTGGCGAATCTCGTCCTGATCGGTCTCTCGTGGTCGAGTGACGCCCCGTCCTTCGGTGGCTCGCCTCTGGGTGACGCATTGTTCGTCGTGGTTCTGTTCGCCTATCCGGTGGTAGGGGTGCTGATCTTGCGTGGTCGTCCCGGAAACCGGATCGGCTGGGTGTTACTCGCTTCGGGATTTTTCTGGCTTGCCCAACTCTTTTCCCATCACTACGCCATTCTCGGGGACACCGCCATGCCGGGTTCGTTGCCGGGTGCGCTATTCGTCGCGTGGCTGGGCTTATGGATCGGGATCATCCCCGGACTCGGCCTCACCTTCGTTTACCTGCCGTTGATGTTTCCCGATGGTCGTCTCCCCACCAGATGGCACCGGATCACCGCGTGGTTCGCGGCTGTCGCATTCGCGTTTGCCACAGTCGCCTGGGCGACGGATCCGGCGCCCGGATACTTCGCCGTGCCTAACCCCACAGGAGTCGAGTTGGTGGGTCGTCTCCGTCTCGGCGAGTGGGGTTGGGGTCTCATGGTTCTTTCCGTGCTCGCCACGGTCGCTGCGGTGGTTGTCAGGTATCGGCTCGCCCGAGGGACGGAGAGACGACAGCTGCAGTGGTTCGTCTTTGCCGCCGCCATGGTGGGGCTGATGTTGGTGACGGTCACCGTCGGCTCCGACTGGGAACCAGCCGGCGTGCTGGCCGAGGTTATCTTCCCGCTTGCCATGGCCAGCCTTCCCATCGCCGTCTTCGTGGCCATCTTCAAATACGACCTATACGACCTCGGGGCCGTGGTGTCGAAGACCATCACCTTTGGGATCCTGGCGATGCTCATCACCGCGGTCTATCTGGCCCTCGTGGTGGGCCTGGGGTCCTATGTTGGTGGGGAATCCGAGGTGGCGCTCGCCGTGGTGGCCACCGCCCTGGTGGCTGTGGCGTTTCAGCCGGCCCGGCTCTGGGTCCAGAAACTCGCCAGACGGTTCGTCTACGGGGAGAAAGCAGATCCGTACGATGTGCTCGCCGAGCTGGCCCGCCGCATGGGCACCGCTCCCAGCCAGGAGACGATCCTACCCGAGATGGCACGGCTGGTAGCCGAGGGAACCAGTGCGCGTCGCACCGAGCTCTGGCTGCTGGTCGGACAAGACATCCGACGGGTTGCCTGCTGGCCGCTGGAGCCAGATCGTCCTGTTCTGCCACTGGACGACGGGAAGCTGCCGGCGCTTTCCGGGGCATCCCACACGGTTGAAATCCGAAACCGGGAGCAACTTCTCGGTGCCATCTCGCTGACCCTTCGGCCGGGACAGACCCTCAACCCCACCGAACTGCGGCTGGTATCCGACCTGGCTGCCCAGGCAGGATTGATGTTCGACAACATCCGACTGGTTGAGGAGTTGAAGGCATCACGGCAGCGGATCGTCACCGCACAGGACCTGGAACGCCGTCGTCTGGAAAGGGACATTCATGACGGCGTTCAGCAGGGGCTTCTAGCGCTGACACTCAAATTGCGGACTGAAGCAGCAGCCATGGCGGACACGGCCAGTAGGGAGGACAGCCAGGGGTTGAATGCTGCTGCTGATGAGGCCCGGGTGGTCCTCGAGGAGCTGCGCGGAATATCCCGGGGGATCCATCCCGCCATCGTTACCGAAGGAGGCCTCCTGGCCGCTCTCGAGTCTCTCGCCGACCGCTCACCGATCCCCACTCGAGTCCGGTCGTCCAAACTCGACGAGCTCCCTCTGCCCGTGGAGATCACCGTCTACTACCTGGTCGCCGAAGGCCTCGCCAACGCCACCAGACATGCTTCGGCTTCGAACATCGACGTCACCGCCGAACGTGGCGACGGGACGCTCCGTGTGGAGGTCGCCGATGACGGGATAGGAGGAGCCGACCCTGCCGGGACCGGTCTCACCGGTCTGGCCGACCGCGTGTCTGCGCTGGGAGGCAGTCTCGTCGTGGACAGCCCCCCTGCCAAGGGCACGAGGCTGAAGGCGGAGATCCCATGCGAGTTGTCATAGCGGAGGATTCTCTTCTGTTCCGGGAGGGACTTGTGCGTCTCCTGCAGGACGCCGGCTTCAAGGTCGAAGCACAGTGCGAGGAACCAGACGAGCTGATGAAGGCGGTAGACCGTGATCGACCCGACCTGGCGATCGTCGATGTTCGCATGCCTCCCACGCACACAGATGAGGGGCTCCAGGCCGCGATGGAGCTGCGCTCCCGGCAGCCGCCGCTCAACGTGCTGGTGCTGACCCATCACGTCGAGACCTATGCGGCGATCCGTCTGCTCCGGGCCAACCCGTCCGGCGTTGGCTATCTGCTGAAAGACCGGGTCACCGACCTCGACGAGTTCATCGAAGCCGTCCGACGAGTGGGGTCCGGCGGTTCGGTCATCGACCCCGAAGTCGTGGCGATCCTCCTCGACCGACCGAGGGCCGATGACCCCGTAGGCGGGCTGACGGAGCGGGAACGTGAGGTTCTGGCGCTCATTGCCGAAGGCCGCTCCAACCAGGCGATCAGCGACCGGCTCTTCATCAGTGCGAGGACCGTCGAATCGCATGTCGGCAGCATCCTCACCAAGCTCGGTCTACTTCCCTCCGCAGAGGACGACCGGCGTGTGCTCGCCGTCCTCACCTATCTTCGTTCTGAACCCAAAGCTGAGGAGTAGAAAGGCCGGGTCGGCTTCTGATCGGGAGGGCCAACTTCGCCGCTGTCGAACACCAATCTTCCATGTCCACTACTTGTCCACTATCCAGTTGGAAACTGGATGTGACTGGGTGGTGCTGCAGCCGTCACGTCACTCATCGTACGAGTCGCGAATCGACCGGTATCCACAATTCTGAGCGTATAACACGCACTTCAGACGGTGCGAGATAACGGCACTACTCGTGCGGTGTGTCATAACGCGACTGCCACTCTCGGTAATCGGCGGTGTGGGTCCCGGATGACCGCCCAGGTGGCGTCCAACCACAGATCTGCCCACACCTCCGATCGCGCCACTGCCACGTGGCGAGCGTCTGACCGATCCTATGGGATCCTGTCGTCTGGGCGAGGTGCCGCGGCCCTACGTTGGTGCTCGCCCTCGGCGAGGGCGACTCTGAGTAGCGATCGAGCCGACCAGCGGACGACGTCGACTACCTCCTCCCGGGTCAGGCCCACGAGGTCCTCGAGCACGACCACCGCCTCGATCCAGAAGATGGTGGCAAGCGCATGGACGAGACGCCGGAACGCGTCGTCGGACAGCCGGTCACGGACCGGTTCGAGCGCATCCTCGATCCAGACCAGTCGGAGGCCACGCCGGAGTGCAAGGTCGCCACGATCGGCCGGATCGGGTTCGAGCGAGAGCTTCAGCATCGTCCGATAGGCCGCCTCGGAATCGAACAGGATCTCCATGGCGCCCTCTATGACCGCGTCGAGCCGGGCCTCGGGGTCCTGAGGTGGATCGCTCCCGAGCAACGACGCCACCTCGACCTCCGGATGGGCCGCGATGAGCAGCGATCGCTGGTTGGGAAAGTACCGGAACGCGGTAGCCCGCGAGACCGAGGCCGCGGCGGCGGCGTCCTCGACCGACGGCGTGGCTCCCTGCTCGACGAGGTCGCGGGCGGCATCGACCAACGCCGCGCGGGTGCGTGCCTTCTGGTTCCTCCGCCCCTGCTGCTCATATGGGATTGACATGCTCATAATGGTACTATAGTCTCATAACAGTCCACGGAGTGGCGGGGCGCCGCGGGACATCGACACGTCAATGGAGGACCGATGGAAACAGTGATGGCACGCAGGATGGACGGCACAGAGACCGAGCTGGACGCGGAGGCGGTCGAGGAGCTCCGCATCCAGCTCGGAGAGCAAATCGTCGCTCCGGATGACGCGGCGTACGACGACTCGCGGCGTGTCTGGAACGGCATGATCGACAAGCATCCGGCGCTTATCGTGCGGTGCCGCGGCGTCGCCGACGTGGTCGCCTCGGTCACATTCGCGCGGACCCACGAGTTGCCGCTAGCCGTCAGGGGTGGCGCCCACAATGTGGCCGGGTTCGGGACCTGTGACGGTGGTCTCGTCATAGACCTGTCGCTTCTGCGCGGCGTCCGCGTCGACCCGGCCGCCCGCATGGCTCGAGCCGGTGGCGGCGCGACGTGGGGCGACGTCGACCGCGAGACGCAGCATTTCGGGCTTGCCGTCCCGGGAGGAATTGTCTCGACGACCGGAATTGCGGGACTGACTCTCGGTGGCGGCCAGGGCTGGCTCCGTCGCACCTACGGCATGGCATGCGACAGCCTCCTCTCGGCCGACGTGGTCACCGCAGACGGCAAGTTCGTGACGGCGAGCGAGGCCGAGCACAGCGACCTGTTCTGGGCACTACGCGGCGGTGGAGGGAACTTCGGCGTGGTCACGTCCTTCGAGTACCGGCTCCACCCCGTGGGCCCGATGGTCGCGTTCGCTGGGCCGGTTTACCCGCTGGAGAGCGCGCCGTCGATCATCGCCGCCATGGGTCGTTTCGCCGCCAACGCCCCCGACGAGGTGAACCTTTCGGCGACCCTCATGACGATCCCGCCGGTGCCGGCATTCCCGGCCGAGATCCACGGCCAACAGGTGGTCATCGTCGGAGCCATCTACGTCGGTGAGCCGACCGAAGGGGAGCGGGTGCTGCAGCCGCTACGCGAGATGGAGGAACCGCTGCTCGACATGTCCGCGACCATGCCGTACACCGCCCTGCAGCAGATGTTCGACCCGTTCTTCCCCGCCCACGAGCACCACCACTACTGGAAATCGGCCTACCTCGCCGGGCTCGGTGAGGACGCGGCGAGCGCACTGGTCGAGCACGCGGCCACATGGCCCTCGCCGATGTCGATGGTCGGCATCTGGGCGGTGGGCGGGGCACTCGGCCGCGTCCCCGCCGACGCGACGGCGGCCGGTGACAGGGCGGCCCCGTTCCTCCTCGAAATCCTCGGGAACTGGGCCGACCCCCAAGACAGCGAGGCCAACATCGCCTGGGCGCGGACCCTCTTCGACGCGATGGCCCCGTTCAGCACCGGCAAGACCAACCTCAACTTCCCGGGTCTGGGCAACGAACCCGGGTTCGTCGAGGCTGCACTGGGCGACAACTGGGACCGGCTCGTCGCCGTCAAGCGTCAGTACGACCCGATCAACCTGTTCCGGCTCAACCAGAACATCGACCCGGCTACAGGCAGCTGATGACATCATGGGCGTCGCATCACATCGCCTGACTTTCGGATAGAACGATCCGACCTCGGAACCGCGCGTTATCACACAGTATGTGCCATATCGCACCGATCGGAGAGTGCTCGCTATCGCACTTCCAGGATCGGGTGTCAAGGCGATCCGCGTACCACGCAGCGTGTTATGGCCCTCTTCTTGGACGGTGAACTGCTGACTCAACGCGATGCGAGCGCACCGCCGGTCGGGAGCCGGCGCACCGGCGAAGACGGAGAAGGTGACAGGGAATCTTCGTATCGCGGATGAAGAGGATGACGGTACCGTGAGGGAATCATGGACAGATTGACGAGGGCTACCGCTCAGGTTCCGGCTGTGCCTGATGACCTCGATATCGCTGACGTAGAGAAGGTCAGTGGCGTAGTGGAGTTGCCGCTGCACATCCGTTGGAGCGGCCCTCCTCGCCGCTACGACCTCGCTGATCGTCAGCAGCGCGCTCGGGTGTACGAACAGGTTCTGCGTGAGGGCAATGAAGACGACGTTCGCCGGTTCATTCGCGCAGATGAACTGATCGATCTGTGGGACGAGCTGGTCCTGCCCCGGCATGTGCGCCGGGCCTGGGCCGACTGGCTGAAGCGTCACCGCGGCGTCTCGCTGTCTTGCTGACGCCGCTCCAGGAACGCATCGCAGAGATCGTCAGCGGGCTTCCGGAGGCGAGGGGGGTTCGCTCTCGCCGGAGGCAGCGGTCTGTTGGTGCGGGGTCTGATCGATCGGCAGACACGCGACCTCGACTACTTCACGGTGCCGGGGGAGGAGGGGGCGCTGAGCGCGTTGCGCGACGCGCTGGAGCGAGTTCTCGATCGTGCAGCGCTTGATCACAGCAGACAGCGTGACCTCTCAACGTTCGTCCGTATCGAGGTGAGCGATGGCGACGACCGGTGTCAGATCGATCTGGCGATCGACTACCGAGCCTTGCCGGCTGAACCTAGCGACTACGGACCGACGCTGGCCGTGCGGGAGCTCGCTGCCAACAAGGTCCTCGCACTCTTCGACCGGGCGGAAGCTCGCGACTTCCTTGATCTGGTCGAGCTGACCCGCCACTTTGAGCTTCCCGGGTTGCTGGAGCTGGCGGCAGAGAAGGACACGGGCTTCGATACGGCCGGATTCCTCGAAGCTCTGTCGTCTCTCGAGAGGTTCACGCCCGCCGACTTCGGAATCACGGCGGCTGAGTACGAACGTCTCCGTGCCACGGTGGCGAGCTGGCGGAGCGTCCTTGGTCGGAGCCAAGGCCGGGAGCCGCTCGACCGCGACCCCGGTTTCGATCGGTAGCCGCCAAGCGAGACTTCGACGCAAAGCCGCCGGAACCAATGGCGCCGACATCGGTTTTGGTCCGCGTCTGGTCCGCGCGTGGTCCGCGAAACGATGAAAACTGCCGCACAGCAACGAGAGCTAACGAGCCTCGAAATCGCTTACACCACAAGGGATATCGGCAGATTGGACAGCCGTCACCAGGATACCCGAAACCCCCCGATATTCCCTTACAAGGAAGAGGTCGGCGGTTCGAGCCCGTCAGCGCCCACTCCGCCGAATCTCTTGCGGGAGTGCCATAGACGTCGAGCACGGCGGGCCGTGGTCGCGAAAAGGCGGCGATCGTCGTCCG
>Ga0326597_10010400_pt1 | contig 12403 bp, 9 predicted proteins | sample RVTome_12_FD_203789 | JGI IMG/M metagenome (GOLD analysis project Ga0326597, IMG submission 203789) | Soil microbial communities from uranium-contaminated site in the Upper Colorado River Basin, Wyoming, United States - RVT100D185 | ecosystem: Environmental > Terrestrial > Soil > Contaminated >... | reverse complement strand
GTTGAAATAGTTGTCCGGCGTTTTGCAGTGGGCGCCGTGCTTCTGCTTCCTCCAGCGCGATCCGACCTCGACGTAGCCGTCGGGGGTATCCGTGCCGTTGCCGATCACAAAGTGGTAACCGAGCTCGTCCCAGCCTTTTTGCTCTCGATGGAACTTATCGAAGACGGCGGCGCCGCCGGCGGCTGTGGCGCTGTGATGCACCACGATGTACGTCCATCGCGGGCTAATGCGGCCGTTGCCAGGAAACCAGGACGGTGGAGCGCCCGGCGGAACGCGATACGGAACGGACGTGCCCGGGTACGACCGTTGGGCCTGTGCGGTCGGCGGCGGCGGAACCTGGGCTCGGGGGCTCGGTCGGTAGAATTGATACGGCGGCGGCTCGGATGTGGCCAAGTCGTCCGACACGCATCCCGCCGTCGCTCCGAACAGGAGGACGGCCGCGATCCCCAATCGCCGCATGAGACACTCCGCAGGATGAACAAAGCGACAACGGCCGCGCCTGGGCCGCTGGCAACGTTATCGGCCATGACACCCCGTCGCGTCAAGCCAAAACACGAACGCGGCTCGCGCGGTCGAGCCGCCGTGCTTCGCTCCGCGCTGCGTTTCCAGTGATCCGCGGTCACTCGCTTCGCGGGAATATCGGAAGTAGCTCAATCCGCCAGGCGCGGAGAACGATAATGATCTCAGGCGGTAGGGTGGGCACTGCCCACCCTACTGGACTCGACCGTTCCGAGCCCGGTTGGGGTCAGGGACGGTCAATCCGCGAAGGGAGTCGCCTCATGAACCCCGATCCCACTCACTATCAAGCCGACGCGGCCGCCGCGCACGATCCGCGCGACGGTACGCCGTCCGCGGAATCCGGTGTCCCCGGTCCCTCCAGCGTCCGACCGGAGAAGGTCGCGGCCGCGCTTCGATCGTTGCAGGCCAACCGCTACGACGATGACGGTGTCATCAGCGCCGCCGTCGAGCGTCTCTACGCGGCGATCACGTCAACCGACCACGACGCACCATAGTGGCTACGAGCCATCGCGCCGGAGAATGATGATCGTCGGGCTGATTTTGCCGGGCGTCGGCGCGGCCCAACCGGCCAAACTCAGCCACGACCACCCGTAACCCAGGTATCGCCCCCGAAACACGATCACGACGGCATACCCCAGTCGACCACCGACCAACTCGTTCATGCAGGCCCTCGCTTCGGCGATGAAGTCCTCGTAGTTGTAGCTGGTGAGCACCAAGTATTCGGGCTGCGGGCGGGTGAACGCCTCGCGTGACATCTCGACGGCGTAAGTCGCATAGCCGGCCTCCTGTAGACGGGGAAGGTATTGCGGTTTGGAGAACGCCCCGACGCTCGAGGGCGGCGGCACGTGCTCGGCGAACCAAGCCTCGGCCTCGTAGCGTGAATCGGTGATCATCTCAGCCGAGACCGCGGTCGCATACCCCAGCGACGGAATGAAGACGACCAGGGGCGCCAGGCACCGCATCGCCACCGATACCCGGCGCCGCCGGAACCAGTCCGAAAGCGCCAGCCCCACGAGGACGCCGATCAACGCGAGCGGCGGAAAGAGGAAGCGCGAGTACACGAATCGCTGCGGGGCGATCACGATGAGGTAGTAGCCCAGGGCGGGGGCAAGCAGGATCAGCGCGGAACGCGCGTGGCGTCGCAACGCGTGGAATACCGCGAGCACCATCGCCGCCAGCATCGGCCAGCCGACCGCTCCGGCCGCGTACCACAAGGAGGCGAGAAGCAACGCCGTTTGGCCGGCGTACCGGTGCTGCCGTAGGTGCAACGTGTCGGGCGTGACGCCGAACCAGTATCTCATCCGATCCGCGTAGGCACCCGGGTTTACGAACACGCCGTTGAGGAACAGATACGGAAGGGCGAAGGCGACCAGGCCCACCAACCACTTCGGCTGCCACAGCGCCTTGGCGAGCGCGGTCGGAAGCGGACCGTCGCCGCGCAACCGCCCCGCCTCCGCCAGCCACAGCACGACGGCCATGCCGGGGTAGATTCCCGCGACGGAGTCCTTGGTGCTGATCGCCAGCGAGCCGAGCAGGCCGAGCAACGCGGCGTCGATCAGCCGATTCGTTCGCAGCACTCGTAGATAGAAGTAGACGCTCCACGCGAGCCAACACATCGACGGCACGTCCACGTTGCCGAGGCGGGCGAAGTAGGCGAAGTCCGCTCCAGTCATGAGCGTCACGGCTGCCGTCCCCGCGGCCCATTCGTCACGGACGATTTGCCGGGTGGCGGCGGCGAGCCCCAGTCCGGCCAGAATGGCCATCGCCACCGAGACGAGTCGCGCGATCAGGATGAGTTGTCCGAGCTTGGGCGGGTACGGCGGGCGAAGTTCGGTTCGTTCGGAGCCCCGCTCCGAGCCCCTCTCCGAGCCCCGCCAGTCATGGCGGGCGGGATCGACCGCCGACTCGCTGTTGCGGTTCCAGTAGCGAAGCGCCGGTTCGTAGCATGCTCGGAGCAAAAGGTAGTGCAGCGGCGGGTATCGCCCGGCCCAGTGCGCGGGCCAGGTCTCCACCGCGCCGAGCGTGCGAACCCCGGCGATGGTGTCCTGACTCCACGAGACCGCGGAGGGCAATCCCCAGTTGATCCCGGGCAAGTAGAGGGCGAGGCCGAGTAGAACGATCAAAACGGTAGTGAAGCGAACGCCGCGGCGCGAGTTCGAGGCGACGCCGAGCGCCGGGGGAAGCCCTTCCAGCGGCGGCGAAAGAGTGGAGCGGTCTACGTCTTCGGTCGCAAACATACCGAGCGGGCCAAAGCGTGACGAGAGCGACACGGCTCTAGTGCTCCGTCGCGGCTAAAGTTTCGGGTTGGGTGGCACGGTCTGGCGATAGCCAGGCCGTGCGAGCCCTAGTGAATCACGCCCTGCCGCTAAGCGCGGCAGAGCGTGCCACCCGAAGAATTAGGTGCGACACAACACTAGTGCTCCATCGCATCTCATTCGATAGGTTCACCCGAGCCCCGGCGTTCGCGCCGGTCGGGAAACGACAAAGCCCGCCCGCCATGAATGGCGGGGCTCGGGCACAGGCACGATACCGACAACCCATCGAATCATGTGCGTCGGGTCACTAGGTGACGATCGATCGAAGAAAGGATCACACGATTCCGATTTCGCAGCGCGCCCCGTCGGTCCGACGGGCTGGTTGTCGGACGCGTCCTACGCACGCGAGCGTTCTTTGACGGCCTCTTCGAGATAGAGGATTCGCCCGCAGGCCGTACACGTTTGGACCTCGTCGCGTGTCTGGAGCGAATTGAGCATCTGGAGCGTGACCGTGATGTTGCACCCCCCGCACATATACTCGCTGCGCCTCGGGTGCGACTTGACGATCGGCACCATCGCCTCCCCGTCGTGGTGTTCAGCCACGCGGGTGAACGTCGCCAAGGTCGTCGGCTCGATGTGTTGGGCGCAGTCGGCTCGTTGGGCATTCAGCGGATCGAGGCGGGCGCGGGTCTTGTTGTCGTAGTCGTCGAGCGCGGCTTGGGCCCTCGCCACGTCCTCCTCGATCTTCGCTCGCTCCGCTTCGATCCGCTTCGCCTCGTCGCTGCGATCCTGGGCTTCCTGCATGAGCTGGAAAACCTCGGCCTCGAGCTTGGTGTTGTCGGCTTTTTCGGTGTTCATGGCCGACAGGATCGCGGCGTATTCCTTGTTGGTTTTTGCCTTGTTAAGCGCCAGGCGGTGGTTGGCGACGGCGTCCTCGCGGGCGGCGATATCGAGTTGGAGGGCGTCGAGACGAATCTGGCATTGGCGAGCGTCGGAGCGACTTTGCTGAAGGCGTTCCTCGGCCTTTTCGGCTTGACGCTTCTGAAGCTCGAGGCGGCGGACCTTGGCCTGCCGGTCACTGCGCATTTCAGCGAGTTGTTTTTCGACGATCTGAAGGCGGTGAAGCGCTTCCAACGTTTGACCCATTCCCGGCTCCCTGCGCTAGGTTGGCTCCTGCCCGGTCGCCCGATCGCATTCAACGGGGGCGAATCGGTCATTATGCCCGTGTATCTTTCCGGAGGCAAGGCGTTCCGGAACCGGGATAAAAGGGACCGGGGGCATCCCGTAACGGGCGGCGAATCGGGCGGACCACGGAGGTGTAGGGTCCGCTTCAGCGGACCGTTTTCTCCGTGGTCCGCCAAGGCGGACCCTACCGGCTAGAGCCCGCGGCTCGCTAGTGCTCAATCGCCCGAGTAACCGTCCAGCTTGTCCGCCTTGCGACGGCGGGCGCTGACGTTGTAGGCGCTGACCAGATCGGACAGACGGCGATAGCGACGCTTGACCTCGGGTCGCCCAGCCGAAGCGCCACCCATCCACAGCCGTAAGAAACGCAGCCGATCGGCTCGGGTTACGCCGGCGTACCCCATCAGACTGGCCGCCAGGCGTATGATCGGGTGCCATTGCCGTGACGTGCTTCGAGCGCGGAGCGGCCGGACGCCGTCGAGATCAACCAGCCACACGCTCACGGGCCCGCCTCGTCCGTCCCAGTGACGCAGCATGATGTTCGAGGCTTTGAAGTCGCGGTGGGTCAAGCCCCGGTCGTAGAGGCGGCGCAGCAACTCCACAACGGCGCTCATGACGGCGTGCTTAACTCGATAGGCCTCCGTGGGTTCGAGTCGCGGCAGGTCGCGCATCGCCGCGCGATCAAGATCGACCAGATCGGGCACGAAGGCGCTGACCAGACAGGTCTCGCGACGCGGCCTGCGACGATCGAGAGCGGCGAGCGGTGTCGGAACCTCGATCCCGGCTTCGAGCAATTCGAGGGCACGGTCGAAGTTGCGTCGCTCGCGTCCGCCGCGCAACGCGAAGGCGAGGCAACGCCGCAACCCGCGAGGATGACTTCGTTTGACGATGACCTCGATCGACCCGGTTGATCCCTCCAGCCTCGCGCGGAAGACTTCGCCGTCGGTTGAGTGTTTCAGGGCTGCGTAGCCCGGCGGTTTCTCCGGCGAAATCAGCAGGCGCTCCAGCAGGGCCGGCCACTCAGCCGCGGGTGGAAGTGTCAGAGAGATGTCACTGGTGGAACCGACGTTCCGGCTTGTGGGACCGACTTTCCCGTCGGTCGGGCGGCGGGCGGATTCAGTCGGCGCGATCGCCACCCGACCCGACCAGCCGTCGGCGAGCCGGACCCCCACGGTTTGCACGGGAGATTCACGCATGGGACCGTCGCGCGTGGACCGCGGTCCACTAGTGGTCCGACTCAGCTAATCCTGCGGGTTGCGTGGCACGGTCTGGCGATAGCCAGGCCGTGCGATCCCGCGAACACCACGCCCTGCCGCTTGGGGCGGCAGAGCGTGCCACCCGAAGATTCGGCTGCGCCAAGGCACTAGGGTCGGGTCCGACGGGGAAGCACATCCTCGCGAAGAAAAGCGGCGATGTGCTCCGCCGCCAGACGATGGCCCGCCGCGTTCGGATGCTCATTGGCGAGGCTGACGCGCAGGGTCTCGGCGTCGCGCCCGGCGAATACGTCCAACAAATCCAAGTAGGGCACGCCCCATTCCTTGGCGATCGAGGCCATGCGGGCATGCACGTCGGGTAGCAGATAATCATTCAAGCGCACGAACCACGGGAACAGCACGACCGCATAGACGGCTCCGCCTTCCTCGACGTAGTTCTTGCACTCGACCAAATCCCGTCGGAACTTCGCCCAGGCCGCCTCCCGCTCCGCCGACGTTCGCCCGCCGCGAAAGTAGTCGATGGTGCGTTTCCAGGCAAGGTGGTGCCGAATCCGCCGCTCCGCGAGGGTCAGCACGTACGACCAGGTTCCCACCCAGAGATCGTTGTCGCGGAGGCGGTAAATCTCGTCGAGCCGATGCTCCATGCGAATACCGAGATCATTAGGGTAGACGACCTGCACCACGACGTCGGGGCGGAGGACATCCCGCAGCGGGCGGTAGCGATCCAACTGCCAGGCCGGGTCAGTCCCCCGGTAGCCCAGGTTGATCGTGATGACGCCTTCCGGAACGTCGGGCGTGATCATGTCTTCGACCAAATGACAGAACGCCTCCTCACGCTCCACGTTGTCGCCGAAGGTGATCGAATCACCCAGGAAGGCCACGCGCAGGCGGCGATCATCGGGTGGAATGGAATCCCACGGCTCGCGGAGACCCAGCGCGTTCACGGACTTGTCGAACGACTCCCATTCCGACTGAACGGACGGCGGAGGCGGCGGCGGAACGATGTTGAACACGCGGAAGGCGATCTCGCAGAACACCAGAGCGGCCAGTGTCGAGAGCAAAGAAGCCGCCAGTCGAAGTCGGTAGACGCGCCGCCGCGCCCGAACTTCGGGACTTCGCTCTCGCTCGAGAAACACAGCCGTCCGGCCGCCGGCGCGAACCCACCGGGCAGCGGTCATCAACAGGCGCAGCTCAAGACCGATAGCCGCCGCTAGCAGCATGGCGTAGAGCCAGGCGCCGCCTTGGCGCTCGGAAGCGACCTCGTGAATCAACGTGAAGTAATCTTGCGACCAAGCGACGCCCAATGCACACGACAGTAGGATGACCGCGACAAGACGGACGTACAGCGTGGGGCGCGTCATGAGCCGTCCTATGCAGCACACCTTCGCTGGGCCGAGATTCCTATCTCGGCCCCATCCGACACGCGAAGCGTTTCGCACGGAAACGCACCTGGGAAAGGATTCCCGCCGCCGAAGGTGCGAGAACGGGTACGTGTTTAGCGTGTAGCGTCGCCCCTTGTGGGCGGCGCTGGTGGCGGATCCGCTGGCGGAGCGCCGGGGACAAGCCCCGACGCTACATGCTGCCTGCGGCAGCGAACGCGCGAACCGCTAAACACGTACGAGAACGGATTCTCGCACCAGCCGGGACTCACCCTTATCATCGCCCGCCTTGCAGCTCCGTCACCCTCTGCTGCCACACGGCGTCGACCTCGGCCACCAGCCGCGCAACTTCCGCCGACTTCTCGGTCAGCTCCGCCAGGGCGTCCGGATCCTGGTAGACGGCCGGATCGCCGAACCGCTCGTGCAGCGCCGCCAATGCCACCTCGTGCTGCATCACCAGCGCCTCGAGGGCTTCGAGGGTCATGTGATCGTAGGGCGACGCCTGTTTCGTCGGCTTTCCGTCGGCGCGACCCTTGCGTTTCGCTTTTTCCGCCATCTTGATCCCGGCCTTGGCGCCGGGTTTGGCCGCTTCCCGCTCGCGCTCGATCTGCTCGACATAGAACGAGTAGTTCCCCGCGAACGCGCGGGCGCCGTCGCGCCGCATCACCAGCAATCGATCGCACAGCCGATCGAGCAGATACCGGTCGTGGCTGACGACGATGATCGTCCCGGGGAATTGCAGCAGCGCCTCCTCGAGCGCCTCGCGTGAGGCGATGTCGAGATGGTTCGTCGGCTCGTCGAGAATCAGAATGTCGGGAGAACTGAGGATGAGCTTCACGAGTCGCACGCGCGACTGCTCGCCGCCCGACAACATGCCCAGGGGTTTGAAAACGTCGTTACCCGTGAAGCGGTAACGGGCGAGCAACGTCCTCGTGTCGTGCTCGCTCAGTTCGGGCCGAAAGGCGCGGATTTCGTCGAGAATGGAGCAATCCCCACCGAGTCCCTTGGCCTCCTGGGCGAAGTACGCATGGGATAGCTTAGGATCGAAAGCGGCCTTGCCCGCATCAGCGCTGATCTCGCCGACCAGAATCCGCAACAACGTCGTCTTTCCCGTTCCGTTGGGACCGGTGATGCCGAAACACTCGCCGCCCAGGATTTGGAAGTTCAAGTCGTCGAACAGAACCTTGTCATCGAACGCCTTGCGAAGTCCTTCACAACGCAAAATCGCCCCCGCTCCGGTCTCGGCCTCCGAAAAGGCCATCTTGGCCTCGCGCTTGGAGGTCGGTGCGTCGGTGACGAACTCGCCGGCTTTGAGTCGCCGTTCCAGCCGGGTGCGTCGGCCCTGGGCCTCCTTGGTCCGCTGCCCGGCCAAGTGTTTGGCGATGAACGCCCGCTCCTTGCGAATGAACTCGGCGTCCTTATCGAACTGTCGCTGCCGCGTGAGGCGCTGCACTTCCTTGGTGTTGACGTAGGTCGAGTAGTTGCCGGAATAGCTCGTCAGCTTGCCGCGATCGAGTTCGACGATCCGATCGCACAAGCGGTCGAGAAGGTACCGATCGTGGGAGATGATGACGGCCCCGCCTCTGTGGCCGGCGAGGAACTTTTCGAGCCAGCGAACCGCGTCGATGTCCAGATGGTTCGTCGGCTCGTCGAGGAGCAGAAAACTCCGATCGGCCAGAAGCAGCTTGGCGAGGGCGGCCCGGCACTTCTGTCCGCCGGAAAGCGCCGACATCGGCAGGTCGTATTCGCTCGGCGCGAAGCCCAGTCCGCCGAGCACCTCGTTGAGTCGCTTCTCGAAGGTGTGGCCGCCGGCGGTGATGAACCGGGCGTTCGTGCGTTCATACTGATCCATCAATTCCGTGAGCTGGTCCCCCTCCGCCGATTCCGCCATCGCCTCCGAGAGGGCGTGCAGCTTCCGTTCGAGGGCGAGCAACTCGGTGAAGGCGGACCCCGCTTCATCGTGCAGCGTGCGATCGAGGGTGATGTCCGGCTCCTGCTTGAGATGGCCGACCTGTAGGCCTCGCTCACAAATGATCGTGCCCGTGTCCGGCGTCAGATCGCGGGTAATCAGGTGGAACAGCGTGGTCTTCCCCACTCCGTTGGCTCCGACCAACCCGACGGTCTCGGAGGCGTTCAGTTCGCAGGAAGTTTCGAAGAGCACGACCTGCGTGCCGAACTGCTTGGTGACGCGTTGGACTGCTACGGCGGCCATGCGGCCATCTTAGGTTACGATCGTGTCCGGAACAAAACAGCGTTCGTGCGCCCGAGCCCCGCCATTCATGGCGGGCGGGTCGCCGGACGTCCGCCCGGCGTGAACGCCGGGGCTCGGATCAATCCAAAGAATCAAGCAGGCGCAACGCTGGCCGAACTTGACCCCCGCCGTGGCTTCCGCACACTCATGGGCGCCCGTGACGGAATCTGAATCAAACCAATCCGCCGAGATGCCGCCGCATCCGAAGCGCCGACTCCTTTGTGCGGCGATCTACGGGCTCTTCCTTCTCCTGCTGGCGGAGGGCGGTGCGCGGCTATTCTGGTTCGCGCGAGGCGTGCCCTTTTTCACCGCTCAGCGACGACTTCATCTTTCGTTCTATCCCGGCCTCGCCGCGCTGGAGCGCGAACGGGCGACCCCGCGCGTCCAATCCGGCGCGCCCGACGCCGAATGTCTTGAGGTGCTCCTGCTCGGAGGATCGGCGCTGAACAACGGTTACGGCGACATCGAGCACCTGCTCCGAGAGCGGCTCACCCGGGAAATACGCCGTTGCGTCCGAGTTCACAACCTCTCCGAACCGGGGCACACCACCCTCGATAGTCTCTACAAGTACGAGCACTTGGCCGATCAGCACTTCGATTTGGTCATCGTCTATCACGGAATTAACGAGGTGCGGGCCAACAACTGTCCGCGCGACGTGTTCCGCGACGACTACGGTCACTTCTCGTGGTACCGGCTGATCAACGCCGCGGAGGACGGCTCGGCCTCGCGTTGGTTCGTGCTTCCCTTTACGATCGAGTTCGTCGCGGTGAAGCTGGCCGATCGGTTGGGCTGGTCGAGCACCCTGCCTACTCATCGGCCCGACGCGGTCTCGATGGAATACGGCTGCGCGGTGAAAACGGCCGGTCCGTTTCGCGCAAACCTGGAGGGCATCGTCAAAACCGCCGCGGCGCGGCGCGAGCCGCTGATGCTGATGACGTTCGCGTACTACGTGCCCGTGGACTATACCGAGGCGCGGTTCAAGGCTCGGGCGCTCGATTACACGGCCCACCTGCTCCCGATCGAGCTGTGGGGCCAACCGGCCTGCGTCGTCGCGATCTTGAGCGCTCACAACGAAGCCGTCCGCGAACTGGCGAGCCGGTACCCCGACGTGTTGTTCGTCGATCAGGAGGCGATGATTCCCAAGGGCGGCTTGTATTTCAATGACATTTGTCATTTCACGCACGAAGGCTGCGAACGGTTCGTAACCGACCTGCTCGACAAGGCCCTGCCGGTCGCCTCCCTCCCCAGGCACCCGGATTGAGGCCGACGGACGTCCGAGGCGCGATGCCGGGCTGCACGGGGGTGCATCTCCTTTCGGGTGACATGCCCGCCCTTAAGGCGGGCATGTTTGCCGGACCGGAAGACATGGTCGCTCAGGAAGCGGCCATGCCACCCGAGTGACACGCGATTCCCTCGTTTTCACCACCTTTTTTGGGATTCACTAGACGGCCCGGTTGGCCGCGGGCGTCGATTGTCGGGCCGCCGAACGGGCGCTATACTCTAGTGCCGTGTCGCACCCAGTTTTTCGGGTGGCACGCTCTACCGCAGGAGGCGGTAGGGCGTGGTTCGCCAACGCGGGGCACGGCCTGGCTGCGCTAGACCGTGCCACCCACTCGAAAGATTGGTTGCGTCGGAGCACTAGGACTGTGATCGCATTCGTACAGGCCATCGCCCAGCGCTTCGACATTGAGGCCCTCCTCTGGATCGGCGGCGTCATCGTCATCGTGCTCATGGTGACCACTTCGCGCCGAACGTGCCGGCGCTGCTCGCGCTGCCGGGAGATGAACCGCGAGGCGGCGGTGTTCTGCGCCCAGTGCGGCCAGCGACTGCCGGGACGGTAACCTCCGATCGCAGAATTCCTCTTGGCATCCCGAACGGTCCAAAGAGAGTATCGTCGTCCGTCGCATCGAAGGGGCATACCCGCTTCCCGTCGCAAGGCGATCCGGCGCCGCCTTCTTGATTGGTACGATCGAAACAAACGCGACCTTCCCTGGCGCCGGCGTCAGGGCGATGCGTACGCCCAGTGGGTCGCGGAGATCATGCTACAGCAGACCCGCGTCGAAACGGTGATTGCTTACTACGGTCGGTTTCTGCGGCGTTTCCCCACTCTCGCGGCGCTCGCGGCCGCCGGCCACGACGAAGTCCTCAAGACCTGGGAGGGGTTGGGCTACTATCGCCGCATCCTCCATCTACACAACGCCGCGCGGGCGATCCAAGGGGACGGCGGGATCATGCCGACGACGGCGGATGGACTGCGGAGCCTGCCCGGGGTGGGCGAATACACGGCGGCGGCGATCGCTTCGATCGCTCACGGCCAGCCGGTGGCGGCGGTGGACGGCAACGTCGCCCGGGTGATCGCTCGACTCTTCGGCGTTGAGGAGGACATACTGTCGGCGAAGGGCAAGGCCGCCATCACCGATCTGGCGTCGCAGCTCATCCCCACGAACCGACCTGGGGATTTCAACCAGGCGTGGATGGACCTGGGCAATTCGACTTGTGCGCCGCGATCGCCCGTGTGCGAGGAGTGCCCGCTAGTGACACTGTGCGTCGCGCGGCGCGGGGGGCGGGAGGGTGGCTTGCCGGTGCGCGGCGTCGGTCGAAGCCGCCCAGTACCCTCTTTGACATTCTTGGTCGGCATCTTCGTAAACGATGGTCGAGTGTTGATGCGCCGCCGCCCGACCGGCGGGTTATGGTCGGGATTGTGGGAACCGCCGACCGTGGAGATCGACGCGGGCTTGAATCCCAGGCGACCGCTGCGGGCGCTCGCCGGTGAGTCAGGAGTGCGTTTGAACGGATCGGCGAGACCCGCGGGCATGGTGAAACATCGACTCACCCACCGAGCACTTACGTTCCATGCCTATGTGGCGGCGGTAACGCCGCAGGGTGGGGTTGGTGATGCGCCCGCGCCGCATCGCTGGGTCAGCGCCAAGGCGCTTCGTCGCCTCTCGATCTCCACCGCGCATCGGCATGTTCTCAACGTGGCGCGAGACGCAATTGAGTCTGTCCGCGTGTAGGAGATCAGTGCGACCCTGATTCTGTATTCCACATGAAGCGTCGCCCTGTGGCGTCGCCCTGTGGCGTCGCCATGTAGCGTCGCCCCTTGTGGGCGGCGCAAGCCGGCGTTCGTCGTCACCCACAAGGGGTGACGCTACGTGAATACGAGAACTGAAGTAGCCTGACGGCATCATCGAACAAAGTGCAACACCCATGATTCACGACATCAGCCCGCCGATCACGAACCGTCTTTGCGTATGGCCCGGCGACACCCCGCCCTCCCGCGAAGTGCTCCTCGACCTGGACCGCGGCGACAACCTGACGCTTTCAACGCTCCGGGCCACCGTTCATCTCGGCGCCCACGCCGACGGTCCGAACCACTACGGCCGCGGCGCGCCGAGCATCGATCAATGCCCGCTCGATTCGTACGTCGGGCCTTGTCAGGTCGTGAGCGTCAACGTCCCGCGCGGCACGCGCGTCAGACCGGACATGCTCGACGCGGCCATCGAGGCGCAGCGCGTGCTCTTCGCCACCCGCACCTACCCCGATCCCAATCACTTTCACGAGGACTTCGCCGCGTTGTCGCCGGAGCTGATCGACGTGCTCGCC
>Ga0326597_10010399_pt1 | contig 12404 bp, 9 predicted proteins | sample RVTome_12_FD_203789 | JGI IMG/M metagenome (GOLD analysis project Ga0326597, IMG submission 203789) | Soil microbial communities from uranium-contaminated site in the Upper Colorado River Basin, Wyoming, United States - RVT100D185 | ecosystem: Environmental > Terrestrial > Soil > Contaminated >... | reverse complement strand
CAGCACGCGTCCCAGTCCGCCACCGGTGAGGGAGCGAACTGCCGAAAACGTCGACGCCCTGCGGCGACGTTTGTCGGTGCCAACGGTGCATGCTGCCGAAAAGGTGGACGCGAATCGGACACCTTTGTCGGTGTGGAGCGGTCCCTGCCCACCGCCGTCTATGCCCGACCAACCGCTTCCTTACGGGCGCGGCTCGGAAAAGATGTCCAACCAACCGTTTCCTTACCCTTGACGCCGCGCGTAAAGGGCACGCGGTCGCGGCTCGGAAAAGATGTCCGGCCAACCGCTTCCTTACCAGGCTGTCGGAATAATGCGATTCGAATATTCCGACAGCCACTTTGAGGGTAGTTTCGGGTTCCAATACTAGGTATTTGAGGGCGAAAGTACCCTTTCGTGAGCGCCGCCCGGGTTATTCCGACAGCCTGTTACGGGCGCGGCTCGGAAAAGATGCCCGTCCAACCGCTTCCTTACCCTTGACGCCGCGCGTAAAGGGCACGCGGGCGCGGCTCTGAAAGTCACGACATCGCCCGCGCCACCATGCTACGCCGCGGCCGTGCGTCCGCAACCGCCCTCGTGTCCCGTAGGGACACCGCGAAACTAGCCCAGCGATTGATCGCTGGGAGATGGCAGCGTCACCGAACCCCAGTGCCGTAGGCACGGCCGAGGGTCTCGGCCGTCCCTTCGGGACTTGGACCGAACGTCGCCTCGCACCCCGGGTTGAAACCCGGGGCTAATCTCAAACGTCCCTTCGGGACTCGACACACCGACCCCATCGGGCAACGCCGTGAACTAATACCCATCCCAGTTTCATTGTGCCGATTCGACGTTCTCAGGGGGCGCGTTTTTCGCCACGGAACGTCCGCGCGGGCTGAAGCCCGCGGCTCGCCAAACGGCAAACTGCAACAAGAACTGGTATCTAACGCACGTTGCCGCCCACACGGATCAGGAAGTGCTTGCCCTGGGTCTGAAGAAGTGTCTTCACGATGGGAAGCACGGTGTCTTTCTACCGTTCCAGCGCCTTGAGCAGTCCGTTGACGCCGTGGGCTGGAATGGCCTGTCGCCCCGTGTGGGCTTGTCGTAAACTCGACCTGTCGCCGAGCCGTCAGTCGGGATCCATCGCCGCGGAATAGAGGGTCAGCATGTCCGCCGCCGACAACGGTCGTGGATTGAACCGGGCCGTCCATTGGGCGGCGGCTTCGCGGGCGAGATCGGCGAGTGCGTTCCTGCGGATGCTTAGTGCCGTAAGCGAGCGAGGCAGGCCGGCGGCGTCCAGCATGGCCTCGATCCGCCGGGCCAGCGACTCGGCGTCGGCGGCGATGGCCGCGTAGGGATTGTCGCCGTCGTTCGCGTTGAAGCGGACGACGTGCGGCAGCAGCAGCCCGACGGCGACGCCGTGGGTGATGCCGAACCGCGCCGTCAGCGGATTCGCGCAGGCGTGGGCCGCGCCGAGCATCGAATGCTCGATGGCGGCGCCGGCCAGATGGGCGCCGAGCAACATGTCCGACCGCGCCGCCGCGCTGGCGGGATCGGCGAGTGCCCGCTCGAACGAGGCCTCGAGTCGTCGCCACGCCTGCCGCGTGAATTCCAACGAGACTTCGTTGCGTCGGGTCGTGCCGGCCGTTTCGACGGCGTGGGCGACGGCGTCGATCCCGGTGGCGGCGGCAACCGCGCGAGGCTGCGTTGCGGTCAAATCGGGATCGAGAATGGCAACGCGGCAGGCGGCCTTCGGATCGCCGCAAGCCATCTTTTGATGCGTTACCGGGTCGCAGATGAGGGCGAACGATTGGGCCTCGCTGCCCGTCCCGGCCGTCGTGGGGATCGCGATCATGGGCAACATCGGCTTTGTCGCCTTGCCCATGCCCCAGTAGTCCTTCATGGAACCGCCGTTGGTGAGGATGAAGTTGATCCCCTTGGCGCAGTCCATCGAACTGCCGCCGCCCAGGCCGATCAGATAATCGACACGCTCGCGCCGCGCCGCTTCGACGCCGGCATCGACGTGCTGGGTGGTGGGATTCTCGGCCACGCCGTCGAACACGACGACGGCCACCCCCGCGGCACTCAACGAGGCGACGGCGCGCTCGACGTGGCCGGCGCGGACGATGCCGGGATCGGACACCAGGAGCACGCGCGAAGCACCCTCGTTTTTGGCGACGCAACCTACTTGAACGAGCGTTCCCGCGCCGAAGACGATTCGCGTGCGCGATTGGCACAAGATGACAGGTAAACCCGGGGCTGGTGTTGGATCATCGCGCGGGCTGAAGCCCGCGGCTCGGGTCTGATTCCCTTGCGCGCGGCGATCGGGCGTCATGCGGCGGACTCGATCTGAAAAGCCCGCTGGCGGTACAGATGCTCGAAGAGGTTGCCCTCGTGCGGCTGGTCCCAACTGAGCTGATAGGTCGGGATCGCGCCGATGTTCAGCCGGTCCACGTTGGGCGAGGCCATGAGTCTGCGTATGAGCGATTCGTCGCGCGTGATCGCGGAGACTACCAGCGACGGGCCGATCGCTTCGGGGATGTCATCTGTCGGACACTCCACCACCGACGCAAAGGGGAAGAGGAACTCCCGATTGGCGAGCGGGTGCTCGCGACTTTCGCACCACACGATGGTGGGCAGTAGATAGGCGCAGCGGCCCTTCGTGACCAGCCGGGGCGAACCGCGAAGAGACTGGGTCAGGTCAGCCGCGCCGGCGACGCGAAGATCGTTGTCGATGATCGCGGACATGCGCTCGGCCGTCTGCGGATTGGCGAACGCGGCGATGCTCGCCCGCGGGTCATCGGCCGGCAGGGCCTCGACCTTGGCAAGTCGTGCGGCCAGGGCCTCGGCGATGCGGCGGCCGTTTCGCGGCGTCCACACGCCGGAGGCGTTGATGCACGATCGCCCGCAGTTGCCGGCGACCGACGATTCCATCAGGTCGAGGTGTCGCTCCCAGTCGTCGGCCGCGTCGTCGCCGAGGATGATCTTACTGAACCCCGGTCCGTGGATTTCCACGCGCGGGTCGCTCCGCCACGGGCGTGTCGTGTTCGTGTCACCGAAGAGCATCGAGCGATCGACGCCTCGCAGCAACTCGCCCGCGCCGGCATGATCGGTCGGATAGAAGCCGAAGGCCTCGCGCGGCACCCCGGCGGCGATGAGCGATTGGATGATGCGATACGGCGTCCACGGCTCTTCTCGGCCCGGCTTGAGGACAACAGGCGCCTTGAGGGCGATCGCCGGAATCCATAGACCGTGAACCCCCGGCGAATTGCTCGGCAGCACCGCCCCGAAGATGCGTCCCTCGCGGAAGAAACTCAGCATTGGCGGAGCAGGGGTGTCCGCGCGGGCTGAAGCCCGCGGCTCAGGATTCGTACCGTACCCCCGATCGAGAATGGCCAGATCGAACCCCCGCGTCAGCCCGCCGATGATCACGTCCATGTCCGCGAGCACGCGACGAATTTTCTCCGCGTTTGCCCGGCCATAAGCCACGGGCATGCCCGTCGTGGCCGACAGTTGCGCCAGGTAATCATCGAACGATTGCGGCGAATCGCCCAGCGGCAGCGTCGCGGTCACGAACAGCTCGGCGGCCTTGCGGCATAGGCCGATCAACTCGACCACGGTGAATCGTTCGAGCACCGCGTCGTCCATCCGGCGGATGTCGCGGACGATGAGGCCGCTGTTGGCCTGCGAGACGCGGGCGATCGGCTCGCCGGTGGCGTGTTGGAGAATCTCGACCTTCTCAACGCTCTCGTACGATTTCCCCAACCGCAGTATGGGAACGTGCGTCATGAGTTAAGACCATCCTCACGGAACGTCTCAGCGGCATACGCGAGGACCGCTCGGATCCGCTCCTCCGTCAGATTGGGATAGTTCTCGCGGATGGCCTTGCGATCCCAATCTCCCGCCAGCAAACCGAGCACGAACTCCACGGACAACCGCGTGCCCTTGAGCGTCGGTTTTCCGCGCAGGATCCCAGGATCACAAACGATGTGTGCTCGCCAATCCACCGCCCCACCCATCGCACCGCCACCCATGTTGGAGTCCTTTGCCCGGTCGCACCGGTCGCTGGGTTCATGCCGGCCCTGCCGCCGCCCGGTAGGACTTCTTTCGGCTGCAAGCCATAATACCAGAGAACATGGAGCCTTTCGAGACCATCGTGCGTCGCGGCGGTTCGGCCGCCGTTCAGGAGGCATCGCTGTTTTTCATGCAGGCGGATTCCGTCCACGAGTCGTTGCGCGAAATCACCGGTCGCCTACGGCAGCTTGGAATTCCGTATGCGGTCATGGGCGGGATGGCCCTCGTGGCCCACGGGTACCGCCGTACCACGGAGGACGTTGGCGTTCTCGTGACGCGGGACGGCCTACGGAAGATCCACGAATCGCTCATCGGGCTGGGCTATCGGCCCGCGTTCGAGAAGAGCAAGAATCTTCGGGACACCCGGACGGGGGTTCGGATCGAGTTCGTGATTTCCGGCGAGTATCCGGGCGACGGCAAGCCGAAACCGGTTGCCTTCCCCGACCCCGAGGCCGCGGCCGTCGAAATCGACGGCATCCGATACGTGAGCCTTCCGGCGCTTATCGAGTTAAAGCTCGCGTCGGGCATGACCAACCCGGGCGGGTGCGAGACCTAGGCGATGCGCAGGAGCTAATCCGCGTGCTTAAGCTCTCCGACGACTTCGCCCACCGGCTCAACCCGTTCGTGCGGAACGAATTCCTGAAGCTCGCCCAAGGGCTGCGATCGCTGGATGAAAGCGGCTGAGCGCATAGGCGAACGGATGCTCGCTGCGGGACGGGCCGCCCGCCGATGCGTTAACGATCGAATGTCGGCAGGAGGTCCGCCAGCTCACGTTGTGCACCACACACGCACTGGAATCCATAGTTCGAATAACCGACATCCTTTGTGGGTGTCATGGGGCGTCCGCTTGCCAGACAGGGAATGACCTGTCGCCCGAGCGGTTGTTCCAACACTTCCCAAGAGATCCTTCTTGGCTCACTACAACCGCACAGGCCCTTTACGAAGCCGCCGCTGGAGAAACGTTGGACAACCACCTCTTCGCCACAGCGAATGCACGGTTCGTCCAGTACAAGATGTAGTTGAGCGGCTTGTTCGTCCGTCATAGTAGTACTCCAGGGGTATCCAGAAACCACCCGGCGACGGACTTCGCGCGCCAATGGCGGGGGATTCGAGATAAGACTCGGCGTCGGACCCAAAAGCGACGAGCGATGCCCACGACGAGTTACCTGTACAACTGCTTGCCCGCTTGATCGCCAAGGCTCCATCCGATCCAACCGAAGACAAAGGCTACCGCTGCAACCTGACCCAACGCCTCCAAGCCGTAGCCAGTAGTGACAGTTTGGGACTGAGGCCGGAGCATGTCCTTCCAGATGTCCCCCGTGCTGGGGGTGCTGACCGTGGCGGTGTCAAGCTTGGCGAACCCGAAGGCGAAGGCGACCACGACACCGAGGATCGCTCCGATGATCGCACCGACCATCCGTGCTTGAGCCTTCTTGTCGATCTGGTCGCTCATTGCGAACTCACGGCTGAGCCGGACGGGTACGAAGCATTTCGCGCTAGCCACGCAACAGCCCGGCGACTCAATCGACGCACAACGAGAGAAGCGTGTCGGTGATGACGGCCTCCGTGGTATCATTGAGATAAGAATCGCTGATCACCGCCTGCAAGTCATACAAGCGAAGGTCATGGACCGTGAGCAATTGGTAACTAATGACGTCCGGACGCTCGACGGCTCCGAAGACGGTGAGGTATCCCGGCCGTCCACCGCCAACCGTAACTTGATCTTGGCTATAAACGATGAAACTGGCATTTGAGTATAGGTTGGAAACTTCCTGGTTCAGAACTGTAGCATCATCCAAACCGAAAGATTCGAGAGTTTGATTAACGAATGTGTGCAGCGTGATGTAGGCGACACCGACGGTTATGCTCCAATCGGCGGTGAACAAAAAACCTTGCGAGTCGTCGTAGCCTGTCAGATCGGCGAGCCTGGGAAGCTCAAATCCATACCCGAACTCATCGTTGTAGAACGCCCCAATCGACAGCCCGTCACACGCACGGGCAGAGTTGTCCGGTGTGTACGGATCGTTGTCGCAGAAGTTGGGGAAATTGAGTTCGTCGAAGTCAGAGCAACCATCCCCGTCCGAATCGATGGCCGTGGCGTCGTCGATGGTCGCGGCCTGCGTTCCGCCGGGCGAACCGCCGCCGACGGTCCCGGCCGGAGCGCCGCTACACCCCGGAAGGGGTATCGACGCGGCGAAAGCGAGTAGGACGACGGCGGGCCACCAACGGAGGCGACGAAGCGCGCTCATGGCTTAGGTCTCCTTAGGAGCGATCTGTTCGGAATCTCCGCCTCGCCGGAAGCGACCGGAGCGAGAATCCGGCTGCCATACGATACCCGTATCGGGTCCGCCCAGGGCGCGCTTTAGCCGCACGGCCGGCGTCGCGGTTCGGCGTGATTCTCGGACAATCTGACCGACGGGAGGCCGGGGAGTGAATGGTGCTTCGGACGGGGAACCTCCGTCGTGGGCTGTGCCTCTCTGGCGATGAATATCGGAACGACGCGGATCGGCCGGCCCGCTCCTTCACGCCCGCGGCTCGGATCGGCCCGTCGCTTGCGCTCGGGGCTCGGATCAGCTCGCCCCCTCCCTTGCGGTCGTGGTACTGATCGGTGCACCGCGTCGCTATCACCAATCGCTAATCGACAATCGACAATTGGCAATCGCCAATCAATACACCCCCTCCACAATCGGCACGGCAAACCCCGAGAACGGCCGGACGTCGCCCACGCCGTCCCACGGATACGCCTCGCACGGCGGACGGCGGATGCCCTCGTCGCGCTCCAGGAAGCGCGGCATGAAGAACTCTTTGGTGAGCGTCGTCAGTCGGACGCGACCCAACTGGCCGTACTCGACCACGCGCGTCGGCTCGTTCGGATCGACCACCTCATTCATCGCCCGGGGACAGGGTGCGTGATAGATGATGCTGTAGTGGTCCGCGGGGTCGAACGGCTTGTGGCAGGCGAGGCCCATGAGCGTATTGCCGTAGGTGGGCACGAAGTCGATCGCCCCCTCCAGCAATTCCTCGCGCGCGAAGCGGTGGAACTGTGCGGTGAGCTGCGTGCCCCCGCAGAAGACGCCCTTGATGCCCATCTTCACCAGCGACACACGCTCGCACAACGCTTCGAGCAGCTTCGGCGTGGCGAACAGACATCGGATGTTGTCGTGGGCCTTGAGCAGCGTCAGGGCCTGGTTGATGACGTGATCGCGGTATTCGATCATCAGGTCCATGCGGGCGCTCTTGACCAACTTGACGACCCATCGCGGATCGAGATCGACCAAGAAGCAAATCCCGCCGCGATGCTGGCAGAGGTGTTCGACGGACAGCCGCAGCCGCCTCGGCCCGCTCGGACCGAGCATCAACCAGTCCGTGCCTTTCGGGAAGGCGTCGTCGGAAAGGGTCTCGCTAAACAGTTCGTAATCGGTGCGGAAATCGTCGATGTTGATGCGCGACTTGGGCACGCCCGTGCTGCCGCCCGTCTCAAACGTGTAGATCGGACGATCGGCGTAGGCCTTGGGCACCCACCGCCGCACCGGCCCGCCGCGAAGCCACTCGTCCTGGAACGGCTCGAACTTGTCGAGATCGTCGTAACTGCGGATTTCCTCGCGCGGATCCCAGTCGAGTCGGCTCGCGTGGTCGAGCCAGAAGGGGCAGCCGGTCTTGGGGTCGAAATGCCACGCGACGATCTCGCGCGTGTGCGCGTCGAGCCGCGCCCTCGCCTCGGCCACGCGTTTCGCCAGTGAACCCGTTGCGGTTGGAGCGGTCGTCAAGCGTTGCACCTCGCTGAAATCACTTGCCCGCCTGGATGGCGAAAAGCGCCCGGCGATTCGTCACGTACAGCACTCCATTCGAAGCAACCGGCGTCGTGTACACCGAGTTTTCCATGTTGTTGGCGAACAGCTTCTTCATGGTCTTGCCGTGTTCGAAGACCAGAACTTCTCCGTCCTCCGTGCCGAGCATCATCTTGCCGTCCACGACATAGGGCGAACCCCAAATCGCCGAGAAGGTGTCGTACTTCCAATGGGGCTTGCCCGTCTTCTGGTCGAGGCAATAGAGGAAGCCGCTGAGGTCGGCCGCGTAGACCAATCCGTCCGCCACGGCGACGGTGGACATCGAGCGGTGGAAATCATCGCCGCCGAGATGCCACACCTTTCCCGTCTCGGTGATGTCGCCGCGTTTCGATCCGTCGATGGCGTAGAGGTGGCCGACGCCTTCGCCGTGCTCCGGGTCTTGGCCGACACAGAGGAAGACCTTGTCATCCTGGATCACCGGCGTGGCGATGATGTTGTTCTTCGTGCCGCGCCCGCCGAGAGTCCATACCGAATCTTTGGGATTCATGTCGAACTTCCAGAGCGGCTTGCCCGTCTTCGGCTCATAGGAGTAACAATACCCATCGCCGCCGGCGAAGATCACCTGCGGCACGCCGCCGATGACGCCGACGGCGGGCGACGACCACTGGCCGTGGAGAATCCTGTCGCCCGGATCGAAGGATTCCCAGACCACCTTTCCCGTGGTCTTATCCACGGCGATGAAGGAGGGAGCGTACGGCGCGGGGATGTTCAGGTGCCCCTCGTCCACGCCGTTGGACGTCTGCACGAAGATCAGGTCGCCGTAGCCGACCGGCGAACTGGTGGCCAGGTTGTGCGGGAAGGCCTCGATTTCGGTGAACATGTCCAGCAACCAGATGATGTCGCCATCTTGCGGGTCGTGGTATTTCTCGTCCGTGACCGGCCCGTCGTTCTTGCCGTCGAGGAACCCGTTGACGTCGGCGCAAACCAACTCGCAACGGTTGCTGACATAGTACATCCGATCTCCGTCCACGTAGGGCGAGGAGCAGATGCCCTGCTCCGGCCAATCATTCACTCGGCCCGTCGGCATCTTGTCGTGCGTCAACTGGTAGAGGAACTTCCCGGTTTTCTCGTCGACGCAGACGATCACTCCCTTGTCGCCGGTGATGCTGGGTCGGAGGTTGCCATGGTTGTTCGTGCCGGCGAAGACCTTGCCCTTGGCGACGACGGGGTTGCCGTAGGTCTGCGAACCGAGCGGGGCCACCCACTTGATGTTCTTTTTCGTCGCCGCGTCCCACTCGGCCGGAAACCCCTTCTCGCCGGAGACCATGTTGCGGTCCGGCGAGCCGCCCCACATCGGCCAATCGCCCTTCTTTGCTTTGGAGAGGGGTTCGGCGCGGAGCGCTCCGACGAGGGTCAAAACGAGAACCGTTGAGAGAAGCATCGTGCGGCGGTGGTTAGTCATTGGGTCGAACCTGATAGTTGTCAAAGTAGACCGGGGAGCCGTGTTTGCTGCCCGTCGTGCCCTTGGAATACGCGTACAAGCCCGGACTGCCCTCCCGATGGGGACAGGGATCCGTCATTTCGGCGGTCCACGCCTCCGGCTCCGGCGTGTGGCGAGGCCAGACCTTAGCGCGGATCAGCGCCTGATCGCCCCGCAATTCGACGCGGAGCTTGCCGTGATACCACGTGTCCGGCTTCCAATCGAACGGAACGTCCTTCTGCAATCGTGGAATCGGCGCGTAGGTCACGACACGCAGTTGTTTCTCATAGCCGAGGAGGATCAACTCGTAGCGGCAGTTGACCATGCCCATGTCGGAGAGAATCGGAATCCGACCCTCTCGCGCCGTGGCGAGCATGTCGGCCTCGACGGTGTAGCCGATGGGGATCGGCGGGCCGCTGAGGCCGCGCATCCGGCAGTAGGGGGCCGACGGGCTTTCCGCTTTCTTCATGAACACCCCGCCGCCGTCTTTCTCCGTCAGCGTCGTGCTGGCGTCGATGCCGATCCAGCCGGGCGCTTGCTTGCCCGTCGGGAGATCGTCGAACGATTCATGGATGGGCAGGCGCGGGCTGACCCGGACGCGCGCCGCCGCCTTCAACCCGTTCGCTTCGGCCTTGACCAGGCCCGCGGAGAACGCGTTTTCGTTGGTCGCCAGGAAGGCGCCCGGTCCGCTGATCGCGCCCTTGACGCCATCGACCGACCACTCCGCGTCGGGCCAGCCGATCTCCCGGCCGTTCACGTCGAACAGCTTCGTCTTGAAGGTGACGCGTTCGCCGGGCGATAGCAGGGCCTCCATCGGCACCACGTGGAGGGCGCCGGGTTTTGAGGGATCGGGCGCGGCCTCCGCGGCCATCGGCGGGATCGTCACCGGATCGACCTTCGCGTCTTTCGAGCCGAGGCAATAGGTGTCGTAGCTGGTCATGAAGTAGACCCGCCCGCCGGCGATCAGCGGAGAGCCGTTGATCTCCAGATCGAGTCGCCCCTCGCGACGGAAGTCCTTCCGGTCGAGGGACACGCACTGGTCACCCTCGTCCTTGAGGATGTGGAAACGGCCGTTCACATCGCCGGTATAGATCACCCCGTCGGCGGTCACCACCGGTGACCCCTTCATCACCGTGCCGAGCTTGTATTCCCAGTATGGCTTGCCGGTTTTCGCATCGAGGCAGATCATGTTCGCGGAATTGGTGACGACGTAGAGCCGGCCGTTGGCGATCGCGGGGGACGAGTAACCGACCGTGAGTCCGTCGGCGCGCCAGACCTCGCCCGTTGGGGTGATGTCGCCGGTGAGCGACCCGTCGATGCACACCACGCGGCCCATCTCCGTGTTGTCGATGTTCTCCTCGCTGTGGGCCACGTAAACGTACTTGCCGTCCGCCACCACGGAGCAGTTGATGCCGTGTTTGGTGAGGTTGAACGACCAGACTTTCTCGCCGGTCCGGGCGAGCATGGCGTAGGCCCGCCCGTCCGCGTTGCCGGCAATCAAGAGCCGCTTGCCGTTGATCACCGTCACGATCGGGGTGGAGTATGTCGTGTCCTCCGGCTTCACGCCCGGATCGGACCACCACTGTTCGACGCCGGTGCGTTTATCGAACGCGATGTACCGGTGGCCGGCCTTGTTGGGCCCCGTTCCCCATTCCGTGAGGATATAGACGTAGCTGATGATGACGCGGTCCTCATCGATGATCGGCGTGTGCAACCGACCGCCGTACCCGCTGTACCGGCCGAACTCCTCGCTGAGTGAGCGTTTCCAAAGCACCTTGCCGTCGCGACTGAAACAGAAGAACTCGCCGCCCGTCGCGTGGACGTAGATGTTTCCCGTCTCGGGATCGCCGACGACCGACGTCCACCCGAGTCGGTTCTCGACGATGTCGGTGTGGAAGACGTTGACGGGGTACTCCCAGATGGTCTTGCCCGTGTCGGCGTCGAGGCAGATCACGCGCTCGCGCAGGCATTCCCCCGAACCGTCCGGGGTGATGGCGAACAGCCGCCCGTTCATCACGATCGGCGTCGTCCGGCCGCCCACCGGCACCTTCCAGAGCAGGTTGTCGCCGGACTCGCTCCATTTCGTTACGACCGCCTTCTCGCGGCTCATGCCGGTCTGTTCCGCGCCTCGCCACGACGGCCAATCGTTCGCGGCCGCGCGGGGCGCCGCGCCCATGGATGCCACAAACAGCGCGCTTCCGAGAGCCGAGTAGATACGCATGGGCATTGACCCCTTCTGAGCCGCAGGCTTCAGCCTGCGCGAATGTTCTGGGCGGGCAGAGCCCTGGGAATTCTGAAGCATCGCGCGGGCTAAAGCCCGCGGCTCGGGGTTAATCCGTTCCACATGGGCACACACATTGCGGATCATATTGAACTTCCCTTGGATTCGGCTGATGTCGATGCCGCTCGCGGGCCGCGCCGCCTGCTCAGCTTGCGCCGGGCGATCGGCCTGCCTCCGGAGCCGGACGACGAATCAATCTTCTAGCCTTCATCTCGAAGCGCGGCAACCGCCCGGGTTCGACGGTCGTCACGATCGGTCTGAAGTGCAGGCGATCCCTGACGGCTTCAGCGACATCGTTCGCCAGACCGGCGGCGTCGGCCCCGATCACCGGCTCAATGGTGATCTTCAGGTCGGCGAGCGAGTCTGTCCGTTGCACCTCGAGTGCGAACTCGGCTACTTCGGGGAATGAGCGAATGACCCCCTCCACCGCCGAAGGGAACACGTTGTTCCCACGGATGACGAGCATGTCGTCGATACGACCCATGATACCGCCTTCGGCCCGCGCGAACCACCGCCCGCAAGCGCAACGGTTTCGTATCAAACGGACTTGATCCCCTGTTCGGTAGCGGATGAGCGGGCTGCCGGTGCGTCCGAGGTTCGTCAGCACCAGTTCGCCCGATTCACCGTCCGGCAACGGCTCGCTGGTGGCCGGGTCAATCACCTCGGCGATAAACTCGCTTTCCATGACGTGCAGGCTTTCGGGTGACTCCACACACTCAAACCCCCACGGTCCGATCTCGGTCATGCCGGCGTGATCGAACAGACGCGCGCCGAATGCCGACTCGATTCGCTCGCGCGTCGCGGGGAT
>Ga0326597_10010398_pt1 | contig 12404 bp, 15 predicted proteins | sample RVTome_12_FD_203789 | JGI IMG/M metagenome (GOLD analysis project Ga0326597, IMG submission 203789) | Soil microbial communities from uranium-contaminated site in the Upper Colorado River Basin, Wyoming, United States - RVT100D185 | ecosystem: Environmental > Terrestrial > Soil > Contaminated >... | reverse complement strand
GTAGAGCCAAAAAGTAAAACAGCTGTTAGCGAAAAGCTAACCGCGAAAAGCTTGACCTCTTTAGAAAATGTATTCATATGAAACATGAACCCTAATCACAAACCAAAAAACTGTCAAGTGTCGTTTGCGGGCCTGACGGGAATCGAACCCGCTGCTTTCTCCGTGACAGGGAGATGTGCAAACCGGTACACTTCAGGCCCCAATACTGTTTGAAAGTAGTGAATTTTACATGGTTTGTCTACGCAATTATATGTTTTTTCACTAAATCGGCTTGATGTATGTCAATAATCATGATTATTTAAAACAGCGTTCTTTGACATTACATCTCTAGTCCCAAAACCAGGAGACATCTAATGAGTGCCTCTGAATTGTTTGCATCCCAGTGGCAGGCCTTGCAGCTCCAAAGACAGAAGCTTGTCCAAGAAGCTGGCCAGCTCAAGCGAAGTCTGTATTCACTTTCATCAGAACCAGACATGCAACAATTACTGGAAGAAAAAGACCAGCTAAAAAAGATAATCCCCGAGCTTAAAAACAGCATCAGCCTTTGCCAAGGCTTTATTGATGGTCATCGCAATAAACTGGCTTACCGTCGCAAAGCTCTAACTGATAAAAGAGCCAAGAGAAAGCTAGATACCCTTATCAAGGAAAACTGTGAGAAGATAGCTAACCTTGAAGAAGGGCAGTTTTCCAACTCTGCTCTGGAGGACGTAAAGCTAGAAATGCGTTTGCTTCAAGCTCCTCTTGAAGAGGCAGAAGAAATTTGCAGCAAGTTTATCGCTCGAGAGAGGCAACTACAAGAGGTTGCACAACAGATGCTAGGCCATGCACTCGACCGCGTCGCCACAATCGAAGAGCACTATCGCGACACCAAAAAGTGCCTAAAAGAAGCGATCGTTGCCGCACAACAGCAACTGCAAAATCATCATCTTGAGGAAATAAGTTGGGCCGCGCGAGACCGTCAACGCTTAGAATGGATGCTGGAAAACCAACCGACATTCAAACATGAAGTCATCCGTCGGTACAGAGCCCGATTCCCACAAGACGACATATCTGATCTAATTCTGCCACCGCCTGTATCTGCGCCTAATCCCAAAAAAGCCAAAAAGAAAAAACGTCATGCTAAGCCTGCTAACCAAGAATCTGAATCTACTTCTGCAAGTCTTTCGCAATCGCCACCAACCTGGAAATTCCATCTCACCTTTAGTGAAAATGATCCCGGTCGGGAACTTCCTCAAGCCAAAAATGATTTCCTGCGTGTTCTGCAATCTGCCTTAAATAATAACAATTATCATGGCATTAAAGTAAAGTTAGTCTATAAAAAGTTAATGCTAGTATGCGGTATGTCTATTCAGGAGCGCCAGACAATGAAAGAGATAAAAAAAATCGAACTGGCTGGTTGGAAGATTCTCAAAGTTACCACTCGAGATCGTCTCTTTCTCTCAATTAATGAAGAACAGAGAATAATTCGCTTCTTACCTTGCAAGCGGAAAGAGTCGTACAACCAACATTAACAAGCTCTTTTAAGCCTTTGACGCCACCGTCAAAGGCTTTTCATTTCCAGTCTTGCTATCCTCTTGTCAACCTGCTCCAATAAGCACATATGGCCGACTACGAAATAGACGAAATTCAATCCGAGAAAACCCCCTGGTTTTTATTAGCCGTTATTGCCCTCGTCCTCTGGATCATCGCCTATCTGCTATAATGTCCTGACATGACCGTCCGGACTTTCCTTCTCGGCTCCGTCGTAGCCATTTTAATTTCCTGGGCTGTTTGGCTCTTGGTGCTTTTCTGGATGAATCCCTTAACCACCGGCACTCTTGGCTTCGTCCTTTTTTTCTTGACGCTCTTCCTGGTCATCGCCTCATCCACCGCCCTGGTCGGCTATGGCCTGCGTCGCCTAGTTGCCGGATCCCAGCTTCCCACTTACAGTGTTCGTTATTCCTTACGCCAAAGCGTTTTGCTTGGCCTGCTGGTCAATGTCAATCTGCTTCTCCAGCTCACGCGTCTCCTGCGCTGGTGGCTCGTCCTTATTATTATCGCCGTTTTTATTTCCATCGAATTTTTCTTCCTAAGTTATGACCAATCAATCATCCGCCGCCAAAGACTTGACGACTAAAGCTCAAAGCGCTCTTGAGTTAATCGCTTCTGCTGATCAACTCGAAAACTGGCGTATTAAATACCTAGGCCGTAAAGGCCTGGTCTCTCAACTACTGCGCGGTGTTAAAGACTTGCCCCCCGCCGAACGCCAATCTGCCGGCCAAGCTGCCAACCACCTCCGGCAAGCTTTAGAAGCTGATTATCAAAAAAAATTTGAAGAAATTCAGCTAACCCCCTCTCCTAGATTAGGAGAGGGTAGGGGTGAGGTAGATAAAAAGGGGAGCCTCCATCCCCTCACTCTCACCATTCGCCGTCTCCAGGAAATATTTACTGACCTTGGCTTCATGCTTGTCGAAGGCCCACTCGTCGAAGATCCTCAATATAATTTTGATCTTCTCAACATCCCGCCCGAACATCCCGCCCGCGCCGAAACCGATACCTTCTTTGTCAAAGGTGGCCATGTCTTACGCACTCATACTTCACCTGTTCAAATTCGTTCGGTTAAAGAAAACAATCTCAAGCCTCCATTTAAGGTTGTCTCCATTGGTCGCTGTTTCCGAGCCGAAAAACTAGACCCCACCCACAGTCATACCTTTCATCAAGTCGAAAACTTAGTTATTGGATCTGATGTCACCATCGCGACTTTCAAAGGCGTGGTTGAAGAATTCTACTCCCGGTTTTTCAAGCAAGCTATTGTAAGTAGACTTAGGCCCTCATACTTTCCGTTTGTTGAACCGGGGTTCGAAGTCGACATTAGTTGTCTTTTTTGTCAGACAGGCTGCCGAGTCTGCAAGCGCACCGGTTGGATAGAAATGATGGGCGCCGGCATGGTTCATCCCACTGTTTTGAAAAACATGGCGATAGATCCCGAGCAATATCAAGGTTATGCCTTTGGTGGCGGCATAGAGCGTCTAACCATGCTCCAGCAAGACATAAACGACCTTCGTCAATTCTGGTCCGGCGACGTTAAGCTTATCAGTCAATTCTCATGAAACTTTCTTACAACTGGTTGCAAGAACTTTTGCCGGACTTTAAAAAAACTCCAGCCGAAGTCGCCGAAGTTTTAACGCTCCATAGCTTTGAAACAGTAGTTTCTCATGAAATTAAAATTGATCCGCGTGTCACCGTCGCCCAAATCACTAAACTAGAACCTCATCCCAACGCCGATCGTTTAAAACTAGCTACTATCAATAACGGTTCAGAAGAGATAACAGTCGTCTGTGGCGCGCCAAATATTGCTGTCGGCCAACTGGTCCCGTTTTCTCCGCCCGGCACCGCCTTAAAAGACGAAGAAGGTCATGTCTTTGTTCTAAAAGAAACAAAAATTAGGGGCGTCTTAAGTCCCGGCATGTTAAATTCTCCGCGCGAGCTTGGGCTAGGCGATTGGCACGGCGGTATCTGGATTCTCCCTGAAGAAGTCGGCGTTGGCCAAAAGCTGGCGGATCTCATCCCGGCTGACGTTATTTTAGAAACCGACATCACTCCCAACCGCGCCCACGACTGCTTAAGTTATCTCGGCGTTGCTCGCGAACTCGCCGCCTTGCTTGATCTAAAAGTTAACGAACCAAAATCTCTCCCCCTGCCAAAGGCAGGGGTGGGGGAGGGAGCTTGGCAAATCACCATCGCCAACCCCGACCTCTCACCTCGCTATGCCGGCGCCGCCTTAGAAAACCTAACAGTCAAACCCGCGCCTCTTTCTATACAAGTCCGTCTGCTCATCTCTGGCACGCGTCCCATTAATAACTTAGTGGATATAACTAATTATGTTTTATACGAACTCGGCCAACCATCGCACTTGTTCGACGCCGACCGCCTTCCCGGATCAGCCATCGGAACTAGGTTAGCCCAAGCCGGTGAAGAACTGGCCGACTTAGATGAGATTACTCATCAACTTACTGGCAAAGAATTAGTTATTACCAGCGATGATAAACCAGTCGCTCTCGCTGGAATCATGGGCGGCTTACACTCTGGTGTGGCGCCCACTACCACTCGCGGCTTTCTTGAGGTCGCCAATTTTTCTCCTCCCCTCATCCAGGCCACCTCCCTAGCCCTCAATACCCGCACTGAATCATCGGTTCGTTTTGCCAAAGGCTTAAGTCCGGAACTTGTTGCTATCGCCCAAAGCCGCTGCCTGGGCTTACTGCAAGAGCATGCTGGCGCTCAAATAGCCCAAATCATTGATAATTATCCAAAACCCCAAGCTATCCCAACTATAAATTTTCATCCTGCCCGCGTTTCCCAAGTCGCCGGCCTTGAAATCAGCGAACAGCAAAGTTTAAAAAGCTTACAAAAACTTAGATGTAATATTTCTCCCCCTTACGAAGGGGGAGTGGTCGCGCAGCGACCGAGGGGGTCGTATTCCATCACTCCTCCCTCCGATCGCCTCGACCTAACCGGCGAACATGATTTAATTGAAGAAGTAGTCAGATTGGCCGGCCTAGAAAACATCACCAGTATTTCCCCTCCTCAAGTGAGGGGGGGATCAAGGGGGGGTGAAAACTTGCCAGAAAACGTTAAAACCCGCGAAACTCTTCGCGATGCCTTAGTTCAAGCCGGTTTCGTCGAAGTCTACAATTACTCCTTCGAAACATCTGCCATTGCCGATCCTCTAGGCTTAATAGATGAAAAATCATTAGAAATAACCAACCCCATTGCTCCCGAACAAAAATACCTGCGTCAAAGCTTAATCCCGCGTTTACTTGAAAATCTTGTCACCAACAAAGCCGAAATCAGAAAAAAGCAATCCAAATATCCTAAGGCCATTTTTGAAATAACCAGTGTCTTCAAAAAGGGCAATGGAGGACAAGTTCCCGGCGTCATAGAAAAAATCCACCTGGCCGGCGTTACGCTTGATCATACGGCTACTGAAATCAAGGAGATTTTAGGAAGAGAGGGGAGCGTAGGCCCGCTAGACAAGCAAAAGCAGCTCAAATTGCCCTACAGCCTTTTGCGCGAAACTAACCCTATTACCTTCGAAATCACCCTGGATAAGTAGCCGTAAAAATGCTAATGTCTTAAGGTTAAATATGCCTCCAGCCAAAAAAACTAATCAAGAAAAAGTCCGCGCCGCCAAGCAGTACGGTGCCGAGCAGGTGCAAGTGTTAGAAGGCCTTGACCCTGTCCGCAAGCGCCCCGGCATGTACATTGGCGGTACCGGCGTCGATGGCTTGCACCACCTGGTCTGGGAGGTTATCGACAACGGTATCGATGAGGCCATGGCCGGCTTCGCCCAAAATATCTCAATACAACTACTCCCCGGCGACGTTGTTAAAATTTCCGATGACGGTCGCGGTATTCCGGTTGAAAAACACAAGCAGACTAAAAAATCTACTTTAGAAACTGTCTTAACCGTTCTCCATGCTGGCGGAAAATTCGGCGGGGGCGGTTACAAAGTCTCCGGCGGTCTCCACGGCGTTGGTGTCTCCGTTGTTAACGCCCTGTCCGAATGGCTCGAAGCCGAAGTCCATCGTGATGGCAGTGTTTATAAACAAAGATACGAACGCGGCAACCCTAAAACTGCTGTCAAAAAAGCCGGCGCTTCAAAAATTACCGGCACCACTATCACCTTCAAGCCCGATGCCAAAATCTTCCAGGAAATTAAATTCAGTTGGTCGAAAATACTCCAGCGCGCTCGCCAACAAGCTTATCTCACCCCGGGCATTCGCCTCGATCTCCAAGATGCTCGCGATGAATCTAACCTCAAAAACTATTCTTTTTACTTCGAAGGTGGCATAAAATCTTATGTCCAAGATTTAGATTTAGGCAAAGATAAGAAGAACAACCTTTTTTACTGCAAAAAAGACTTCGGTGATGAATATCAAGTTGAAATCGCTCTCGAGTATACCGATGTCTTCAACGAAACTATTTTAGCTTTTGCTAACAACATTCATAACCCGGAAGGTGGCACGCACGTCACCGGTTTCCGCACCGCCCTGACCCGCACCCTCAACGACTACGCCCGCAAACAAGGCCTGCTTAAAGAAAAAGATGGGAATCTCACCGCCGACGACGTCAAAGAAGGTTTAACCGCCGTCATTAGCGTTAAACTGCAAGACCCCCAATTTGAAGGCCAAACCAAATCAAAACTTGGCACACCGGAAATGCGCGGCCATGTCATGACCGTCATGAACGAAGAGTTTGGCCTCTACTTAGAAGAACGCCCGCGTGACGCCCGCGCCATCATCGAAAAAGTTGCCCTGGCCGCCAAAGCCCGCTTAGCCGCCCGCGCCGCCCGCGACACCGTTTTGCGTAAAGGCGCTCTCGATGGTTTCGCTCTGCCCGGCAAACTGGCCGACTGCTCCGAACGCGATCCGGCTAAAAGCGAAATATTCATCGTTGAGGGAGATTCCGCCGGCGGTTCCGCTAAGTCTGGCCGCAATCGGCGCTTCCAAGCTATCTTGCCTCTGCGCGGCAAAATTCTCAACGTCGAACGCGCTCGCTTAGATAAAATGTTAGCCAACAACGAAGTCAAGGCTCTTATTATTGCCTTGGGCACCGGCATTGGCGAAGAAATGAATCTCAAAAAACTACGTTATCATCGCATTGTCATCGCTACCGATGCCGATGTTGACGGCGCTCACATCCGCACGCTCTTACTGACTCTCTTCTTCCGTCATTTCCAACCCTTAATCGACGCCGGCTATCTCTATATTGCTCAACCTCCTCTTTACAAAGTAGAATTCGGCAAACAAAGCCATTACGCCTATTCCGACTCCGAGCGTGACCGCATAATCGCTTCTCTAACTGACAAAAACAAAACCGCTGTACCCAACATCCAGCGCTACAAGGGTTTGGGTGAAATGAATCCCGAAGAGTTATGGGAAACCACCATGGATCCCGCCAATCGCGTGTTGAAACAGGTCAACATCGAAGACGCCGCCGAAGCCGACCACCTGTTTGAAACTCTGATGGGCAATGAAGTCGCCCCCAGAAAAAAATGGATCCAGACCCACGCCAAAGCCGTGGAAAACCTGGACATCTAATAACTTTAGTTCTTTACAATCACCGAAAGGGGGTATTTTTGATTAAGTGGCTATTGTCTCTTCTATTTGGTCGATGGCGTAAGAGAAAGCCAGAAGTAAGGACTTTCGAAACCCCAGTCGACCACCCTCTTGTTGGCATGCGCCTGCGTAATGGCGACTAGTTAATTGAACCCTATTTGCCTCCCTCGCCACTCTGTGCTACCTTATACGCAGAGCCCAGCGAGGGCTTTTTTAAGACCAAATACGCTCTATGGCCAGCACTATTCAGAAAATAACCGGTTTGCCCCTTTACGTTAAAAACTTCATTTTCGAAGCCCGGGACGAACTCAAAAAAGTCTCCTGGCCTTCTCGGCAAACCACCGTCAAATACACCATTGTTGTTATTGTCGCTTCTCTGCTCGTTGGTGTAGTCATCGGCAGCGTTGATTATCTCTTTACTCTCTTAATCGAACAACTAGTTTAATTCTTATGTCAGACCCAGCTACTTCATCTTCATCTAAGCCCGCTAAAACCAGCCCCGACAGCGCCTGGTATGTTTTACATACTTATTCTGGCTATGAAGACAACGTGGCCAGAAATCTCCGTCAGCGTATCGAATCCATGGGCATGGAAGACAAAATATTCCAGGTTGTCGTCCCGCGCGAAAAGAAAATCAAAGTCAAAAACGGCAAACGCCATGTCATCGAAGAGCGTCTCTTTCCTGGCTACGTCATGGTTGAAATGATCGTCACCGAAGACTCCTGGTATGTTGTCAGAAATACCCCCAACGTCACCGGTTTCGTTGGCTCCGGCACCACCCCCACCCCCATCTCTCAAACCGAGGTTGACCGTCTATTGAGCCGCATGGGCGAAGCCGAGCCGAAGTACAAGATAGACGTCTCCGAAGGCGATGCCGTTAAAATCACCGACGGTCCCTTCAAAGATTTCGAAGGCAAAATCTCTGAAGTCAACGAGGCCAAAGGCACGGTCAAGGTTTTGGTCAATGTCTTTGGTCGCGAAACTCCCGTCGAGCTTGACTTTTTGCAGGTCAAGAAGGAAGCTTAAGTACTTATGCCCGAGATACTTACCAAAATTAAAGTCCAAGCTCCCGGTGGTAAGGCCACCCCTGCTCCACCCATTGGCCCCGCTTTAGGTCAGCACGGTGTCAATATTCAAGAGTTCGTCACTCGCTTCAACGACATGACCAAGGAAATGATGGGCGATGTCATTCCAGCTGAATTAACTATCTACGAAGACCGCTCTTTTGATATCAAGCTCAAAACTCCGCCCGCCGCCGAGCTCATTAAAAAAGCCGCTGGTATCCCTAAGGGCTCCGGGGTCCCTCACTTAGAAAAAGTCGGTAAAATCACTCGCGCCCAAGTCGCCGAAATTGCCAACAAAAAAATGGTTGATCTATCCGCCCGCGACCTCGCCGCCGCCGTTAAAACCGTCGAAGGCACCGCCCGTTCCATGGGCGTTACTGTTGAATAAATTTATGTCTAGCCACCGCTACAACACTATCAAAGAAAAAATCTCGGCCGACCCAGTCAGTCTCGCCGAAGCTGTTGATTTCCTTAAAAAACACAGCCAGACCAAATTTGATGAAACTATCGAAGTGCATATCAATCTTGGCATCGACCCCCAAAAATCTGATCAAATGGTTCGCGGCCAAGTTACGCTGCCCCATGGCACTCCTAAACAAAAGAAAATAGTAATTTTAACTGAAGAAATCATTAACAAAATTATTGCCGACAAAAACCTCGACGCCGATATCGCCCTGGCTACCCCGGCCCTAATGCCTAAAGTGGCCAAAGTCGCTAAAATTCTTGGCCCCAAAGGCCTCATGCCTAATCCCAAAACCGGCACTGTCACTGCCGATCCAGATAAAACTGTTAAAGAATTATCCGCTGGCAAAATTTCTTTCAAAATGGATCAACTTGGCAACATTCATGAACCTATTGCCAAAGTCAGCTGGTCCACTGAAAAAATCATTGCCAACGCCGAAGAGCTAATCAAAGCCGTTAAATCTTCCCGGCCCGCGACTTCTAGAGGCCAGTTTCTCAAGAAAATTGTCCTGACTAGCACCATGTCTCCGGCGCTATGCCTCCAGACGCAGGCCTACTAATCGCCTTTGACGGCGTCGATTCTTCCGGCAAAGAAACTCAAACTAAATTACTCGTTGATGGTCTAAAAAGTCAGGGCCACACTGTTCTACAATTTACTACTCCTGATTACAGTACTCCTTCCGGCCAGCGCCTTAAGGCCTTGCTGCAGGCTACCGATGGCGCTTGGGAGAAACTTTCTAACGACGAAAAAATAGCCGCTTTTACCACCAACCGCGCCGAACATCGCGACGAAGTTCACGCTGCTCTCGCTGCTGGCCATATCGTGATTTACGACCGCTACGTCGCCAGTAGCTTAACGCACCGCGTCGTTGATTTTCTTGCCAGCCATGAAGCCACCGCCCGCCGCCAAGAGGTTATAGATTATGTTTCTAAAAAAGAATATGACGACAACAATATGCCTAGAGAAAATCTATCTATCTTTCTAGATGTTCCGCCCGCCGTTGCCGCCCGGCTTCTCGTTCAGCGCAAACAACTCAACGCCGACGCCGATGAAATTACTGATTCTCTTGAGTTGCAACAACGTCTCTACGACGAATATATCTGGCTCACCGCGCGAAACCCGAACCGCTATCTGCGCGTCGCCTGTGTTCAGGCTGGTCAACTTTTGCCCAAAGAAACCATTGCTAAAAGCATTTGGTCCGCTATACTAAAACGATTTCCAGAAATTAATCATGTTTAATTTTTCCCCTCTCCCTTGCCTCGCTTTAGCGAGGTATTCAATAGGGAGAGGGTTAGGGTGAGGGTAAAATATGGGAAAACTAATAGTAATTGAAGCGCTCGACGCCGGTGGCAGCCAAACCCAAACCGACGCTCTCGTTAAAAAGCTCAAGAAAAACAAATACAAACCCCTTCAGCTCCACTTTCCTCAAGAAGACCGAGCCACCGGCCGCCTCATCTACGACAAATTTCTTTTAAGCCAAAATAAACTCAAATTCAGCCGCCGCGAACAAGCTCTGCTTTACATTCAAGACTTTCTCTCCCGCGCCGAAGATCTTGCTGCCATCAAAAGCCAGTCCGCTAAACACATCGCCGTCTCCGATCGCTACGCCAGCTCCACCATGGCCTACCAAACCATCGGCTTATCCGGCGCTCGCCGCCGTCAATTAATCAATCAAATCTCCTGGCTATGTTTTCAAGGCACGCCCAGTTTGCCTAAACCAGACCTAACTATTTTTCTCGACACCCCCGTCGAAATTTCCTTAAAACACTTAAGCCGCAAGAAAAAAGATTTTTTCGAAACTAAAGCCAAGCTCACTGCTATTAGAAACAGCTACTTAAAATTAGCTCAAGAACAAAAGTGGGCAATAATAAACAGCGTGAACGATAGGGGAGAGCAACGGACAATTCAAGATATCCACAGCGAAGTCTGGGAAATTGTTCAGTCCGTGCTGTAGGCTTGAAGATATGGCTGAGAGAAAAAGATGGTTTATCTCCCACCCCTCCGGCGCCACCGAGCATACGCCTCTCTTCTTTCAGGCTCTGCGCGCTTTTGGCAATGAAGCCGCCGAACAAATAGAGCTCGTTCTGCCGCATGAAAAAGATGAGGAAGTCGTTCTCACGAAGAAAGATATTGAATCCTCTGAGCTAGTCATTGTTGAGGTTTCTATTCCTAGTACCGGCAGCGGCATCGAACTGGGCTGGGCCAACACCGCGGGCAAGCCCATCATTGCCTTCAACCAGGGCGGCAGCCAAACCTCCCCGGCCCTCAAGTTTGTTATCACCGAAATACATGCCTACTTCTCGGCGGGCGATATCACAAAAATCCTCCAGGAGAAAAGATAAACTCAACAGTATTATGAACCTACTCTGGCAAACTGTGCTCGCTTTCGTGCTTAGCGTCATATTGCTAGTAGCATCCCTCTTCCCGATTTTATATATATCGGGCTCTGCTCATCGCGGGTATGCCTTCATTTTAGTCGTTTTAGGTGGTGTAACCGCCGCTCCTGCGGCTCGAAAGCTAACTGACCGATGGAATTTTTCCATATTTACGCGAGCAGTCTTATACATCATGGTCTTAATAGTATTCTACGTCGTCACGTCACAGTTATGGCTGGCAGCTGAGTCGTATACACGCATTCAAGCTGTCCAGGAAGAAGTTCCCATTTATCCTAGCGCCACAGTTCAAAGCATTCACTTCAAACCCACTTACGGTGACAATCCACGGCACGTAACGATAGAGTTCCATCTCAATGAAACACCAGATTCATCGGCCGAAATATTTGCTTTCTATGGCGAAGAGCTTAAACGCAAAGGCTGGGAATATGACATTCGTCTCACTAACCAAGGAGTGGTGAGAAACTACCGCAGGGAAAAGGGAGAATGGCTAACTGTAACCATTCGTGACCTCAGTAACAGTAAATTTAACATAAGCGGTAACATACAATAATCACCGTCCCGAACTGCCAAACCCTTTCTTGCCCCGCTTTGATTTCGCTTGCTGCTTAACCTCCGTTATCTTAACTGCCTCAAACTTTTGCAACACGCACTGAATTATTTTATCACCTTTCTGAATTTTAAACGGTTTTTTAGTTAAATTAACCAGCACCACTTTCCACTCGCCTCTGTAGCCTGAATCAATTACGCCAGCTAATCGGTGAATGCCTTTACTGCCCAAGCCCGACCTATCCCACAGCAGCGCCACATAACCTCTGGAAAACTCCACGCTAATCCCCGTCGAAAACATATGCACCTCGCCGGCTTTAAGCGTCTTACTTTCATTGGTATAAATATCAATCCCCGCGTCACTGGCATTCTCCTTCGTCGGCAGTGTCGCGTTTTTGTCTAACTTTTTAACTTTAAATTTAATCATAATCATAACTTCTCCGCCGCGATCGCCGTCGTTGTCGCTCCTTCTTGATCCACGTATTTCGCCCCCGGCTTTTCGTAATACGGCTGTTCCGCCGGTGACGACAACACCTCAAAAATCAACTGACAAATCCGCATCTTCGGATATAACAATATCGGCACCATCCCGATATTACGTAGCTCCAGCGTCAACGACCCCCGCCACCCGGCGTCAATGTGTCCGGCCGTTGAGTGAATCACCAATCCGATCCGCCCCAAGCTGCTCCGCCCGTCCACTCGCGCCGCCAACGTGCTGTCCCACTCCACCCACTCCAGCGTCGTCGCCAACACAAACTCATTCGGATGAATCACATATGGCTCATTCTTGCTAATTTTCACCAGCTCATTCATGCCCTTAGTTGTCTTCGGATCAAAC
>Ga0326597_10010397_pt1 | contig 12404 bp, 10 predicted proteins | sample RVTome_12_FD_203789 | JGI IMG/M metagenome (GOLD analysis project Ga0326597, IMG submission 203789) | Soil microbial communities from uranium-contaminated site in the Upper Colorado River Basin, Wyoming, United States - RVT100D185 | ecosystem: Environmental > Terrestrial > Soil > Contaminated >... | reverse complement strand
CGCAAGTGCCACCTCAACACCTGCTCGGTCGGCATCGCGACGCAGGACCCGGAGCTGCGCAAGCTCTTCGCCGGCGAGCCGGAGCACGTCATCAACTACTTCTTCTTCATGGCGGAGCAGCTGCGCCGGATCATGGCCCAGCTCGGCTTCCGCAAGGTCAACGAGATGGTCGGCCGCGTCGACAAGCTCGACGGCCGCAAGGCGGTCGAGCACTGGAAGGCGAAGGGCCTCGACTTTGCCCACCTCCTCCACCGGCCGAACGTGCCCGCCGGCGTCGCGACCTTCTGCAACGAGGCGCAGGACCACGGCCTCGAAGGCGCCCTCGACCACGCGCTGATCGAGCGCAGCCGCGCGGCGATCGAGGGCGGGGAGAAGGTCAGCATCGCCCTGCCGATTCGCAACGGCAACAGGACCGTCGGCGCCATGCTCAGCTCCGCGATCGCGACCCGTCATGGCGAGGACGGCCTCGCCGACGGCACGATCGAGATCAACTTCAACGGCTCCGCCGGCCAGAGCTTCGCCGCCTTCCTCGCCAGGGGCGTCACGATGCGCGTCGAGGGCGACGCCAACGACTACTTCTGCAAGGGCCTCTCGGGCGGCGTCGTCGAGATCCGGCCGCCGGCCGTCGCGACCTTCGTGCCGGAGGAGAACATCCTCGTCGGCAACGTCGTCCTGTATGGCGCCACGGCCGGCAAGGCCTTCATCCGCGGCGTCGCCGGCGAGCGCTTCGCTGTCCGCAACAGCGGCGCCGAGGCCGTCGTCGAGGGCGTCGGCGACCACGGCTGCGAGTATATGACCGGCGGCCGCGTCGTCGTCCTCGGGCCGACGGGCCGCAACTTCGCCGCCGGCATGAGCGGCGGCGAGGCCTACGTCCTCGACGAGCGCGGCGTCTTCGGCGGCCTCTGCAACCAGGACATGGTCGACCTCGAGAGCGTCGGCGACGCCGAAGACGTCGCCAACCTGCGCCGCCTCCTCGAGGAGCACCTGCGGCGGACCGGCAGCGCCAACGCCGCCCGCGTCCTCAACGCCTGGGACGTGACGCTGCCGAAGTTCGTCAAGGTGATGCCGCGTGACTACAGACGCGTCTTGACCGAGCGCGCGCGCCGTGAGGGCACGGCCACGCTCGGAGCCGTCGCCGGCTAAGGCGTCGTCTTGGGCGAGCCTACCGGCTTTCGAGACCGACCGCGCCAGCTGCCGCCGCGCCGACCCGTAAGCGAACGCGTCCGCGACTTCAACGAGTTCTACGTCGAGTGGCACGAGGAGGACGCGCGCGGCCAGGGCACCCGCTGCATGGACTGCGGCATCCCTTTCTGCCACAAGGCCTGCCCGCTGGGCAACCTGATCCCGGACTGGAACGACCTCGTCTACCGCGGCAAGTGGGAGCGGGCGCTCGCCGCCCTCCACGCGACGAACAACTTCCCCGAGTTCACCGGCCGTATCTGCCCTGCCCCCTGCGAGGCTGCCTGCACCCTCTCGATCAACCAGGAGCCGGTGACGATCGAACACATCGAGAAGGCGATCGCCGACCGCGGCTGGCGCGAGGGCTGGATCACGCCCCGGGTGCCAGCGACGCGCACCGGCAAGAGCGTCGCCGTCATCGGCTCCGGGCCGTCGGGCCTCGCCGCCGCCCAGCAGCTCAACCGCGCCGGCCATTCGGTCACCGTCTTCGAGCGCGACGGCTACATCGGCGGCCTTCTGCGCCTCGGCATCCCCGACTTCAAGCTCGAGAAGCGGGTCGTGGAGCGGCGCGTCGACCAGATGCGGGAGGAGGGCGTGGTCTTTAAGACTGGCGTCCACGTCGGCCGCGACATCTCGGCCGCGGAGCTGCGCCAGGGCTTCGACGCCATCGTCCTCGCGATCGGCTCCACCGTCCCGCGCGACCTCGAGGTCCCGGGCCGCGAGCTCAAGGACGTCCACTTCGCCATGGACTACCTCACCCAGCAGAACCGCCTCCTCGCCGGCGAGCAGATCGCGCCGGCGGAGCGGATCACGGCCGAGGGCAAGCAGGTGATCATCCTCGGCGGCGGCGACACCGGCGCCGACTGCCTCGGCACCGCCCACCGCCAGGGTGCCGAACTCGTCCGCCAGTACGAGATCCTGCCGGAGCCGCCCGAGCAGCGCACGGCAGGCAACCCCTGGCCGCAGTGGCCGCTGATCCTCCGCAGCTCCGCCGCCCATGAAGAGGGTGGCGTCCGCGACTTCAACGTTCTCACCAAGCGCCTCTCCGGTACCGACGGCGTCGTCCAGAAGCTCCACGCCGTCCGCCTCGACTGGCGGCCGGATGCGAGCGGCCGCTTCCAGATGAGCGAGGTCGCGGGCAGCGAGTTCGAGGTCGACGCCGACCTCGTCCTCCTCGCGATGGGCTTCCTCCACCCGGAGCGCGGCGGCCTCGTCGAGAGCCTCGGCGTTGAGCTCGATGGCCGCGGCAACGTCCAGACGGACGCGAACAAGATGACGAGTGTCGACGGTGTCTTCGCCGCGGGCGATGCCGCCCGCGGCCAGTCCCTGGTCGTCTGGGCCCTGGCAGAGGGTCGTGAAGCCGCGCGCGGCGTCGACCTCTATCTCATGGGCGAGACCGTCCTGCCGCGCTCCCTCTCCAACGCCAGCTAATCAGCCGCCGCGAGCCGCCTTCAGAAGCCTAATCCGGCGTCGCGCTCGCCGCCTCTGCCCCTGGCCCTGCCTCCGTCGGGGCCGCCGCCTGCCGCTCCTGGTGCTCGAGCCAGGCCCGCTGCCCGACCCGGTACATGTAGAGGAGCCAGATCATGACGATGATCAGCAACCCCCATTCGAGAACCCGGAACCAGCGGTCCGTCGAGTCGAGGCTGAGGCCCGCGAGGCCGAGGACGTAGCCGATCATGATATAGGTGCTCACCCAGAGGGAGGCGCCGGCGTAGTCCGCCGGTGCCCAGCGTCGATACGGCATCTTCAGGACGCCGGCCGCCGCCGGCCCCACGAGGCGCGTGTAGCCGGCGAAATGATAGAAGAGGATGAAGAAGGTGCCGCGACGCAGTATCGGCTCGCGCACCTTCTCCACGAGGTCGCCGAACGAGGTCTTGTGACCGAAGCGCGCCCAGCCGAAGCGGCCGAGGAAGTAGCTGATCGTATCGCCGAGCACGGTGCCGAGGATGCCGAGGCCGAGGGCGAGAGGAAGGGTGAGGTTGCCGTTTTCCGAGTGGATGCCGGCGAGGAGGACCACAACAGCCCCCGGCACGATCAGGCCGAGCAGCAGGGTGTTCTCGAGCAGAGTGCCGAGGAAGATTACCCAGTAGCCGTAGGTCTCAAATAGGGAGTGGACCGAGTCGGCAACCCACCGGACGAGCCAGTCGTAGCCATGAAAGATCGCCACCGGCAGCTCCACGAGCCAGCGGAGGACGTCGGTGACGACCGAGAGGCTCGCGATAACCGGCAGGGTGAGATCGGCCATAAGCGGGCGCCGCGGCCGATTCCCATCCGAGGCGCTCCTCAATTCTAGCATTCATGCTGCGCTTACTCGCTTCAGCCGTCCGCGGCCCCTGGTCGCGTCTTAGCGATCGATCAGGTCAGCCTCGTAGATCTGCCAGAGCAGGTAAGCGACGCAGAGGACGACGGCGATGGAGATGACGAGGATTTCCACGGAGGTGCCTCCAGCACGAATGTTCTGGATAAGACTGTAGAACACGCGTGCTGAGCCTGTCAAGGGTCCAAGGCGACTTTTGCTGGTTAGCCAGCGGGCTGCTCGGGCTCCGCCGACAGCGCCGCGACCCGGAGCAAGGACGCGCCGATCTCGGCGCGCTCCCCTTCCTTGACGTTCAGCGCTGAGACGGTGCCGGCGACCGCCGAACGCAGCTCGTTCAGCATCTTCATCGCCTCGATGATCAGGAGGACGCTGTCCTTCTCGACCGGGTCGCCCGCCGCGACCATGACCTCGGCGACGACGCCGGTCAGGGGCGCGCGCAGGGTCCACTCGCCGTCGACGAGCCGCTCCAGCTCATCGCTGCGGCGCCGCGGCCGCCCGCGCCCGGTCTCGATCTCGTAGGGCCGCCCACCGATCTGGATATTGAAGCCCTGCGGGCCCGCCTCGGCGAGGACCTCGATGACCCGGTCGTCGAGGACAAGGACGTAGCGCGGCGTGTCGCCGAGGCGACGCAGCCTGACCAGCTGCCAAACGCCGTCGATGTTGACGCGGAGGTTGCCGTCCGGCGTCTCCTCGAGCTCCGCTTCCACCGTCCGGTCGCCGAGCCTCAGGGTGTATTTCGCCACGGACCACCCTTTGTGCTGCGCCCCAGCCTTGCGGCCAGGCGCCAGCCGCTGCGCTGCTCGCCGGCGGCTGGCGCGCCGCGCTGCCTCTCGTGGGAAAGCAGCGTCGCTACCAATAAGGCGGCGTTCCCGTCGGCGCCTTCCGCGAGGCCCGGCAAGAACTTCCGCTCCAGGAAGCGTGTCTCGATTTCACCCGCGAGGAAGTCCGGGTTGACGAAGAGCTCGCGGTGGAAGGGCAGTGTCGTCTTGATGCCGGCGATCTCGTACTCGGCCAGCGCCCGCCGCATCCGGCTCAGCGCCTCGCCCCGGTCCCGTCCCCAGACGATCGCCTTCGCGATCAGCGAGTCGTAATAGGGCAGGATCTCGAGGCCGTCGAAGAGGCTGCTATCGACGCGGACGCCCGGCCCCGCCGGCTCGCTGACCCATGAGATCTGGCCGAGGCTCGGCATGAACCCCTTCAGGGCGTCCTCCGCCGTGATCCGGCACTCGATCGCCCAGCCCGTGAGGCGGACGTCCGCCTGACTCAACCCGAGCGGCTCGCCGCTGGCGATCCGCAGCTGCGCCTGCACGAGGTCGATGCCGCTCACGAGCTCCGTGACCGGGTGCTCCACCTGGAGGCGGGCGTTAGCCTCGATGAAGTAGAAGCTGCCGGTCGCGTCCAGGAGGAACTCGACCGTGCCGGCGTTCTCGTAGCCGGCCTGGCGCGCGATCGATATGGCGGCCGCCCCGAGGCGCTCGCGCAGTGCCGCGTCGACCGCCGGCGAGGGTGATTCCTCGACCAGCTTCTGGCTACGGCGCTGGATCGAGCACTCCCGCTCCCCGAGATGGATGACGTTGCCCTGGCGGTCGGCGAGGATCTGCACCTCGATATGGCGCACCGGGTCGAGATGGCGCTCGAGGTAGACGCCGCCGTCGCCGAAGCTCGCCTCCGCCTCGCCCTTCGCCAGGTGCAGCGCCGGCTCCAGCGCCGCCGCCTCCATCACCAGACGGATGCCCTTGCCGCCGCCACCCGCTGCCGCCTTGATCAGGATGGGATAGCCGATCGCCGCCGCCGCCGCCGCTGCCTCGTCGAAGCCCACGGCGCCCGTCGTCCCGGGCACGGTCGGCACGCCCGCGGCCTCGGCGATGCGCCGCGCCTCCACCTTGTCGCCGAGTTGGCGCAGCGACTCCGGCCGCGGTCCGATGAAGGTGAGCCCGGCCGCGGCGCAGGCTGTCGCGAACTCCGCCTGCTCCGACAGGAAGCCGTAGCCGGGATGGATCGCCTCGGCGCCCGCGCGCTTCGCCGCCGCGATGATCTTCTCGCCGCTGAGGTAGCTCTCCGCCGCCGGCCCGCCGCCGATGCAGTAGGCCTCGTCGGCGTAGCGGGCGTGCAGCGCCGTCGCCTCCGGCTCGGAGTAGACCGCGACGCCCGCCACGCCGAGCTCGCGGCAGGCGCGGAGCACGCGGACGGCAATCTCACCGCGGTTCGCGACGAGGACCTTCTTGAACATCTAGCCGCCCTTTATCCCCTGATGGCGCGCCCCGACGATCACGAAACAACGATCACGAAACAATGACTGCCCCGGTTCCGTTAAACCGCGCGGTAGCCCTCGCCGTCAGGCAATGACCCGTCATGCCAATGACCCGTTGTAGCACAGGCTAGAATGAGCGGCAAACCAAAGCGGCTTTCGCTGCCTTTTGAGGAGGAGTCGTGACCGCGATGCGCCGCAAAGTCCTCCTCTCCTGGTCGTCCGGCAAGGACAGCGCCTGGAGCCTGCATACGCTCCGACGCGACCCCTCTCTCGAGGTCGTCGGCCTCCTCACGACCCTCAACGAGGCGTTCGACCGCGTCGCCATGCACGCCGTCCGCGCCGAGCTGCTGCGACTCCAGGCAACGGCAGCCGGCCTGCCGTCCTGGCCGGTGCCCCTGCCCTACCCGTGCAGCAACGAGCAGTACGAGTCGATCATGGCCGGCGTCGTCGCGAAGGCGGTTGCCGACGGCGTCGACGCCGTCGCCTTCGGCGACCTCTTCCTCGCCGACATCCGCGCCTATCGCGAGCGCCAGATGGCCGGCAGCGGCCTCGATCTGCTCTTTCCCCTCTGGGAGAGCGACACGGCGGCGCTCGCTCGCGAGATGGTCGCCGCCGGCCTCCGCGCCTGGGTCACGAGCGTGGACCCGCGGCGCCTCGACGCCTCGTTTTGCGGCCGCGAGTGGGACGCTTCTTTTCTCGACGACCTGCCGGCCGGCGTCGACCCCTGCGGCGAGAACGGCGAGTTCCACACCTTCGTCTACGCCGGGCCGATGCTCGACCGGACGCTGGCCGTGACGCGGGGCGAGGTCGTCGAGCGCGATGGCTACGTCTTCGCCGACCTTCTCCCCGCCTAGGCCGGCGGCGCCGCCTCCGCCTGCAGCCGCTCGATCAGGTCGGCGACGGCAACCGCGCCGAGATCATCGCCGCCGCGCGTCCGCACCGATACGGCGCCGGCGGCGATGTCGCGGTCGCCGGCGACTAGCATGTACGGCACCTTCTGGAGCTGGGCGTCGCGGATCTTCGCCTGCATGCGCTCGCCGCGCTCGTCTACCTCGGCCCGCAGGTCCGCCGCGCGCAGCCGCGCCGCGACCTCCTTGCAGTAATCGATGTGGCGGTCGGCGATCGGGATCAGGGTCGCCTGGACGGGCGCCAGCCAGAGCGGGAAGGCGCCGGCGTAGAGCTCGATCAGGTAGGCGACCATACGCTCCATCGTGCCGAGGACGCCGCGGTGGATGATCACCGGCCGGTGGTGCTGGCCGTCTTCGCCGACGTACTCGAGCTCGAACTGGTTCGGCAGGTGAAAGTCGATCTGGATCGTCGACATCGTCTCCTCGCGGCCGAGGGCGTCGCGGATCTGGATGTCGAGCTTAGGGCCGTAGAAGGCGGCTTCACCCTGCGCTTCCTGGAAGGGCAGCTCCAGCTCGGTCATGGCCTCGCGCAGGACGCGCTCGCCCATCTCCCACATCGCATCGTTCTGGACGTACTTCTCCGTGTCGGCCGGGTCGCGGAGCGAGAGGCGGTAGGAGTAGTCGGTAATGCCGAGGCGGCCGTAAGCCTTCTCGACCAGGCGCATGACGCCGGCGAACTCCGACTTGATCTGCTCCGAGGTGCAGAAGATGTGAGCGTCGTTCAGGGTCATGGCGCGCACACGGCTGAGCCCGCCGACGACGCCGGAGCGCTCGTAGCGGTACATCGTGCCGAGCTCGGCGATGCGCACCGGCAGCTCGCGGTAGCTGTGGAGCTTCGCGGCGTAGATCAGGATGTGGTGGGGGCAGTTCATCGGCCGTAGCACCACCTCCTCGTGCTCCAGCGCCATCGGCGGGAACATGTTCTCCTTGTAGTGCTCCCAGTGGCCGGAGGTGTGGTAGAGGTCCACCTTGCCGAGGTGGGGTGAGTAGACGTGCTCGTAGCCGGCGCGGCGCTCCTCGGCGAGGATGTACTCCTCGAGGAGACGGCGCACGGTCGCGCCCTTGGGCAGCCACAGCGGCAGGCCCTGGCCGATGAGCTCGTTCGAGGTGAACAGGTCGAGCTCGCGGCCGAGGCGGCGGTGGTCGCGCCGCGCCGCATCCTCCAGGCGCTCGAGATGGGCCTCGAGCTCCGGCTCGGTCGGGAACATGACGCCGTAGATCCGCTGCAGCATCGGCCGGTGCTCGTCGCCGCGCCAGTAGGCGCCGGCGACGTTGGTCAGCTTGAAGGCGCCGACGCGGGCCGTGCTCTCGACGTGGGGGTAGCCGCAGAGGTCGGTGAAGTCGCCATGCTTGCAGATGCCGACCGCCGGGTCGGCGATGCCGTCGATCAGCTCGAGCTTGAACGGCTGGTCGGCGAAGAAGGCGCGCGCCTCCGCCTTCGACGCCTCGCTCTTCACGAACGGCTTATCGGCGGCGATGCTCTTGCGCATCAGCGCGTCGATCGCCTCGAGGTCCTCCGGCGTCAGCGGCCGCGGCAGCTCGAAATCGTAGTAGAACCCGTTCTCGATCGGTGGGCCGATCGCGTACTTCGCGTCCGGGAAGAGCGTCAGGACGGCCTCGGCCATGATGTGGGCGGCCGAGTGGCGCTGGCGGTAGAGCAGGTCGTCCATCCCCTTGATCTGGGCGGCAGGTTCATCGTTCATCTCGATCTCCATCCGTTAGAGCCGTTGCCGGCGTCGAGAGCCGTTGCCAGCGGCAGCAAAATAAAAGAGCCCGACCGTCACAGGGACGGTGGGCCGCCGTGGTTCCACCCTGGTTCGCCCGCCCGAATCGGCAGGCCTCGCTGCGCCGTTAACGCCGGCTTACGGGGCCGCCTACTGGGCAGATCGCCGTTCGGAGCCCGGCTCGGAGGCGGTGTTCACGGCCGGCCGGCGCGGGGCTTTCAGCAGGTGCCCCGTTCTCTGGTCGCCGGCGCGATCGCCGCTACTCGTCCTCGTCATCGCCGTTTTCTATGGTGGGCGGTACTGGACTTGAACCAGTGACCTCAGCGATGTCAACGCTGCGCTCTAGCCAACTGAGCTAACCGCCCCTGTAGGAAGCCGATGCTAGCAAAGGCCTCCGAGGGCGTCAAACGGGGCGCTACTTGTCGGCGCGGTGGGTAAGGCGTTGCCACCAGCCCTCCGGCGGCTTCTCCGTCAGGCCCAGGCGCTCGCTCATCGCGGTCATGAGGGCGTTGAACTCGGCTTCGAGCCGCTCGACCGCCGCTGCTCGCGCGGCAGCGTCGGCCCGGATCGCGGCGGCCTCCGCCCTAGCCGCAGCCGCCTCCTTGCCCGCCTCTTCGACGATGCTCGCGGCCTCGCGGCGGGCATCGTGGCGCAGGCGCTCCGCCTCGATCTCCGCCGTCCGTAGCAGCGCCTCGATCTTCGCCTCGGTGGCCTGCTGTAGCGACCGCAACGACTCCTGCAGGGACGCCTGATCGCGCTCCCGCGCCGTGCGGGCGTCCTCGATCGCGTCGAGGCGGATGGTGCGCGCCTCCTCCAGCGCCCGCTCCAGCGCCTCGCGGGCACGCCGGTAAGCGAGCTCCGCCAGCGTGCCGCTGGACTGCGGCTCCACGAGGTTGCGCAGGCGCGCGATCAGCTCTTCGCGAACGGAGTTGTTTGGCTCTTTCATTTCAGGCCTTCCCTGCCTGATCTCTCGCATGCATCCTATCAGACCGACCGGCAGCGGTGGCCGAGCGCAGGTCGAGTCGATGCTAGAATTTGAGCACCAGATGGATAACTCGCCGCGTGTCCGCGTCTTTTCCACCACCTTCGTCGTCGGCTTCGGCTTGGGCGCCTTCTTGGGTGTCGCCCTGGCGATCCTCGCCGTCGCCCTGGTCCGAGACGCCGAGCCGCAGTCGAATAACGCCCAGATCCCGACCGCGATACCGCGCGCCGGTGCCAGTCAGACGCCAACCCCCGACAACGCCGTCCGCACCCGGCAGGCCCTCGACGTCCGGGTTGGGCCGGGGGAGGTCTTCGCCGTGATCGGCGTCCTCTCCCGGGGTGAGGCGCTGGATGTCGTCGGCCGCGACGAAGCGGCAGCCTGGCTCGCGATCCGTTTTCCCCCCGGCTCCGCCGGCCGGGGCTGGGTGCCCGTCGACGCCGTCGATGGCCTCTCCGGCGTGGACGGGCTCGTCGTAGCCCTGCCGACGCAGCTGCCTCGCGCCGTTTTTGCGACTCCCACCTTCGGCGGGACCGCGGCCGCCGGCACGCCCGCCGCTGGCACGCCCGCCGCCGGCGTAACCACGACTCCGACGCCGAGCGGCCCGCCGGACCTCGCCGTGACCGGCCTCACGCGGCTGCCGGACGGCCGTGTCGCGGTCGTGATCGCGAATTTAGGTCCCGGCGAGCTCGAGGGACTCTCGATCTTCGTCAGGGTGAATGACCTCTCGACCGTGGCTGAGATGATCGTATCGCCGCCGACCCGGCTCGCCGTCGGCGATAGCATCACGCTCGAGACGACGCGCTTCACGGTGCCGGCGCCGCGGGCGATCCAGGCTACGGTCGACCCGTTCAGCAGCGGCCCTGACGCGGATCGCTCCAACAACTTTCTCCAGCTCACGCTCAGCCCGCCGCCGACGCCCACGCGCACGCCGACGCGCGAGCCGCGCTGAGCCGCCCCGACCGCGTCGCGCGCGGCTGGCAATCAGGAAGCGAGCGCGTATAATGAACCTACCGCCTGGACGGACGGACGGACCAAATTCCAGCCCGCCGCGAGCGGCCGGCGTCTTGGGAGGGAACGTGGCAGCAAGACCTAGGACGCTCGGCGAGCTCCGCAGCTCCGGCTACCAGACCGAGACGGTCAAGCAGGAGATGCGCCGCAACCTTATCGACAAGATGCGCCGGAACGAGCCGCTGTTCCCCGGCATCCTCGGTTTCGACGAGACCGTGATTCCCCAGGTGCAGAACGCGATCCTCTCCGGCCAGGACGTGATCTTCCTCGGCGAGCGGGGCCAGGCCAAGTCGCGGCTCATCCGCTCTCTCGTCAACCTCCTCGACGACGAGATCCCCGTAGTCGCCGGCAGCGAGGTCAACGACGACCCCTTCAAGCCGATCTCCCGCCAGGCCCGCGACCTGCTCGCGGAGAACGGCGACGAGACCGAGATCGAGTGGGTGGGGCGCGACCGTCGCTACGGTGAAAAGCTCGCGACGCCGGACATCACGATTGCCGACCTGATCGGCGAGGTCGACCCGATCCGGGTTGCCGAGGGCCGCTACCTGGCGGACGAGCTCACGATCCACTATGGCCTCATTCCGCGCGCGAACCGCGGCATCTTCGCGATCAACGAGCTGCCCGACCTCGCCGAGCGCATCCAAGTCGGCCTCTTCAACATCATGGAAGAGCGCGACATCCAGATCCGCGGCTACCGCATTCGCCTCGATCTCGACGTCTTCCTCGTCTCCAGCGCCAACCCGGAGGACTACACCAACCGCGGCCGGATCATCACGCCGCTCAAGGACCGCTACGGCGTCCAGATCCGGACCCATTACCCCCGCACCGTCGAGCACGAGATCCAGATCATGGAGCAGGAGCGCCTGACCTTCAAAGATGACTTCAAGGTCATTGTGCCCCAGTACATGAAGGAGATCGTCGCCGAGATCAGCCGCCTTGCCCGCCGCAGCCCGGACGTCAACCAGCGCTCCGGCGTCTCCGTGCGCGCCTCGATCGCCAACTACGAGAGCCTTCTCGCCAACGCCATGCGCCGCGCCATCGCCACCGGCGAGCAGACCGTCGTGCCCCGGATCAGCGACCTCCCTTACGTCATCCCCGCGATCGCCGGCAAGGTGGAGTTCGAGACCGTCGAAGAGGGCAAGGAGGAGCAGATCATCGAGAAGCTCATCCAGGGCGCCGTCCTCGCCGTCTTCAACCGCTACTTCAGCGTCTCCGACTTCGAGGACATCGTCACGCGCTTCAAGTCCGGCGTCTCGATCGAGGTCGGCGACATGCTCGCGGCCGCCGCCTACGAGCGCACCGTCAAGCAGGTGGAGGGCATGCGGGAGCACGTCCTCCAGATCGAAGCCAAGCCGAGCGCGCCGCAGACCGCCTCGATCGTCGAGTTCATCCTCGAAGGCCTCCATCTCAACAAGCGTCTGAACAAGGACAAAGTCGGGTCGAAGGCACAGTACCGCGGCTAGCGGCCGCAGGGGGCACCGATGGTCAGCAGGTACCGCTACAGCGAGTGGGACGGCAGCCAGGAGATACCGCCCCTCGATCCGGACCAGGTTCTCGAAGCCCTCACCGATGACCTGATGAACTTCGGCGACCTCCAGCACGCCCTCCGCAACCTCGTCCAGCGCGGCATGCGTAACCCCGACGGCGACCGCACCCAGGGCCTGCGCGACCTCCTCCAGCAGCTCCGCCAGCAGCGTCGCCAGACGCTGGATCGCTTCAACATCTCATCCGCCTTCGATGACATCCAGAACCGCCTCGAGGAGATCGTCGGCAAGGAGCGCGGCACGCTCGACGCCCGCCTGGCCGAAAACGGCGGCGGCGAGCCGCCCTCCGGCGATGATGCCGGTGGCGCCGACGAGGCCGGCGCCGACCAGGCCGGCGCCGACCAGGCCACCGAGGGCCAGGCGTCCGAGCCCGCCGCCGGCCAGCAGTCCGGGACGCAGGGCCAGGCCGGCCAGGCCGGCGCTGGCGGCAGCCAGCGGGCAGGCGGCGGCGAGCGGGAGCAGCAGTTCGCCGAGATGCTCAAGAACATCGT
>Ga0326597_10010395_pt1 | contig 12405 bp, 9 predicted proteins | sample RVTome_12_FD_203789 | JGI IMG/M metagenome (GOLD analysis project Ga0326597, IMG submission 203789) | Soil microbial communities from uranium-contaminated site in the Upper Colorado River Basin, Wyoming, United States - RVT100D185 | ecosystem: Environmental > Terrestrial > Soil > Contaminated >... | reverse complement strand
GCTTCATAAGCGGTTGCGGCCGCATCCAGCGTTGCTCCTGGCATCGAGGGCGGAGGACACTCCCCCGCACCCCCTCGACGATGCACACGGCATCGTCTCCTCCTCGCGCCTTGCCTGCGACTCGCAAGCCCCATGCGCGCGACCCATGCTTTCTGCCGCGCTGGCTCCTAGTTCGTTGGCTCCACGCCATAAAGGCCGCCGGTGCGCTGGACTACCCGTTTAAGCTCGGAGAGCAGCTGCAAGCTTTCGAGGTTGCCGCGGTAGTCCATCTGCAGCAAATCGTGAAAACGACGCAGGAACTCGGCGGCTTTGTCGGTCGACTCGAATGGGGTCGAACCGCCCCCCGCCACCAGGATCTCTCCGCCCTTGGATTGAATGCCGTCGAGCATCTCCTGAATCGAAACGAACTCGGAGTGATAGAGTCGTTCCATCTTGCGCCGCAGCAGGATGTTGCCCATCACCACCTGCGCCAAGAGGTCCGGGTGGTAGAAGTCGTCGCCCAGGCCGGCCTTGAAGGCGCGCAGCTTCTCCAGCAGCCCGCGGCTGAGCAGCTCGGAGAACTCGCGGACCCGATCGATCTCCAGAAACAGGTCGCGGCAGGCGTTGAGCCGCGCCGGCTGCGGGATCGATGGAGCGTGGAACTCGGCCTCGTTGTACAGCTCGCGCAGCAGGCTCTCGACGCTCTTTTCATCGAGCTGCATCGCTGGCGGGCGCGCCGCGTTGCGCAGTCGGACCAGCTTGGTGATCAGATAGTCGAGCTTGGCTTGCTCCTCGGCATAGCGGCCTTGGCGCAGCAGATGGTACTTGATCAACGAAATCACGGTTTCCTCGCGCAGCTGATCGTCGTGCTCGACCAGATCGCGCAGCCGATAAGCCGGAATCAGCGGATCCAGCTCGTCGACCTGCCAACCGCGCAGCCGCTGGAGCGCCCCATCGAGCCGCTGCAGCTCGCGCTCGACCTGGGCCGGAGTGAGCTGTTCGAACACTCGCTTGAGCTGAACCAGGCGCCCGCCGAGCGCGCGCGCGTTGACCGGGCAGGCCTTAGGCGGCGGCGGCAGGGCCGCGGCGTGATGCACGTAAAAGCGGTGAACATCCCAGATCAGTTTGAAGGCATCGATGGCGCGGTCCAGCACCGCGAGCTGCTCCGAGCTGCTGCTGGCGGCGGCGCTCTCGATCGGGATCTGAAGCAGCGCCTGCATCCGGTCCAACAGCCGCTGGTAGTGGGCGGAATCGAGCTGCAAGGAGGCGCTGCCGTAGAAGATCACCGGGAGCGGATCGCGGCCGCTGTCCAGCACCACGCGGCGCAGCGACTTCCAGGACAGGTCGGTGAGCTCGGCGTTGATCAGCAGCAGATCGGGCCGCGAGACCTCCAGCAGCATCTCGAGGTCCGCGACCGTCTGGCTGCGGTGGACCTGGTGGCCGAGCTGCTCGAGCCCGCGGCACAAAGGCTCCAGCGGGTCGCCCTCGCGCTGGGCGATGATTACGGTTCGAGCGGCAGCCTGACTCACGGCCTAGCCCGGCGGCGGATAGTGTGCCGTCTGCGTCGTTGGGCTCGTTCGGCCTCCTCCAGCGTACCTTCCAGTACGCTTCCGTCGGCCTCGCTTCGCCCGCCTAGCATCCGACACCCTCTCCGCCGCCCAGTCTGCCGTGCTGCCACACCTTGCGAGCAACAGCCAAGGCCGCAAGCCCGGCTCCGGATGAGCGCAACGTGACCCAAGAGCATGACTTTCGGTTCCAGATGCATACAGTATAGCAGGGCGGAGTCGCTCTAACTCATTGATCGAATTGCATTAAGACGGTGGGGCGGTTTGACCGCGCGGCGCGGCGCATGGTAGCATCCGCGGCGCTGATTGCATGACCGTGTTGGAGCGCATTCGGCAGCGCGCCCAAGCGCAGCCGCGGCGGATCGTTCTGCCGGAGAGCGAGGATGAGCGGATTCTGCGTGCCGCCGCGCTGCTGCAACAGCAGAAGCTGGCCGCGCCGATTCTGTTGGGCGAAGCGGAGCCGATCCTGGCTCACGGCGGGCGTCTCGGAATCGACCTGAGCGGAGTCGAGATCCTCTCACCGAGCAGCGCCCCGCAGCGCGACCAATGGGCGCGCGCGTATTACGAAAAGCGACGCAGTCGCGGGTTGACCTTGGAAGAGGCGCGCCGCGAGCTGCTTGATCCGCTGATTTGCGCCGGCATGCTGGTCGCTCAGGGCTGGGCCGACGGTTCGGTCGGAGGGGCGGCCCACACCACCGCCGACACAGTCCGCGCCGCGCTCCGTACCATCGGGCCGGCGCCGGGACGCAAGATCGTGTCCAGCTTCTTTGTGATCGCCACCCAACGGGTCGAGCTCGGGGTGGAAGGGGCGTTTATCTTCGCCGATTGCGGCGTGGTTCCGGATCCAAGCGCGGTCGAGCTTGCCGATATCGCGTTGGCGGCGGCGGCCAGCTGCCGCCAACTGCTGCAGGCCGAGCCGCGGGTGGCCTTGCTCTCGTTCGCGACCCACGGCAGCGCGCGCCATCCTCGGGTCGAGAAGGTGACCGAGGCGACCGCCACCGCGCGCGCCCGCGCGCCGGATTTGCTGCTCGACGGCGAGCTCCAGGTCGATGCCGCGATCGTGCCCGAAATCGCCGCCTCCAAGGCGCCGGCCAGCCCGCTGCAAGGTCGCGCCAATGTGCTGATTTTCCCGGATTTGAGCGCCGGCAACATCGGTTACAAGTTGGTCGAGCGCTTGGCCGGCGCGGTGGCCCTAGGTCCGATTCTGCAGGGACTGGCGCGCCCGGCGAACGATCTATCGCGCGGCTGCTCGGTCGACGACGTCGTGCAGGTCGCGGCGATCACCTCGCTTCAGGTCGAAGTCTCCATTTGAATCGAAATTGTGGCGCAGGCGGCGCATTTCTTGACTGATGGTTAGTTTAGAACTAAACTAACCCAGGCTAATACCCACAGAATCAATGATTCTCACGGTTTGGCGGACGGGAGTGGGGGTGTTTCCCATCTCGAGCGGGATGGAGGGCGATGGCCGTCGACGATAAAATCGGCGAGGCGCTGGTCAAAGAGCAGAAGATCACTGCCGACCAGCTCAAGGCCGCGCTCCATCATCAGAAGACCACCGGGCTCAAGCTCGGCAACGCCCTGGTCAAGCTCGGCTATGCCACCGAGGACGATATCCTCGACGCGCTGTCGCGCCGCTTCAGCGTGCCGGCCGTCAACCTCAAGGCCAACGAGGTCGATCAGGGCGTCCTCAAGCTGATCCCATACAAGATCGCCAAGAAGTACGAGATCCTGCCGGTGTCGCGCTCGGGCGCGACCCTGACCATCGCGATGGCCGATCCCACCAACGTGGCAGTGATCGACGACATCAAGTTTCTCACCGGCTACAACGTCGAGCCGGTGCTGGCCAGCGACAAGCAGATCCGCGAATCGATCCAAAAGTACTACGGCACCTCCTACGACATGCAGATGAAGCAGGTCATGGAGCAGCTCAAGGGTCAGGAAGGCAACATCGAGGTCGCCGAGGGTCAGGCCGAAGAGATCGATCTGGCGGCCTTGGCCAAGGAATCCGAAGACGCCCCGGTGATCAAGTTCGTCAATCTGATCCTGTCGGAGGGGCTCGAGCGCGGCGCCAGCGATATCCACGTCGAGCCCTATGAACAGGTGTTGCGGGTGCGTTTCCGGATCGACGGCGTGCTTTATGAGACCTTGCATCCACCGTTGGAGTTCAAATTTGCGATCGCGTCCCGGATCAAGATCCTGTCGCGGCTCGACATCGCCGAGCGGCGTCTGCCTCAAGACGGCCGGATCCGGATTCGGGTCAACTCCAAAGGGATGATCAAAGAGGTCGATATCCGCACCTCGGTGGTGCCGACCATTCACGGCGAGAAGATCGTGATGCGCCTGCTCGACAAGGAGAACCTGCGCCTCGATCTGACCCAGCTCGGTTTCGAAAAGGAGTCGCAGCAGGCCTTCGAATCGGCGATTCTGTCTCCGTTCGGCATGGTGCTGGTCACCGGCCCGACCGGCAGCGGCAAGACCAACACGCTGTACTCTGCGGTCAACCGGCTCAATCAGGCGGACGTCAACATCATGACCGTGGAGGATCCGGTCGAGTTCAATATCCCAGGCATCAACCAGATTCAGGTCAAGGACGCCATCGGGCTCAACTTCGCCGCCGCGCTGCGCGCGTTTCTGCGCCAGGATCCGAACATCATCATGGTCGGGGAGGTCCGCGACTTCGAGACCGCCGAGATCGCGATCAAGGCGGCGCTCACCGGACACCTGGTGCTCTCCACCTTGCATACCAACGACGCTCCGAGCTCGATCAGCCGCCTGATGAACATGGGCATCGAGCCGTTTCTGGTCTCGACCTCGCTGCTGCTGGTTTGTGCCCAGCGGCTGGTGCGGCGCACCTGCAAGCATTGCAAGGCCGAGGTCAGCGTGCCGCCCAAGGCGCTGGTCGATATCGGGTTTTCGCCCGACGAAGCGACCGCGATCAAGGTCTACAAGGGTAAAGGCTGCGAGAGCTGCAACATGACCGGTTACCGCGGCCGGGTCGGGCTGTTCGAGGTCATGATGGTCAGCGACGATATCCGCGAGCTGATTCTGTCGGGCGCCAGCGCGCTCGAAATCAAAGAGAAAGCGATCGAGCAAGGCATGATCACGCTGCGCAAGAGCGGTTTAAGCAAGATCCGCGAGGGCGTGACCAGCGTCGAAGAGGTCTTGCGCGAAACCGTGCGCTGAGGTTCGGCGCCGCCAGGTGGAAAGTGGATCTACACGAACTGCTCAAACGGCTGCTCGATGAAGGCGCCACCGACCTGCACATCACCACCAATTCGGCGCCGGTGATCCGGGTCAACGGCAACCTCAAGCCGATGACCGACTACGCGCCGCTCACGCCGACCGAGACCAAGCGCCTGACCTATTCGATTCTGACCGATGCCCAGAAGCATCGTTTCGAGGAGCGCCTCGAGCTGGATTTTTCGTTCGGGGTCCGCGGCCTGGCCCGGTTCCGCGCCAACGTCTACCTGCAGCGCGGGGCGGTCTCGTCGGCCTTCCGCGTCATCCCGTGGGAGATCAAAGACTTCTCCAGCCTGGGGCTGCCCAAGATCCTGACCAGTCTGTGCCAGCGGCCGCGCGGGTTGGTGCTGGTCACCGGCCCGACCGGCAGCGGCAAGACCACTACGCTCGCTTCGATGCTGGGTTGGATCAACAACGACCGCACCCAGCACATCGTGACCATCGAAGACCCGATCGAGTACCTCCATCCGCACAAACGCTGCCTGGTCAACCAGCGCGAGGTCGGCAGCGACACGCTCTCGTTCAGCAACGCGCTGCGTTCGCTGCTGCGCGAGGACCCCGACGTGGTGCTGATCGGTGAAATGCGCGACCTCGAGACCGTAGAAAGCGCGCTGCGGATCGCCGAAACCGGCCACCTGACCTTGGCGACCCTGCACACCAACTCGGCCGCCTCCACCATCCACCGGATCATCGACATGTTCCCGGCCCACCAGCAGTCCCAGATCCGGGCCCAGCTGTCGCTGGTCTTGGAGGGTGTCCTGTGCCAATCGCTGCTGCCCAAGGCCAACGGCATGGGCCGGGCGCTGGCGCTCGAGCTGCTGATCCCGAACACCGCGATCCGCAACCTGATTCGCGAGGACAAGGTGCACCAGATCTACTCGATCATGCAGACCGGGCAGGAACGCTACGGCATGCAGACCTTCAATCAGTCGCTGGCCACGCTTTATATGCGCAAGCAGATCACGCTGAAGACGGCGCTGAGCGCCTCGTCGATGGTCGATGAGCTCGAAGAGATGATCAGTCGCGGCACCGGCGTGATTCGCTCGGCCGCGGGGGCGCCCGCGGGCTAGCGTGGTAAGCTATGTCGCGGAGCAGCGACCGGTCGAAATAGGAGCCTGGCGGCGTGCCGAACTATTCGTATAGGGGTCAGGGCCCGGGTGGCAAGGCCCTCAAAGGGGTCATGGTCGCGGCCAACAAGAACGCCGTGGTCGCGGCGCTCCGCAAACAGCGCATCGTCGTCACCTCGATCAAGGAGCGCGGCAAAGAGATCAGCCTGCCCAAGCTGGGCGGCAGGGTCCGGCTCAAGGAGCTGGCCATCTTCACCCGCCAGCTCTCGGTCATGATCGACGCCGGGCTGCCGCTGGTGCAGTGCCTCGAGATATTGGGCAGCCAGCAGACCAACAAGTTCTTCCAATCAGTGCTGTTCAAGGTGCGCAGCGATGTCGAAGCCGGCTCGACCTTCACCGACGCGCTGCGGCAGCATCCGGCCGTGTTCAACGAGCTGTTCTGCTCGCTGATCGCCGCCGGCGAGGTCGGCGGAATCCTGGACGCGATCCTGCAGCGGCTGGCCATGTACATCGAGAAGTCCATCAAGCTGCGCCGCGCGGTGCGTTCGGCGCTGATCTACCCGACCGCGGTGATTACGATCGCCTCCTTGGTGGTGGCGATCATCTTATGGAAGGTGATCCCGACCTTTGCGGCCCTGTTCGCCGGGCTTGGCGCTCAGCTGCCGCTGCCGACCCGGATCGTGATCGCGATCAGCCAGTTCTTCGCCAAGTTCTTCCTGTTCATGCTCGGCGGCGCGATCCTGCTGGTGATCGCCATGAGCCGCTATTACCGCACCCCGCGCGGGCGCCGGATGGTGGATCGCATGCTGCTGCGGCTGCCGGTGGTCGGTCTGATCTTGCGCAAGATCGCGGTGGCGCGTTTTTGCCGCACGCTCGGCACCCTGACCAGCAGCGGCGTGCCGATCCTCGACGGACTCAACATCACCGCGCATACCGCCGGCAACGCGATCGTCGAGGATGCGATTCGGGTGACCCGCAAAGGAGTGGAGGAAGGCAAGACCTTGGCCGAGCCGCTGCGCGACACCGAGGTCTTTCCGCCGATGGTGGTGCAGATGATCAGCGTCGGCGAGCAGACCGGCGAGCTCGACACCATGCTGTCCAAGATTGCCGACTTCTACGAAGACGAAGTGGATGCCTCGGTCGAGAATCTGATCTCGCTGCTGGAGCCGCTGATGATTCTGTTTCTCGGCGTGGTCATCGGCGGGATCGTGATCTCGATGTACCTGCCGCTGTTCGACCTGATCCAAAAGCTCGGCTGAGAGGCAGGCTCCTCGGGGACCCGACGCGGCTCCGGCGGCGCGCCGGCGCCGCAAGCTGGTGAGCGAAAACGTGGAACGACAGCCATCCGAATTGGGTCGCAAGCTGCTCTGGCTGATGCTGCTGCGGGTGGTCGTGGTCACCGCCCTGCTGGGGATCGCGATCGCGCTGCAGGTGGCAGCCGGCCCGCTGCTGCCGTTCAACATCCAACCGCATTATGCGGTGATCGCGGTCACCTACCTGCTGACCCTGCTCTACGCGTTCGCTTATCATCGGTTCCACGATTCGCCCGCTTTCGCGGCCGCTCAGCTGGCGATCGATCAGCTGCTCGCGACCGCCCTGATCTATTTCACCGGCCCCGACGGAGATTCGTTCAGCTTTCTCTACATCATCGTCGTGATCGGGTCGGCCACCCTGCTGCCGCGCCGCGCCAGCTTCGCGCTGGCCAGCTTGGGGGTGGTGCTCTATGCCGGGGTCGCCAGCGCCTCGTTTCTCCGGCCCGAGGCCGGCGGCCTGCTCGGCAGCGGCGCCAGCGCGCGCGAGCTGCTGTCGATCATCCTGCTCAACGCGGCACGCCTGTACCTGGTCGCCTTTCTGAGCGCCTATCTGTCCGAGAGCCTGCGTTCGAGCCGAGTGCGATTGGAGCAGGTGGTCGAGTGCATGAGCGCGGGACTGTTGACCGCCGACGCCAGCGGCCGAATCCTAATGCACAACCGCTCCGCCTGCGCCCTCAGCGGCCACTCGGCTGCGGAGCTGCGCGACCAGCGCCTCTACGAGCTGTTCGACGCCACCCCCTCCTTCATGGATGAGCTGCGCGCGGCGCTTCAGAGCGAGCGGATCTATCGCTTCGAGCGCCAGCTCCGGCACGCCAGCGGCACCCGAGTTCTGGTCGGAGTCAGCACCACGCTGCTTTCGGAGGGCGACCAGCAGCCGCGCGGGCTGGTGCTGATCTTTCAGGACCTGACCGAGATCAAACGCCTCGAGCGCGAGCTGCGGCGGCGCGACCGGCTGACCACGCTCGGCGAGGCGGCCGCGGTGCTGGCGCACGAGATCCGCAATCCGCTGGCCTCGATGAGCGGCAGCGCCCAGATGCTGCGCGGCGACGCGCGGTTGGATCCCGAGTCGCGCGCGCTGCTCGGCATCATTCTGACCGAGTCCGAGCGGCTCAACCGCTTCGTTTCGGGCTTTCTGATGTTCGCCCGCCCGACCGGCGCTCCAATGCAGACCGTCGACCCCGCCGTCCAGCTGGCCGAGACCGTGACTTTGCTCAACAACAGCCCCGAGCGGCTGCCGAGCCATCGGATCGAGCTGAAGGCGCCGCCCGAACCGCTGCGGCTGCGCGCCGATCCCGGGCAGCTCAAGCAGATCTTCTGGAATCTGATGCTCAACGCGCTGCGGGCGATGCCCGAGGGCGGACCGCTTGAGGTCGGAGTCACCAGCGGCGACGGCCGGATCCGGTTCCGTTTCGCCGATCGCGGCGTGGGCCTGAGCGCCGCCGAGCGCGAGAATCTGTTCGTGCCCTTCCAGGGCTCGTTCCGCAGCGGCAGCGGCCTCGGGCTGGCGCTGGTGCACAAGATCGTTCGCGACAACCACGGCACGCTCCAGATCCTGGATCGCAGCGGCGGCGGCACCGAAATCCTGGTCGATTGGCCGTCGCAGGTCGAGCCGGTGGCCGAGCCGGTGGCCCAAGCGCAGGCGGTTTGATGTCCGGCGGCGCGATCCAGCCTCCCAGCCCCGAACCGGACCCGCCCGGCCCCCGCCCGCCGCAGGCCCGGCTGCTGGTGGTGGACGACGAGAAGAGCATGGGCGAGTTCTTGTCGATTCTGCTGCGCCGCGAGGGCTATCAAGTCGAGGTGGTGGAAAACGGCGCCGCGGCGCTGGCGCAGCTCGACCGCGGCGGCTGGGACCTGGTGCTCTCCGACATCCGGCTTCCCGATCTCAGCGGCGTGCAACTGCTCGAGCGCGTCCGCCGCGACAGTCCCGACACCCCCGTGATCCTGCTGACCGCATACGCCAGCACCGAGACCGCGATTCAAGCCCTCAAGCTGGGGGCTTTCGACTACGTGCTCAAGCCGTTCGACGTCGACGATCTCAAGCTCACCGTGCGCCGGGCCTTGCGCATGCGCCGCCTGGAGGGCGACAACCAGCTGCTGCGGCGCGAGCTCGGACAGCAGGGCCGGTTCGAGGACCTGATCGGCACCAGCCCCCCGATGCAGCGCATCTACGAGCTGATTCGCAAGGTCGCCCCGACCGACAGCACGGTGCTGATTGTGGGCGAGAGCGGCACCGGCAAGGAGCTGGTCGCCCGGGCGCTGCATCAGCACAGCGCGCGCAGCGACCGGCGCTTCCTGTCGCTGAACTGCGGCGCTTTTCCGGAGGGGCTGCTGGAGAGCGAGCTGTTCGGCCACGTGCGCGGAGCGTTCACCGGCGCGGTCGCGACCAAGAAGGGACTGTTCGAGGTGGCGGACGGCGGCACCGTCCTGCTGGACGAGATCGGCGAGATGCCGCTCAGCATGCAGGTCAAGCTGCTGCGGGTGCTGCAGGAGCGGCGCCTGCGCCGGGTCGGAGGCACCGGCGAGATTCCGATGGACGTCCGGATTCTGGCCTCGACCAATCGCGATCTCGCCGCACTGGTGAAAGAAGGGCAGTTCCGCGAGGATCTGTACTACCGGATCAATGTGATCCAGATCGCTCTGCCGCCGCTGCGCGAGCGCCGCGAGGACATTCCCCTGCTGGTGGAACATTGCCTGCAGCGGCTGAGCCGCTCGATGCACAAGTCGGTGCGCGAAGTGGCGCCCGAGGTGATGGCCGAGCTGCAAAGCTATGCCTGGCCCGGCAATGTCCGCGAGCTCGAGAACGTCCTCGAGCGCGGCGTGGCGCTGGAGAGCGGGACGATCCTGCATCAGGTCTACCTCCAGCCGATCAGCGAGCCGGTCGCGGTGCCGTCCGAGGGCTTCGATCTGGAGGCGCACCTCGATCAGCAGCGTAGACATCACATGCAGAGCGCTCTCGAGCGGACGCATGGGGTTCAGAAGGCGGCGGCGAAGCTGCTGGGCATGAGCATGCGATCGTTTCGCTACCACGCCAAGAAGCTGCGGCTCAAACCTCGAACCGAATAATCCTCGTTCCCGCAAGGGTTGGAGGGTGACATTTTTTGTCACTCAGGGACAGTTCACGTCACCCGGTTTCGTCGGGAATCAGACAGCGGGCCGAGCGGGCTCCGCGCTCATGCTGGCCCGCGGTTGGATTGCCCCTATCAACCGGCGTGAATCACCATGCATAACTCATTCATTTTAAATAGGTTATGATCCATTGCCTGCGGCTCTCTCAAGCTGGGGGTGGCTGGTTGCGTATGTCGTCCACGCGCCGCCGGCCGCGGCACGATTCCTGCACTTTGGACCGGCGCCCGCTTATGACAGAGGCTGGAAACGAAAAAAACCGAGGAAGGAGGTGGCAAACTTGATTTCCAAACTCGCCAAGATGCGAAGCAACCGGGAGGCCGGGTTCACCTTGATCGAGCTGTTGATCGTGGTGGCGATCATCGGCATCATCGCCGCGATCGCGGTACCGTCGCTGCTCAATGCGGTGCAGCGCGCGCGCCAGAAGCGCTCGATGGCCGACATGCGCTCGATCGGCACGGCGCTCGAGAGCTACAACGTCGACAACTTCTTCTACCCCAGCGCCCTGGCGCCGCTGACGCCGACGTACATCGCCGTCGTTCCGACTGTAGATGGTTGGCAGACCGCTTTCGACTATAGTGAAGGGGACGATGCCTACACCCTGATCAGCTACGGCCGCGACCAGGTCGTGGGTGACTGCGACGATCCCGACGGCCGGACTAACAACTTCGACTGCGACATCTGCTTCAGGATCGGACAGTTCATCCAGTACCCGGAAGGCGTTCAGAACTAAAAACCCTGTGCTCAGGCGGGGAGAGTGGTGGTACACTTTCCCCGCCTGACGTGTTTCTGAGCTGTCCACTGCACGAGCTCGAGAGCGAAGACCATGATTGGGTTCTGTCGGCGGCGCTTACAAGGTGGAGCGGGATTCACCTTGATGGAGTTGCTGATCGTGGTGGCGATCGTAGGAATCCTTTCCATCATCGCGATCCCCAAGCTGATCGAGGCGTTCAACCGCTCCAGGCAGCGCGCCACCGCAGCGGACATGCGCACGATCAGCATCGGCATCGAAGCCTACTCGGTCGATCATTCCTTCTATCCGTCGGCGTCCGATATCTATGAGCTCAAAGCCAACCTGCTGAGCTATCCCTACACCGTCTTGACCGAAGACGGTTGGACCACGCCGTATCAGTACAGCTATGTCGACGGTTCGCCGGGGCCGCGCTGGTACACGCTGGAGAGCTACGGGCGCGACAAGATCGACGGTCCGGCGGATCTCAGCCCCGGCCAGCTGTTCGAATACGACAACGACATCGTGGTCTCCAACGGTCAATTCACCGCCTGGATCGAGTGAGCTTCCTGCTCCTGGCCGCCGCCTTGATGGTGGCGCTGCTGTGGCCGGGAGAAGTCTTCTTCGAGAGCCGGGCCTTGTGCCTGGCCCTGGTCGCCGCGGCGGGCCTTTGGCAACGGTGCCGGCTCGCCCCGAAGGGTTGGCTGGCGGCGGCGCTTGTGCCTTTGACCTTGAGCGCCGCGATCGGCGCTTGCGCCCAGCGCAGCGCGCGCATCGTCCTTTTGTGGGCCTTGGCCGCGGTCGCCGGCCTGCTCTGCGCTCAGCTCGAACCGGGCCGCCGGGCCGCTCTCGTTCGACTGCTGGCCGGCTGCGGAATCGCGCTCGGCGCCGCCGGCCTCTACCAGTACTTCTGGGGTTTTGAGCATCAGCTCGCCGCCTTGGCGCAGCTCCGGGCGCCGGACGGCTTTCTTGCTCCGGCGCGCGTGCGGTTGCTGAGCGGGCGGATCTACGCCACCTACGCGCTGCCGACGACTCTGGCCGGCACCCTGGCGGCGCTGCTGCCGCTGCAAATCGCAGAGCTGCTCGGCGCGGCCGGACGGCGCCGGGCGCTGTGGGCCTGCGGCGCGGGGCTGACGGCGGCGGCCTTGATCCTCACCGGTTCCTACGGCGGGCTCTTGGTTCTGCTCGCGGGCGCGGCCTGGATCGGGCGGCAGCGGCTGCGCCGCTGGCTGTGGATTCTGGCGGCCGCCGCAGGAGCCGTCGCTGCCCTGGCGGTTCGCCGCGGCTTTTGGCTTTGGGAGCTCGAGGCCCCGGCCCACCCCGGCCTGCTGCGGCTCTCACACTGGTCCGACGCCGCCGAGCTGGCCCGGCTTCATCCGCTGGGCGGT
>Ga0326597_10010394_pt1 | contig 12405 bp, 8 predicted proteins | sample RVTome_12_FD_203789 | JGI IMG/M metagenome (GOLD analysis project Ga0326597, IMG submission 203789) | Soil microbial communities from uranium-contaminated site in the Upper Colorado River Basin, Wyoming, United States - RVT100D185 | ecosystem: Environmental > Terrestrial > Soil > Contaminated >... | reverse complement strand
ACTTCACCAGCGTCTACGAGAGCAATCCTGTTTCCCTCTACCTGCTGAACCCGCTGGCGACCGCGATCCTCGAGACGAATGCCGACCGCCCATGGACTGCTCCCGTGGAGCCGGGAATCGGTAGCGGTTGGACCACGACATCGGGAGCCGCAAGCTTCTCCACCGCGGCCCAGGAGATGTCTGAGGACCTGCTGCCACTGACGTCGCGGTGCTCGATGATCGACGGCGTTTTGTCGTTTCCCCCGGACGCCAGCGAGATCGTCACATTCGTCTTCGAAGACCCCGACGGTATCGACGAACGCCTCCATCTCGGCATCGACCGAGGCCGGGCGTTCTCGAGGTCCGACTTCGTCCTGTACGAGGAGATTCCATTGGGCGATGAAGGGGTTGGCGAGAAGACGTTCCGACTTGTGATCGGCAGCATGTCCGCGGCCCTTGTGATGGATGGCCGGATTGTCGCCGCGCTCCGGCTGCCCAGCCAGGACATGGTGTCGGTTCGCGCCCACACCGATCCCATCACACTCGACATGCGGGTTGGTCAACCCCCGCCCGGGAGCGGTTGCTGACCGGCGGCGGAACCAACGCCGGGCACGCGCCCGGGAACCGGCTACTAGTCGAGGGAAGCCGCCACGGCAAGAGTGACGAGACCGGCGCTGCCCCTGGAACGGTGAAGGCGAGGGCGACCAATGCCAGAAGTAGCTCGGTCGGTCGCCGTCACCCAATTTCACTGACCATCGATCTGGAGCGTCGGGAGAGCCAGGGCCCGAGACCTCCCGTCAGGCCGCAATGCCGGGATGGGCTCTCGGGCCCTAGCTCGTCGAGGGGCGGCCCGCTGGCCACCCCTCGCCAAGGGCCAATTGGGCGATCTGAACCCAACGCGCTCTTGCCAATTGCCAATCGCCAATCGCCAATCGCCGCGAGCTAAGCGAGCTAAATCCCCAGCTCGGCCTTGAGCTCCTCGAGCTTGGCGTCGGCCTGGGTCATCGAGATCGCCTCGCGCAGCTCGAGTTCGGCGCCCTCGGGGGTGGCCTCGCGCAGCTCGGCCTTGGCCATGGCCTCGGCCTTGCGCTGCTCGATCTTGTCCTCGACCTTTTCCAGGCTCACGCTGTCGTCGCTCACCGACGAGGAGATGGCCTCGACGGCCCTGTTGACCGACTCCTGCATCTTCGCCTGCTGCAGCGATCCCACCATCTCCATTCGCTTGGCGGCGAGCTCCTGGAGGCGCATGGCGTTCTGCTGGACCGCCTTCTTGGCGTCGTCGGCCTGCCCGACCGAGGTCTCATATTGCTGCTTGAGCGAGGCCAGGTTGTTCTCGGAGGCCTGCAGCCTCATGGCGAGGCCCTGGGCCGCTCTCGTCCACTTGTCGGCGGCAGCGGCATCGCCCTTCTCCCCAGAGTCCTTGGCGCGCATCAGGGCCTGCTTGGCGAGCTCACGCGAATCGCCGACATCCTCGGCCGCCCGCTCGATCTTGCTCTCGAGCTGCACGCGATGCGCCACGACCTTCGCCGCCTGATTGCGCAGCTCCTGGTCGCGCTTGCGCGCTTCCTGGATCGCCTGCTCGATCTCGATCTCGGGATCCATGGCCGCTTCGGTCTTGACCCGGAACAGCGCCTTGATGTAGCCCCACAACCGCTTGAACATGAAACCTCTCTCTGCCGTGGCCGGCATGAAGTCTAGAGGTCGCAAGTGGGCGCTCAGGCGGGAGGCCAGCAACCAGCAACCAGCAAAGCGTCCTCCTCCGTGCCAAAGGCACGGGGGAGGTGGCTCGGCCGAAGGCCGAGACGGAGGGGGCGGCGGAGACAGCGTGCGCGCAGGCCGACCCTCTTGCGGGCGACGGGAGACTAGCGACTGGAGGCTGGAGGCTGTCGACTACCGCTTGCGGCGGCGCTTGCTGGACCCGCCTCGGGCCCGGTCGCCGCTCGGAGCCGCGGGGCTGCTGCTCCCGCTCGAAGCGGTCGTGCCGCTGCGACGGGAGGCGGTCGTCTCCCGCCGCGAGGGCGTGGTATCGCTGCGACGGGAAGCGGTGGTCCGCGACCCTCCCCAGTCGTACGAAGCCGCCTGACCGGCGCCGCCGGCGAGGATGCTGAAGGTGTCGAGCCAGCCGAGACCGCCTCCCCCGTGCGACCGTGGCGCCATCGGAGCCGGCACCCGGCGTCCCTCCACGTCGATCATCCGCGGCGTCGGCTGGGCGCCGCGTCGGAGCTTCTCGGCGTCCTCCTTGCAGACCCGGACCGTCTGCTTGCCGGCCGCGGTGGTGATCTCGGCGGTCTCGGTGGCGTCGGGGTGGGTGGGATCGAAGAAGCACTGGTACCGCTGCTCCTTCGGCGGCTGGGGAGGGGGCTCCTTGCCCACGGCGATCGCCGCGGCTGCGTCCAGTTGCCACCGAGCCTCATCCAGCCGATCGGACAGGTCGGCCAGGGCGCCCAGGTCGCTGGCGCCGTCGAAGGCCTCCTCGGCCTCGGTGTAGGTGGCGCTCGCCTGGCGCAGGTAGGTGTCGTCCTGCGAGGTGTCGGAAGCGGAAACGTGATCGGTGATCTCGAGGAGGATGTTGGCCATGGCGTCGAGTTGGGTGCGGATCTCGCCGCGTGCCTCGGCGACCTGCTTCGACTTCGACGCCTCGCCCGACTTCTTCCCCCGGCGGATCGCCAGCCACACCAGCAGCACGAGTCCGCCGATGATCACGAGCATGACGATGAGCCCGATGCTGGAGCCTCCTTCTGACGACTCCTCCACCGCGGTGAGGCTGTCGACGACGGCGGCAACGTACGACTCGTCGTCTTCGAATACCTCGTCGGCATGGGCGATGGCGGCCGAGATGTCGTCGCCGCCGACCTCGGTACTCGCCATGCCCGCGGTCTCCGAGACAACGAGGACGGTCCCCGTCCCCAGGCGGTTGAGGAGCGAGTCGGCAAAGGTGGTGGGACCACCCGTCGGGTCTCGCTCCAGCACCACGACATAGAACTCGAAGCCGGCGTTGCGCGCCCGCGACACCGCCTCGGAGAGTCGCGACACGTCACGGTCGAGCCCGGGCTCGACATAGACGCCGAAGTTCTCCAGTTCGGCGGCGATGGTGTCGGCGTCCTGAGCGAAGGCCACCCCCGCGGGAAGCAGGGCGAACCCGAGAGTCACGACGGCGAGAAGGCGCTTCATGGCGAGCAAGCGTAAACGACCGGGCAGAAGCGACTCGCTGACCCTCGTCGGCAGGGAACGACGTCGTGCGGTGGAGACGGCGAAGCCATCACGGCACCTCAGCGCCCGCTGAAGAGCGCTCTGACGAAGAACCACAGGTTCGCCGGGCGCTCGGCGATGCGACGCGTCAGGTACGGGTACCAGGCGTCGCCGTAGGGGATGTAGATCCGGAGCGGACAGCCGTCCCGCAGAATCGACCTTTGCAGGGGCTCCCGGATCCCGAACAGCATCTGTATCTCCCACGGGGCATCGCGGCCCGCGGCGAGGCCGATGGCGAAGGAGATGCGCTCGTCGTCGTGACTGGCGATCGCCGGCTTGACCTCCTCCTGATTCATGAGCACGCGGCACACTCGATCGAAGGCGGCATCGACCTCCCTGCGGACTCGGAAGGCGATCTCCTCGGACTCGTCGTAGGCGCCCTTGCACAGGCGGATGTGCCCTCCGAGCGGGGCGATCCGGCGGAGGTCATCGGGCGTGCGCCGGAGGTACGCCTGAAGCGCCACGCCGAGATTGCCGTGTTCCTTCTGGGAGAGTTCGTACATGTCGAGGGTCACATCGGTGTGGGCGCTCTCCTCCATGTCGATCGTCACGGTGAGGGACAGCCCGGCGGCACGCGTGGCGAGCGCTTCGAGTGAGGTCGCGCAAAGGTCGTCGTCGAGTCCCATCCCGAGCTGGGTGAGCTTGATCGAGATGTTGGCGTCGAGGCCCTCGGCCGCGATCCGATCAAGGCATGCGAGGTAGTCGTCACGAGCAGCCTCGGCGGTGCGCCGATCGGTGACATGCTCGCCGAGATGGTCCAGCGACACCGTCATGCCGGCCTCGTTGCACCGTCGTGCCGCCACCACGGCCTCATCCAGGGTCTCGCCTGCCACGAAGCGCAGGGCGACGCGCCGGCCCACCCGCGTCTGAGTGAATAGCCACCGAACCCACCTCCATCGGGTCACGGCCAGCACCAGGCGCACGACGAGACCTCTCATGGCAAGTCGGCCGGTCCTGCCCGCTTCCCCATCTCGCGGGATCGCGCCGCCGCGGCGCGGACCGCGTCCTCCACCAGTGCACGAAAGCCCCTCTCCTCCAGCACATGCACGGCTGCCGCAGTGGTGCCGCCCGGGCTCGTCACCTGCGCACGGAGCCGCGCCGGGCTGAGGTCGGACCCGGCAAGCAGCATGCCTGCACCTCGGAGGGTGCGCGCCACCAGTCGCTCGGCGGCGTGCCACGGGATGCCCTCTCGGATCGCCGCCTCGACGAGCGCCTCGGCGAGCAGAAAGACGTAGGCCGGTCCGGTCCCCGAGACCGCCGTGACGGCATCGAGGAGCGCCTCATCGAGCACGATCGTGTCACCCACCGCGGACAACACCGCTTCGGCCCGGGCCATCGCCAACTCGTCGGCGTGAGAGCCGCCGGCCAGTGCCGTGACCGCCTCGGAGATCTGCGCAGGGGTGTTCGGCATCGCCCGGATCACGGGGACTCCCGGCATCGCGCGCTCGAAGATCGCGATGGGCACCCCGGCGGCGAGGGAGATCACCGCCTGATCGGGCCGGATGGCGCCGGCCACCTGGCCGAGGAGCCCGCCGACGTCGCCCGGCTTGACCGCCACCACCACGATGTCCCGGCCCTCGACCGCCTCGACCGGGTCGAGGATGCAGGTCACGCCCGTCCTCGCCTCGACCTCGCGGCGCCGTTCCTCGCGCCGTGCCACCAGGACGAGGTCATCGGCCGGCCAGCCGACGGCGAGGAGGCCGGAGGCCAATGCCTCGCCCATGGCGCCGGCGCCGAGGATGGCGACAGTGGAGCGCGTCTCCATGAGCGTGGAGTGTACGGACGAGGCGCACAGCCACCGGCGGCCGGCTGACAACGACGGGTAACCGGGGAGGGTTCCCGCGCCACCGTCGTCCCGCTCACCGTCACCTTCCCTTAGGGTGCTGCAACGGCAATGGGCAATGGGCAATGGGCAATGGGGGGTATCTCAATGTTGGACGCGATTCCGACTCGTCGTGAACTGCTGGCGTGGGCGTTGGCGGTGATCCTGGGGGTGAGCGTGGTGGTGCTGGCCCGACCCGACACCGCCGCGGCCGGCCTCAACGGGGGCCCGCAGACCGAGGTGGTGTATATCGCCACGGGGGAGAACTTCCCCGACGCCCTGGGAGCCGCCGCCACCGCGGCGTTGGGCCTGGGCCCGGTGCTGCTGGTCCAACAGAACGCGGTTCCGGCGCCGACACTGACCGAGTTGAACCGCCTCCAGCCACCCGACATCGTCATCGTCGGCGGCACCGCGGTGATCTCGGATGCGGTCAAGACGCAGTTGGAGGGGCTCGCCTGGGGTCCGACGGTGACCCGGATCGCCGGGACCAACCGCTACGACACCGCCGCCGCGTTGTCTCTAGCGACGTTCCCCACCAGCGGCCGCTACCCGCTGGCGGTCCACGCCGGCAGCGGCCAGTCCGAGGGGGTGACCGCCACTGATGAGGTGGTGCGATCCGTGAGCCTGACGGCACCCGTGGCGGGGACGGTCATCGTCAACTCCACCGCCAACGCCTTCGAATCCACCGTGGGAGACGATGTGCGGTGTTCGATCACCACCGGCACCACCATCGACTTCGCGTTCAACCAGATATGGAGGAGCGCAGGATCAGCATCAGCCGGCTCCGTCGCCCAGTTGGCGGGGACCCGCGGGTTCGACGTCACCGCCGGACAGACCCTCACCGTCAACCTGGTCTGCGACCACGCCGGGACCAGCGGCTCATCGACCATCTCCGATTCGGCGCTGACGGCGATCTTCGTCGCCGACACCTGAGATAGCCTCGCCGCACTCGGCGGCTACCGCTACCCGCTGCCCGCCGCCGACAACCAACAAGCGGCGACCGGAGAGAGTCTCCTCTCGGGGGGTGACCATTGACTCTCGGTTGAGTTGCCGCGCGGCCGTCAGCTCCAGGGCTCTGCCTATGCCCGAGGAGGCGCTTAGCTGGGCGCTTCGACCGAACGCTTTCCACTCAGCGAGAGGGGTTCCACAGTGAGCGCGACCTATGCAGCCCGACTCGCAGTCGCCTCCACGCTGGTAGCGATGGCCGCTCTCCCGATGCATCCTGCTCAGGCCGCGACCAACCCTGAGATCGTTCGACTCGCCGGCCCCAACCGGTACGCCACCGCGGTCGAGGTTTCACAGCACCACCACCCCGGTGGTGCCGCCGCCGTGGTTGTGGCCTCCGGCGTCAACTTTCCCGACGCCGTCGCCGGGGCTGCGCTCGCCGGCGACCTTGGGGTGCCTCTCCTTCTCACACAGCCGGGCTCGCTGCCTGCGGTCACCCATGACGAGATTCTGCGCCTCGACCCCGACGCGATTCTCCTCCTCGGCGGACCCGCCGCGGTTTCCTCGACCGTCTTCGACGACCTCGCCACCATCGCCCCGACCACGCGCATCGCCGGCGCCAACCGGTACGAGACGGCCATCGAGATCAGCAAGCACGCCTTCGGCAACGGCGAGCCCCCCGTGGTTGTGATCGCCACCGGCGCCGACTTCCCCGATGCCCTGGCAGGAGCACCGCTGGCAACGGCGCTCGGTGGCCCCGTCCTCCTTACGAGGCCCGGCGACCTTCCGCAGTCCGTGCGCAGCGAGATCATCCGCCTCGACCCCGCCCAGATTCTCGTCCTCGGCGGGACCGCCGCGGTCTCCTCCGCGGTCTTCGACGAACTGACCGGCCTCGCCCCCGCAACCCGTATCGCCGGCGCCGACCGATACGCAACGGCGGTCGAGATCAGTCAGCACCTCTTCGCGGTAGCCGCAGCCGTGTACGTCGCAGTGGGGACGAACTTCCCCGACGCCCTCGCCGGAGCCGCCGCTGCTGCAGCAGCCGGCGCTCCCGTGCTCCTCACCCAGACAAACGACCTCCCCACGGCCGTTCGAGACGAGGTGGTCCGACTCTCCCCCGACACCGTCTTCGTGTTGGGGGGGCTGACCGTCATCGGCCTGGTTCCCGAGCACCGGCTCGCAAACCCCACGCTCCCCACACTCGGTGAGGTCTCGGTGGGCCTGGTCGAGTTCGTAGGAGGGCTGGACCGACCCCTCTTCGTGACATCACGCCCCGGCGATGCGCGGGTCTTCATCGTCGAGCAGGGGGGCGTCATCTGGTCGACGGATGCGAACGGGAACAACCTGACCGTGGTCCTAGACATCACCGACGAGGTCGTCTGTTGCGGCGAGCGGGGCCTCCTCGGCATCGCCTTCGACCCGGCCGACCCGAGCCGGCTGTTCGTCCACTACAGCGTTGAGCCCGACGGCAGCACCATGCTCGAGGAGTACTCGTACCCGATCGCGTCGGCCGCGGCCGACCCCAACCCGGTAGCGACGATCCTCACCCATCCCCAGTTCGCCAGCAACCACAACGGGGGGGTGGTCGCCTTCGGGCCCGATGGGTTCCTCTACCTCGCCCTCGGCGACGGCGGGGGCGCCGGCGACCCCGGGGACAACGGCCAGGATCCTTCGACGGGGTATGGCTCGATCCTCCGCATCGACGTGAGCGAATCCCCGTATGCCATCCCGCCGGGCAATCCGTTCGCCAACGGCGTCGGGGGAGCGCCCGAGGTATGGGTGTACGGCCTGCGCAATCCCTGGCGGATCTCCTTCGACGGCGACGACCTATACGTCGCCGACGTGGGACAGGGCGCCCGCGAGGAGGTAACACTCATCGATGTCGATTCGGGCGGCGTGAACCTGGGTTGGTCGGTCATGGAGGGCACCCTGTGTTTCGACGGCCCGGTCGCCCTTTGCGCCGACAACGACTTCGTCGATCCCATCCACGAGTACTTCAATGCGGGGAGCCGCTGCTCGATCACCGGCGGATATGTGTATCGCGGCAGCCAGTTCCCCGACCTGGTTGGGACGTACTTCTTCGGGGACTTCTGCTCCGGGGAGATCATGGCGCTGCATGCCTACCAGGGAGCACTCGTGGACTCCCGGGTGTTCCCGGTGTCGGCGCCGCAGCTGTCCTCGTTCGGCCTCGATGGGGCCGGGCGCCTCTACGCCACGTCGTTCTCCGACGGCACGGTGTACCTGGTCACGCAGACGGGATAGCCCCAGGGCGGCGGCTATGAAAGGTTGCCGGGACTGGCCGGCCTGCCAGGGGCATATCCGCGAAGTCTCAAGTACCCGGCCCAGGCGGCCGACCTGAAAGACAGAGATCCCGGCCCTTACCGGAATGCGGTCGTGGGCCAACGTTGAGGCCACACCGCCTTCGGAGTCCGCCAGTCGACGAGGTGCGGAATGCACGAATCCATTCGAGTCACCATGGCCGTCCTGCTGATCGGTGCGCTGGGTGTACCGTCGGCTGCGGCCGACGAGCCGATTCCAGAGCAGATCCCCTCGTTCAACGAGTCGCCGGGGTGCGGTGACCTCGACGGGATTCGTGGACCGCTCGCCTCAAAGGTCGGACTCCTCGAGATGAGCGAACCCATCTACGGGCCCTGGGCCGACTTTTACGGCCGGACCATCGCCAGCGTCCACTCCCAGCTGGTCCCGTTCCAGCTCCCCGGCCAGTCCAAGACCCTGTACGTTCACGAACGGGCGTATCCGGCTCTGCAGCAGGTCCTGGAGAACCTCGCCGCCGAGGCCGCGGAGGGGAACACCTACACGATCACATCGAGCTCGTGGTCGTGGAGCCGCTACACCATTCCCCCCACCCGCAGATTCTCGTTCCACACCGTCGGCGCAGCTATCGACGTGAATTCGCCCACCAACCCGTACCGCGCCGACAACGTCCTCATCACCAACATGCCGGCATGGTTCGTGGAGGCGTGGACCTCCGCAGGATGGTGCTGGGGCGGGCATTGGCAGACCATCAAGGACACGATGCACTACTCGTGGAAGGGTCCCATCCATACCCCTGGATATGTGATGCCGCCCCCGCAGCCACCGCTGGTCTCGGCGGCGAACTTCGGGAGCGAGGTCACCTTCGACGTTGGCCTCTCTGCCGCCAGTGGCCCTGATCAGCGCCACCTCGTGATCGACCTCGACCGCGACGGTGCCGTCGACGTCCTTCGGATCGAGCCAACTACTTCGGGCGCAGTCCAGATCGTCAACTCCGCCGCCCGCCGCAACTTCCTCTGGCCGGCCGTGTACTCCACGACGCCGACCGCGCCCACCGATCCCGGAGCTGACTTCGCTCTCGCCGATCTCAGCCGCGACGGCCGGCCCGATCTCGTCTACCTCCTTCCCACCCCTGGAGGAGTGCTCGATCTCGAGGTATTCACCCTGGTCCAAGGCGGTATGGTCGGACCCTCGACGATCTCCACCGCGGTGTCAACGGAGACCGGATCGACGCACTTGTTCGACGACTTGAACCGCGACGGGGACACCGACCTCTTCATCGTGAGGCCGGGGAATCCGGCCTCATTCGAGGTCTGGCTGGGCCCCGGGTTCACCGAGGCCTATCTGGACGTCGCCTTGGGCATCGGCTCGGCCGACCACCTCTTCGCCCTCGGTGACCGTGATGTCGACGGAATCCCCGATCTGTTCGCCCTGGCGACGGATGGCACGGTGGTGGTGCACACCGGCTCATCGAACTTCGTCACCTCGTCGTCGGTCTCCACCGGAATCGACTCGACCGGAGAGTCGCTGTTCGTGGAAGACCTCGACGGTGACGGCCACTCCGATGTCATGCTCGTCGACGCCAACGGCCAGATGCGGCTCCGACGCGGCGGGAATTCCACCCACAAGCCGGGCATATGGTTCGTCGACTCGACGCACTTCGTGTCCCGCCTCTCCGGGAACGACCGCTACCAGACGGCGGCAGCGGTGTCCATGGGACACCATCCCAACCCGGAGAACGTGGACACGGTCTTCATCGCCACCGGAGTTCACTTCCCCGATGCCCTGGCGGGTGCCGCCATCGCCGGCAGGCTCGACGCGCCGCTGCTGCTCGTGACGCCAGTCGCGGTGCCGACGGCGACCGCGACCGAGCTGGCCCGCCTCGACCCCGACACGATCGTGCTGCTCGGCGGCTCCGGAGCAGTCTCCTCCGCCGTGGAGAGCACCCTGGGCGCCTACGGGACCGTGGTGCGCCTCGCCGGCTCCGATCGCTACGCGACGGCCGTGGAGATCAGCAAGTACGGGTTCCCATCCGACGGCTCGGCCGACACGGTGGTGATTGCCACCGGCGATAGCTTCGCCGACGCCCTCACCGGGGGTCCTGCCGCCGTCGCGTTCAACGGGCCGGTGCTCCTCACCGACTCGGGGGCACTTCCCGCAGTCACCCGGCAGGAGATCATCCGGCTCGACCCGACGCGAATCGTCGTCCTCGGAGGTGCTTCGGCGGTGTCGTCGGCCGTGTTCGACGAACTCGGTCAATTGGCCGACGACGTCGAGCGGCTGGCGGGTTCCGATCGTTACGGGACCGCCATCAACATCAGCCGGTCGGCGTTCCCCGACGGCTCCGACCGGGTCTACATCTCGACGGGTTCCGACTTTCCCGATGCGCTGGCCGGTGCGGCCGCTGCCGCCGATCAGGGGGCCCCCATGCTCCTCGTACCCGGAACCTCGCTTCCCGGGTCGGTGGTGGCGGAGATCCTGCGACTCGGCGCGCGCGACGTGATCGTCCTGGGCGGCACGACGGTGGTGACGCTGTCAGTGCAAAGGGCCCTGGAGGTGGCCGGACTCTGATTCCCCCTCACCCGTCGCGGCGGCCGATCGACATGTACCGGATCCCGGCGGCGGCGAGCGTGGTGGGGTCGTACAGGTTGCGGAGATCGACGACCACCGGATTGGCGACGCGATCCTTGAGCTGATCGAAGTCGAGCGTTCCGAACTGCTTCCACTCGGTGGCAATCACGACACAGTCTGCGCCGGTCATGGCGTCGTAGGCGTCGGCTGCGAACTCCACCTGGGGTGGTACCACCGACTTAGCCCGCTCGAGGCCTTGGGGGTCGAATAGTCGCACCAGCGCCCCGGCCTCCACCAGCTCTCTCACGATCTCGACCGCGGGGCTCTCCCTGATGTCGTCGGTGTCGGCCTTGAAGGTGATGCCGAGCATGGCCACCCGCCGGCCGGCGAGGGGGGCGCCGACGGCCGCCTCGATCTTTCCGACCATCCGATGGATCCGCTCTTCGTTGACATCGAGAGCCGCCCCGACGATCCGCGAGCCGGTGCCGAACTGGCGGCTGGTATGGAGCAGAGCCTGTGTGTCCTTCGGCAAGCAGGCGCCGCCGAAGCCCGGTCCGGCGCGGAGGAACCCGGTGCCGATCCGGCTGTCGAGGCCGATGCCCCGGGCCACATCTTCGACAACGGCGCCCGACGCCTCACACAGGTCGGCGATCTCGTTGATGAACGAGAGCTTCGTGGCCAGGAATGCGTTCGAGGCGTACTTGACCAGCTCGGCGGTCTCGATCGTGGTGAACAGGAACGGCACATCGGCATGCAGCAGCGGCTGGTAGACCAGGCGCATCGCATCCGCGGCCTCGGGCGAGTCGACTCCGACCACGACCCGCTCGGGCGTCAGGAAGTCCTGCACCGCGGCGCCCTGACGGAGGAACTCCGGATTGGCGGCCAGGAAGACCCCAAGGCCGGGCCGTACCTCGGCGAGACGCTGAGCGACCTGCGCCGTGGTGCCAACGGGCACAGTCGACTTGACGACCACTGTCGAACCCTGGTTCAGACGGGGGGCGAGCTGCTCCACCGCAGCGAACACGTGCGTCAGATCGACGCTGCCGTCCTCGTACCGCGGGGTGCCGACCACGATGAAGGCCACTTCGGTCTCGGCGGGCACTTCGGCGTAGTCCGTCGTGAACCTCAGGCGGTCGGCGGCGACGGTCCGTTCGAGGATCTCGTCGAGACCGGGCTCGAACATCGGGACCGTTCCGGCCTGGAGCATGCCGATCTTCGACGGGTCGATGTCGACATTCGTCACGTGGTGTCCGAAGTCGGCGAGGCAGGCGGCGGTGACCAGGCCTGCATACCCGGCACCGGAAACTGTTATCCGCACGCGTCGCCTCCTGTGGCGGAAGTGGAAGCGTCGGGGACTCTAGTGCGACCTGGTGCCCCAAACCCTCCAGCGTGCGCGGCTGTTCTCGCGGTTGCCTCCAGGTCCGCCCACGTTGGACCGATACTCATGTGTAAGTCCGATAGGTGCCTAGGTTGGCAGCATCCTCGACGAGTCCGACGGTCAATAGGGAGCCCCGCCCGAGCATGACGCGAAACGCTCGCCGTTACAGAATCGCCGTTGTGCTGAC
>Ga0326597_10010393_pt1 | contig 12407 bp, 11 predicted proteins | sample RVTome_12_FD_203789 | JGI IMG/M metagenome (GOLD analysis project Ga0326597, IMG submission 203789) | Soil microbial communities from uranium-contaminated site in the Upper Colorado River Basin, Wyoming, United States - RVT100D185 | ecosystem: Environmental > Terrestrial > Soil > Contaminated >... | reverse complement strand
ACCGGCCTCTACGTGCACAACGCCGATGGGTCGGTCTTCTTCCTCGTGTCCGCCTACCCGGGGTCCAACTTCGTCGCCACGAAGGACAACTATCTCCTCTACGTGGGCGGCACTCCCCAGGTTTTCAATTCCTCTGTCTTCGACGGCACGATCGATTTGACCCTGTCCCTGGCCGCCCAGCAGCCCCAGCCTACGCTGCGCAGCGACGGCAACGTCACGTTCGTGGACGACGCGAACCAAGCCTGGATCGCCAGCGCCGATCCGGCGATCCCCCCCGCGCTTCGGCTCAGACAACAGATTGACGGCGTGGCGACGGGCACTGTGCAGTGCGTAGGGGACGGATCGGGTCACCGCGTGTTCCTCACCCTGTACCGAACGAACGGTGACCGGGACGTGGTGATGTTCGATCTGGACGACCGGACGACGACCCCCATCGTCAGCGGCCCCACGTACGACATCGGCTACTTCTTCCCGTACTGATTCAGGAAGGCCTGGGGCGTCAGGCCTCGCGCAGCGCGGACGTGATGGGCAACCGTGCGCCGCGGAAGGCCGGCAACAGCCCGCCGATGATGCCCATCACCGCCGCGAAGGCCATGCAGAACATCATGATCTCGGGCGTGATGCGGAAGGCGAAGGCGAGCTCGCTGAAGCTGGCCGTCTGCCCGGTTCCGGACGTGTAGCCGTTCATGGGCAGCGCGAGCAGGCAGCCCACCGCGCCGCCGATCAGGGCCAGGAACACGGATTCGATCAGGAACGCGCCCAGGATCGAGCGGCGCGAGAAGCCCAGCGCCCTGAGTGTGCCGATCTCGCGCGTGCGCGCGGCCACGATCGCGTACATCGTGTTCATGGCCCCGAAGACGGCGCCCACGCCCATGATCAGCGCTACGAACGTGGCCAGGCTCTTGAGCACGGTGGCGAGCGGCCCCGCCTGGTCCTCGTAGTACTTGCGCTCCTCCACGGCCTGGAGCTGCATGCTGGGCTGGGCCCGGATCCACTGGTCGAGGGCGGCGATGTCGGCCGGGTTCTTCATGCGGACGGCGAGCGAGTTGGAGCCGGCGCCGCGCTGGAAGATCGCGCCGAGCACGTCGAAGTCGCCCCAGATCTCGCTCTCGAACGCGCCGCCCTGCGACTCGAAAACCCCCACGATGTTGAAATGCTTGCGCTGGTACTTCACGGGCTGGCCGAGGCCGAGGCCCTCGATCCGGTCGAGCAGCTTGCGGCCGACGATCACCTCGTCGAGCCCCTGCTTGAACATCCGGCCCTCCACGAGGTCGATGCCGGCGCGCACCTCGAACGCCCGCGGGGTCACCGCCCGGAGGGTCACGTTGATCGGCTCCTTGGTCTCCTTCTTGGGCAGGGCGATCACCACCACCCACTCCGGCGAGGCCAGGGGCTGCCCGTCGGCCCCGCGCGCCACGCGCTCGTCCACGATGATCTGGTTGCGCGCGTCGATGCCGACCCCGGAGGTCAGCTCCGAGCCCGACCCGCGCTGCACGATCATGGCGTTGTCCGTGCGGCCGGTGGAACGCAGCGCGGCCTTGAAGCCCTCGGACATGGACATGAGCACCGCGAAGGCGGCCACCACCAGGGCGATGCCGCTCACCGCCAGCAGAGTCACCTGCCAGCGCACGCGCACGTTACGGATGTTGTAGTAGAGGGGAAGAGCCACGTTACACGGTCCTCAGCATGTCGGTGATCCTCGAACGGTAGGCGTTGTAGGCGGGGACGAAGCCCGCGGCCAGGCCCAGGAAGATGGCGACCGCGAACCCGACCGCGGCCACCGCCGGCTGGAGGTTGAGCTCCGAGAGCCCGAGCCCCGCCAGCATGTCGCGGATGCCGGGAACGGTGGTGAGGAGCCACATGATCCCCTTGCTGCCGCCGATGCCGAGCGCACCGCCGAGCGCGCCCAGGAAGACCGCCTCCGCCACGATCAGGCCCATCACCCGGCCGCTGGAGAAGCCCAGCGTCTTGAGCACGGCGATCTCCGTCCGCCGCTCGCGCACGGCCATGCTCATCGTGTTCGCGGTCACGAGCAGGATGGTGAAGCTCACCGCGAGCGCGATGCTGTTGAGCAGGAAGGCCAGGTTCCCCGCCATGGCGATGAAGCTGGCCGCGAAGGCCTGCTCGGTCTCGGTCAAGGTCTGGGCGTCCGTGTTCTCGAACTGGGCGTCGATGGCCTTGCTCACGGTGCCGGCCTGGGACGGGTCGTCGATCTCGACCGTGTAGCTCCCGGCGTCCACGGTGCGGCCGGTGGCCTCGTAGAGGTACTTGAAATGGAAGTACATGAGTCCGCTGTCGCTGCCGGGATGCTTGCCCTTGTCCACGTCGTAGATGGCGCGGACCACGAACTCGAACGGTCCGTCCTTCTTGCGGTAGGGTGGAATGAAGCTCTCGAGGAAGAAGCGGTCGCCGATCTTCCAGCCGAACTTGGTGGCCAGCTTGCGCCCGATCACGGCGCCGCGCATGTCGTCCTTGAAGGCCTGGTACTGGTCGGGCGGGATCTCGAACTCCGGGTACATGGCGAAGTAGGGGTCCGCGTCCACGGCCATGTTGGGGAAGAAGTTGCTCCAGTCCGTCGAGGCCTCGGCGCCTTCCTCCGCCTTGCCTTCCTTCTTGGCGGGCAGGGTTCCGCCGAACCAGGACGTGGTCGCCACCCGCTTGACCCCGGGCACGGCCTGGATGCGGTTGGCGTAGGAAAGCGGCAGGGAGAAGACGAGGCTCACCGCGTGGCGGCTCACCAGCCGCGACGCGCTGCCGCTCTCCAGCATGGAGTCGATCTGCGCCAGCACGCTCCGCATCGTGCAGAACATGAAGATGCAGACCGCCATGGCCACCACGGTGCTGCCGGTGCGGATCCAGTTCCGCCGCAGGTGCTTGACCACGAAGGGCAGGAACTTCACGTGGTCAGCACTCCCTTTTCCAGGTGCCGCTGCACGTGCGCACGGTGGGCGGCGCGCGGGTCGTGCGTCACCATCACGATCGTCTTCCGGAAGTCGCGGTTGAGCGTCTCCACCAGGTCCAGGATCTCCTCGGCGCTCTTCGCGTCGAGGTCACCCGTGGGCTCGTCCGCCACCAGGACCTTGGGATCGGCCACGATCGCCCGCGCGATGGCCACGCGCTGCTCCTGCCCGCCCGAGAGCTGGCGCGGGTAGTGGTCGGAGCGGTCGGCCAGGCCGACGATCTTGAGGGCGGTGAGCGCCCGCTCGCGCCGCTCCCGCTTGGAGAGTGACGTCAGCAGCAGCGGCAACTCCACGTTCTCGCGGGCGGAGAGGACGGGGATCAGGTTGTAGAACTGGAAGATGAAACCCACGTTGGTGCTGCGCCAGCGGGCCAGCTCGCTCTCGGAGAGCTTCGCCACGTCCGTGCCCGCTACGACCACCTCGCCCGACGTGGGCCGGTCGATCCCGGCGATCAGGTTCAGCAGCGTCGTCTTGCCGGAGCCGGAGGGGCCCATCAGCGCCACGAACTCGCCCTCGGGGACCTGCAGGCTGATGCCGTCGAGGACGGTCAGCTCCTGCGTGTCCCGCCGGTAGACCTTGCGGACGTTGCGGACGTCGACCATGGCTCCCGCGGCCGGGACGGCCACGGGGTTCGGCTCTGCGCTCATGCCTTGATCCTCACCGCGTCGCCATCCCGCATCGTGTCGGGGGGACGCGCCACCAGGGTCTCGCCGCCGGCGAGGCCCTGCTTCACTTCCATCTGTCCTTCGCGCTCGGGCCCGGCCGTGATCGCTCGCTCGCGGACCGTCCCGCCCTGCACTTCGAACACCACCGTCTTGTCTCCGCGCTTCGCCACCGCTGAGGCCGGAACCTTCAGGATCGGCGCGGCCGGCGCGGCTCCGGCCACGACCTGGCTCTGCGGCTCCAGGAAGGTGACCTTCGCGCTCATCTCCGGCTTGAGGTCGAGGTCCTTGTCCAGGATGGTGACCTTCACCTGCACGGTGGCCTTCGTGCGGTCGGCGGTGGGAATCACCTGCCGCAGCACCGCGCGATAACGGCGGTCGGGGAACGCCTCCACCGTGACCTCCGCCGGCTGCCCGTCGCGGAGCTTGGCCACGTTCGACTCCGCCACGTCCGCCTCGACCTCCAGCGTCTCCAGGTCCGCCAGGGCCACGATGGCGCCCGAGGACGTGGAGATGTTCACGCCGGGCGGGATGGGGGCGACGCTCTCGCCCACCTCGGCCATCTTCTTCACCACGGTGCCGGTGAAGGGGGCCAGGATCTGCGTGTTCGCGAGCTGCGCCTGCGAGAAGCCGAGGTCGGCCTCGGCCTGGGCCAGCGCGGCCTCCGCGATCTGCACGCGGCTCTTCGCCATCTCGAGCTGGTCGATGGAGACGATCTTCTCGTCGGCCAGGCGCTGCGACAGCGCCGCCTGCCGGCGCGCCTCCGCGAGGTCGGCCTGCGCGCGCTGCACGGCGGCCTGGGACCGGCGCACCTGCGCCTCGTAGTCGCCGCTCTCCAGGCGGGCGATCAGCTCGCCGCTCCGGACGCGGCTGCCCTCCTCCACGCGCAGCTGGGACAGACGCCCCTGGATCTTGGCCGAGACCACGGCCTTGCGCCGCGCCACCACGTATCCCGAGGCGGTGAGGATCGCGCTGCCCGGCGCGCTCCCGCCCGCCTGGACGACCGTCGCCCGTACCGTCTCCACCTCCGCGCCGCGCGACGCCGACACCGCCCGGAGGATGTAGAGGCCGAGGAGGACGGCCAGCACCGGGACAAAGAACAGCAGCGGCCAGCGCCAGGGGCTGCGCGCCGGCCGCTCGCGGTCGATGCGCAGCGAGGCCAGCTCGCCCTTCAGGTCACTCAAACGGCTCTCCTCCCTCGCCTCGAAAACCTGCATCTTAACACTCACGATGGCTCACGGTGGGTTGGAGCGAGGTATCGCCTGTAGGGCTCATACGGCCCGCGCGCCCGTGATGTTCCGCGGCGCTTGTAAGGCCCGGCCGAACGGATCTAGCATCAGCCGCGATTCGTAGTGCCCCTCAGGAGGGCCCGTGCTGACGGTCGCCTACATCGCCCTCTCCGTCCTGGGTTGCGGCTACGTGCTCGTCTCCGCGTTCCTGGGCCACGCCGGAGACTCGGGGGGCGACGGCCACGACGGGTCCGCCGCCTCGTCCCACAGCGACTACGGGGTCGAGGGGACGGGCCATGGCGCGACCCACGCCTCGTCCGGAGGCGCCGCGGCCTTCCACTTCCCGTTCTTCTCGCCCCTGGCCCTGGCCACGCTGGGCGCGGCGATCGGGGCCTGGGGCCTGATCGCGCAGTTCGGCTTTCGCCTGCCCGGAGACGAGAGCCTGCTCGTGGCCGTCCCGGCCGCGCTGGTCACCGCCTACCTGGTGAGCTGGGCGAGCTGGCGCCTGGTGAGAGGCTCGCGCGGCACGAGCGCGATCCGGCTGGCCCAGCTCGAGGGCTCGCCGGCGGAGGTCACCACCCCGATCCCGGCCGGCGGCGTGGGAGAGGTGGCGGCGCTGGTGGACGGCCAGCGCTTCACCGCGCCCGCCCGGGAGGCGGAGGGCGGGGCGCTCTCGCGCGGGGCGGCGGTGACGGTCGTACGGATGGTCGGCAACACGCTGCTGGTGACGACGCGCCGGCCGGCCGAGAGGGAGACCCGACATGCCTGACCTGGGGATGGGATCGTTCCTGCTGGTGGCGGCGCTGGCCGTCCTGCTGGTGGCCACCGTCGGCTACGTGCTCGCGTACCTCGCGTTCCTGCGCAAGGCGGGACCCAACGAGGTCATCGTGGTGTCCGGGCGTGGCCGGGTGAAGTTCATCACCGGCGGCGCGGACATGGTGGTCCCGCTCTTCCACACCTGGAACCGGCTCTCGCTCGAGGTGATGACGCTCGACGTCACGACGCCGGAGGTCTACACGTCGCAGGGCGTGCCCGTGATCGTGGACGGCGTGGCCCAGATCAAGATCCGCAAGGACGAGGCCTCGCTGCACGCCGCGGCCGAGCGCTTCCTGGGCAAGGCCCCGGAGGAGATCGCCAAGATCGCGCTGGAGACCGTGCAGGGCCACCTGCGCGCGATCCTCGGCACCATGAGCGTCGAGGACATCTACAAGAACCGCGACCAGTTCGCGCAGAAGGTCCAGGAGGTCTCCGCGGGCGACCTGGCCAACATGGGCCTCGGCATCGACTCGTTCACCATCCGCGACATCCGGGACAAGCACGGCTACCTCGAGGCGCTGGGCAAGCCGCGCATCGCCGAGGTCAAGCGGACGGCGGCCATCGCGGAGGCGGTGGCGGCCAAGGAGGCCTCCATCGCCCAGGCGGACGCGGAGCGCGAGACCCGCGAGCGCCAGGCGGAGGCCCAGAAGCTGGCCCAGGAGGCGGAGGCCAAGCGCGATGCCGCCGTGGCCGAGGCCAACGCCTCGAAGCTGCGCCGGCAGAAGGAAGCCGACGCCCTCGCCCACCGCGCGGCCGAGATCGCCAACTTCCAGGCCGAGCAGGCCATCGCCGAGCAGCAGGCCACCGCCAACGTGAAGAGGGCCGAAGCGGAGATGGCCTACGAGCTCCAGAAGAAGACCATGGAGATCCAGGTCCAGGAGCAGGAGATCAAGCGCCGCGAGAAGGAGCTCGACGCCACCATCCGGCGGCAGGCGGACGCCAAGCGCTACGAGGTGGAGACGCTCGCCGCGGCCAACCGCAACCGCATCGAAACGGAAGCGCAGGCCGAGAAGTCACGGCTCTCGATCGTCGCCGACGGCGAGAAGGCGCGCGGCCTGGCCGCGGCCGCGGTGACCCAGGCCCAGGGCCAGGCGCAGGCGGAGGCGGAAAAGGCGCGCGGGCTCGCGGAGGCGGAGATCAAGGAGGCGCAGGGCCTGGCCGAGGCCCTGGCCATGGAGAAGAAGGCCGAGGCCTGGCGCAAGTACAGCGAGGCGGCGGTGCTGCAGATCCTCGCCCCCATCCTCCCGGAGATCGCCCGCGCCATTGCCGAGCCGCTCTCCCGTATCGACCGCATCACCATGGTGAACACGGGAGGCGACGGAGAGATCGGCGTGTCGAAGGTGACCGCCGAGGTGGCGCGCGTGATCGCGCAGGTGCCGCCGGTGATCGAGTCGCTCACCGGCCTCAAACTCGACGAGCTGCTCGAGCGCGTGCGGCCGGGCGGGGCGGCCGCCGCCGCCTCTCGGGAGATCGCCGAGCGCAAGGTGGACGGGGGCGTGACCGCGCCGAACCCGCCGGCGGCGCGCAAGCCGGAGCCGACCACGAAGGCCTGAGCCTCAGCGCGCCTTGAGCAGGCGGACCACCTCCGCCGCGCTGAGCTTGCGCGCGTGGGCCGAGACGCCCTCGATCGGGACCCCCTGGCCGGCGTTGTGCACCACCACCTTCCCGCGGGCCATGGCCGCCGCCGTGCGCAGGCCGCCCGCCCGCCGCAGCCCCGGCACGTAGAGACGCTCCAGGTACGCGGCGTCGCTCGCCGGATCGAAGCCGTCCACGTCGAGCACGGCCACGGGCACGGCCGCGACCGCGGCGGCCAGCAGGCCCGGCAGGGCCGCCTCCCCGTCCGCCACGAGCATCGCCCCGGGCGCGGCCGAGAGGGCCGCCACCAGGTCGGCGACGCGCTGGCTGGCCGGGCCGCGGTTGTAGGTGTGGAAGTGCCGGACCTTCTCCGCGGCCACCGCGTCGAACGGGGTGAAGCGCACCGCCCGCACGTCGAACCCCGCGCCCACGACCGCCCGCTCGAGCGCGCGGTCCGCGGACGCCAGGACCACGACGGGGCGGCGCCCGCGAGCCCGCGCTGGCGCCGGCTGGCGCTCGAACCCGAGGGCATGGAGCAGCGCGGCGCGAAGCGGCGCCTGGTCGGGCGCGGCGAGCTGCCGCACGGCGGCGGAGATCCAGCCGTCGGCGACGCCCTGTGCGCTCCGCGCGCCGCCCGGCAACGCCCGCCCATGGAAGACCAGCAGGTCCGGCAGCCGGTCCACGTCGAAGTCCGTCTCCGGGATGGAGGGGGCGGCGCGCGCACCCTCGAGCCAGCGCGACATCCAGGCGTACACGGCCTCCCGGCTCTGCCGGTCGTAGTTGTGGTCCGCATCCACGCGGATCGCGTGCACGCGCTCGGGCGCGCCGAAGAGGTCGTAGAAGCGGCGCATCTCGGGGTACTCGAGCTCGAGGGTCTCCTTGGTCCAGTCCCCGGATGCCGAGACCATGAGCATGGGCCGCGGCGCGAAGAGCGCCGCGATCTCCACGTTGTTCGTGTCGAGGCGCAGGTGGGGCAGGTTCTCGCACAGGCAGCCGCCCTGCATGTGGAGCGAGATCATGTTCACGGGCGCGGAGGCGGCAATGCGGTCGTCCACGGCCGCGAGCAGGAATACCTGCGTCCCGCCGCCGGAGGCGCCGGTCGCGCCGATGCGGTCGCGCGCGACCTCCGGCCGCGACTCGAGGAAGTCGAGGGACCGGATGCTGTTCCAGAGCTGGAGGCCGGCCAGGCTCAGGCCCCAGAGGCTCTCCCGGCGGCCCCAGGGCGAGCCTGGGTCGCCGTCGGCGGGCGTCCAGTGCGGGAGCTGCCGGCTGTCGTTGTACCCGATCATGTCGTAGCTGAAGACGACGAAGCCCAGGCGCGCCAGGCCGATGGCCCGGCCGGGGACGGACGCGGTGTCGGTATTCTCGAGCCGCCCGTACGTCCAATGCCCGTGCGGGGACAGGATCGCGGGGAAGGGCCCAGGGCCGACGGGCCTGTACAGGTTGCCGGTGACGAAGAAGCCGGGGAGGCTCTCGAAGTAGACCTTCGAGACGATGTAGTCGGCGTGCTTGCGCTCGTCGAAGACCACGGGGTTGAGCGGCGTGCGCTCGGGCCGGGGCAACAGCCCCGCCGAGGCGAGCACGTGCTCGCGCAGCCAGGCGGCGCGCTCGCGCCATTCCGCGACGGACGAGAAGCGCCGGACGACCATGCGGTCGTCGAGCGTGCGGTAGGGCGGGCGAGCCGGGGCCTGCGCGCGCGCGGAGGGCGCCGCACCACACGCCAGGGCCGCCAGCCACACGACCACGCTCCCTCGACGAATGGTTGGCTTTCGCATGGCGGGACGCTACGCCTTCACGGCGCGGCGTTCAACGCGTGTTGCGCCTGGACTGGTGGCGCGCGCGCAGCCCGAGCACGAACTCCATCTCCGACCTGACCGCACTGAGCGCGAGACGCGTCTCCTGGATGAGGAGGACGCAGCCATGGAAGAAGATCAACGTGCCGACCAGGCCGAGCGCGCTCGGCAGCCAGGCCAGGGACGGCGCGAGGGCGACGAGCGCCAGGCTGATGCTCGTGGCCACGAACAGCGCGAGCGCGATGTAGAAGCTGGTGAGCGAGCCCTGGATGAGGCGGCTGCGCCGGGCGTGGCTGGCGAGCTGGCGCTCCACCTCGGCCAGACGCTCCTCGACGAACTCCGCGTTCTCGGCCGTCGAGAGCTGCTCGAAGTTACGGCTCAGCTCACGCACCCGGTCGACGATGCGCGCCAGGCGCGTTGCCGTCGAGCCGATCAGCGTGCCGCAGGCCAGGATCAGCACCGCGGGCGTGATCATCGCGCTCAGGACGCCCAGGCCGGAGAAGGCCTCGGGCATCAAGCGCTGGCCGGCCCCGGCTCGCGTATGGTCACGCGGTCCGTCCGCACCTTGTCCCACTCGTGGATGAGCAGGCCCTGCGCCTCGAAGAGGGCGCGGATGCGCGCCTTTCCCCAGCCCAGGATCTCCTCCAGGACCGGCACCAGCACGCTGAGCGCGTCGTCGCTCAGCACCGTGCGCCGCGCGATCGGCGCGATGAACCTCGCATCGGAGACCGCGATGGTGAAGCCGTCGCGCCGGTTCACGTGGAGCATGGCGTGCACGTCGGAGCTGCCGTCGCCCACGTACACCACGTGGTCGGGGCTGATCTGCAGCCGTGACTGCAGCTCCTCGAGCACGGCCACCTTTCCGTACCCGGCCGGCACGCGCACGATCGACTCCACCTCCCCCGAGGGAGCATAGCGGAAGCGCGTGCCGTGGATGTGGTCCTCGGGCACCATGCCTTCCAGCGCGCCCTGGATCACCTCCTCCGGGGCGGCCGAGACGACGTGGAACGAGAAGCGGTGGCCCTCGAAGCCGGCCTGCAGGAAGCGCGCGAGCAGCGGGATGTTCTGCTTGAGCCGGACGCGGCGGCCCACCTCGCACAGGTGCTCGCGCCGCACCTGGCGGTATTCGGGGTCGTGCAGGATCAGGTAGGCGAGCTCGCCGCCCTGCTGCACGAGGTTCACCTGCGACAGCCCGGCCACCTTCTCCGCGAAGCCGGACGCGCCGAGCAGGTCGCTCAGCACGTGCCCGGAGTCGTTGAAGCTCAACGTCTGATCGAAGTCGCTGGCCAGCAGGTACAGCTTCGTGCTTTCGCCGTCTGAGCGGCTCTCCACCATCCATTGAATGTAGGCGCCCGGAGACCCCCGGTCAATCTCATTGATCTTATGGTCGCCATCAGCAAGACTAATGGCTGACGATGGAACTGGCGCAGCTCCGGACCCTCCGCACGGTCGCGGAGACGCTGAACTTCACGCGCGCGGCGGAACGCCTCGGTCTCACCCAGTCGGGGGTCAGCCAGCAGATCAAGGCGCTGGAGGCCGAGCTGGGCGAGCCGCTGTTCGTGCGCGTCAAGCGCGGCGTGATCCTCTCCGACGCGGGGAAGCTCGCCCTCCAGTACGCCGTCCGGATCCTCGAAGAGTCCGATGCGCTGAAGGAACGTTTGTCCGGACCGGGCCAGCCCCTTTCCGGGCGCGTCAGGGTGGCGGCCGCCACCCAGGCCTTCGTCTACCTGTTCGCCGGGCTTTTCGAGTCGTTCATGAAGGCTCACCCGTCATTGGAGCTGTCGTTCCGCACCACGGCCAGCACGGAGCAGACGCTGGCGGACATCCTGGGCGGCGGCGCGGACATCGGCTTCGCCGGGTTGCCCGTCTATTCCCCCGCGCTGCAGGTCGTGGAGGTCTTCGGGGACGAGCTGTTCCTCGTGGTCGGACGCAGCCACCGCCTGGCGAGCCGGGCCGCGGCCACCCCCTCGGACCTGGAAGCCGAGCGTTTCATCCTCTTCGAGCGTGGCAACTCGATCCGGCGCTCCACCGACCAGTTCTTCCACCAGCTCCCGCTCGTGCCCGCGCTCGCCCTCGAGACCAACGACACCTACTTCGTGAAGGTGATGGTCGAGCGCGGTCTGGGCGTGTCGCTGCTGCCGGCCTGGGCCACGCGCGAGGAGGTCGAGGCAGGCCGGCTGGTGCGGCTCCGCGTCGAGGGGCACCGCCTGCGGCGCACGGTGTCCATGATCTCCCTCGGGCGCTTCCCCGCCTCCTCGACCCGGGCTTTCGTGTCCCACGTGCTGGCGCACCGGGAGGCCCTGCAGGCCATCGCCCGCGGCGGAGCCCTCAGCTAAGCCGATTTGTCGTCCGCGGACGGCCCGTACACGCCCGGCACCTTCCCGCCCATGGGCCGGATGTAGGCGGTGAGCTGCCCGCGGTGGTGGATGGCGTCGAAGAGCAGGAACCAGAGGAAGGCCCCCAGCGGCATCGGCGGGTAGGCCTTGCCGCCGGACGACATCTGCACCGGGCGCGCCCAGGCCACGTCGTCGAGGCGCTCCAGCCGCGACGTGAGGTCGGCCTGCGCGCGGTCCCAGCGCGACAGCATGTCGTCGCGGCTGGTCGGCGCCTGCGGGGACCACTCGACCTTGCCTGTGTCGATCGCGGTCGAGCAGGCGGCCACCTCCGCCGCCATCGTCCTCATCACCTCCGCCGCCGTGGGCGACTTCGGGTGCGGCCGATAGTCCATGCGGCCGGCGGGAAGCGCCTCGAGGACCTTCTTGAAGCCGTGGGCTTCGGCCTGCAAACGGCTGCGGAAGAACTCCCGGTCGTTCATGGAAACCTCGCTCGGACTTCGAGCATAGCAGAGCCCGCCGGCCGCGAGCGCGTGCCGCCGGCTAGAACAATCGGGACACGTAGATGCCCATCTGGTGCTTCCAGAACGGCCAGTCGTGGCCGCCATCCGGACCCCAGTCGTCGAGCGAATGCGGGATGCCACGCGCGCGCAGCACCTCCGACAGGCGGTGGGTGGGCCCGCTGTCCTCGTAGGGACCGTGCCCGGTGGCCAGGTGGATGTCGCATTGATGGAGGTTGTGCAGGTACCAGCCGTCGGCGAGGTTGGCCACGTAATCCACGGGGTTGTTGAAGTAGAAGTTGTCGTCGTAGTGCCCGTCCATGAACCGCCGCAGATCGTAGACGCCGGAGAGGGCGAGGCAGCGCCGGAACAGCTCCGGATGCTTCAGGAGCGTGTTCGCGGCGTGGTAGGCTCCGAAGGAGCTGCCCGTGGTCGTGATCGGGACGCCCGGCGTACGGCAGTGGGTGTGGATGAAGGGCGCCACCTCGAGCGCCACGTAGGCGTCGTACATCGCTTGCAGGTAGCTGCGATGGGCGGGG
>Ga0326597_10010392_pt1 | contig 12407 bp, 12 predicted proteins | sample RVTome_12_FD_203789 | JGI IMG/M metagenome (GOLD analysis project Ga0326597, IMG submission 203789) | Soil microbial communities from uranium-contaminated site in the Upper Colorado River Basin, Wyoming, United States - RVT100D185 | ecosystem: Environmental > Terrestrial > Soil > Contaminated >... | reverse complement strand
CTTTTTCCTGGCCGGACGCGTTTCCTGCTACCGATCTTGGCATTCGCAAGGTCCTCGACGTCAACGGCGAGCGTGCAGTTCTCGCGCAGGCTGAACGCTGGCGACCGTGGCGCGCCTATGCCGCCATGCATTTGTGGAGAAAACTCGCATGAAAATCTGGATGACGACATTTGCAAGCCCGCTCGGCCCGCTACTGCTGATGTCCAATGGAGAATTGCTCGTCGGTGTACATACCGACACCGACAAACACCGCCCGGCCATTCAGCCGGATTGGATTTTCGATGACACCGTGGCGCCCTTTGCGCAGACGATCGCGCAGTTACGAGCGTATTTCGATGGCAATCTGACCGAGTTCTCCCTACCGCTGGCAGCGCAAGGAAGCACTTTTCAGATGATCGTCTGGCGGGAGCTGCGCAACATTCCTTACGGCAAAACTATTTCTTATGTCGAGCTGGCACGGCGCATCGCCAGACCGACCGCCGCGCGCGCCGTCGGCCACGCCAATGCGCGCAACCCGATTTCGATCATCGTGCCCTGCCATCGCGTGATCGGCGTCGACCACGCTCTGACGGGTTACGCAGGAGGACTGGACCGAAAGCAAGCACTACTGGCTCTGGAATCCCGGACGCTGGGACAGTGCCCGGGACCTACTGCAGCGCACGGGGACCGCGAGCAGGTCCCCCGTCAGCCATCATTTTTCTAGAGGCGGCCGCACACCATCAGGCTTTCTCGGCGAGCGCGCACACGGTTCGCTCAATGACGCAAAGGGCGTCGACAGTCCCGTCGTCCTCGCCCTTCTCGAAGTCGTCTTCGACACGTCCCATCTGATTGGTCACGTGCGCGAAACACACGACGCGCTTTCCGCGTGCGAGTGAGAAGGCATAGAGCGCAGCCGCCTCCATTTCGACAGCCAGCAATCCCTTGGCTCGCATCGCGGCGATCGCCTTCGTCGTCTCCCGAAACGGCGCATCGGTGGTCCAAGTCGCACCGCGTTCGATCGGCACGCGCAAGCCCTCGAATGCGTCCTGCAACCGACTCAGCAGGCTCGCGTCTGCAACGCTGAATTCCCCTGCAGGCAGGTAGTGGTAGCTCGTCCCTTCGTCACGTAAAGCCTTCTCGATCAGGACGAAATACGGCGGATCGCGCAGCGCAACCAATTGCCCGGACGACGTGATGCTGATGAGCAGGCGGCAGCCTGCCGCGAACAGCTGCTCGGCGACCAGCACAGCAAACGGTGCACCGACCGCGCAGCCGACGATACCGACAGTGCGCCCGCCAACGACGGTACGGTACAAACTCGTGTGGTAGCAAGCCCAGCTCTCGTCGGTAAGCGCTTCCCCGCGCCGGACGAGATGTCGCACGAGATCGCCATCCGGGTCCAGTGCGCAGATCGATGGCACATCTTGCGTTGCAATGCCCTTCTGACGGCGCGCTTCCCGCAGTAGTGCCTCAGGTGTAAAGGCCGAGTCTGCCGCGTGATGCTTGTGATCGAGAATAGGCGGTGTCGCCACGTGCGGGTGTCCCGTGCGCTCTAATCAGGCCTCGAGGCGCATACGCGAATTCGGAGTCGCGCACGCCTTTTTCCCCTCGCGTTCACGGTCGCGCAACGGCATCGAACGACATCGGGCAAGTGTGTTCATATTGCTATTGAATCAGAACGCACGGTAACTGGACAGTACCTTGCGTGTCCCCCGATTGCGCACTCGTTGATGCGCGCTTGCGCCCCACTGCGAGAACAAGGCCTGTCAGAAACGACATTGAAGCGTAAGCTAGATGAAAACTCCGGATACACGATTGAAAGGGGAAATGCTCATGGCGACAAGATACGACGCAATCGTCATCGGTACGGGGCAGTCCGGCCCCTCGTTAGCAGTCCGCCTCGCGCAGGCAGGGTTGAACACAGCGATTATCGAGCGCAAGCTCTTCGGCGGCACGTGCGTCAACGTCGGCTGCACCCCCACCAAGGCGCTAGTCGCGAGCGCCCGTGCCGCCTACATGGCCCGGCGCGGATCTGATTTCGGGGTCGTGATCGATGGCGCCATCAACATCGATATGCAGCAAGTCAAGGCGCGCAAGGATGCAGTGGTACGCACGTCGACCGAGGGCGTCGAAAAATGGCTCAAGAACACGACAAATCTGACTGTATACGAGCAGCATGCCCGGTTCGAAGGCGCGCATCGGGTGCGCGTAAACGATGAGCTGCTGGAAGCAGACAAAATTTTCATCAACACCGGTGCGCGCGCCCTCGTCCCAGACATGCCAGGTCTGAACGACGTGGATTACCTCACCAGCTCCAGCATGATGGAGCTCGACTTCCTCCCCGAACACCTCATCATCGTGGGTGGCAGCTACATCGGCCTTGAGTTCGCGCAGATGTACCGCCGCTTCGGCAGCCGCGTTACCGTCATCGAGACGAAAGAGCGCCTTATCGCGCGCGACGACGAGGACGTTTCGGCTTCGGTCAAGGAGATCCTTGAAAACGAGGGCATCGATATCCGGCTCAACGCTGCGTGCATAAAGGTGGAGAAGTCTGGCAACAGGGTCGCAGTCAATGTGCACTGCGCAAGCGGCGCGCCCAGGATAGAGGGTAGCCACCTGTTGATCGCCGTGGGGCGAACGCCCAACACGCACGACCTGGGGCTGGACAAGGCCGGTGTCCAAACGGATCCACGCGGGTTCATCGTAGTCGATGACCAACTGCGCACCAATATCCCCGGAATCTGGGCGGTCGGCGACGTCAACGGCCGCGGGGCCTTTACCCACACCTCCTACAACGATTACGAGATCGTCGTCGCTAATCTATTCGACAACGACCCGCGCCGCGTCACCGACCGCATTCTGACTTACGCTCTCTACATCGACCCGCCGCTGGGCCGCGTCGGCATGACCGAGCACGAGGTACGCGAATCCGGACGCAAGGCGCTCATCGGCAAGAGGCTGATGACGCGCGTGAGCCGAGCCCGTGAGCGCGGTGAAACCCAAGGATTCATGAAGATCCTGGTCGATGCCGCGACCAAGAAAATCCTCGGTGCAGCGATACTCGGGATCGGCGGCGACGAGGTCGTCCATTCTGTGCTCGATTTGATGTACGCCGACGCACCTTACACGGTCATCCAGCGCGCGGTCCACATCCATCCGACGGTGACGGAGTTGATCCCGACCATGCTCGGTGAGCTCAAACCGTTGGAATGATGAAGTGCGGTCCGATAGCCCGAACGATCCGGTTTTCTACCGCATCAGCGTCCGGCCACTATCGGCCCCGACGGATCTCGCGCCTGCACTGTCCTCAAATAAACTGCTCGACTGCGTAAAGTCGGAGAATTTCTCCCTTGCGGGTCGGTCTCCCTGCCCCTGCGCGCTCATCCCTCGGGCGCGCCGTCACGCGTGGTTCGTCCGAGTCTATTGAATCAGCCCCTCCACCTTCATCGCCTCCTGCACCTTGGGACGCGCTGCGATGCGATCGACATAGGCCTTCAGATTTGGCCATTTGCCGAGATCGATTTCGACGCGAGACGTCCATCTCAGGACGGTGAAGAGATAGGCGTCGGCCACCGTGAACTTGTCGCCCATCAGGTACTGCCGCCCGGCGAGTTCCTTGTTGAGCCAGTCGAAGCGCTTGCCGAGGTTTTCCCGCGAAATGGCCTTGTAGGCGTCTGGCGTCGTCGGCCGGAAGATCGGCCCGAACGACTTGTGAAGTTCGGAGGTGATGACGTTCAGCCATTCCTGCACACGATAGCGCTCGGTCGTGCCGGCAGGCGGGATGAGCCCGGCAGCCGGCTTCTGGTCGGCGATGTACTGCACGATCACCGGACCCTCGGTCAGCCGCTCGCCGTTGTCGAGGTCCAGAACCGGCACCTGGCCCTTGGGGTTGATGGTCCAGTAATCGACGCCGGCCTTGGTTTTCTTTTCCTGATTATTGACCTGCTCGAGCTCGAACTGTGTGCCCGTTTCGCGCAGCACGATATGGGGCGACAGTGAGCAGGCCCCCGGGGCAAAAAAAAGCTTCATTGGAAAAACCTCCTTCGCATAAAACAGTTTCGAAGCCGCCTCCGCGGCGGCGAACGTACACAATATCATACCGACGACGTTCGCAACTGACCGGTGGGAGGCTTCCTAGCCTTCCCGTGCAGAGGGCATAGGGATGTGAAAGCCGGTGACGACCTGAACGATCTGCCGGACCCGGTATTTCGCTACCTCAAGCACGTTCTTGCCGAGGACCAACAGCCGATCGGCGTCATGCGAATGACACAGCGCGGGAAACTGCGCACCGATATTCACCGCGAGCGATGGATGAAATTCTGGGCGGACCACGTGGTCATGCCCCGTCGCAGGAGTTTCTCCTGGGACGCCAAGGTCCGGATTCTGCCGCTTGTCCATGTGCCCGTGCGGGATGCCTACGCCGACGGAATCGGATCCGGGCAAGTCCAACTTCTCTCCGCAGTGACCCTTGCCTCCGACAGGGACAAGCCAGAACTGAATTCAAGCTCGCTACATCGCTATTTGGCGGAAGCGGTCTGGTATCCGACCGCGCTGCTGCCGTCGGCGGGTGTGCAGTGGAGTCCGATGGACAACCGCACGGCCCTAGCCAAACTGCGCGACTTTGGAAACTCGGTGTCGCTGGAATTTCGGTTCAACGACGCAGCCGAGGTCGTCGGCATCTATACGGGGGAGCGCTGGCGCCGCACGGCGAATGGGTACGAACTGACACCTTGGGAGGGGCACTTCGGTGCCTACCGTCGCCAGCAAGGAGTGTTAGTGCCCGGCAGAGGGGAGGTCGGCTGGTATGCGAACGGACGGCTGGAACTTGTCTGGAAGGCCGAGATTACTTCGCTTGAGTACGAACTCGAGCAGGTCTAGAAAATGAAGCCAACCATGCTGGTTGCTGGAACCCTCCTCGTCTTGGCCAATCTCTCAACTGCCCGCGGGGGACTGCACGGGGAAGTCGAATAGCTCATACAGCATGTGGTATCGGTGCGAAATATGCGGCAGAACAAATACCGGGAACGCGTCTGATCTTGTTTCCAACGGGCGGACATGCCTAGCTGGGACAAGATGCCGAGGTGCGTGATGAATTGGTGACTTTCCTGCGCGGGGTCGTATGTAACTATTGTATTTTCTCAAGAAATTGTAAAGCCACTGCGACAAACCCCAGCGGGTTGTCGACGGTGACGTGGTGATCACAGCCCGCCACCTGCGCCACTTCCACCTGCGGCGCGAGCGCTTTGACGCCGGCAATAATTTCCGGCGATACGCGATTGCTGCGGTCGCCTTTCATCAACAAGGCGGGAATCTTGATGTTGGCCCAGTACGGCATGAGATCCCGGCCGATACGCTTGGCATAGACGTTGCGATCGACTTTGCTGCGCCAGCGCCCATCTTCAAATTGCCTGCCGCTATGCTGCGCAAGATGGCGCACAATGTCAGGTGACGCACTGCTGCCCGCGGGACGCACTTTGAACTTGGCCACGAATTCGTCCTTATCGGCGTAGCTGCTGCCTTCGCGGCTGCCAATTGTATTCATCGCGGCCACGCGATCCGGCGGCAGGTTGACGGAAGAGTCAATCATGATGAACGCCTTGGCCCGTCCCGGGTAGGTCGCCGCATACACAATCGACACCAGGCCACCCATCGAATGGCCGACCAGGACGAAGTCGCGCAGATTGAGCTTTTCAGTCAGCTCATGAATATCCGCGGCGTAACGATCGTAGTTATACGCGGGTTGCGGCGAACGATCCCACTCGCTATCGCCGTGTCCGCGCAAGTCCGGCGCCAGCACGTGGTAGTCGTTGGTGAGTCCCGGCGCGACAAAATCGTACCAGTGCGCGTGCGCCGCACTGCCGTGTATGCACAGCATCTGCGGCTTGCCCGCGGCGCCGTAATCCAGTACATGCAGTTTGAGGCCGGCAACTTCGACATAGCGGTCGGTGTAGGGTGCTGGTTTGAGCGGGGGATGGGGTTTTACTTGTGCTGACATCGCTTGCGTTCCAATCGGTTCCAATTAGAGGTTGTCGAGAAAGGCTCTTGCCGCCTGAATAAACCCCGCCGGGTTGTCCAACGTGATGTGGTGATCGCTGTTGGCAACTTCCGCAACCCTAACCTGCGGGGCGCGCGATTTCACCTCGGCGACGGTCGGCGGATCAATGCGCTCGCTGCGATCGCCCTTCATCAGCAGCGTCGGAATCTTGATCTTGTTCCAGAGCGGAAAGCTGTCTACCAGCTCGCGGTTTGAGTACACCTTGCGATCCACCTTATGGCGCCAGCGGCCGTCGTCGAACTGGCGTCCGCTGTTGAGTGCAATATGGCGCAGGATTTCGGGCGCAGCCGTGCTGCCGCCGGGATGCACCTTGTAGTTCGAAATAAATTCCTCCTGGCTCGCGTGGTGGCGACCCTCGCGATTGCTGATCGCGCCAAAGCCGGCGATGCGCTCGGGCGTAAACTTGATGGTGGTATCCACCAGCACGAACGCTTTGACACGGCCCGGATAGGTCGCGGCATAGATGCTGCCAATCATGCCGCCCATCGAATGCCCCATCAATACGAAGTCACGCAGATCGAGTTTTACGGCGAGTTCGTTGACGTCCGCGGCGTGGCGATGATAGCCGTAATTTGGCACGGGCGAGGCATCCCATTGACTGTCACCGTGACCGCGCAGATCGACAGCGCGCATGTGGTAATCCGCGCTAAATCCCTGCGCGACAAAATCGTACCAGTGCGCATTCGCGGCGCCGCCGTGCAGGCACAGCATGTGCGGCTTGCCGGCCGAACCGTAGTCCTGCAAACGCAATCTGAGACCGGCGATTTCAATGTGGCGCTCTGTATAAGCCGCCGGCTTGAGCGTGGTATGGGGATGGGCTGGTGCTGACATCAATGATATCGACTATGAGTGTGAGTATAAGTACTGGATTCTAGACTATTGGTTAGTTGGATCCGAACGCGAGTGATGGATTCAGATTAGCGTAATGTACGGCAGCAGGTTCATGGCGAATTGAAATACGGAGTTGAAGATGGGCAGCCCAAGAACTGACAAACCGATCAGACCGAGGAAAACCATGCCGCCATAACGTGCATTCAACGCCGTGTAACGCTGCGCGAGTTGCCGGGGCAGAAAGTAGGGCAGTATGTAATGCCCGTCCAGTGGACCAAGCGGAATCAAATTAAACACCATCAGCAACAGATTGATGCCGACCAGAATGCTGAAGAACCTGACCGCCGAGGGGTTGAGAAAATTCTCCCACCCTGCCTGTGAGCCGTAGCGGTACAAATTCCAGGCCACCACGGCGATCAAAAGATTGGCTAATGGTCCGGCGGCGGCGACCACGAATTGTGCCCAGATGGAGTTGTAGTTACGCGGATTGGTCGGTACCGGTTTAGCAAAACCAAAGCCAACCAGTACGACCATCAATAGCCCCACCGGATCGATATGCGCGATCGGATTCAGGGTTAATCGCCCCAATTTTGCGGCCGTATCGTCACCAAAGCATTTTGCGGCAAACGCGTGCCCGAACTCATGAAACGACAGAGATACGATCAGCGCGGCGATGATCAATACGAACAGCGCTATCTGACCTTGAAACAGGAGTGGGAGCATGTGATTTACCTTAAGCTACTGGGAGAATTGCTGACTTTCGACGGGCACATTGCTGCAGTATCAGGTGAGTATTGATTCAGCACCAGTCGCAAGCGGACGTTCACATCTCGATCGTCCGTCTGATCGTTCAAGCGCGGGCCTTCACATCCTCCAGTACCATGACAGCGCCCTTTTCCGCGATCATGATCGTCGCCGCGTTGGTGTTCCCCGAAACCACCAAGGGCATGATCGACGCATCGATCACGCGCAATCCTTCGAAACCGCGTACGCGCAAACGCTCGTCGACTACGGCGCGCTCATCCTGACCCATGCGACAGGTACCGACCGGGTGATACACGGTCGAACCCCGGCGGCGGACGTAATCGAGCAGATCGTCGTCGCTGTCGCATACTGGCCCGGGTTCAACTTCCTCCGCGATGTGCTGCGCCATCGCCGGCGCCTGCACGATCCGTCGCAGGGCACGCACGCCGGCGACCATTGTGTCGCAGTCGTTCGGCGTGGCGAGATAGTTCGGATGGATCGCCGGCGCCTGCCGCGGATCAGCCGACTTGATACGGACGTGGCCGCGGCTTTCCGGGCGCAACAGCGTGCACACTGCCGTGACGCCGGAGATCGGATGCAAGGCGTCGCCGATGTTCTGCACCGAGTAGAGCGCGATCGACGCCTGAATGTCCGGCGTCTCGGCGGATGGGTGCGCGCGCAGAAAGCAGCCCGCTGAAATCGCGGGAATGGCGAAGTAGCCACGGCGGAACAGCGCGTAGCGCAATATTGCCGCCGCACCGCGAGGCCAGCGGCGCACGGCATCGTTGAGCGACAGCGCCTGCTTGCAGCGCAGGATGAGGCGCGCAAAGTAGTGATCGCTCAGATCGCTGCCGACGCCGGGCAAATCGGCAACGACGGGAATGCCGTACGAGCGCAACAGCTCCGCCGGACCGAGCCCCGACAATTGCAGAAGCTGCGGCGAATTGAACGCGCCCGCAGCGACGATCACCTCCGCGTTGGCGATCGCGATGTGCGACGCGCCACCGACATCGTACTCGACGCCCGTTGCACGCCTCCCATCAAATAGGATGCGCGTCGTCAGCGCCTCCGGGACAACTTTCAGATTGCTCCGGTCGCGCACCGGAGCGAGATAGGCTACGGCGGTCGAGGAGCGCACGCCGCGTCGCATCGTCGTTTGATAGAAGCCCGCGCCCTCCTGCGCGGCGCCGTTGAAGTCCGCATTGCGCGGGTAGCCGCATTGCTGCGCCGCCTCGACGTAGGCTTCGGCAATTGGATGGCGATCGCGCAGATCGGACACGCCGAGCGGCCCGCCCGCTCCATGCCACTCATCGGCGCCGCGCTCGTTGTCCTCAGACAGGCGGAAATACGGCAATACTTCCTCGGCACTCCAACCGACGTTGCCAAGCTGGCGCCACTGATCGAAGTCCTGTGTCTGACCACGAATGTAGATGAGGCCGTTGATAGAACTCGAACCGCCCAGCACCCTGCCGCGCGGTGCGACGACATTGCGGCCGTGACATCCTGGCTGCGGCTCGGTCGTATAGCACCAGTTGAAGCGCCGGTCGGTGAACAGCTTGCCGTAGCCGAGCGGAATCCGCAGCCACGGATGGCGGCTGTCCGGACCCGCCTCGAGCAGCAGCACGCGATTCCGCCCCGAGGCAGACAGCCGGTTAGCCAGTACGCAGCCGGCGCTACCGGCTCCGACGATGACGAAATCGTAGGTCTCGGAATTGTGCTGCAAGGATCCCTGGCTACTGTCCTTCACAGGGGTGGCTATAGGATGGGTGCGCGTAGCAATCAGCGGCCGGGAACGTAGCAGTCATGGCATCTCCATCATCGAAACAGGATGCGGCTGGAACTCGACACTCAGTTGGCGGCGCGATGCCTGGCGCCGCTTTCCTACTGGCACGTTCTCCCCAGCGCCGATGGTCGTCAGTCGTCACGCCGAAAGTAGGGCGCGCAACTTGCGTACGTCTCGAATGCGCTCGATGCCCCAAACGGCGTCGATCAGCGCGCGTGCGCGCCGCTGGCCGAGCACCGGTGCAAGCAACGGGAAGGATTTTTCGTCGACCTCGCGGCGATTCATCGGATTGTCCGAAGTCCCGCGCACCGCCTTCGTGTGGTGGCGCAGGTTTCTGCCGTCGCGAAGCGTCAGTTCGACGATGCCCTGCCGGCTCGGCATCGCCTTCTGCAATGCGTCGTCGCCGTACAGTTCTACCCGGCGCCTGACCGCCAGCACCTTCGGATCGCGCATGCGTTTCTCGTCGTGCGCCGCCTGAAACGTCGCGGTGCCGTCGAGCAGCATGACGGCGATCATGTGCTGCATGCAGATGTCCGGCATCTCGCGGTTGCCGACAGTGTGCGCACCGCGATGCGACACACGCACCACCGCCTTCTGCACTTCGGCGGCCTTCAGTCCGTGCTTCTGGATCAGCTCGTACAGCGAGTCGAGCGGTGCCTGGATGGGACTGCCTACCGACCAGCGCTTGATGTTGGTGTTGAGGATCTCGTAGGTCGTGCCCAGTGAACGCGCAAGCAGTTCCGGCTTCGAATGCGGTCCGAACGCGTAGAAAAAGTTGCGGTCGCCGGAAAAGGAATCGTCGATGCCGCTCATGCCGGAGGCGACCATGGTCGCCGCGGCCGCGCCGTTTCGCGCCGGCATGCCGCCGAAGATAAACGCCTTCTCGACGTGCTCGGTATCGCGCGCGTAGTTCGACAGCCCCGACGCCTGCTGTGCGGTATAGGAGAGCATGTGCCGGACCTGGTCTGCACTGAGGCCTGCCAGCGCGCCGGCGGCCGCGGCAGCACCGAACATAGGCCCGAATGCGTGCGTATCGTGCCCTGCTTCGGAAAACGCGTAGCCGCCGAGCGCAAGCGACAGGCGCGTGCCGATGTCGTAACCCAGGCATACCGCGCGCAGCAGCGCCGTACCGGACGCACCCTCGCGCTCAGCCATGGCGAGCGCGGCTGGCACGATACCGCAACCGGGATGCGTCAGCGAGCGCGCATGCGAGTCGTCCGTCTCGTCTGCGTGCGCCAGCATGCCGCCCGCGAGGGCCGCGTTGACCACGGTGGTCACGATGCGCGAGCCGGGCACGCAGGCTTCCCTAGCCCCGCCCTGCGCCTTGACATACGCCAGCGCACGCGCGCCTGGCAGCAGCTTCGATCCGGAGACCATCGCCGCAAGGGTGTCGAGCAGATGGTGCTTCGTGCATTCGGCGACTTTCGCCGGGATAGGTTTGCGTAACGCCGTCGCAATGTAGCTCGACACGCCCCGCATCACCGGCGAGATCGCGGCTTTCCCCTTCGCTTTCGATCGAGTCTTCATGTTCGCCCTCCTCTGCTCAAGAATAGGTGATCCAACGCCACTTCCGCAACGACATATGGGGCTAGGCGCCCGGCAATCGATAATGTGATGACTGCCAAAGAAAATGATAGTTATTCGCCAAGATTCCGCACAACCGTCGCTGCCCTGCCAATGGTGAGGAGCTTCGCGTGATGGGTCCATCGCTTTACCTGCGTGAGCGCTAGTTTCCACCCGCCTACGCCAGAGATTGGGCATAATGTTCGGCGTCTACCGCAAACAAGCCACGGCGAAAGAATCGATACGCTGATACGCTGTCTTGCCAATCAAACAGAGGGAGAATCCCATGGCGCGCTACAACAATATCGTCGAGACTGTCGGTCGCACGCCGGTCGTGAAGATCAACCGGCTGGCGCCGGACGGCGTCAATGTCTGGGTGAAGGTCGAGGCCTTCAACCCGCTCGGCTCGGTGAAGGACCGTCTCGCGCTGGGCGTGATCGAGGCCGCCGAGAAATCCGGCGAGCTGAAGCCCGGGCAGACCGTGGTCGAAATGACCAGCGGCAACACGGGCATCGGCCTCGCCATGGTCTGCGCCGCCAAGGGCTATCCGCTGGTGCTGGTGATGCCGGAGAGCTTCTCGGTCGAGCGTCGCAAGCTGATGCGCTTCCTCGGCGCCAAGGTGCTGCTTACGCCCGCCGCGCTGCGCGCCACGGGTGCGGTCGACAAAACGATCGAGCTGGCGAAGAAGCACGGCTGGTTCATGACACGGCAGTTCGAGAACGAGGCGAACCCCGCCTATCACGAGAAGACGACCGCGCGCGAAATCATGGATGATTTCAAGGCGGACGATCTCGATTATTTCGTGACGGGCTATGGCACCGGCGGCACGCTCAACGGCGTCGCGCGCGTGCTGAACAGGGAGAGCCCGCGCACGAAGATCATCGTCTGCGAACCTGCGGACGCGCCCATGTTGTCAAGTGGCCAGTCGCAGCAGCGTAATGCCGACGGCACGCCCGCGGCCGGTCACCCGGTTTGGAAGCCGCACCCGATGCAGGGCTGGGCGCCTGATTTCATCCCGAAGCTCACCAGTGATGTCGACCTTTCCAAGGTCACCAAGATTCTCACCATCTCCGCCCCTGATGCGATGAAGTGCAGCCAGGATCTCGCTCAGAAGGAAGGCGTGTTCGTCGGCATCACGTCCGGAGCAACATTCGCCGGTGCGCTCGAGATCGCGAAAACGGCGCCGAAGGGCGCCAACATTCTCGCAATACTGCCAGATACCGGTGAGCGCTATCTCTCCACGCCGCTGTTCGCCGACATACCGGCCGAGATGACCCCGGAAGAAATTGAGATTATGAAGTCGACACCGTTGGCTGCGCCGGCTTGAGGGGATCGTCTTCGGGGTCAGACCCCAATGGCACTACCTTAAGGCCTTAGAACTCGTAGCGTGGGTAGAGGAGCGCCGCGACGAAACCCACGGAGTCGATGCGATGGGTCCAATCGATGGGTTAC
>Ga0326597_10010391_pt1 | contig 12407 bp, 12 predicted proteins | sample RVTome_12_FD_203789 | JGI IMG/M metagenome (GOLD analysis project Ga0326597, IMG submission 203789) | Soil microbial communities from uranium-contaminated site in the Upper Colorado River Basin, Wyoming, United States - RVT100D185 | ecosystem: Environmental > Terrestrial > Soil > Contaminated >... | reverse complement strand
CTGGTTGGCCGACGTCGGGATCGAGTCCGCCGACGCGGGGTGGGCGAAGACCTTGTTCTCGGACGCCAGCGCCGCGGCCGTGTACTGGTACAGCATCATTCCGGACTCGAGACCGGACCCCGGGGCGAGGAACGGCGGCAGGCCACCGCTGAGCCGCGGGTCGAGCAGGAGCGCGATGCGCCGCTCCCCGATCGAGCCGAGCTCGGCGATGGCGAGCTTGGCGAAGTCGAGCGCGAGCGCGATCGGCTCGCCGTGGAAGTTCCCACCGCTTATCACCCGACCGCCGCCGGTCGCGAACGGGTCTCCGCTCGTCGCCCCGCCCTCGCCGGAAGTCGCGCCGCCGGCCGCCACGTGGCCCGCCGTCCCGCCGCCGCCCGTCTCGCCTCCCCCCGCTGCCCCGCCTTCCGGAAAGACCAGCGGGTTGTCGGTGGCGGAGTTCAGCTCGACATCGAGGACGCGGCGGAGGTAATCGAGCGCGTCGCGGACGGCGCCGTGGACCTGCGGAACGCAGCGCAGCGAGTACGGATCCTGGACCTTGTGGGCGAGACCCCGATGGCTCCGCTGGAGCGCGCTGTCGCGAAGCAGGTGCCGAAGCTCTGCCGCCACCGCGATCTGTCCCGGGTGCGGGCGGGCCAGCTGGTAGGCGGCGGCGAACGCGACCTCGGTGCCGAGCAGCGCTTCGACGGACATCGCCGCCGCGACGCTCGCGGTCCGGACCAGCCGGTCCGCGTCGGCCAGCAGGAGCGCCCCGATCGCCCCCATGAGCTGGGTGCCGTTGAGCAGCGCGAGGCCCTCCTTCGGCTCGAGGACGAGCGGTTCGAGGCCGGTCTCGCGCAGGGCGACGAGGGCGGGCATCACCTGCCCGTTGAGCTCGACCTGGCCGCGCCCGATGAGCGGCAGGGCGAGGTGGGCGAGCGGCGCGAGATCGCCGGACGCGCCGACGCTCCCCTGCTCCGGCACGACCGGGTGGATGCCCGCCGCCAGGAACGCGAGGAGCCGGTCGACGACCTCCGGCCGGCAGCCCGAATGGCCCAGGGCGAGCGTGTTCGCCCGCAGCAGGAGCATCGCCCGAACCACCTCCCGCGGGAGCGGCGGCCCAACCCCCGCCGCGTGGCTCATGAGGAGGTTCTCCTGGAGGCGGCCGGCGTCGGCCGGCGGGATGAACGTCGTGGCGAGGTCGCCGAACCCGGTCGTCACGCCGTACACGATCTCGCCGGCCGCGACGAGGCGGGCAACGACGTCGCGAGCCTCCGCCATCCGGGCGCGAGCGTGAACGTCAAGTGCGGCGCGGGCGCCGTGCCGGGCGACGTGCTCGACGTCGGCGACGCCGAGCTCGGCCCCGGTCAGGACGACCGTCCGCGGCGTGGCGGATGGTCGGCCGCGGGGTGAGAGGTGCGGGGCATCCGCCGGGTGGTGAGGCGGCTGGGTCACCCGTCGAGGATAGTCGGCTATGCTGCCCGCCGTGTTCGACTTCCTCGACGGGCCCGTACGCCAGCTCGTCACCCAGGTGTACGACGCGGTCGGCTACGTCGGCGTCGCGCTGTGGGTCGCGATCGAGAGCGTCATCATCCCGATCCCGTCCGAGCTCGTCCTCCCGTTCGCCGGCTTCCTCGTCGGCGAGGGACGGAGCATCGAGCCGCTCACCGGCCAGCCGTGGAACCTCGTCCTCGTGACGATCGCCGGCACTGTCGGGTCGACGGCGGGGGCGCTCGTCGCCTACGCCATCGGCGCGATCGGGGGACGGCCCATCGTCCAGCACTGGGGGCGCTACCTCGGCATCAGTCACGAGGACCTCGACCGGACCGACGCGTTCTTCGCCCGGCATGGCGGGAAGGCCGCGTTCCTCGGCCGGATGGTCCCGGTCGTCCGTTCGCTCGTGTCATTCACCGCCGGGATCGCCCGGATGCCGCTCGTGCCGTTCGTCGTGGCGACCGTGCTCGGGTCGCTGCCGTGGACGTTCCTGCTCGTCGTCGCCGGCGTCCAGCTCGGAGCGAACTGGGAGGACATCGGCGTCGTCCTCAAGCAGTTCGAGTACGCGATCGTCGGACTGCTCGCGCTCGTCCTGCTGGCGTGGGTCTGGTTCCGGATCGTCAGGCCGCGTCGGCAGGGGGCCGCATAGGTCGCTCCCCCGGTGCCGGGCGGGTGCGGAAGGCGCCGAACAGCGCGACGTCGTAGACGATCTTGAGCGCCCCGGCGGCGATGAGCGGCACGCCGAGGCCGAGGGGGACGAGGACCGCTCCACCCACCAGCGGACCGGCCGCCTGGGCGAGGCTGCGGGCCACGCTCGTCACGCCGGCGGTCGCGGTCCGCTCGGCCGGGTCGACGACCGCCATGACGTACGACGAGCGGGCCGGCACGTCCATCGTCGAGAGGAGCGACCGGGCGAGGTAGAGGGCCGCCGCCAGCGGCGCCGCCCCGACGGGCACGACTGCCATCGCGATGAAGAACAGGTTCGCGGGAATGTGGGTGAAGACCATCGTCCGGATGAGGCCGATTCGGCCGGCCAGCGCTGCGGCGACCGGGAACGACGCGGCGGCAAGCAGGCTGCCGACCGAGAACATCGCGCCGATCGAGCCGGGCTCGAGCCCGTGACGAGACGCAAACCAGAAGGCAACGAAGCTCTGCACCGCGAACCCGCTGGCGAACGAGTCGAGGGCGAACAGGGCGGACAGGCGGGCCACGGTCCCGCGCGAGCGCCGGATCGCGAAGCCGCGCTCCAGGCGCTCGCCAAGCTCCGCCCGGGAGTCGAGCCGCGAGGCGAGAGCCGCCGCCAGCAGGCCGACGGTTGCGTAGGCCATGAACGTCGGCGCGAGGCGATCCGGTCCCCGGAGGTCGAGCCCGTCGGCGAGCCCGACCAGCGGTCCGAGCGCGGCGGACCCGATCGCGCTCGCCACGAAGGCGACGAGGCCATACCCGGCGAACGCCGCCGTGCGGTCGCGATCGGGCACGGTCTGCGGCAGGATCGACTGGTCGACGCTGACCAGGCCGGTCGATTCGTTGGCCGTCACCGAGACCATCCCCGTGAACACGACCAGCGCGAGCAGGACCGGGTGGGCGCCCACGGCAGGGATGACCGCGGCCAGGAGCATCAGGAGCGACCCGCCGACGAGGATCCGTCGTCGCCCGATCCGGTCGCCCCACAGGGCGATGATGAGCGTGAATGCCGCGTTGCCCGCCATGGCGGCGGCGAGGACCACCCCGATCGCCGGTCCGGTCAGGCCAAGTTCGGCGAAGTAAAGCCCCAGCCCGACGGAATTGAGCCCGAACGCGAACGCCCGGACGCCCTTGGCGGCGATGACGATCCGGCCGTTGCGATCGAGATGGCGCAGGGCGGCCGATCGACTCGGGGGCATCGTCCGAAGTCTACGGCGTGCGAGAATGCCGACCGGAGGTGGACGCGACGACGATGACCGACCACGAGGACGAGCTCGTCTCGCCGCACGGGCCGGACGACCACGGCGAGGACACCGAGCACGACGACCACGCCCACCCCTCCGAGCAGCTCGGTCCGGTGGACGTCGCGGCCTGGGGCGCCGGCGTCCTGGGCGTCGGCCTCGGGCTTGCGATCGCCGCCTGCCTGGCGATCTCGACCGGCGCCTTCGGCTGATCGGCGCCGGTCGGGCCTCGTCCCGACCGTGATGCTGCGAGCATCAAATCGGGGCCATCCGGGGAGTTAGCGCGGCGGAGCTCCAGCGCTGATGCCCGCTTGTCGACCCAAATCGGCCGCTGGTGCTGGTGGCGGCAGCACGGACACCGATAAGGAGACACCGGGGCGCAACCGGCGGCTGCTGTCGGTCGCGCAGACGCGGATTTGCTGCTGGGAGCATCGTCGCCGGCGCAAACGCGGCTATGGGCCGGCCGCGGCCTCCCAGCCGTCGTATTCGCCGCCGCCTTCGGCCGCGGCGGCTTCGAACTCGGCGCGCAGGGCGTGGATGGCATCGAGCGTCACGACTGCCGTGTGGGTCACCTTCACGCTCGACTTGCCGGTGTCGGGGTCGATGACCGCGTGGACGAAGCGGCCATCACGATCCAGCCGCACGACCGCCGCGTGGGTCGCCGGCTCCGTCCCGAAGTACAGGTAGTGGATGACCTCGCGCGGCTGGGCGAGGTCGGCGCCTGACCGGCGGAGCGCCTCGATGACCTGGGCGTCGACGTCGACAGGCGGGCCCGGCTCACTCGCTCCGCCGAGGAACCGCTTCAGGAAGCCCATCATCCCTCCCGGTTCGGGCGGTCCGGCGCGCCGGTCAGAACAGGCCGACGATCTCGCCGTCGTCGTCGATGTCGATGTTCTCGCCGGCCGGGCGGGACGGCAAGCCCGGCATCGTCCGCATCTCGCCCAGCAGCGGCGTGATGAAGCCCGCCCCGGCCGACAGGCGAACGTCGCGGATGGGCACCCGGAAGCCGGTCGGGCGGCCCTTGAGCGCGGCGTCGTGGCTGAGCGAGAGGTGGGTCTTGGCCATGCACACGGGTAGGTGGCGGAAGCCGAGGTCCTCGTACATCGTGAGCGCCCTGGCGGCCGCCGGCAGCACGTCGACGCCGGACGCGCCGTAGATCCGGACCGCGATCGTCTCGATCTTTTCGACAAGCGGCATGTCGTCCGGGTAGAGGAACCCGAAGGCCGGCGCGCCCTCGTCGGCCGCCGCCCAGACCGCGGCGGCCAGGTCGGTCGCGCCGGCACCGCCCTCCGGATGATGGTGCGACACGACGGCGTTGCGCGCGCCGGCGTCGAGCGACACCCGGCGGACGGCCTCGATCTCGGCCTCGGTATCGGTCGGGAAGACGTTGATCGCGACGACGGCCGGCACGTTGAATGCCCGGACGTTCTCGATCTGCTTGGCCAGGTTCGCCGCACCGGCGGTGACCGCCTCGACGTTCTCGGCCGTGAGCGCCGGGTCGAGCGGCTTGCCGGCCACGATGCGGCCGACGCCACCGTGCATCTTGAGCGCCCGGATCGTGACGACGACGACCGCGGCGTCCGGACGGAGCCCGGAGGCGCGGCACTTGATGTCGAAGAACTTCTCGGCGCCCATGTCGGCGCCGAAGCCGGCCTCCGTGCAGACGATCTCGTTGGTGGCGAGGGCGAGCCGGTCGGCCAGCACGGAGTTGTTGCCGTGGGCGATGTTGGCGAACGGCCCGCAGTGGACGAACGCCGGTCCCCCTTCGAGGGTCTGAAGGAGGTTGGGCTTGAGCGCGTCGCGGAGGAGGACGGTCATCGATCCGGCGACGCGCAGGTCCTCGGCCGTCACCGGCCGACCGTCGCGGGTCGTGGCGAGGATGACCCGCCCGAGGCGGGCGCGGAGGTCGCGCAGGTCGGAGGCGAGCGCGAGGACGGCCATCACCTCCGATGCGACGGTGATCTGCCACTCTGTCTCGCGCGGCAGGCCGTTTTCCCGCCCGCCGAGCCCGACCACCGCCTTCCGGATGGCCCGATCGCTGATGTCGACGACGCGCGGCCAGAGGACCGACAGCGGATCGATGCCGATGGTGTTGCCGTGGTGGATGTGGTTGTCGAGGAATGCGGCCGCGAGGTTGTGGGCGGCGCCGATCGCGTGGACGTCACCGGTCAGGTGGAGGTTGAAGTCCTCCATCGGTATGACCTGGCTGTAGCCGCCGCCGGCCGCGCCGCCCTTGATCCCGAAGACCGGGCCGAGCGACGGCTGGCGGATCGCGACGGCGGCGCGGCGGCCGATCCGGTTGAGGCCCTGGACGAGCCCGACGGTGGTGGTCGTCTTGCCCTCGCCGAGCGGCGTCGGCGTGATCGCCGTGACGACGACGTACTTGCCGCGGGGCCGCTCTGCCTCGAGCCGCGTGATCGCCTCGAGCCGGACCTTCGCCTTGGTCGGGCCGTAGAGCTCGACCTCGTCGTCGCGCAGGCCCAGCTCGCGCGCCACGTCGAGGATCGGGCGCGGCGTGACGGAGCGGGCGATCTCGAGATCGGACGGGAAGCTCATCGGACTCCTCGGCTGTGGCTCGCGGCCGCCGCGGCGGGCCGGGCCCGGGATGGGACGGGGCGTCTCGGTGCCCGGCCGGGAAGGCCCGGCGACTCGCCCGCGGCGCGGGCGTTCGCGGCGCGCATGAGGTGGCTGAGCAGCAGGGCGTTCGTCAGCGGGCCGACCCCGCCCGGGACGGGGGTGATCGCCGAGGCGACGTGCCGGGCAGACTCGAGCTCGACGTCGCCGACGATCCGCCCGTCGACGACGTTGATCCCGACATCGACGACGACCGCGCCGCGCCGGAGCATGTCGCCGGTGACGAGGCCCGGGTGACCGGCCGCGACGACGACGATCTCGGCCGCCTTCACGTGCCGGCGCAAGTCGCGCGTCCGCGAGTGGCAGACGGTGACGGTCGCATCCTCGCGGACGAGAAGGAACGCGGCCGGCATGCCGACGACGGTGGAGCGGCCGATGACGACCGCCGTCCGCCCCGCGATCTCGATGCCGGACCGACGGAGGATCTCGACGGCCGCATGCGCGGTCGCCGGCAGGAACCCGTCGTAGCCGAGGCGAAGCAGCCCCGCGTTGAGCGGATGGATTCCGTCGATGTCCTTGGCCGGATCGATCGCGTCGACGACCATGCGCAGGCGGATGTCGGGCGGCAGCGGGAGCTGGACGATGATCCCGTCGACGCTGTCGTCCTCGTTGAGCCGGCGGATGACCTCTGGGACGGTGTCCTCGGTGGCCTCGCCCGGCACCTCGACGAACCGGCCGGCGATGCCGACCAGCGCGCAGCCCTTGAGGATCCGCTCGAGGTAGACGACCGACGGGGCGTCACGCCCGACGATCACGACGGCGAGCCCGGGGGGGCGGCCCTCGCGCGCGGTGAACGCCTCGACGTCCTCGTGGACGGCCGCCCGGATCTCGGCCGCGATCGGCCCTCCCTCGAGCAGGCGGGCGTCGCGGCTTCGGGCCATCTCTCGCAGCCGTCAGTCGCGAGCCGTGGCAGGCCCGGCGAGCGGCGCGAGATCTGCGTCCGCAAGCGGCGGCCTCGACGTCCCGGCCGTCACCGCCGCGCGCGTTGCGGTCGCCCGGTCGGCGACCTGCTCGACGAGAGCATCGACGCGCGTCCGCATCCGGTCGGCGAGCGCGTCGTCGCCGATCGACGGGAGGTTGACGAGGACGTTCGCGGCCGCGCCGCGCGCCGCCGCCTCGCCGAGCAGCGCGGCGACGCCCAGGTCGCTCGACGCGTTCACGTTCGACCGACCCGCCAGCGCCTCGGCGGCGGCAACGAGCGCGGCACACGCCTCGACGCAGGCCAGCGGCACCTCTGCGGCGCCGCGGGCGGCGGAGCGGATGGCGCCGGTCCGCGCCTCGCGCTCGGCATCCGTATCGCGCGGCAGCTTCAGCGCGGCGGCGAACGCCGAGTAGGCGGCGGCGTCCTCGTCCGCCAGGTCGAGGAACCGGTCGGCGAGCCGGCGCCCGGCGGCGCCTGCGACCGCGTGGAGTGCCGCGTGCTCGGCGTACTTCGGGCGTCCCTCGGAAAGGGCGGCGACCATGGCGACGAGCGAGGCGCCGAGGCTCGCCGCCACCGCGGAGGCACTGCCGCCACCGGGTGCCGGTTCGGCCGACGAGAGCCGGCCGACGAACGCGTCGATGGTCAGGTCGCGGAATCGCCCGCCGGCGGCGTCTGGCACGCCACGATTGTAGAGTCGCCAAGCCGGTCGCCGTGGCCGGCTGCGCGACTCGTGGCATCAGCGCGGCCGCACAAGCGCGCCGGTGACGGGGCGAGCGCGGTACCGGCGCGCCCGCCCCGCTTCCGACGTCCGACGACGGGGAGGAGCCGCCGACGGCGCTGGGACGTGCTCAGGCGATCCTGCGGTCGCGTGCCTCGTCGAGCCCCTCGATCGACCAGCGGCGCGTCCGGTGTCGATAGGAGAGGGTGAGCCGCGCACGCGGCGTCTCGACCTCGAAGACCGTCCTGGGACCGATGACGACCGGGTAGGCCGACGTCTCGTCGCGGACAACCGCGAGCGAGGTGATCGGCAGTCGCCGTCCACCCCAGGTGACCTCGCGGGGACGACCGTCGAACCAGTCCGTCCGTACCTGGACGGCAACCGGCGCGACACGGATCATGGCCATCTCGATGGCTCCTTTCCGGGGGCATGTTGGGCGTCGGCGGGGCACGTCGGCGACAGAACGTCTGTTCGGTTATGGAGGGGACAGTAATCGAACGGGCGTTCGATGTCAAGGGACCGGAGTCATCCATCATCGTCGGACCACGCTTCGTCGTCGGTGGGCGGGCTGGATTCCTCCGGGCGCTTCCGGGCCGGCGGCGAGGCGTCGGCGGCGTGGACCCCGCGCCGCTCCGCCGCGGTCCCGTGATCGTGCTCGAACGGTGACGGCAGCCGCGAGCCGATCAGCCTGGCCCGCGTCACGGCGCGCTCGCCGAACCGTCGCCGGATGGCATCGGCTGCCTCCACCGCGCGCCGTCGGCGAGGATCCTCCGCCGCGAACAGGGCCAGCTGGTCCGGCTCGCCGAAGTGCGAGACCGTGACGCCGACGAGGCGGACCCTGATTCCGCGGACCTCCGGGCGCGCGAGCTCGAGCGCGGCCCGCCAGATCGGCTCGGTCAGGTCGGTCGGCTCCGGCAGCGTGCGCTGACGGGTGACCGTCCGGAACCCGGAGTCCCTGATCTTCACCGTCACGGTCGACGCGCGCAGGCCGCTCGCGCGCAGCCGGCCGGCGACGCCCTCGGCCATCCCGAGCAGCGTCCGCTCGATCGTCTCCCGATCCGACGTGTCGACGTCGAACGTGTGCTCGTGCCCGATCGACTTGGCCGGGTCTCCGCCGCCCACCACCCGATCCGCGTCGATCCCGCGCGCCCGTTCGGCCAGCGACGCGCCGTGCTTGCCGAAGCGGCGCACGAGCAGGTCCGGCGCCAGCGCGGCGAGGTCGCCGATCGTCCGGACGCCGTACTCGCGCAGCGCGACCGCCGTCTGCTCGCCGACCCCCCACAGCCGGCCGATCGGCAGCGGCGCGAGGAATGAGGCCTCCTCGCCCGGCGGCACGACGACGAGGCCGTCCGGCTTGCGCAGGTCCGACCCGATCTTGGCGACGAGCTTGGTCGTGGCGACCCCGACCGAGACGGTCAGCCCCACCTCGTCTCGCACGGTCGCCTTGATCCGCGTCGCGATGGCGGGGCCGTCGCCGAACAGGGCGGCCGACCCGGTGACGTCGAGGAACGCCTCGTCGATCGAGATCGGCTCGACGAGCGGCGTGAACCGCCGGAGGATCGCCATCACCTCGCGGCTGACGGCCTGGTACTTCGCCCCGTCGACCGGCAGGAAGACCGCATCCGGACACAGCCGACCCGCCCGGCGCAGCGGCATCGCCGAGTGGATGCCGAACTTGCGGGCCTCGTACGACGCGGCGCTCACCACTCCCCGATCGCCGGGGCCACCGCCGCCGACGACGACCGGGCGGCCGCGCAGCTCGGGCCGGTCGCGCTGCTCGACGGCGGCGAAGAACGCGTCGAGGTCGACGTGGAGGATCGTCCTCGGGACGGCGCGGCCCATCGCTCAGCCCACGAACGCGCCGCGAACGTACTCGCCGCTGAGCAGGGCGAGACCGAACGTCGAACCGACGACGATCGTGCGGTCGGTCCAACGCCGGCGACCGAACAGAGCGAGCGCAGCGAATACGGGGAACACGACGAGAAGGTAGCGCGACGTCGCCGTCAGCGGGGTCGGCTGGAGGCGGATCGCGAGGAGCGCGATCCGGGGCAGCGCGAAATCAGCCCTTCGGCTCGACGATGACCGTGACCTCCGGCGTCATGCCCGTGTAGACCTTGACGGCGACCTTGTACGTGCCGAGCGACTTGAGGGGATCGTCGAGCTCGATCTTGTGGCGGTCGACCTCGATCCCGCGGCGGGCGAGCGCGTCGGCGATGTCCTTCGACGTGATCGAGCCGTACAGCTTGCCGCCCTCGCCGACCTTGACGCCCATCGTGAGCGTGGTGCTCTCGATTCGCCGCGCGTAGATCTCGGCCTCGTCCCGCTCGCGCTTGCGCTTCCCCTCGCGGCTCGCGATGTCGTGCTGCCAGGCACGATACGCGCCGCCGGCCGCCGGCACGGCGAGCTGCTGCGGGATGAGGTAGTTCGTGGCGTAGCCGTCGGCAACGACCTTCATCTCGCCGCTCTTGCCGAGCTTGGCGACGTCCTTGGTGAGAATGACCTTCACGCGCGGGAACCCTCCCTGGATTCAATCCACCTGCGGAGCTTCGGTGCGAGCTCGGACTGCCGGACGGCATTGCCGACGAAGTCGACCGCGCCCGGGAGCCGGCGGATCGTCCGCCGGACCGGGCCGGGCATGAAGCGCCGGAGCTGGGCGACGTCGCGCTCGAACGCGACGCGCTCGATGCCGAGCTCGTCGAGCTTCTCGCCGAGGAGGTCGGCCGGCACGCCGTCGAGGAACAGGTCGACGGCCAGCGCCACGACGACGAGATCGTCGAGGCCGCCGACGACCGGGATGTCGTCGGGGACGATGTCGCGGCCGAACAACAGGTAGCCGAGCGCGCCGCCGAGGACGGCCTTGCGGGGAGCCGGCGTCCGATCGTCGAGCACGAGCGCCCAGATCAGCCGGGCGTACATCGGCAGCCGGCTCGCCAGCGGCAGGAAGGCGAGCATGCCGAGCGCCCGACGGATCGCCCCGCCGGTCGTTCGTCGTCCCGACCTGCCCGATCTCCGGGTCGGTGTCGCCATGTTCGCTCGCCCGTCCTCGATGCTGGACCGCGGCGGGGCGTCGTCGCCGTGCTCGCGGGGAGGAGCAGTCTACCAGCCCGCCACCGGCTGGTGGCCCTCCTGTCGGGAGATGGCCCTCCGCTCGTCCGCCGCTCGAATCCGGCGCGTCAACCGCTGAAGGGGCCGCTCCGGCACGCTCGCTCCTTCGGCTGATTGGTCGAGTCGGAAATCCGGCGAAGCGTGCCGGCGGCCGAGTCAACCCGGATCTGAAATGAGCCGCCAGCGCTGCCGCGGTCGCGAGCCGTGGCGCCCGGCGAGCGCTTGACATCGAACGTCCGTTCGGTATCATGTATGGAGCGCCACAAGGAGGCCCGGGTGACGAAGCACGACGCAGAGCGGAAGGTCAAGATCCTCGACCACATCGCGGCGACGCTGCGCGCTCGCGGCTACCCACCCTCCGTCCGGGAGATCGCCCGTGCGGTCGGGCTCGCGTCGACGTCGGCCGTCCACCACCACCTTCAGATCCTCGAACGGGAGGGCTATCTCGAGCGCGGCGCCGCCCAATCCCGCGCCATCCGCCTGACGCCCACCGCGGCGATCCGGCTCGGGCTGTCGAGCGAGCTCGTCCCCCAGTCGACCAGCGCGGATGCCCACGTCCTGCCGATCGTCGGCGAGATCGCGGCCGGCGGCCCGATCGAGGCCTACCAGGACGTCTCCGAGACGATGGCCATCCCGGACCTCCTCGCGCCGTCGGGCGATGCCTATGTCCTCAAGGTCCGCGGCGACTCGATGATCGAGGCGCACATCGCGGACGGCGACTTCGTGCTCATCCGGCCGCAGTCCACGGCACGCAACGGCGACATCGTCGTCGCCCAGGTCGAGGACAACGCCGTGACGCTCAAGCGGTTCTTCAAGGAGAAGGACCGGATTCGGCTCCAGCCGGCCAACGAGAGCTACCCGCCGCAGTACTACGACGACGTGCGCATCCAGGGCAAGCTCATCGGGGTGATCCGGCGGCTGGATTGACGGCTGGCCGCTCGCAGAATGGGGTGAGTGCTGCCTGAGCTGGCGATCACAGACGAGGCTGCGCGCTGGAGCTGCCAGGCACGCGTTGGCACCCACGGAACCCGCCCACGCACCTCCAGGCGCTTTCGCACGGGGCCTCGCCGCCCGCCATTCCCCCAACCGCCGGCATCGGCGTCGGTGGGAGGTCTCGGCTCAGTCAGCACCGCCATCGCAGCGGCGCGCCCGGCTGCCGCACGTCGCACAGAGCCGGAGCTCTCCGGGCGGCGCGGATCGCCACCGGCGGGCGGATCCCACGCGTGCGCGGCACCTCCGCTGTCACCCACGCACGACGGCGCCCTACCGTGCTCTCGGTCGCCGCGCATCGCCGCCATCGATGCCGTCGCGGGAGGCGGCGCGGTTGGCGCGCCGCGGCGCGGGAGGCGGCGCGGTTGGCGCGCCGCGGCGCGGGCTTATCGTCCGTCGCTGCGCGGCCGATCGATGGGGGCGATGGACGGTCGTCTACGGAGAGGATCGGACGAGCCAAACAGGCCCGAAGGCCTGCCGGCATCGATGGGAACGATGAGAGGGGGTCTGGGGTCCCGGCGACGCCGAGCTTGGGCGCGTTGGAATCCCAGCGCGGGCGCGGATGCAGACGTCCGCGCGGGGCGCGGAGGCAGACGGCCGCGCGGGGCGCGGAGGCAGACGGCCGCGCGGGGGCCCCAGGCGC
>Ga0326597_10010389_pt1 | contig 12408 bp, 15 predicted proteins | sample RVTome_12_FD_203789 | JGI IMG/M metagenome (GOLD analysis project Ga0326597, IMG submission 203789) | Soil microbial communities from uranium-contaminated site in the Upper Colorado River Basin, Wyoming, United States - RVT100D185 | ecosystem: Environmental > Terrestrial > Soil > Contaminated >... | reverse complement strand
TCCCGCTCAAGATCGCCAGCGAGATCGTGATCCCGATTCGCCACGCGCTCGTCGGCGCGCCGGACATCGACATCACGCGCGCGACGGTCGTCTATTCGCACCCGCAGGCCCTCGCACAGTGCCGGCGCCGGCTCGCCGAGCTGGTGCCCGACGCGCGGCCGGTCGCCGCGCTCTCCACCGCTTCGGCAATCGAGGCGAGCGTCAGCGAGCCGGGCACGCTCGGCATCGGCAACGCCTTCGCGGCGGAGCTGTACGGCGCCCGGGTCTACGCCGACGACGTGGGCGACGAGCCCGGGAATGAGACGCGCTTCGTCGCCCTCGCGCACGCCGATCACGAGCCGACAGGCGACGACAAGACGTCGCTCGCGTTCACCACCCAGCACGACCGGCCCGGCTCGCTCGTCGAGGTGCTGCTGCACTTCGCTCGCCGCGGGATCAACATGACGCACATCGAGTCTCGCCCTACACGCCGCCGGCTCGGCACGTACGTCTTCCTGGTGGACGTGCACGGTCATCGCGCTGATGCCACGCTCGCCGACGCGCTGCGCGAAGCGGCCCGGGTCACGAGCTGGCTCCGCATCCTCGGGTCGTACCCGCGGTGGCCGGGCACGCCGGAAGCCGATCCGACCGCGCGTGCCTGAGATCCCGGATCTCGAGGCGATCCGGCACTACCTGATGCCGCGGCTTGCCGGGCTGACCGTAACGCGCGTGGAGTCGCCGATCCCGTGGCTCGTGCGCACCGGCGCCGCGGACTTCGAGTCGATCGTGGGGCACGGCTTCGGCGAGATACACCGCCTGGGCAAGTTCCTGATCTTCTTCATGGACGACGAGCGCCTGCTCGTCGTGAACCCGATGCTGACCGGCCGCTTTCACTGGGTCGAAGCGGGCGCCCGCCGCCCGCCGCGCCTGGGCGTCGTGATCGCGTTCGACGACGGTCACGAGCTGCGGTACTCGGATCAACGGCGCATGGGCCGCATCTACCTCGTCGCGCGCGATCAACTCGTGACCGTCCCGCAGATCGCCGCGCTCGGCCCGGACGCAATGGCGATCAGCGAGGAGGAGTTCCTCCAGCGCATCAAGAAGCGCGCCGGTCAGATCAAGAACACGCTGACCAACGGCGAGTTCGTCGCCGGCATCGGCAACGCCTACTCGGACGAGATCCTGTGGGAGGCCGGCCTGCATCCCCATCGACGCCGCAGCACGATGTCGGAGGACGATCTCCGCCGGCTCCACGCCGCGATGCGTTCGACGATCGAATGGGCGAGCGCGGTCGTCGATCAGACCGTGCAGGGGGAGGGGCTCGGCCGGAAGGAGGAGTGGCGGCAGCACCTGCGCGTACACCGCCGTGCGGGGGAGCCGTGCCCACGATGCGGCGAGCCGATCAAGGGCCAGGTGCGGAGCGGCAGCGAGACGAACTACTGCGTGAAGTGTCAGCCGCTGTTCACGTGAACACGGTCAGCGATTGGGTGTGTGCATGAAGGTCATTCGCAAGAACATTGGGACCGCGCTGGACGAGACGTACGAGCAGCTCGTGCGCCGCGTACGCATCGAGGCCGAGCGTGAGCTGCGTGTCGAAGCGTTCCAGGGCGGCTCGTTCTCGGCGGTGAACTGGACTGCGGACGCCGTGGTGATCTCGCTGCACAACGGCGTGCCGACACGCGCCCTCCCGCACGTGTTCGGCGTGGCGCTCCAGCACGTGCGCCAGCGGCTCGACCACTACCCGGCAGTCGTGCGCCCGGGCGGCGAGGACTCGCCGGTCGCCGGACTGGTGCGCTCGGTACTGCGGGAGCTGATCCTCGCGCCGGAGGCCGAGATGCACCTCGCGCCGCTCAAGCTCGACACCGAGTGGGAGACCGAGCAGCGGCACGCCGGCCTCAAGGAGATGCTGCGGGACGTCGACGCGGAGTGGGAGCAGGAGGGCAGCCCGGGCAGCGCGTTCGCCGCACTGCAGTACGCCCACTTCTCGCTCACGCACCCCGCCGAACTGTGGGAGAGCCTGCGCGATCAGATGCGAGAGAAGCTCCCCGCTGCCTCCGCGCGCGGCGAGCAGGTGCTCGCGCGCGTGGGCGAGCATGGCTGGAAGACGCCGGGCGCCTGCCTGGAGTCACTCGTCGCGGTGCGCGACGAGTTGAGCCTGCGGCCGGTTGCCGTGATCGAGGATCGCCGCTCCGGGAAGCTGCTCTAGTCGCCCCGAAGCGGGGCGGCGGCCGGCCTACGACGCCGCGGCCGCCGGGCCGGACGTCTGCCGTTCGGACATCCAGCCCACGAGGAACGGCCGCCACTCGAGATAGCGGTCCAGGTAGTGCGCGAGCATCTCGCCCGGGCCGTTGGACGGCGCGCGCGGCTCGCGGATCAGCACCATGCGCGCCTCGACCGGCGTGCGGCCACCCTTGCGATGGTTGCAGCTGCGACACGCCGTCACGAGGTTGTCCCAGATGTGCTCGCCGCCGCGGTGCTTGGGCACCACGTGGTCGAGCGTCAGATCGCCGCCGTGCTTGCCGCAGTACTGGCAGCGCTCGCGGTCGCGCGTGAAGATCTCGCGTCGCGTGAGGCGAGGGCGGGGAAGCGGGCGGCTGACGTAGTGGTTGAGCCGGATCACCGACGGCGTCGTGAACCGGCTTCCGTCGACGCCGAGAATCGGCGATCCGTCGGCCTCGAGCAGTTCGGCCTTGCCTCGAAACACGAGCACGAATGCCCGCTTGACCGAACACACGTTGAGCGGCTCGTAGTTCTGGTTGAGTACGAGCGCCCGACGCTGAATCGTCACGACGCGTTCCATTCGCTCTCAGACGGCCCGGAACTCGCGCGCCGGGTTGGACGCGGGGAGTGTAGCGGATCATCCCAAGTGCGACGGTCGCAATCGCGCTACGGCGCGAGGCCGTTCGCGATCACCGCCGCGGCGGATCGGAAGTCCCTGAGCTGTTCGAGCGCGTGCTGGAACTCTGACGGCAGGGCGAGTTCGGCGCTCGGCACTTCGTTCAGGAAGTATGGCGCCAGTGTGGATTGGTCGACGGCCGCGGCGAAGCCGGCGGACGGCGGGAAGACGGCGACCGCCAGCAGCAGGATCTGTACGAGCACGATCGCCTTCAGGAAGCCGAACGCAGCGCCGCCCAGGTGGTCGAATGGGCCGAGCATGAGCAGCGAGGCCGCGTGCTTGAGCACCAGCGCGAGCAGCTGGCCGAGCACGACGACGCCCACGAGCAGCGCGAGGAACGAGGCGAAGTTCCGCGTGCGCTCGTCCTCGATCAGGAACGCGATGTCGGCGGACAGGTCGCGGTAGAACGCGCCCGCCACGAAGATCCCGGCGATCAGCGCCGCGAAGGTGACGACTTCACGGATCAGACCGGTGGCGAACGCGCGGAAGGTCATCCACGCGACCGCGCCGACGATCAACAGGTCGACCCAGTACACGTCGGCCGTCCAATATCCCCCCCGCCAACGCCGATGGTAGGCGACGCGGTTGCGAAGGGGCTACCGAAAGCCGAGGCGCCGCTCGCGCATGGAGACGTAGCGGTCCCGTCCGAAGACGAGGTGGTCGAGCACGTTGATGTCGAGTAGCTCACCGGCCGCTACCACAGCGCTCGTGAAGTCGACGTCGTCGCGGCTGGGCGCGGGGTCTCCGCTCGGATGGTTGTGGGCGACGGCGATCGCCGTCGCGTTCATACGCACGGCCTCGCGGAACACCTCCGCGACGCGGCCGGGCGCGGCGTTCACCGAACCGCGGTAGAGCATGGCAGCGCTGAGCACGCGGTGCCGCGTGTCCATGACGAGCAGATGCAGCTCTTCGTGCGGCAGGGCGCCGAGCGCGGACTCCAGGAGGCGCGCAATGTCGGCCGGCCCCCGCACGACGGGATGGAGCGCCGGCTGCTCGCGCGCTGCGCGACGCCCGAGCTCGAACGCGGCGGCGACGGTGGTCGCCCGCGCCGGGCCGATGCCGGACGCGTGCGCGAGCGTGGCGACGTCCGCCGCCGCGAGGCCGTGCAGCCCGCCGTGTTCGCGGAGCAGGCGGCCTGCGAGCTGCATGGCATCCTCGCGCGCCGAGCCGGTGCGCAGCAGGATCGCCACGAGCTCCGCGGTCGTCAGCGCCGACGGTCCAAGGCGCAGCAGCCGTTCGCGTGGACGTTCGTGCTCCGGCAGCTCGCCGATGCGCAGCGCGTAATCGGGCAGCACGGGACCTCCCCGTCCGGCCGAGCGGCCATCGGGCGGGAGGCTATCAGCCGAGGCTCGGGGTGGGGCGGTCCCCCGTAGGAATGCGGTGAATGGAGATCACGCTGTTGGTTCGCGGCCAATGCGCGATGCGCAGCCGGTCGCCGTCCCGGAGCTCGGCCGCGGCCACCGGCCCGACCTCGAAGACGCTCCGCCCGATCAGGACGTAGTGCACGCGCCCAAAGAAGGCGATGCGCCCCTTGGACCACTTCCGCAGGACGGGGCCCTCTGTGACCGTGGGTTGCGCGCGCAGATCGCGGAGCGCCGACACCGCCTCGTAATCGACGGCGAAGGCGATCAATCCGACGATCACGACGGCGAAGATCGCCCCGACGTTGCCTGACAGCAGGCTGGACGCCGCGACCAGGAACAGCGCGGTCGCGAGCACGCCGCCCGGACCGTAGAGGAGGACGGTGCGCATCAGGCGCCCGCGGTGATCGTGACGCTCTTCGATCAGCAGTTCTGACATCGGTTGCGCTCCGGCCGAGACGATGGGGGTCACGCTGCTGCTCGCGCGCGGCTACTGCCGCGGGATCTGGATCACACTGCCGATGCCGAGGGATCCGGGGTCCGTGATCTGGTTCAGCGTCTGGATCTCTTTCGTGAACTGGTCGAGATCGCGACCGGCCGGCAGGAAGCGCGCCGCGATGCCGTACAGGGTATCGCCCGGCTGCACGGTATACGCGACGGGTTCCGTCGGCGACACCGTTGGCGTCGGAGTGGGCGTCGGGGTGGGCGTCGCCGTCGCCGTCGCGGTGGCTGCAGGCGGTTCGGTCGTCGGGACGGGAGTGCCGGCCGGGGTCGCGGTCGCGGGGGCGGTGGTGGCCGTGGGTGAGGGAGTGGCGGTCGATCCGGGCGTGGCCGCGCCGGCGGCGCGCGTCGGGAGCACGCCCGCGAGCGACGATGGCGGCGAGTCGCGATCGGCCCCCGCCTGCGGAAGCACCAGCAACCAGATCGCGAACACCGATCCGATCAGCAGGGCGGCGAGCGATCCGCGGTAGACGCGATACGAGGGCAGGGCCAAGCCGGGGTCCATGCAGCGCGCGCAGAGCGCGTCGCCGTGCGCGTCACAGTAGAGCGCTCCGCACCGGGGGCACTCTTGCTGTGCCTCCTGATCACACTGGAAGCATTCCACGCATCGAGCCTACAAACGGGTTCAGGCGGCGGCAACCCATGCCGTGCCGTCGGTGCCCGCCGCAGGCGCGTGGGGGCTGCGCAGGATGTCACGCCGTGCCGCGTGACAGTCCTGCGCAGGCACGGTCTGCCGAGCGACTCGCGGGTCAGACGAGCTCGACCACCGCGCCGGCTGCCTCGAGTTTCGCCTTGGCAGCCTCGGCGTCGGCCTTGTTGACGCCCTCGCGGACCGGCTTCGGCGCGGCTTCGACCAGGTCCTTGGCGTCCTTCAGGCCGAGCGCGGTGAGTTCGCGGACGGCCTTGATGACGTTGATCTTGTTCGCGCCGAAGTCCTTGAGGACGACGTCGAACTCGTCCTTCTCCTCGACCGGCGCAGCGGCGTCGGCCGACGGTGCAGCCGCCATCATCATCGGGGCCGCGGCGGTCACCCCGAACTCCTCCTCCATCGCCTTGTTGAGGTCCCGCAGTTCGAGAATCGTCATGCCCTTGATGATCTCGAGCGCGTCTTCGACCTTGCTCATCGTCTGCTCCTCCACGCCGGCGCCGGGCCGGTCCGCTGTACTCGCTTGCGTCGCGCGCGCCCGGCGCGCGGGGACTCCCTGTGCCGATTACTCGGCGCCGGCACCTTCGAGCTGCGCCGCGCGCGCTTCGACCAGCCCCGCGAAATCGCGGCTGGTGGCCTGGATCAGGCCGAGGAACTGCGTGATCTGGCCGATCACATTGCCCGCCAGGCGGCCGAGCAGCGCTTCGCGCGACGGCACCGTCGCGAGGTCCTCGACGTAGGCGGCGTCGACGAGCTGACCGCTCACGACCGCGCTGCGGATCTTCACCGGCGAGTTCGGGTGAGCACGGAGATAGCCGAACAGCGCCTTCGCAGCGCTGATGGGTTCGTCACGCCCGACCACGAGCGCCGTGGGTCCGTCCGCGAGGGCCGCGAATTGATCGAGCCCGGCATCGCGCGCGGCGATGCGCAGCAACGTGTTCTTGACCACACGCATCTGCGCTCCGGCGTCGCTCAGCGTCGCCCGCAGCGCCACCTGGTCGGCCACCGAGATCCCCTGGTACGCGGTCGAGATCGCGATCTCTGCACCGCGGATCAGCGCGGTGATCTCGCCGACCTGCGTCACCTTGCGTTCCGTCGGCAAGCGCTCCTCCTTCGCCGGGCGCGGTCCCGAGGACCCAACAAAACGCCCTCCACGCCGGTGCGGGGAGGGCGGAACGGCATCCGCCGCGCGGTGCCGATGTTCGTCCTGTCCCACCTGTACGGGCGGCCTCGCGGCCATTCTCCTTCGACGAAGGACCCGTAGTCTCCGGCGGATGTCTCTCGTGCTCAGTTTGCGACGGCAGGCTCCTAAGGTCTACGCCCGTCGGAGGGGCTACGCCGTCGCCGTTGCCATGGCCTGGATCTCGTTCACGTCCACGGGCACGCCGGGCCCCATGGTCGACGTCAGCGTCGCGCCCCGGAGCAGCTGTCCCTTCGTGCCCGTCGGACGGTTCTTGATGATTTCGCTGACGACCGCCTGGAGGTTCTCGAACAGCTGCACGTCGCTGAAGGACGCCTTGCCGATCGCGCAGTGGATCAGGTTCGTGCGGTCCAGGCGGTAGTCCACGCGGCCGGCCTTCGCCTCACGCACGGCACGCCCGATGTCCTCGCCCGCGACCACGGTGTTGTTGCGCGGGTTCGGCATGAGACCGCGCGGGCCCAGGATGCGGCCGAGGCCACCGACCTTGCCCATCAGTTCGCGCTGCGCGAGCGCGACATCGAAGGCCACGAAGCCGCCCTGGACGCGCTCGATCAGGTCGTCGCTGCCCACGATGTCCGCGCCTTCCTGCAGGGCGATGCGGGCGGGCTCGCCTTCGGCGAACACGGCGACGGTCACCGCGCGGCCGAGGCCGTGCGGGAGGACCACCGAGCCGCGCAGCTGTTGATCCGCGTGGCGGCCATCCAGGCCGGTGCGCAGGTGCAGCTCAACGGTCTCGTCGAACTTGGCAGTGGCGCACTCACGCACCAGCGTGAGCGCCTCGTGCGGTTCGTACAGCCGCTCCCCGTCCACCTTCGCGCGGGTGGCCTGGATGCGCTTCGCGACTTTCGGCACTACCTGACCTCGATCCCCATCGAGCGCGCCGTGCCCTCGATGCTCTTCATGGCCTGCTCGATGTCGTTGGTGTTCAGATCGGGGAGCTTCGTCAGCGCAATCTCGCGCACCTGCGCACGCGTCACCGCGCCCACCTTCTCGCGCTGGCTCGCCGAGCCCTTGTCGACGCCGGCTGCCTTGCGCAGCAGGTCGGACGCCGGGGGCGTCTTGAGCACAAAGTTGAAGGAGCGGTCCTCGAAGATCGTGATGCGCGCGGGGATGATCGACCCGGCGCGATCGCGGGTCTGCTCGTTGTAGGTCTTGCAGAAGTCCATGATATTGATGCCGTGCGGCCCGAGGGCCGTGCCGACCGGCGGCGCAGGGTTCGCGCCACCCGCGGGGATCTGCAGTGTCACGATCGCGCGTACCTTCTTCGCCATCTCGCCTCACCCCGTTCGCGCGATCATGCGCCGGCTGCGGCCGGGCGCACGATGCGTTCGTCGTTTCGCTATCGGGCTACTGCTTCTCGACCTGCAGGAAGTCGAGCTCGACGGGCGTCTCACGCCCGAACATCGAGACCATCACGCGTACACGGCCGCGATCCAGGTCGATCGAGTCGACGACACCGATCATGTCGCTGAACGGTCCGTCGGTCACGAGCACCGACTCGCCCACCTGGAAGCCGATGTTGATGCGCGGCTGACCGGCGTCCATCTGCTTCAGGATCTTGTCGACCTCGGCGTCCGCCAGCGCGGTCGGCTTGGAGCGGTCCTCCATGGTGGCGCCGGCGAAGCCGGTCACGCCCGGCGTGTTGCGCACGACGTACCAGGAGTCGTCATCCATCACCATCTGCACGAAGACGTAGCCGGGGAAGAGCTTGCGCTGCACGGTCCGGCGTTGGCCGTCACGGATCTCGATTTCATCCTCGGTGGGGATGATCACCTGGAAGATCTTGTCGCCCATGTCCATGGACTTGATGCGCTGATCGAGGTTCGTCTTGACCTTGTTCTCGTAGCCCGAGTAGGTCTGGACGATGTACCAGGCGCGTCCGTCGTCGGGCGGCTGATCACTATCCGCGGGCGCGTCCGCGACCTCGTCGATGATGGGTTGATTCGTCACAAACGCTTCCTTACGGGAGGATGACTTGTTCGACGATCCAGCCGAACGCGAGGTCGGCGACGCCGAGCACAAGTCCGATCAGGAGCGAGACCACGATCACCACGACCGTCAGGTGGACCACCTCCTGGCGCGAGGGCCACGTGACCTTCCGGAGCTCGCTGATGATGTCCATCGCCCAGCGAGGCTTGAGCAGTGAGCTACCGCCACGGCGGGCCTGCTCCGTGGCGGCCGGGGCGGAGACTGACGGCGGACGTCGCCGCGCCTGCGCCTGCTGCTGCCGTTGCCTGCGTTCCTGACGAGCCTGCGCCCGCCGGGCCTCACGGCCCATGCTGTGCTCCTGACGTTGCGCGGATCGCTCCGCTGCGCGAGTCGCTAGCGGGTCTCGCGATGCGGTTGGTGTACGCGGCAGCGCGGACAGTACTTCTTGAGTTCGATGCGCTCGGTGTCGTTCCGCCGGTTCTTCTTCGTATGGTATGAGCGCGAACGGCACTCCGTACACGCGAGCGTGATGTCGACGCGGTCCCCCTTGGCCATCTCGGGCCTCCCCTATTCGATGATGCTGGTGACGACGCCTGCGCCGACGGTGCGACCGCCCTCGCGGATGGCGAAGCGGAGGCCCTGTTCGACGGCGATCGGCGTGATCAGCTCGATCTCGAGGTTGGTGTTGTCGCCCGGCATCACCATCTCCGTGCCCTCGGGCAGGTTGATCACGCCGGTCACGTCCGTCGTGCGCACGTAGAACTGCGGGCGATAGCCGTTGAAGAACGGCGTGTGCCGTCCGCCCTCTTCCTTCGACAGCACGTACACCTCGCCCCGGAACTTGCGGTGCGGCGTGATGCTCCCCGGCGCCGCGAGCACCTGCCCGCGGATCACGTCGTCGCGCTCGATGCCGCGCAACAGGCAGCCCACGTTGTCGCCGGCCAGCCCCTCGTCCAGCAGCTTCTTGAACATCTCCACGCCCGTGACCGTCGTCGTGCGCGTCTCGCGGATGCCCACGATCTCGATCGCCTCGCCCACCTTGACCTTGCCGCGCTCGATGCGCCCCGTCACCACCGTGCCCCGACCCTTGATCGCGAACACGTCTTCCACCGGCATCAGGAACGGCTGGTCCACCGGCCGCGCCGGCTGCGGGATGTGCTCGTCCACCGCCTTCATCAGCTCGTGGATGCACGCGTACTCCGGCGCGTTCGTGTCCGTCGACGTCGACTCCAGCGCCTTGAGCGCGGAGCCGCGCACGATCGGCACGTCGTCTCCGGGGTAGTTCTGCGAGGAGAGCAGCTCGCGCAGCTCCAGCTCCACCAGCTCGAGCAGCTCCTCGTCGTCCATCATGTCGACCTTGTTCAGGAACACCACCATCGCCGGCACCTCGACCTGCCGCGCCAGCAGCAGGTGCTCCCGCGTCTGCGGCATCGGCCCGTCCGGCGCCGCGACCACCAGGATCGCGCCGTCCATCTGCGCCGCGCCGGTGATCATGTTCTTGATGTAGTCGGCGTGCCCCGGGCAGTCCACGTGCGCGTAGTGCCGCGCCTCCGTCTGGTACTCCACGTGCTGGATCGCGATCGTGATCCCGCGCGCACGCTCTTCCGGCGCGTTGTCGATCGAGTCGAACGGACGAAAGTCCGCCCCGCCCGTCAACGCCAGCACCTTCGTGATCGCCGCCGTCAGCGTCGTCTTCCCGTGGTCAACGTGACCAATCGTTCCGATGTTCGCGTGCGGCTTCGTCCGCTGGAACTTCCCCTTCGCCATCGCTCGTCTCCTCCAGCCGGGGTCGCGTCACCGGCCGCGTATCCGGGTGCTTTCGTCGTTCGCCCCTGTATGACCGGCGCATCCGCGGCGATCAGTGGGCAGAAATGGAGCCCACAATGAGATTCGAACTCATGACCTCGTTCTTACCAAGAACGCGCTCTGCCAACTGAGCTATGTGGGCTCCGACCCACCCGGCCCCGAGCACGCATCATCGCACGCGAGGTCTGGTGACGGGTGTCTGCTGGTGCAGGGGGCAGGATTCGAACCTGCGTAGCCGTAAGGCGGCGGATTTACAGTCCGCTGGAATTAGCCACTCTCCCACCCCTGCGCGATGCTCTCGAGCGTCGGCCCTTCGTCCTTGCTGAGTCGATGTGCCGGCGCGTCCGGCGTGGGCAACCCTCGAGCCCGTTGTCCGGCTGGAGCCCGAGAGGGGATTCGAACCCACTAACCTACCGATTACAAATCGGTTGCGCTGCCGTTGCGCCACTCGGGCACGCGCCGGACCGACGCCAGAGACAACAAACGCACTCCGACCACCGGCCGGAGCGCGACCATCGAGCAGTATAAGAATCGCCGTTTCGCAGGGTCAATTTGCCCGGCGCGACCGACCCTTCGCCGTGGCACACGTCGAGCGGAGCCGCGCTGCGGCGCCGCTCTCGTGCCGTCCGAGCACGTTGCCTCTAGTCCCGGCGCGCCGTCCAGCGCGCCCCGCCCGGCGTGTCCTCGATCGCGACGCCGAGCGCGGCGAGCTCGTCGCGAATGGTGTCGGCGAGCGCGAAGTCGCGCTCGGCGCGGGCGGCCTGTCGACGTGCGAGCAGCGCGTCCATCGTGGCCTCCACGTCCGTACCGCCGCACACCACCTCGAGGCGAGCGGCGAGCTTCGACAGCGCGGCGGCGTTCACCCGCGTCGCGGCGTCGTCGCGCGCACTCGCGAGCGTCAGCCCGAGCACACCGGCCAGCGCGTGCAGCGCGGCCTGCGCCTCGCCCACGCGTTCGCCGGCGTCGCGCCCGCGGTTGATCGCTCGCGCGAGGTCGAAGAGCGCGGCGAGCGCCTGCGGCGTGGCGAGGTCGTTCTCGAGGGCGGCGACGAAGCGCTCGCGGAATGGCGTCGCGTCGATCATGGCGCCGGTGCCGGCGGGGGCCTCTTCGAGCGCCGTCGCGAGCCGCTCCACGGCGCGCGTGGCCGCGTTCATTGCCTCGTCCGTGAGGTTGTTCGGGCTGCGGTACTGGCTGTTCAACACGAACAGCCGGATGGCGTCGGGTGACCAGCGCTCGAGCGCGTCGGCCACAGTGACGACGTTGCCCGTCGACTTCGACATCTTCTCGCCGTTGCGTTGGACCATGCCGTTGTGCATCCAGATGCGCGCGAACGGCTGGCCACTCCCCGCTTCGGCCTGCGCGATCTCGTTCTCGTGGTGCGGGAAGATCAGGTCCACTCCGCCGCCGTGGATGTCGAAGGTGGTGCCCAGATAGCGCTGCGCCATGGTCGTGCACTCGATGTGCCAGCCCGGCCGGCCCCTCCCCCAGGGCGAGTCCCATGACGGCTCGCCCGGCTTCTCCGCCTTCCACAGCGCGAAGTCGAGCGCGAATTCCTTGCCCTCGCCGGGCTCGAAGCGCGTGCCCGTGCGCAGCTCGTCGATGTTGCGATGCGACAGCTTGCCGTAGTCCGCGCTGGCGCGGACGCGGAAGTAGACGTCGCCCTCGGCCGTGACGTAGGCCATGCCGTGGCCCACGATCGCCTCGATCGTGGCGATGATCGCCGGGATCTCCTGCGTGACGCGCGGACGGACGTCGGGCGCGAGCAACCCGAGCGCGCGCTGCTCGGCCTCCCACACTTCGATGTTCGCCGCTGCCAGCTCGATCGGGTCTCGTCCGAGCTCGGCCGCGCGCTCGATCAGCTTGTCGTCGACGTCGGTGTAGTTCGACACGTACGTCACGCGGAGCCCGCCGCGCGGGTTGCCCGGCCAGCGGAGATAGCGCACGAGCACGTCGTAGACGATCAGGGACATGGCGTGGCCGACGTGTGCGACGTCGTACGGCGTGACGCCACAGACGTAGATGCCGACGTGCCCGTCCGGCGCCACGAGTGCGTCGAGGCGCCCCGTGAGCGTGTTCGAGATCTGCATCA
>Ga0326597_10010388_pt1 | contig 12408 bp, 12 predicted proteins | sample RVTome_12_FD_203789 | JGI IMG/M metagenome (GOLD analysis project Ga0326597, IMG submission 203789) | Soil microbial communities from uranium-contaminated site in the Upper Colorado River Basin, Wyoming, United States - RVT100D185 | ecosystem: Environmental > Terrestrial > Soil > Contaminated >... | reverse complement strand
CCTCCAGCGGCTCGGCCGCGTCGGTCGCCGAGTGCATGGTCCCGCTCGCCTTCGGCACGCAGACCGGCGGCTCGACGATCCGCCCCGCGGCGTACTGCGGCATTGTCGGCTACAAGCCGAGCTACGGCACCATCAACCGCGCCGGCCTGAAGCATCTCGCCGAGTCGCTCGACACCATCGGCGTGCTGGCGCGCACGGTCCACGATTGCGCGCTGCTCGTGCATGCGGTGTCGGCGCGCCCGCTGCCGGATTTGTCGGCCAGGATTGCCCGCGCGCCGCGCATCGGCGTCTGCCGCACTTCGCGCTGGAACGACGCGTCGCCCGCCACGCAGTCGCTGCTCGAGCAGACCGCGGCCGCGCTCGCCGGCCGCGGCGCCGCGGTAAGCGACGTTGCGCTGCCGGACGGCTTCGACCGGCTGTACGAAGCGCAGATACTCATCATGAACTACGAGGCGGCGCGCGCGCTCGCCTGGGAACATGCAAATCACCGGGACCTTCTGAGCGAGCATCTGCAAACGACGCTGGAAAAATACATTACGATGCCGCGCGAACCCTACAGCGAGGCGACGCGCCACGCCCGCGAATGCCAGGCGCGCTTCTCGCAAGTATTCGCCGAGGTCGACGTGTTGCTGACGCCGAGCGCACCCGACGAGGCGCCAAAGGGCATCGGCTCGACCGGCAGCGCGCTCTTCAACCGCAACTGGACGTTGCTCGGCGCGCCGTGCGTGACGATCCCCGCCGGCCGCGGCCCGCAGGGGCTGCCGCTCGGCATGCAGATCGTCGGCGACTACGACACGGACGCGCGCGTGCTCGAGTGTGCCGAGTGGGTGCGCCACGCGCTCGGGTGACGGGAAGCGATTGAAACGATAAGCCGCTGATGAACGCCGATAGAAGAAAAGATTAGCCGCCGATGAACGCTGATGAACGCCGATGGAAAACGAAACCCCGAAACCAGAAAATAAACAGGATTAACAGGATTAAAAAACGGACAAACTCGAAAACTCTGTCTATGCGGTTTGGGGTTAATCATGTAAATCTCGTTAATCCTGTGCATCGGGCTTTTGATCTTGATCTTATCGGCGTTCATCGGCGTTTATCGGCGGCTTGATTTCACCTTGGAGTTTGGGTCTTTCATCGGCGGCTGATTTTTATTTCCACACCTTTAGGGAGGACTTGATGAAGATTGCGAAGGTCCAGTGCTGGGTGCTGCGCATCCCGTTTCATTTCCCGCTGGTGAAGGAGGAGCAATACGCCCTCGCCAACTTCTGCGAGGTCGAGACCGATGAGGGGCTGAAGGGCCACTCGCTGTCGACCTACCCGATGAAGTACGGCATCCGCGAGTTCATCAACCGCGAGTGCGCCCCGGCGATCGAGGGCATGGATGCGCTGCGGCCCGAGGAGATTCGCACGCGGCTCTTCTGGGCGACCGCGCGCAAGCACTTTCATGGCGCGTGGAACTGCGCGGTGAGTCTCATCGATATCGCGCTGTGGGACGTGAAGGGCAAGGCGCTGAAGCAACCGGTGTGGAAGCTCCTGGGCGGCGCGCACTCGAAGCTCCCGGCCTACATCACCTTCGGCCTGCCGCGCTACTCGCGCGAGGAGCTGGTCGAGGTCGCGAAAATACTGATCAAGGACGGCCAGACGCGCCTGAAGATGGTGGTCGCCGCCGGATCCCACGAATACGACGAGATCCTCGGCCAGCCCGCCGACGAGGACATCCTCGAGGATGCGGCGCGCGTGCGCGTGCTGCGCGAGGCGGTCGGACCCGGTATCGAGCTCATGATGGACGCGAACAAGGGCGCGACCTACGCGCAGGCGCTGAAGCTCGCCAAGCTGTGCGAGCCGTACGACCTCACCTGGTTCGAGGACCCGGTGCTGCAGGCCGACCCGCGGCTGATGGCGCACCTGCGCAAACAGACGACGATCCCGATCGCGGCGGGCAGCACGGCAACCTCGGACCTCATGTACCTGCGCGAATATCTCGTGCACGAAGCGGTCGATTACCTGCAGCCCAACGTGCGCGACATCGGCGGCTACACGCAGGGCCTCAAGGCCGCGGGCATCGCGCAAGCGTTCAACGTGCCGCTGTCGATGGGCGGCAACTACCCGCACATGAACATGCATCTGCATGGCGGCGTGCCGAACGGGGGGCGGGTCGAATTCCACTGGCAGGGCTGGAAGTGCGTCGAGCAACTGTTCGACAATGCGCCGGGGCCGGTGAAGGGAACGGTAACGCTGCCGACCGGGCCGGGGCTGGGCTTCACGCCGAAGGCGGGGATTCTGGATCTCGCGGTAGCCTGAGAGCGCGCGATGAGGCGAAAACGAATCGGATAGCCTCAGGTATCCCTTGACCTTTCTATTATTGGTTTTCTTGGCGTCTTGGCGACTTGGCGGTTGAGTTCTTATTTTCCTGGCGTCTTGGCGGTTCAGCCCTTGTTCTTTGCTGGCCGCTCGGTCACGGCTTCCGAGCGGCGCGCATCCTGTTACATCTGAAACAAACTGTTACACCGCAACGGCGGAACGCGCGTGAATCGATTGCGGTCCGACCTCTGGGTTCGCTGGATAAAACAGCGGGCACGAGATCCCTCAACAATTCCGGAGACTGCAATGAACAAGCTGCTATTGGGCACCATCGTATCCGCCACCTTTGCCGCAGCCGCGGTACCGCTCGCGCTCGCCGACCGTGGCGGCCAGGCCGGGGAGGCAACGCACGCCCGTCATTTCGCGCACTGGCAGAAGGACGGCCGCAAAGCGTCCCTGCCGAGCGAGCGAATCGAAGACCGCCTCTCGCGCATGAAGTCGGAACTGAAGATCACCGCGGCGCAGGAAACGCAGTGGAACGCCTACGCCGAGACGCGGCGCAAGCACGTCCGCGAAGCGGACAAGCGCATGCAGGAGCGCCGCGCGCAAATGGCCGAAAGCAGGGACCGCCCCCGATTCAACGCGGTCGAGCGCATGGAGCGGCGGCAGGCCCGCATGGCCGAGATGTCGGCACGCATGGCGGATACGCTGGCCGCGGTGAAGCCGCTCTACGCGGCGCTCACCCCCGAGCAGCAGAAGGTGTTCGACGAGAGGCGCGGGCCACGCGGCCGACACGGCGGATCCCACCGCCGCGGTGGTCATGAACGGGGCGAGCGCGGCGTGAGCTGACCGCTGGTGACAGCAGCGTTGCGGCAAGAACGGCAAGACGGCCGCGAAATACCGCTGCACCCATGGTTCCCTCCTCCCGGAAAAGGTTCATGCGCCGATGAAGCCGGGGCCGGGAGAACCTTCCGCCCGGCCCCGGCGCGCCGTCAAGTGCCTGCCGCGCCGGGCGGCCTCAAGCAGCGGTAACGGCAGGGAAGATCAAAGATAAACGCCGGAAACCGGGCGGGCCCTATTGCCCCGCGCCGCACAGAAACGGCAGCGCCTCGCCGATCGGGCCCGGCAGCACCGCGTCCGCCATGTCGTCGAACGGCGTGGGCTGCGCGTTGACGATCACGAGCCGCGCGCCTGCGCTCTTGGCGATCGGCACCGCGCCCGCCACCGGGTACACCTGCAGGCTGCTGCCGACGGCGAGCAGGAGATCACACTCGCCCACCGAGCGCATCGCGCCCTCGATCACCTCCGTCACCAGAGCCTGCCCGAAGGAAATGGTGTCGCTCTTGAGGATTCCGTTGCACTCGGTGCACGGCGGATCTTCCTCTCCCGCGCGTACGCGATCGAGGACAACCTGCATCGGCCCCTTCCACCCGCAGCTCAAGCAAACCGCCTGGTGCACGTTGCCGTGCACTTCGTAGGTGAGCCCGGGAGAGTTGCCGGCGCGCAGGTGCAGCCCGTCGATGTTCTGCGTAATCAGCGCGCGGAGCTTGCCGCGGCGCTCGAGCGCAACGATCGCCATGTGGCCGAGGTTGGGCCGCGCCGTCCACACCGGGTGGTCGAGCCGGTTCTGCCACGAGGCCTTGCGCACCTCGGGATCGGAGACGTAGCAGCGGATGTCGGACAGGCGCTCGGCTTTGGGATCGCTCGTCCAGAGGCCCTGCGGCCCGCGAAAGTCCGGAATGCCGGAGTCGGTGGAGATGCCGGCGCCGGTCAGCACCACGATGCGCCCGGCGGCATCGATCCAGGCGCGCACGCGGTCAAGTGGGGTCGCTCGCGCCATTGCGCGCTCAGAACAGGAACTTGCGTCCAACCGCCGAGGGCACCAGCACGTCGTCGCCGTAGATTTGCGCGAGCGCATGTACCGCGCGCCAGCCGGTGCAGTGCGCGGGCACGATGCGCTTCAGCCCGAACACCTGCATGTCGCGCACGGTGTCGGGAATGATCTCCTCGATCTTGGCGCCCGAAAGGTGGAACCCGCCCATCACCGCGTGCAGCGGCACGTCGCCGAAGACGTGCTTCGCATCCCTGAGCACGTTGATCACCCCCGCATGCGAGCACGCGGTGAACACCACCGCCCCCTTGTCCTTCACCTGCACCGCGACATAGCGCTCGTCCATGATCCATTCGTCCGGTTCCCAGGCCCTGCCGTCGGCGGTGCGCTTGAGGTGCCCGGGCAGCCCCTTCTCGTACGCGGTGACGCGAGGAATCTCCCCGCTGAGATAAAAGCAGCCGCTCAGCAGCAGCCGGGCCGGGTCCTCGTTGACGACGATCGCGCCGGCCTCGCCAAGCTCGGCCGGTGTCGGCACGGGCTTCTGCGGCATTGGGTCGCCGCCGTAGCGCAGGGTGCCGCGGGTTGCGAACATGCCGGGATTCACGTGGCACTCGACGCGCCGGCCGCCGTTCGCCGCCGCCACCTGTTGCACCGCTTCCACGAGGCCGCCCGCGTGGTCCCAGTGGCCATGGGACAGTACGACTGCCCCGGCATCGCCGAACGGTATCTTGAGCAGCGCCCCGTTGCGCGTGACGGTGTAGGCCTCCGGGCCGGCATCGAAGATCACCGTCTGCGAACCGCCGCCGACGCGCGCGGTGATGATCAACGAGAGCCCATGGTGCGCGCAGCACCGATACTCGCCGGCGGACATCTTCAGGGTCCCGTTCTTCGTGAGCACGGGCACCTCGTTGATCACGCCCACCGGAACGGTGGAGAGGCTGTCGGTCACGTTGTCGACGAGCACGCTCACTTCCAGCGCGTCAACGGCAAGCAGTTTGCGTGCGAGGTCCTGGCTCATGGCTCCCTCTCCCTAACGATTTGCGGTCACACCCCCGCGCCGTAGCGCTTCAACGCGTCGCGGTCGAATTCAAGCCCGAGGCCCGGCCTCGCCGGCACGGCAAGCTCGCCGTTCACCGGCTGCGGCACTTCCTTGAAGAGCCGCGCGGACCACGGCATGTATTCGACGGTCAGCCCGTTGGGCACCGCGGCGACCAGATGCACCGAGATTTCCGGGCACAGGTGGTTGACGATCGGCAGGTTGAACGCTTCCGCCATGCCGGCGATTTTCACCCATTGCGTGATGCCGCCCGCGCGCAGCATGTCGACCATGACGATGTCGACGGACCGCGCCTCCAGCATGTGGCGGAACGGCACCGTGCCCCACACGTATTCGCCCGCGGCAACCGGCGTCGCGAGCGCCGCAGTCACCGCGGCAAGCCCCGGGTAATCGTCGCAGGCAACGACGTCCTCGAGCCAGAACAGGCGGTACTCGTCGACGCGCTTGCCGATCGAGATCGCCTGGCGCACGTCCCAGCGCTGGTTGATGTCGCACATGAGGTCGATGTCGTAGCCGACCGCCTCGCGGATGACGCGGATGCGCTCGACCTCGATCCCGGGATTGGTGGGGTCGGGCAGCGCGAGCTGGGTCTTCATCTGCCGGAAGCCCTTTTCCTTCAGCCGCACGGCAGCCTTCTCCACGTGCGCGAGCGGGAAAAAACGCATCAAGGCGCCGCTCGCGTAGACCGGCACCCGGTCGCGGAAACTGCCGATCAGCCGGGCGACCGGCTGGCTCACCGCCTTGCCGCGGATATCCCAAAGGGCGATGTCGATCGCCGAGAGCGCCAATGTGAAGATTCCCGCAGGCCCGGACGGCCCGGCCGCTGCCCGGAGCTTCGCGACGATCGCCTCGATCCGCAGCGGATCTTCGCCCACCGTGAGCGCGCCGAGCGCGTCGACCGCGTGCTTCAACGCGCCGGTCAGCGCGCCGCCGAAAAACGTGATGCCGATGCCTTCCAGCCCATCGTCGGTGCCGAGCGTCAGCGTAACGAAGTCGCGCGTCGCGTTCGGAGTAGCGGGGCCTCCGGCCAGCGGCTCCTCAGCCGGAAGCCGCACGATCCGCGATCGCACGTGGGTGATTTTCATCTGTTTACGTCCGTTATGAAAAACAATGCACTACTGGACTGCCGGGGTTCGCGCGCCGGTCCCGCATGCGCGGGACGAACCGGCTGCACGTCAATTCGCCTTGATGTTTGCCGCACGCGCAATTCGGGTGAACGTCGCGATGTCCTCGGCGACGATCTTGTCAAACCCGGCCGGCGCCGTCGGGCTCGGCTCGAACCCGATCGGTACCCAGCGGTCCCGGATCTCGGCCGCGTTCAGGATGCACGTCACCCCGCGGTTCAATTTCGCCATCACCGCGGGCGGCGTCTTCGCCGATCGCTTCGGGGATGCCGTTCATGGGGACGTGCACGACATCGAGTTTCGCCAGCGCCTTGGATAATTCTGCTGCGCGCGGGCTGCGCCCGCGAGCGCGGCGGACAAGGCCGCCGCGACCCAAATACCGCTGCTGAGCATTGCTTCTCCCGTCGTTGGCCGCCTGGCCGCGGCGCGGCCGGACAGTTTCGAGCGCTCAAACTATACAGGCCATCCCCCCGCCGGGCCAGCGGGGCAACGGCCAACTACGGCATGCGCACCACTACTTTGCCGATCTGCGCGTTGCTGTCGACGTAGGCCTTGGCCGCCAGCAGCTCGTCGAACGGGAACACGCGATCCACCAGCGGCGTGATGCCGCCGTCGGCAAACCCGGGCAGCAGCTCGCGCGCGAAGCTGCGCATGGCGCGGGCGCGCTGGCTCGCGGTGAGGTGCGCGTTGGAGAGGCCGAAGATCTGCAGCCGCTTGCCGTGCACCGCCTCGAGGTCGATCTCGCTCACCATCACGCCGTCGACGTAGCCGACGATCGCCATGCGCCCCTGGTTCGCGAGCGCGTGCAGGCAGCCCGCGAACGCGGTTCCGCCGACGAGGTTGACCGCCACCTTGGCGCCCCTGCCGCGCGTCGCTTTCAGCACCTGCGGCGCGAAGTCGCCGCCGCGCGCCTCGACCCCGACGTCGAGCCCGATTGCCTTCATCTTCTCTAACTTTTCGGCCGAGCCCGAGGTGCCGATCACTTTCGCGCCGAGGTACTTCGCCGCCTGGATGCAGGCGACGCCGACTCCCGAGGAGGCACCGGCCACCAGCAGCCAGTTGCCCTTCTTGAGCTTGCCGAACTGGCGGATGCTCTCGTGCGCCGTCACGAACGCGGTCGGCACCGCGGCAGCCTGCTCCCAGGTGAGGCGCTCGGGCGCCGGCACGGCCTGCTCCGCGGGCACCGCCACGTACTCGGCGAACGTGCCGCGCGCGCGCATCATGACGCGGTCGCCGGGCGTAAAGCCGGTGACGCCCTCGCCCACCGCATGCACCTCGCCCGCGCCGTCGCCGCCCGCGGGCCGTGCGGCCGCCGCGCTGTGGTGGCCGATCGCCGCCAGCAGCTCGCCGCGATTGAGCGAGGCTGCGCGCACGCGCACGATGATCTCGCCCGTCTTCGCCTCGGGCTCGGGAATGTCACGCGGCTCGAGCGCGGTGCCGCCGTTCGCGGATTTGATCCAGAATGCTTTCATCGTTGTCCCAGATGCGTGATGTGATTAGAAGTGCTCTCGAAAATACCCTAAAAGCAATGAAACCGCCGATCGGCGTTCATCGGCGGCTGATTTTTGCTGCCGTTTTGGAATGGGTTCCAGTCATTGGCGATTCGTGAGCGGCGCGGCGCGGACACCGCCGTGCCGAGAGGGCTCGCGGCGCGCGCGAAGTCTCGATTATGAATGATCCGGCGGCCCGGCGCGACCCGGCGGCGGCGGATCAGGCGGGTTCGGCTGCTCGCTTCTCGAGCAGGCGCATGATTTCCGCGCCCGCGCGATTCGCCTCCTCGCGCGTGACGCGCTCCGCCCCGTCCGCGTCGCGCTTCTCGATCGCCGCAAGCATCGCCCGCAGGTTGCGGACGCTCTCCGCCGAGCGCTCGCCCGAGCGCTCCGGATGCGTGAGCCCCAGCGCGCGCCAGCGCCAGATGCGCGCATGCAGCGTAGCGAGCATCGAGCCGAGCGTGTCGCTGCGCGCGCCTTGATAGAGCGCGTCGTAGAACCGGTTCTTGGTCTCCAGCACCTGCTGCGCGTCGCCGCGCGCGTAAGCGCCGGCCACCACGTCGAGCGCCTGCGCGAGCCGCTTCACCTGCGCGTCGTCGGCGTTCTCGACGAAGAGGCGCGCGGCGAGTCCCTCGAGCACCGCACGAATCTGGTAGAGGTCTTTGGCCTCATCCAGTGTGAGCTCGCGCACCACCGGACCCTTGTTGGGAACGATCGCGATCAACCCTTCGGTTTCGAGCTGTCGCAGCGCCTCGCGCACGACGGTGCGTGAAACGCCCATCATCTCGGTGAGCTCGCGTTCGGTGAGGCGCGCGCCCGGAGCAAGCCGGCCGTCGATGATCGCCTGGCGCAGTCCGTCGAGCACCTGCTGGCGCAACGGTGCGGCCTGTCTTTGCACTTCCAGACCGGGCAGCGGGTCCAAAGCCGGTTGACCTCCACGTAATACCGTAATACGATATTACGGCTTGATGGCCTTGGCAACCGCTACCCGCTGATCATTCAACCACCTAATCACTCAATCACCCAGTCACCGCAATCGAGGAGCATCCGTCCATGAGCACGCCCGTCAAAGTTGGCATCGTCGGTCTTGGCCGCTGGGCCAAGGTCCTGACCCGCGCCGCCGCCAAGTCGGACAAGATCAAGATCGTCTCCGGCTACAGCCGCTCGCGGGAAAAGCGCGACGCGTTCGAGAAAGAGCTGGGCGTGCCGTCGGTGCCGGACCTGAAGACCATGCTCGCCAACCCCGAGTTGAAGGGCGTCGTGCTGACGGTGCCGAACGAGCAGCACCTGCCGCTGGCGGAGGAAGTGGCCAAGGCCAGGAAGCACGTCTACACCGAGAAGCCGATCGCGCAGACGCTGGAAGACGGCCTGAAGATCGCCGCGCTCGAGCAGCAGTACGGCGTCACCGTGACCGTCGGCCACAGTGCGCGGCTGATGGCCGGCATTCGCATCATCAAGGAGAGAATCGACGCCGGCGAGCTGGGCCGCGTCGCGTTCATGGAAGCGAACTTCTCCAACGAGCGCGCGCTGGAGCTCACGCCCAGCACCTGGCGCTGGTACAAGGACCGCGCCCCCGGCGGCCCGCTCTCGCAGCTCGCCATCCACCAGTTCGACGTGCTCCATCTGCTGGGTGGGGAAATCGCCGAAGTATCCTCGATCGCCTCCAAGCTCTCGCCGGTCGGCGCCGAGGTCGACGACCAGTCGATGACGCTGATGCGCTTCAAGGACGGCAAGGTGGGCTACGTCGGCTCGTGCTGGACTTCGCCCGGGATTTTCGCGGTGCGCGTGTTCGGCCAGAAGGCGCTGATGCACTACGAGATCGACTTCGGCACCTGGGATACACCGCACCTGCTGCACCAGGCATCGACACTCTACATCCAGCGCGGCAAGGACGGCTGGGCCAAGCGCGAAGAGCTGAAGCTGCCCGAGAGCGACATGTTCCGCGCCGAGCTCGAGATGTTCGCGGCGAGCTGCGCGAGCGGCAAGACGAACGAGCTCACCGCCCACAACGGCAATGTCGCCGTCGCCGTGGTCAACGCGGCATTGAAGTCGATCGAGAGAAGAGGCCAGAGCGTCGCCATCGCCGAAGTGATGGAAGACGCGCGCACGAGGATCGGCGCCAAGCGCGCCGCCTGAAGGCATTCAAAACCGCCGATCAACGCCGATGATCGGCGGCTTGATTTTCCTTTTGGGTTTTGTTCCTTCGTCGCCGTCCGTCGGCAACCAGGTTGCACAAGACTGATCGGCGGTTGAGAGGATTTTGGCATGCTACCGACCCGCTACTTGATCGATCTCACCCAGCCCGAGATCGCGGCGCAGCTCAAGAAAAACCCGCTGGTGATCCTGCCGGCGGGCAGCGTCGAGCAGCACGGGCCGCATCTGCCCACCGGCACCGATATCTATGCCTCGAACGTGATCGGCCACGCGGTGGCCGAGCGCATGGACGGGCTGGTGCTGCCCGGCGGGCCGCTCGGCGTGACGCCGATGCACATGCCGTTCGAGGGCACCATCACGCTCTCCCCCGACACCTACCAGCAGGTCGTCGTGGAAACCTGCGAGTCCACCGCAAGACACGGCGCAAAGCGCCTGCTCATTCTCAACTGGCACGAGGGCAATATCCCCTCGCTCGCGCTCGCGTCGGAAAAGCTGCACCGCGAGATCGGCATGGACGTGATCGTGGTACAGGCGTGCTACGTCGCGGCCGAACTCTACGGCCACGATTGCGGCGGGTTGACGCACGGGGGCGAGATCGAGGCGCTGGCGGTGCTCGCCTACCGCCCCGACCTGGTGCACCTCGACCGCATCGAGTATTCTTCCGACCACTCGCACGGGCGCAAGTGGGACAAGCTGCGCCGGACCCGCAGCTACCAGCCGGTGCTGCGCGACATCAAGACCATCGCTCCGACCGGCTGGTACGGCGCGCCGCAGCACGCGACCGTGGACAAGGGCATCAAGATGCTCACCGACATCGCCGACGCCATCGCCAGGGAGTGCGCGGACATCTTCCGCCTGCTCGAGGAAGCGCAGGGCGGCACGGCCGAAGTGAAGCACCTTAAGAGTGCCTGACATAATGAAGCGCGTGTGGGTTGCGAGCCAGAATCGGGCATGGCGCGAAGGACGGCGCAGGGCATATGGCGAAAGTACTTACGCAGGCTGAAGCGAAGAACCTGGGGCTGCCCGGGCGCAAGTCGCTCGAGATCGTCTCGGGTGAAAAGGGCTCGCAGGCGGTGACGCTGCGGCTGGTGGAAATCCCGGTGCCCAGGCCGGCGACACCATCTTGATTCCGCCGGGCGAGAAGCACGTCACACGCAACACCGGCACCGAGCCGCTGGTCCTGCTGTGCTTTTTCCCGGTCGCGGACATCTCGAAGCGAACCCAGGAACCGTGAATGGTAAATGGTGAATCGTGAGCGGTGAGCGGAGTGCCTGGGGTCGGCTGCACCTGACTTATCGCGCACCCTTATCGGCAGTTACCATTCACCATTCACCATTCACCATTCACTATTTTCACCAAGAATGAACTCACACGTCATCGTCCTGCGCCCCGAGGCCGACTTCAAGCGCGTCGACGCGCTGCCGCCCTCGTCGCTCGACGTCACCTACCGCACGCCCGACGACCCGGAGCTGCCGGCGCTGATGAAACAATCCGCCGCGCTGGTCATGGCGGCGATGGGCCCGAAACTCCCGCCCGCGCTGTTCCAGGGCACGAGCGTCAGGTTCGTGCAGGTCACCGGCGCCGGCGTCGACCGCCTCGACGAGCCGACGCTGAAGAGGCTCGGCATCCCGGTCGCCAACGTTCCCGGCGGCAGCAACAGCGCGGTGGCCGAGTACACCGTCACCGCCGCCTCGGCGCTGCTGCGGCGCGTCGCGTGGGCCGATGTGGAAATCAAGGCCGGCAACTACGAGAAATTCCGCGGCCGCATGCTGGCCGACAATCTGGCCGGCATCGACGGCATGACGGTCGGCGTGGTCGGCTTCGGCGTCATCGGGCTCGCGGTGGCGCAGGCCTTCCACCGCATGGGCGCAAAAATCGGCTATTTCGACCCCGCGCCGCGCGACGCAAAGGCGGCCGCCGCGATCGGCGCGAAATCGCTTTCACTTGACGAATTGCTCCGCGCCGCCGATGTCGTCACCCTGCACGTGCCGCTGCTGCCGGCGACCAGGGGGCTCATCGGCGAGAAGGAGCTCGCGCTCATGAGGCCGGGTGCGATCCTCGTCAACGCCGCCCGCGGCGGGGTCGTCGACGAGGCCGCGCTCGCCAAGCACCTTCAGTCGGGGCATCTGGGCGGCGCCGCGGTCGACGTCTACTCCACCGAGCCGCCCTCCGCGGACAACGCGCTGCTCAAGCTGAAAGGCGAGGCCGCGCAGCGCCTGCTGCTCACGCCGCACATCGCCGGCGTTACGCGCCAGTCGTTCGCGTTCCTTTTCCGCTCGTCGTGGGAGAACGTCGAGCGCGTGCTGCGCGGCGAAGCGCCGTTGAACCGGGTTTACTGAAAGTGCGTGACGAGTGACGAGTGACGTGACGAGTGACGGGTGACGGGTGACGGGTGACGGGTGACGGGTGACGGGTGACGGGTGACGGGCAGATTGGACCCGGCTCGGGCAC
>Ga0326597_10010387_pt1 | contig 12410 bp, 12 predicted proteins | sample RVTome_12_FD_203789 | JGI IMG/M metagenome (GOLD analysis project Ga0326597, IMG submission 203789) | Soil microbial communities from uranium-contaminated site in the Upper Colorado River Basin, Wyoming, United States - RVT100D185 | ecosystem: Environmental > Terrestrial > Soil > Contaminated >... | reverse complement strand
CACCTCGAGCGCGGGCGCTCGCAGTTCGCCTATCCGCCCAGCCCGATCACCATCCGTGAGACGCTGAAGGCCGTGAAGCGCGTGACCCAGCAGGACATCACGATCAACACCTTCATGCTCGACCGGAACTACTACCTGAAGGAATTCGTGAACCAGCTCGCCAAGATCAACGGCGGTCGTGTGTTCTACACCACGCCCGACAAGCTCGGCGAGTACATCCTCGTCGACTACGTCGAGCACAAGCGAAAGAAGATCGGCGCGCGCACCTGACGGCGAGCGCTCGCTCGGCCAGGCGGCCCGGGTAGCGCGCCATGCGGCGGGTGCTCTGGCTGGCCGCCGCGCTCGCGGGCGTCGTGCTCATCGGCTCGGGCTGGTACACGTTCGTCGAGGGGTTCGGCCCGCTCAACGGCGTCTTCCAGGCGGTGACGACGCTCTCCACGGTGGGCTTCGAAGAGGTCGAGCCGCTCGACACGAGCGGCAAGGTCTTCACGATCGTGTTCATCATTGGCGGCATCGGGCTGACGTTCTATACGGCGACGACGATGATCGAGCAGGTCGTGGTGGTCGGGCTGGCCGAGCGGCTCCGCCACGATCCGCGACGAGGGGTGCGGCGCATGCGCGATCACGTGATCGTCTGCGGCTTCGGACGCGTCGGCGAGGCGATTACGCGCGAGCTGCGCGTTCGTGACACCGCTGTCGTCGTGGTCGAGCAGACGTCTGCGCGGCTGGACAGCGCGCGCGAGCTGGGTTGCGCGGCGATCGAGGGCGACGCCACCACAGACGGAGCGCTCCTCGCGGCGGGGATCGAACGCGCGCGTGTCCTCGTCGCCGCGTCCGACTCGGACGTCGGCAACACGTACATCGTGCTCTCGGCGCGCTCGCTCAATCCCGCCGTCATGATCATCGCGCGCGCCGGCACGGAAGCTGCGGAGGCGCGTATGCGCACGGCCGGTGCCAACCGCGTCATCTCGCCGTACCGGCTCGCCGGCCGGCGCATGGCGCTCACGGCCGTGCAGCCGCTCCTGCTCGACTTCGTCGATCGGCTCTCGACCCAGGGTGGACCGACCGGCGGCATCATCGCCGAAGTGCTGGTCGCTGAGGGCTCGCCACTCGCCGGACGGACGCTCGCGGACGCGTTCGGTGACGACACGGTCCACGTGCTCGGAATCGAGCGCGCCGACGGCGCGTTCATCGTCCCGCGCGGCAGCACGACCCTCGAGGCGGGCGACCGCCTGATGTTGTTCGGACCGCAAGAGGAGGTTGAACGCGTGTCGTCCGCGGCGGGCGCATCGGATGCGGCATCTGCTCCTCGGGCGCCGGCGCCCGAGGCTCGTTAGATCCAGACGCCGGGTTCGGCCTGCCAGAAGAACTGCACGAGCATCCCCCCGGTATCGCGCGGGTGGATGAACGCCTCGCGCCAGGGCACGCCTCGCGTCTCGCCGTCGCGTTCGCCGAAGAGCGCCACGCCGTGGTGCGCGCACGCCGCGACCGCGCGCTCCCAGTCCTCGACTTCGAACGTCACGTGATGAATGGACGGCCCGCGACGCTCGAGGAAGCCCGCAACGAACGAGTCGGGCCCGGCCGGCGCGATCACCTCGATGCGCAGCTGACCCGTGGACGCCTCCACAACCGCGGTGCGGAATCCGCTCGCCGGCGGCACCACGCTGTCGGCCTGCAGGTAGACCAGCGACATTCCAAAGATCTGCGCGTACCAGCGCGCGAGCTCCATGCGATCCGACGACGCGTGCGCGAGGTGGTTGATGGCGATGATGCCCAGGGTGTCCGCACGGTCGTCGGCGAACGGCTCGGGCACGTGCCACGGCTGCCCCGCGTAGAGCTGGAAGAGGAGGCCGTGTCCCCCTCGCCGCGGGTGGATGTACGCGACGTCGCGTACGCGCCCGGACTCGCGCGCACCATGCGCGTCGAGCGGGACCGCGTCGCCCGCCGGCTCGTCGCCGGCCGTGCCGGTGGTGGCAGCGAGATCGTCGCCCGCGCCCCACGGTTCGACGCCCTCGGCGCGCAACGCAGCGCGCGCCTGTTGGATATCGCGCACCTGCAGCGCGAGATGGTGAATGCCTGTGCCTTGCGGGCCGTCGAGAAAGCGGCGCAGGTACGAGTCCGGTCCATCGGGCGCGATCACCTCCCAGCTCATCCCGGAGTGCCCCGGGACGTCGAGGTTGGCGCCGATCAGTCCGCCCTCCTCGAAGCGCCCGGCGTAGCGGAAGCCGAAGAGGGACTCGAGCAGTTCGACCTGCGGATCGATCTCGGGGACGACCATGCTCACGTGGTCGAAGCGGACGACATCGATCACGTGGCCTCCTCGCGGCGGGCGGTCCTGCCTGAGGTCGATTCTACCGGAGGCCCCCGTATGACCTACCGGCGCCGAGCTGTGAGCGCCGGCGATGAGCACGTCCCGGCGCTGCTCCCGAGCGGGTCGCCCCCGAGCATCGGCCGGTGACCGCCGCTCAACGCCCCTCGCCCGACGCCCGGGCACGCGCCGTGATCGTGCGCAACCCGCGCGCGCGGCGCGCCGTCGCGACCGCGGAGCTGCGAGCCGCCGCGCGCGTGATTGAGCGCGCGGGCTGGGCGGTCACGATCGTCGACACCGAGCGTGCCGGCCACGCGGCTGAGCTCGCGCGCGCGGCCGTCGCAGACGGCGCCGACGTGGTCGTCGCCTGCGGCGGCGACGGGACGGTCAACGAGGTGATCAACGGCATCGCCGGGAGCGCCGCCGCACTCGCCGTGGTGCCCACGGGCACCGCGAATGTGTGGGCGCGCGAGGCCTTCGTCTCGCGCGATCCCCGGTGCGCGCTCGCGCTGATCGCGCACGGCCGGCGCGTGCGCGTCGATCTCGGCGAGCTGGCGATCGGCGACGGCGCGCCGCGACGCTTCCTGCTCATGTGCGGCGCCGGCATCGACGCCGCCGTCGTGCGCGCGGTCGAGGCCCGGCCGCGCCTCAAGCGCGCGCTCGGCCGCGGCGCGTTCGTGATCGCCGGCGCGGCGTGCGCCGCCCGGCTTCGGGCGACGCCGGCGACCGTCGCGCGCGACGGCGTCACCGAGCGCCACTCGCTCGTGCTCGCCGTCGCAGGCAACACGCGGCTCTACGGCGGCGTCGTCCAGCTCGCGCATGCCGCGCGCATCGACGATGGGCTCCTCGACCTCGTGACGTTCTCGACGCGCGCGCCGGAGCGCGCGCTCCTCGCGCGCCGGCTGCGTCACGTGGCACTGCTCGCCGCGGCCGCGCGTGGCGGGCTGGCAGGGCGGACGGTGCGTGGGGTCGACTACCGCCGCGCCGAGGCCATCGTGATCACGCCCACGGGTCCCCTCGCGGTGCAGGCGGACGGTGAGTTCGTCGGCACGGCCTCGCCGGACGCCCCGCTGCGTCTGCGTGCGCTGCCGGGCGCGCTGACTGTCGTGATCGCCGCGCGCGCGAATCCGCTGCTGGGCGAGCTGTGAGCGCACGGTCGTCGCGCCGGCGAACGGTGCTCAGAACGCCAGCCCCCTGGCGCCCAGCACGCCCTTCAGCGCTGCGATCTCGCCCCAGTGCTCCGCGACGTGCAGCACGCCGATCTGGGCGAGGAACTCGATCGCGGTCATCGGCTCATTGCGCCCGACGTTGCGGCGCAGCGTCTCATCGCTCGCCGCGGCCAGGCGGTCGCCGGTCGCGCGGTACACACTTGCCGCGTAGTCGTGAAACGCGGGCATGTCGATCGCGCGGTCGCGCCAGTCTGCCGCCTGGAAGGCGGCCGCTTCGGCGAAGCCCAGTCGCTCCGACCAGCCCTCGCGCGCGAACACGGTCTGCCCGTCGCCAACCGCGCGCGTCACCAGGGCGTCCTCGGAGAGCAGCGCGTGCGCGTAGATCACGGCGATCGGGTTGATCGTTCCCCCGGCGAACTGGTGGGACAGCAACGCCGGCGGGCAGTCGGCGATCGTGGCCTCGAGGAGGTCGTGCCCGCGCCGGAATTGAATGCCGAGCAGCTCGCGTGCGTCCATCACACCCCTCATCCCGCCGATCTCGGAGGCTTCCCCGTCGCGCCTCCGCGACGGGACTCAGGCGCGCGCGAGCGTACCGCCGTCCAGCCGGTAGCGCGTGGCGCCCGGTAGTTCGCCCGGCGCGGGGCGGTCCTCGTCGGGCGTGGTGATCACCACCTGGTCTACGCCGAAGGCGGCCCTCAGCACGCGATCCCGGCGATGCGCGTCGAGCTCCGAGAGGATGTCGTCGAGCAGGAGCACCGGGGAATCGCCTGTGCGCTCCGTGGAGAGCGTCACCTCGGCGAGGCGGAGCGCGAGCGCGATCGTGCGCTGCTGGCCGCGCGACGCGAAGGTGGCCGCGTCGCGGCCGCCGATGGTGAACGTGACGTCGTCGCGGTGCGGCCCGATACGCGTCATCCCGCGGTCGATGTCGCCGCGCCGCCCGAGCTCGAGCGCTGCGCGCAGGCGCTCCGCGAGATCGTGTTCGCCGAGCGTCCCCGCGATCGCGTCGGGTACGGCCGGCCGGTAGCAGATCGCCAGCCGCTCTCCCGCCCCCGCGAGCTCGTCGTAACGGTCCGCGACATCGCCGGAGAGGCGGCGGATGGCGGCGGCGCGTGCGGCGAGCAGCACCGCGCCCGCGGCCGCCAGCTCGTCGTCCCAGAACTCGAGTTCGTCGGCGGCGCCGCGGCGCTCCTGCAGCCGGCGCAGCAGGCTGTTGCGCTGCTGGAGTACACGTGCGTAGCGCTGCGATGCGCGCACGTACGCCTGATCCAGCTGCGCGAGCGTGATGTCGAGGTAGCGACGGCGGAGGGCGGGCGGGCCCTCCACGATGCGCAGGTCCTCCACAGAGAACATCACGACCCGCAGGCGGCCGATCAGGTCGGACGCGCGGCGCGCCACTCCGTTCACGCGGAACCGGCGGGTCGCGCGCGTCCTGGCGGGTCCTTCGGAAGGACCGTCCGGCGGCCGCTCCCCGGCGATCACCGCGATCTCGAGCGTCACGCGCCCGCGGACCGTCTCGACCTCGGCGGCCATGCGCGCGGCGGGCAGCGGCTCTTGCTCGGGCCCCGCCCACGTGATCAGGTCGATGTCGTCCCCCCGCCGCACGCCGCGCGTGGTGGCGAGCATCGCGATCGACTCAACGAGGTTCGTCTTTCCGCTCCCGTTGGCGCCGAGGATGAGATGCGCCCCGCGCGTCAGCGGGAGATCCAGTTGGCGAAACGTGCGGACGTTGGTGAGTTCGAGGCGTACGACGTGCACGGCGCGATTATGGCACGGTCCCGAGCGCGACCCGCCCGGCAGTCCGGTCAGCCGGTCCGGGGCGCGCGTGCCGTCGCGCCCGGGAGTTCGACGCAGAAGCGCGCGCCGCCCTCGACCGTCGCCTCGACCCACACACGCCCGTTCTGGAGCGTCGCCAGCCGGCGCGCGACGCCGAGCCCGAGTTCGCCGCTCACGCCCGACGCGGCCGAGTCACCGAATTCGAACAGGCGCTCGCGCTCGGCTTCGGCGACCGCCGGTCCCGAGTCCTCGACCTCGATCCGCGTGGTGCGGTCGTCACTGCGGCTCAGTCGCACATGCACGCGTCCGCCCATCGGCGTTCGCCGGTTGGCGTTCGACAGCAGGTTCAACGCGACCTGCTCGACATACCGTGGATCCGCGTACGCGGTCACGGGCTCCTTCGGCAGTTCGAACGTCAGCGATTGCTCGCCGAGCATGAACGCGGGGCGCAGCACGGCCTCCGCGAGTCGCATCGCGTCCGCAACATCCACCACCTCGGGTGCGGGGTGCAACGCGTCGGCCTCGTCGCCGTCCTGCCTGAGCAGCTCGTTCACGAGCTGCTCGAGGCGCTCGACGCCGCCCGCGAGCGACGCGAGCAGCCGGCCGCGCGCGCCGCGGTCGCGCACATCGATTGCGACGAGTTCGGCGAGCGCCGCGATCGCGGACAGCGGTGTCCGCACCTCGTCGGCAAGCAGCGCGAGGACCTCGCGGTGGCGGAGCGACTGCGCCTCGAGCACGCGCTCGCGCTCGTAGGCCGCCTCGTAGAGCTCGGCATGATGAAGCGCCGCACCGACCGCCCGCCCGATCAACGCGAGCGTGGCACCGTCGCGCAGCGGCCCCAACCGGCGCGCGGCGAGCAGCAGCAACCCGATCGGCTCCTCGTCCATGGTGACGGGCACCAGCGCGCCCTCGGCGCGCGCTCCCAGCAGCTCGGTCAGGGGCGCGCCCCACGAATGCTGGGCGGGGGCGCCCAGGGCGCGCGGCAAGACCGCGACCGGGTCGCGCCGCACGCGCGGAGGGTCGGCGATCCAGCCCTCGGGGTAGGCGTACGCGGCGACGGGCAGCCACTCGCCACCGCGCGAGATCGCGAACACCCCGGCCTCCGCGAGCCCACCGTCGACGATCAGCTCGAGCGCGCGACCGGCGGTGTCGTGGATCCGCTGCGGCTCCATGGTCAGCTCGAGCAGCAGCGTGGAGACGACGTGCAGCTGACGCTCGCGACCCAGCCCGTGGAGGTGGGCGTAGCCGGCGGTCAGCAGCAGGAGCGCCAGTGCCGCGTCGACCGCGAGCACGGCGGGGTCGGGGGACTCGGTACGGGCGACCATGACCGCGAGGTGGGCCGCGAACGCGATCAGCGCCGCCATCAGCACCGCCGCGCGCAGGCGCATGCTCCTGACCTTCAGTCGTGCGAGCGCAGTCATCGCACCGGGCGAGGCACGCGACCGCCGGGCGTGTGCCGCGCGAGCCGCCGGGAGATCGCGCGGCTCCGCCTACGAGAGCGCGACACGGAGCGTGCGCTCGTCGCCTGCGCTCGGCTGCACCTCGGCCGGTTGACCGAGCGCCGCGCTGAGCCCGGCACCGAGCGACGCGGGCGTGATCGGTTCACGAAGTTGCAGGCGCATGCGCGCCTCGCCCTGTGCGTAGCCCTCGACGATTGCCTCCGCGACCGCATCGAAGTGAACGAGCGCCTCCTGCACGCGCATCAAGCCCTGGAAGCCGGCCACCGGTGACACGAGCACCGTGACCGGGCCGGCCTCCGGCATCAGGCGATCCGGGGCGAGCGGCGGCGCCGGGGGTTGCGCAACGGATGGCGGTTCCGAGGCGGGCGGCGGAGGTGCGGCCGGTGTCACGAATGCCGGAACCGGCGGGCCGGCCTGTGATGCGGCCGGCATGGCGGCGGGCATGGGCGTCGGCGCGGAACGTCCGCGCGCGGCGTCCTGCTCCTGCCGTCGGAGCAGCGCCTCAATGCGATCCAGACGTTGACGCAGGTCGCGTACTTCGTCGGTGAGGGTGACCAACGCGCCGCGGACGCCGGCGTCCTCGTTCGGCGCCCCGCGGCGGAGCAGGTCCTGTGCCTCCGCGACGGACTGGTCGATGATGCGACGCGCGCGTTCGCGCGCGTCCTCGAGCACGAGCTGCGCGCGATCGAAGTCTTCGGGGCTGCCGCCCGGTGGCTGTGTCATCGCGCTTCCGGCCGCGTCGACCGACGCGGCATGCTCGGCGCCCAGCGCTGCCAGCATCGATCCCACTGCGCGCAACACCGCACTGAGGCGCTCCTCCGCTGAATGGGTGCGATGACCGGCCCAGGATCTGCTCGCCGGCAGCGGCCACCCCTCCGGGCTGTACGACATCGGCTCGCCCCGCAGCCCCCGCCGCTAGGCGCCCGTAGTTCGAATCGGTGTGATGAACTTATAGCCGACGCCGCGCTCGTTCACGATCATCTGATCGCGGCGCGGGTCGTCCGTCAGCTTCTTCCGCAGGTGCTGTATGTGCACCTTCAGATAGTCAGTCTCCTCCATGTACTCACGCCCCCAGACTTTCGCGAGCAGCGTCCGGAAGGTGAGCACGCGGTTCGGGTTCCGGGTCAGGTGGTAGAGCAGGCCGTACTCAATCGGCGTGAGCTTGACGAGCTGACCGCCCACGCTCACGTCCCGACTGAGGTAGTCAACGCGCAGGTAACCGTCGTCGTACGGCGGCCCTTCGTTCACGGGAACGTGGGACTCGGTGCGCCTGAGCACCGCGCGCACGCGCGCGAGCAACTCGATGTGCGAGAACGGCTTCGTGATGTAGTCGTCGGCGCCGAGCTCGAGACCACGGACTTTGTCGAGCTCTTCGTGGCGCGCCGTGAGCATGATCACCGGCACTTCGGAGAACTGCCGAATGCGCTGGACCACTTCGAATCCATCGACGTCGGGCAGGCCCACATCGAGGATCACGACTTCGGGCGAATGCCGCGAGACGGCCTCCACCCCACTTTCGCCGGATGTGGCATGCAACACTTCCGCCTCGGGCCAACGCAGGCCGAATGTCAGCTGCACGATTTCGACGATATCCGGCTCATCGTCGATCACGAGTACCCGCATGTGTTCAGTGTACCGATCCATTTCGGCGCTGTGCAGGTCTCCGCGCGCTCGGCGCTCGCCGGGCCTGGCGGCGCCGGGCACCCGGTAGCCGCCGCCGTCCTGCTACCATCCGCGCATCACGGCCGCGATTGCCCAGGAGACGGGGGCCTGTGCATGCAGAAGTACATCATCCGCCGACTCGCGCTGATGGTGCCGACCCTCTTTGGGCTGACGATGCTCGTCTTCCTGATGGTGCGACTCGTGCCCGGCGACATCGTCGCGAACATCGCCGGAGACTTCGGCGCGACCAGCCCGGAAACGCGCGCGGCACTGATGCGGGAGTTCAGCCTCGATAAGAACATCCCCGAGCAGTACGTGAACTGGCTCGGTCAGATCGGTCGTCTCGATCTGGGCTCGTCGCTGCTGAGCGGTCGCACCGTGCAGAGCGAGCTCTCCTCGCGCCTGCCGGTGACCATGGAGCTGGGCGTGCTCGCACTGCTCATCTCGGTGATGCTGGGGTTGCCGATCGGCATCCTTTCCGCCGTGCGCCAGGACTCGGCGGCGGACTACGCCGGTCGCAGCCTCGCGATCGGCCTGCTGGCGGCGCCGAACTTCTGGATTGGCCTGGTCCTGATCGCGCTCGCCGGTCGCTACTTCCACTGGGGGGTCCCGCCGACGACCTATGTCGGGATCACGGAGAACCCGATCTCGAACCTCAAGCTGATGTTCGTGCCGGCGTTCATCCTCGGCGGTGCCGCTTCCGGCGGCGTGATGCGCTTCACGCGCACGGCCATGCTCGAGGTGCTGCGACAGGACTACATCCGCACGGCGCGTTCGAAGGGCCTCGCGAATCGGGTCGTGATCACACGGCACGCGTTGAAGAACGCGCTGATCCCGGTCGTGACAGTGGTCGGTCTCAGCATCCCCGGCATCGTCGGCGGCTCCGTGATTATCGAAACCGTCTATTCCATCCCGGGGATGGGCCGCTATTACGTGGCCTCGATCAACCAGCTCGACTTCCCGGTGGTGCAGGCGATTAACCTCGTGTCGGCGTTGGTGGTCGTGTTCGCGAACCTCGCCGTCGATGTCACCTACTCGTTCCTCAACCCGCGGATTCGGTACTCCTGATGGCCACGCACGCCCACGGCATCGAAGGCGTTCTCGCCCAGGCCGACCGACCGTTCTACCGGCGGTCGGCCGCAGGCACATACCGCTTCGTGCGGCAATACCCCCTGGGCGCCATCGGCGCGTTCTTCGTGATCATGCTGATCGCGATGGCGATTGCGCCGGCGCTCTTCACCCCGTTCTCGACGCAGAGTGGCACGAAGCAGGCGATCAGCGATCGGCTGTCGGGACCGTCGGCGGCGCACTGGTTCGGCACGGACGAACTGGGGCGCGACGTCTACGCGCGCATCATCTACGGGGCGCGCACGTCGATCATCATCGGCTTCGGCGTGGTGATGGTCAGCCAGGCCCTCGCGATCACGTTCGGCACGCTCTCCGGCTTCCGCGGGGGCACGTTCGACATGATCTTCCAGCGTGTCGTGGACATCGGCATTGCGGTGCCGGGGCTGGTGTTCATCATCCTCGCCGTACGCACGCTCGCCGGGCACATCGGCGACCAGTTCGCGATCGTGCTGTCGCTCTCGTTGCTGATCGCCGCGAGCTCCTCGCGCACGGTGCGCGGGGTCGCGTTGTCGATCACGACGGAGCAGTACGTCGACGCCGCGCGGGCGCTCGGCGCGCACGATCTGCGCGTGATGCTGCGGCACATCGTGCCGAACCTCACTGCGATCGCGATCGTCAGCGCGTCGATCCTCGTGGGCACCGCGGTGCTGATCGAGTCATCGCTGTCGTTCCTCGGCTACGGCGTCCAGCCCCCGGCCCCCAGCTGGGGCCGCATGCTGAACGATGCGCGCCAGCAGATGATCCGCGCGCCCCACCTCGCGATCTTCCCCGGACTGGTGATCTTCTTGACCGTCTACAGCTTCAACATGCTCGGCGACGCCCTGCGCGACAAGCTCGACCCGCGCCTGCGCGGCTCTCGCTAACCCGCGCCGCGCGTCTGCGCGCGCCCGGCTCGCAGCAAGCCTCGGCCGACAGGCCCGGGGTGAGCGCACGGCGACAGTCCCGATCGACACCCGTGGCGCGCGGTCGTGCTGGTCGCCCCGCCGAACGACGCGCATCCGGAGGTGCCGGGGCGACGTCGCGCGCGGAGCCCGTCCGCCGTCTGCGTCGCTCGGGGCACGCGTCGACATATCCGGCGCGCGCCCACTAGATTCCGCGCGGCGCCGCGCAGGCGCCCGAGCCCGCCGCACCGCATTTCATCGAAGGAAGACCACGCATGCCAGACCCGCTGCGCATCGGCTTGATCGGCGCCGGCGCGAACACGCGCTCGCGACATATCCCGGGGTTCCGCGCGATCGACGGTGTGGAACTCGTGGCGGTGTGCAACCGCTCGCGCGAGAGCGGACAGCGCGTCGCCGACGAGTTCGGGATCGCGCGCGTGGAGACGGACCCGGCGGCGATCTTCACCGCCGACGACGTCGACGCCGTGTGCATCGGTACGTGGCCGTACATGCACCGCGAGTACGCCGTGAGCGCGCTCGAGGCCGGCAAACACGTCCTCTGCGAAGCGCGCATGGCCATGAACGCCACGGAGGCGCGCGAGATGCTCGCCGCGTCAGAGGCGCGGCCCGAACTCGTCGCGCAGATCGTGCCGGGGCCATTCGACCTGCGTTCGTGGCGGACCATCCGCCGGCTGGTCGCCGACGGCTCGCTCGGCGACATCCGTGAGGTGCACGTCACGCAACTCACCGGCGGATCGCTCAACGCCGGCGCGCCGCTGCACTGGCGCGAGCGCGTCGACTACTCGGGCATGAACGTGATGATCTTCGGGATCCTGGTCGAAGTGGTGACGCGCTGGCTCGGCCCGACGCGACGCGTGCTCGCGGACGGCGCCGTGTTCGTGCGCGAGCGTCGCGACGCCGACGGCCGCGCACACGCGATCGCGGTGCCCGACAGCCTCGGGGTGTTCGCGGAGCTCGAGCGCGGCGGGCGCGTCAGCTATCGCGTGAGCACGGTGCTGCACGCGCCGCGCGACGCCAACGGCATCTCGGTCTACGGCTCCGCCGGGACGCTGCACTGGGAGATGGGCGACCGCATGCGCTTCGCGAAGCTCGGCGACGAGCCCGCGCCGCTCGAGCCGGACGCAGGCACGGCCGGCGAGTGGCGGGTGGAGGCGGACTTCGTCGACTCCATCCGCGACGGCGCGCCCGTGGCGCTCACGAGCTTCGCGGACGGTGTGCACTACATGCGCGTGACCGAGGCGGTCGATCGCTCGCGCACCGAGGGCCGCGCAGTCCCGCTCGACGAGGTGTAGCGCAGGTGACGGAGCGCGTACCGCTCACCCGCGCCGAGACGCTCTCGCGACTGGACCAGTCGCGTCGCGAGCTGCTCCGCGCCGCCGAGCGGCGGGGCTGGGACGCGGTCGACGCGAACGGCTGGACGACCGCGGACCACGTTGCCCACCTCGTGGCGTGGCAGCGCCGGCTGATCGCATGGTTCGCCGAGGACGCAGCGGGCCGCACGCCCGTACGGCCGGAGCCGGGCTACACCTTCGACCAGATCGACGCGCTGAACGCGCGCGACTACGAGCGTGCGCGAGCGCGCCCGCGCGAGGCGATCTTGAGCGACTTCCAGGAAGCGCATCTCGCAATCACGCGCATCGTCGAGTGGCTCACGGACGACGACCTCGCCGCGCCCGATCGCTTCGCCTGGCTCGGCTTCCCCGCCTCACACACGATCGCCGGCAACTCGTTCGGCCACTACCTCGAGCACACGGCGATGTTCGAGGCGTAGCGGCGCGCTCGTGGCGCCGTGGGTGTGCCCCGACTGCGACCGCCAGTTCGGCCGGCTGAACCAGTCGCACATGTGCGCGCCGGCGATGACGGCGGACGAGTACTTCGACGGCCGCCCACCGGCGTTCCGCCGCGTCTACGACGCGGTCATCGCGCACCTCGAGCGCGTGGGCCCGATCGCCGTCGACGTGGTCGCGGTGGGGGTGCTGATCAAGCGCGCCCGTACCTTCGCGGAGCT
>Ga0326597_10010386_pt1 | contig 12410 bp, 13 predicted proteins | sample RVTome_12_FD_203789 | JGI IMG/M metagenome (GOLD analysis project Ga0326597, IMG submission 203789) | Soil microbial communities from uranium-contaminated site in the Upper Colorado River Basin, Wyoming, United States - RVT100D185 | ecosystem: Environmental > Terrestrial > Soil > Contaminated >... | reverse complement strand
CACATTCGACGGCGAATGCCGAAGCGATCGGTGCGTCGCACTCGGTGCAGCGGTGCCTGAGCTCGCCGCCGCACTGAGGGCAGCCGGCCGGCACCTCGGCTTCGCCCTCGAGGAAGTAGCGCAGCGTGTGACCGCACGTAAGGCAGAAGGCCACCCAGTCTCCGAGGGTCTTTCGGCGCTCCTCCTGGATCCAGTTCCGCTTTGGCTTCGCCCCGGTCACGCCTCCATCGTAGGGCCGGACATACCTTGCCCGGGTTGTCGTAGCGGCTGAAGGCAACAGAAACGCCGCGGCCGCAAGGCGGCCGCGCTTTAGGGATCTTCGCGCGACCGGAGTCCGGCGCTAGCCGGAGTCCGGTCTGCCGCAATAGTTAGAGTGGGGCCAACCCAACCGGACGACGGGAGACGCTGCATGGCGGTGCGCGAAGCCGAGCCCGTGAGCTCGCTGCAGGAGGTGAAGGAGGCCGGGCTCGACCGCGAAGACCTCCTCGCCATCTATCGGAACATGGTGCTCACCCGGGGGATCGAGGAGCGCGGCCACATCCTCTACAAGCAAGGCAAGATCCCGGGCTCGTTCTACACGGGTCGGGGAAACGAGGGGGCCGCTGTCGGCCTGGCGATGGCCATGGGGCCGAACGACGTCGGCACCCCCCTGCACCGCGACCTGGGCGTGCACATCACGCGCGGCGCCGAGCCGTGGCGCATCCTCGCGCAGTACATGGGACGCGAGGACGGTCCTACGAGGGGCCGCGACGGGAACGTCCACATGGCGATCCCGGAGCTCGGCCTGCACCCGATGGTCAGTCATCTTCCGGCGATGCTCCCCGTTGCCACCGGCATGGCGCTCGCATTCAAGATCCGCGGAGAGCGACGCGTTGCAATCGGCTGGTTCGGCGAGGGATCAGCTGCACGCGGCGACGCGCACGAGAGCATGAACTTGGCCGGAGTGCGGCAGCTTCCCGTCGTGTTCGTCTGCGACAACAACCAGTGGGCGTACTCGACACCGACCTATCTCTCGTACTCGATCGAGCACATCGCCGACCGTGCTGCCGCGTACGGGTTCGAGGGCGTGGTCGTCGACGGCACCGACGTGCTCGCCGTCTACCGCGAAGCGCGACGCGCGATCGAGAAAGCGCGCGACGGCGGCGGGCCCACGTTGATCGAATGCCTCACCCTGCGCATGGAGGGGCACGCCATCCACGACGACGCTTTCTACGTGCCGAAGGAGATGTTCGAGCAGTGGGCGGCACAAGACCCGATCGAGCGCTTCCGCACCTGGCTCCACGACCACGCGGGGCTAACCGACGACGAGGAGATGGACATCACCTCGACCGTGAAGCGGATCATGAACGACGCGTTGGATCGCGCAGACGCATCGCCCATGCCCGATCCGTCCTCGCTCGAGTCGAGCGTGTTCGCCGGCCCCGAAGACCTCGACACGCCACACCACAAGTGAGAGCGCATCGCCATGGCTGAGATGACCTACATCCAGGCGATCTCGGATGCGCTGCGCCTCGAGATGCGCCGCGACCCGCGCGTCTTTCTGCTCGGTGAGGACATCGGCGTGTACGGAGGCGCGTTCAAGGTCTCACTCGGGTTCCAGGAAGAGTTCGGCCCGTGGCGCGTGATCGACACGCCCCTATCCGAAACCGCGATCGTCGGCGGCGCGACGGGCGCTGCGCTGATGGGCCTCCGCCCCGTGGCAGAGATGCAGTTCGCGGACTTCATCTCCTGCGCCTGGGACCAGCTCGTGACCGTCGCCGCGAAGCAGTTCTTCCGTGGACACACCCCAGTCCCGATCGTCGTTCGACTTCCCTCCGGAGGGGGCTTCTCGGGCGGGCCATTCCACTCGCAGAACCCGGAGAGCTCATTCGCCCACATCCCCGGTCTCAAGATCGTCTGCCCGGCCACGCCGCACGACGCAAAGGGGCTCCTGGCGGCCGCGATCGAAGATCCGAATCCGGTTCTCTTCTTCGAGCACAAGCACCTGTATCGCCGCATCAAGGGCGAGGTGCCGGAAGATCGTTACACCGTTCCGTTCGGCTACGCGAACGTCCATCGACCCGGCGACGACGCCACGATAGTGACTTGGGGGGCGATGGTCCACACGGCTACCGAGGCCGCGGATGAGCTCGCCAAGGAGGGGTTCGAGGCCGAGGTGCTCGACCTGCGGACTCTGATCCCCTGGGACAAGGAGCGCGTTCTCGAAGGCGTGCAGCGCTGCTCGAAGGTGCTCGTTCTGCACGAGGACACGCGGACGGGCGGTTTCGGCGCGGAGATCGCCGCCACGATCGCCGAGGAGGCCTTCGAGCACCTCGATGCCCCGGTCATGCGCCTCGCGGCGCCCGACATGCCGGTCCCATTCTCGCCCCCACTCGAGAAGGCCTTCATCCCACAGGTAGCGGACGTCGTCGCAGCGCTCCGCGACCTCGCCGCCTACTGATGGCTGACTAGGAGGAGACGTGTCGACAGGAACGCAGACCGAGGTCGTGATGCCCCAGATGGGCGTGTCCGTCTCCGAGGGGACGATCACCAAGTGGCTCCGGCAGGTCGGCGACCCGATCGGCCGCGACGAGCCCCTCCTCGAGATCTCGACGGACAAGGTCGACACCGAGGTTCCGAGCCCGGCCGAAGGCATCGTCGCGCAGATCCTCGCCGCGGAAGGGGAGACCGTCGACGTCGGCACGGTGATCGCGGTCATCGCGCCCGTGGGCGCAGAAGTCGCACCGCCCGAGCCGGCTCCCGAGCCACCGGCTCCCCCGCTCCCGGCTGTCGTCGTCGAGCAGCCGGTCGCGGTCGCGTACGAGCCTCCGGTCACACCGTCGGCGTCCCCGCCACAGGTCGCCGCACCCGTGTCTCCGCCAGCTTCCACCGCGGGTTCGGAGGTCTCGGGGAACGGGAAGACCTTCGTCTCGCCGGTCGTCGCGCGCATCGCCGCGGAGCACGGAGTCGATCCGTCCGTCGTTCCCGGAACGGGAACGGGTGGACGCGTCACCAAGAAGGACATCCTCTCCTACCTCGAAGCGGGCGCTGCGGCCGCCCCATCGCACGAACCGGTCCCCGAGGCGCCCGCGACTCCGCCAGCCCCCGCACCCGCGGTCGCACCGGTAGCCGCCGCGCCAGAGGTCGCACCCGCGGCAGCCGCTCCGGCGCCCGTCGCACCGCCATTACCCGCGCCTTCGGAAGCCGCACCTGTCCCGGCACCGGCGGCTGCAACAGCAGCTGCCCCCGCGGCGACGCCAACAGCGGCACCTGGCGAGGTCCTCGAGCCCGTGACTGCGATGCGGAGAGGGATCGCCGAGCACATGCGCCGCTCGCTCGACACGTCCGCGCACGTGACGAGCGCAATCGAGGTCGACATGTCGCGCGTCGTCGCGCTGCGCAAGAAGCTCAAGCCCGAGTACGCAGCGAATCACGGCGTGAACGTCACCTACCTCGCATTCATCGCGCGCGCTGTGGTCGAGACGCTCAAGGACTACCCCTGGATCAACGGCGAGATCCGGGACGAGCAGATCGTCACGCGCGGTTACGTCAATCTCGGGTTCGCCGTCGAGCTCGCCGACGGCAAGGGTCTCATCGTGCCGGTCTTGAGGAATACCGAGACGCTGAACCTCCTGGGGATCGCGAAGGGCGTCGCCGACATCGCGCAGCGGGCGAGAGAGAAGAAGCTGCTACCGGACGAGGTGCAGGGCGGAACGTTCACGATCACGAACCCCGGCGGCTACGGCACGTTCCACGGCACGCCGGTGATCAGCCAGCCCCAGGCCGCGATCCTCGGCACCTACGCGGTCGTGAAGCGGCCGTGGGTCGTCCAGGACGAGATGGGGCAGGACGTCATCGCGATCCGGCCCATCATGAACCTGACGCTGACGTACGACCATCGCCTCGTCGACGGCGCGCTCGCGGGCCGCTTCCTGCGAGACCTACGCGAGCGCCTCGAGACCTGGGACGAAGCGGCGTACTAGCTGATGGCCATGCAAGGAAGCTGCCTGTGCGGAGGCGTCCGGTTCGAGATCGCGGAGCCGTTCATCACCGTCTCGCATTGTCACTGCGAGAGCTGCAAGCGCCTGGCCGGCGGCGGCGGCACGACGAGCGGCCGCGCCCGCACGGCTGCTATCCGGATCCTCGAGGGCGAGGAGCTCCTCCGCTCGTATACGCCGGCCGAAGGGTCCGCGAAGACGTTCTGCTTGGTCTGCGGCTCGAACCTGTTCGGCGGAGGCTGGCCGGCGTCCGAGCTGTGCGCCGTCCGCCTCAGTGCGATCGACTCCGGGTTCGACGGGAAGCCGGAGGCGCACATCTTCGTCCGCTCGGTCGCTCCATGGGAGACGCTCCCCAAGGACGGCCTGCCGCGCTACGAGATCCGCGCCACCTGAAGGTTCGCGTGGCACAGCGAATCGTCCCGATGATCGCGTACGAGGACACAGCGGCAGCCATCGACTGGCTCGTCGCAGCATTCGGTTTCCAGGAGCGAGAGGGCCAGCGCCATACATCCGAGGACGGGACGGTTGGGCACGCCGAGCTCGAGCTCTCCGGCGAGATCGTGATGCTCGCGACGCCGAGCCGCGAGTACCAGAGCCCGAAACGACACCGTGAGACGTGCGAAGCCGCGCGCCGCTGGCTCGACAACCCGTGGGTCGTGGATGGCGTCCACGTTGAGGTCGACGACGTGGACGGCCATCACGCCCGTGCGGTTGCAGCAGGAGCGAACGTGATCAGGCCGCCCGAGGAGCCCGGCGTGGGCTTCCGCATCTACACGGCCGAGGACCTCGAGGGGCACCGCTGGATGTTCGGACAGCGTCTATAAGCGGAGCGCTGATCATCACGATCGATCGCCCCAGAGCCTCACCGGCTGATGGGCGTGAGCAGCGGTGCGCACCTCGAGGCCCGGGCCGCGGTTTGCGGCCCGGGCCGAAGGTCAGACGGCCACGACAGGCTCGGGCAAGAGCCCGAGCTCGGCCATGAAGGTCATCTGGTCGAAGTAGTTGTGGACGGACGCAACACGTCCGTCACGAACGCGGACGATCCCGACGAAGGGGACAGAGGCGCGCTTCCCCGTTGCCGGCACCTCGCCCTGCGGCGACAGCATCGGCCCGGTGTGCGTGCCGTTCCACGTGCCCTCGGCCACGACGAGGTCGCCTGCAGCCTCGATGGTGACGTCGTGGTGCCAGTCCGAGAACGCAGCGTGCATGCTCTGGATGAAGGGGCCGATCGCGTCCCGGCCGGTCAGGGTGGCTAGCGGGCTGACCATCTCGGCATCCTCGGTGAGGCGCTCGATGAATCCCACTCCGCCCGGCTCGTCGAGCGCGCGCAGTGCGTCTCGCACGATCTCTCTTGAATCCATGTGTACCTCCTCGCTCGATTCGCCCAGATTCTCACATGTCGGCCACGGTTAGGCTGTTGCCGTGGCAGGAGGGGCGTACCTGATGAATCTCGGCCTCGTCCCGTATGGCGAGGCGTTCGACCTCCAGCGATCACTCGCCGGAGCCGTCTCGCAGGGTGCGATCCCGGAGACGGTGATCTTCCTCGAGCACCCACCCGTGATCACGATCGGACGGCGTACGGAGACCGCGAGCGAGCTCCACGTTCCGGACAGCGCCGAAGTGGAGATCGCGGAGACCGACCGCGGAGGGAAGTCGACGTTTCACGGGCCCGGTCAGCTCGTCTGCTACCCGATCCTCGACCTCCGCAATCATGGCAAGGACGTCAAACAGTACGTGCGTAACCTCGAGGAGGCTCTCATCCGCACGCTCGGCGCATTCCATCTCGAGGGCGCGCGGTACGAAGGGCTGACCGGCGTCTGGATGCCGCCGAGTGGCGGGCAAGGTCCACGCAAGGTTGCCTCTATCGGCGTTCACGTCTCACGCTGGGTGACGACGCACGGCTACGCGCTCAACGTCGACCTCGACCCTGCACCGTTCACGGAGTGGATCACGGCCTGCGGGCTCGACGACGCTGCGTTCACGACCATGGCGTGCGAGCTCGAGCGCACGATCACCGTAGAGGACGTGCGGCCCGAGGCAATCGCGGCCATCGCCGATGTCTTCGGGCTCGACTTCGAGGACCTACCGGCCGAGGACGGCGCCGGCCTCTGGCCGCAACGCATCCACGCGTCGCTGGCGGGTCGTTAGTCGGCGAAGGGCGACGTCACCCGCCCGGGAACTCCTTCGGACAGGACACCGGCTTCAGCTCCGCGAACTGCGCGTATGCCTCGCGCGGGTCCGACGTCTCTTTCTCGACCCCTGCGCCGCGCTTCAGCGCTGTGTCGTTCACCGGATAGCGGAGGCCACGGCCCTTCTGGCGCGCGCCCACAGCGAGGAGGAGGCACGGTTCCTTTCCGGCGCCGACGAACACGTGCTCCGTCCAAGGCGGGCAGTGCACGAAGTCCCACGCCTTCAGCGGTCGCTCTTGCCCTTCGACGATCAGAGTGCACTCGCCAGCGAGTACGAGGAAGTCCTCCTGCGTCTCTTCTGCGTGGTACATGCAACTCGGCTCGCCGGGATGCAGGATGTTGAGATTGAAGCCGAGCTCGCCGAACGGCGCGTTCTCGCCTTCGAACGGAGCGTAGTAGCCCAGGCCGTCGCTCTCGAACCACTGGGCGCCACGCGCATTGACGACGAACCAGCCGTCGCCGATCGGAAACGCTCCGTGGTCGCTGTGCTCGAGTGGGGCTTCGGGAACCATGCTCTGAGACTACCTCGGCTCCCAGGCGAACTCGACGACGTACCCGTCCGGATCCGAGCACTTGACGCTCACGTACTCGGGCTCCTCCCACTCCTCGACGATCGGCACGCCGTCTGCGGCGAGTCGTGCTCGAAAGGCCCTCACGTCCTCCGGCGATTCCGCGTGGACGCCGAAGTGAAGGAAGGGCGGTAGGACGACGGCCACGTCGGACGGCCCAAGCGCGAGTGAGAAGCCCTCGGCGTTGTAGAGCATCAGCACGCCGTCGTCGTAAGCGCGAGGCGTGCGCGCATCGAAGCCGAAGTACGTCTCGTAGAAGGACCGCGACCGCACTTGGTCGGTAACCGGCAGTGCCAGATGGTGCATGTGCGGATGATCGCATCGCGCTCGCCCGACCGACCCATACACTGAACGGTCGTGCAGCACTCGCTTCCAGTCGCCGAGCGGCCACGCCGGCCCGAGTGGATGAAGGTGCGCGCGCCGAGCGCCAACTCGCGCTACTTCGAGGTGAAGAGCCTCATGCGTGAAGGGCGACTCACCACGATCTGCGAGGAGGCCCGCTGTCCCAACATCGGTGAATGCTGGGGCCGTGGCACGGCGACCTTCCAGATCCTCGGCGACACGTGCACGCGGGCCTGCCGCTACTGCTACGTCCACTCGGGAAAGCCGGAGTCGCCGCCCGATCCGCTCGAGCCGCTCCGACTCGCGCAGGCAGCGGCGCAGATGGGGCTCTCGCACGTCGTCGTCACATCGGTCGACCGCGACGACATCCCCGACCGAGGCGCAGGCCACTATGCGGCGACGATCCGCGCTCTTCAGCGGAAGCTCACCGGGGCCACCGTCGAGATCCTCACTCCGGACTTCCGCGGCGTCGAGGAAGAGGCCCTCGCGACCGTGCTCGGCGCACGCCCGGACGTCTTCGGCCACAACATCGAGACGGTGAGACGGCTCCACACGCGCATGCGCGGGGCGAAAGCGAGCTACGACAGGGCGTTGTGGTTGCTCCGGCGCGTCAAGGAGCTCGCCGTCTATCGAGTGATGACGAAGTCGGGAATCATCGTCGGCCTCGGCGAGACGAACGACGAGGTCGTCGACACGATGCGCGATCTCCGTGAGCACGACGTGGACGTGGTCACGATCGGCCAGTACCTGCAGCCCTCCCCGAAGCACGCAGCGATCGACCGTTGGGTGCACCCGGACGAGTTCCGCTGGCTTCGTGAGCAGGGCGAGGCGCTTGGGTTCGGGTCGGTGTTCTCGGGCCCTCTCGTCCGATCGTCGTATCGCGCGGACGAGCAGCGCCACGCGGCCGAAACCGGCCGAGGCGCGGTCGCGTACTGACGAGCATGGGTCTGCGGGTCGCCGCCGCAGTCGTGGCCGCAATCGCGGCCGGGACGGCGAGCGGCGCACCGTCGGAGGAGGGGCAGTTACGTGTGCGCGAATACGCGGTCCCAGGCGGCACGCGGCCCCACGACGTGGCTCCAGCGCACGACGGAGGAGTCTGGTTCACCGCGCAGGGCTCCGGTCAGCTCGGATGGCTGGATCCGAAAACTGGGAAGACGAAGTTCACGCGGCTGGGACCCGGCTCGGCGCCACACGGCGTCATCGTCGGGCCTGACGGCGCACCATGGATCACCGACGGTGGTCTGAACGCAATCGTGCGGGTCGACCCTCGAACGAGGGAGGTTCGTCGGTTCCCGCTCCCCGCCGGCAGTGAGTGGGCGAACCTGAACACGGCAACGTTCGACAGACGGGGTGTCCTGTGGTTCACGGGGCAGAGCGGCATCTACGGGCGCGTCGATCCGAAGGTCGGGAAGGTGCGCGTCTTTCGAGCTCCGCGGGGTGAGGGCCCGTACGGCATTACGACGACACCCGCCGGCGAGGTCTACTACGCCTCGCTTGCAGGGAGTTATCTCGGCCGCATCGACGTCCACACGGGGCGGGCGACCGTGTTGCGCCCGCCGACCCCGGGTCAAGGGGCGCGTCGAGCGTGGTCCGATTCACGCGGCCGCGTCTGGATCAGCGAGTGGAACGCCGGGAAGCTCGGGATGTACGACCCTCGCGCAAAGCGCTGGCGCGAATGGCGCGTGCCTGGCGCGAATCCGATGATCTACGCGGTCTACGTGGACGACGAGGACAAGGTCTGGGTGAGCGACTTCGGAGCGAACGCGCTCGTGCGCTTCGACCCCGTCACGCGGAAGTTCACACGTGTGCAGCTGCCGAGCCCAGACGCGGCCGTGCGCCAGATCCTCGGACGGCGAGGCGAGGTCTGGGGCGCGGAATCGGGCACCGACAAGCTCGTCGTCGTTCTCACCCGATAGAGAAGGGCCGCCCGCAGGCGGCCCTTCTCGCAAGATCGAGTCATCTCTACGGATTCATGAAGTCGTCCACGAAGTCGAGGACGTCCTGCTTGTCCATGCGAAACACGCCGCCCGTGCCGGCGCAGTTTCCGTTGATGCCGAACGACGTCACGCCCGCGATGACGTTCGAGGTGCCGAGGTAGTTCGGGCCTCCGGAGTCACCGAAGCACGTGCCGCCGGTCGAGTGGTTGTTCGACAGGAGCAGTGAGAAATCGCCCGTGAAGCCGGGAACGTTGATCTGGTCGAGCTTCGGATGGGCGACCATCCGGATCAGATCCGACTGGATGAACACGGGGTTGATCTGCTGGAGGCCGTAGCCGACGGCGGTGAACGTCACGTCCTGCCGGCCCCGGCGCGTCTTCAGTGTGTCGAGGTCACCCGCATCGGGAAGATCACCATAAGGAGCGGTCACCGGCTGCACGAGCTCGATCATGCCGGCGTCGTGCAGGAAGAACGCCGCGTTCGTGAAGTCAGGGTGCGACGCCCATCTGACTGCCGCGACCGTGTTCGGACCGGCGAACGGGAAGTTGTTGTTCCCGTTCTCGACGTCCGACTCGGTGAATACACGAATGCCGGAGAACTCACCCGGCTCACCGGCGCAGTGTCCTGCAGTCAGGACAAACGTCGGTGCGATGAGCGTTCCGCTGCAGCGGAACGCCGGAGTGCCTCCGACGTCCATTACGACGAGGACGACGGCGGGATGGCCGTTTCCGTCTAGCTCGCCGTCGGTGATCGCGCCCGCCGGAGCGATGCCGATCGCGAGAGCGGCGGCCAGCACGGCAGACAACGCAAGAAGCTTTCGCATTAGATCCCCTTCCTTCAGCGCCCGGCTCACCCGGGCGACCCTTGCTCACTATCGTCAGAGCGACTTCCTGCGTCAACGGAGAAGGGCCGCCCGGCGGCGGCCCTTCTCCTCGTAGGTCGAGCCGGCGCGCCAGCTCTCTCCTCGCGGGAGTTAGCTCACGATGCCAGCCACGACAAGGTGGGCCGTCGTGTCGCCCGTGAGGGTGAGCTTGCCGCTGGCGATACCTGCCGCTCCTGAGCCGATCTTGGGAACCGACATGGTCACCCACACCGTCCCGGATGAACCGCCGGCAATCGGGCCGCCCGACACCGAGAACACCGAGCTACCAGAGATGGCAGCGGTCACCGACGAGGTGCCGAGGTTCTTGACCGACACCGCCACGGTGCGGCTCTGGCCGGACTGGGACGGGATCGTGCCGAAGCTGACGCTGACGGGCGAGGCCAGCACCTCCGACATGACGGCCGAATCGAGGTCGAGGCGGCCGGCTCCGGTCACGTAGATGCTCGTTTCGAGTAGGGCGGGGTTCAGGCTCCTCTTGAGCACGCCCTCTTCTGCGGTGTTGACGATCGCCGAGCGAACCTCGGCCGCCGACCACGTCGGGTGCTGCTGGCGCACGATGGCCGCGGCGCCCGCGAGATGCGGGGTCGCCATCGAGGTGCCCTGGAAGAACGCCCAGCACTCGTTGTGGGTGCCGCCGTCGCCGCTGCAGTCGCCGGTCACACTGCTAAGGACGTTTACGCCTGGAGCGACCAGATCAGGCTTTATCCGACGGTCGACATCGGTGGGGCCCTGGCTCGAGAAGTTGGCCATGATGTCGGAGTTCCCCGTCGAGAAGTAAGCCGACGCCACCGAGATCGTGACCGACGTGGGGTCGGCCAAGGCTTGCAGCGCCAGACCGTCAGCGAGGCTGATCGAGTAGGCGGGGATTGTCGGCTGGGCGGGCGTGCCGTCCATCGCCATCCCGATGCCGTCGCCGCCCACGTTGTTCTGGACGAGCGCGGCTACTGCACCTGCGGTCTGCGCGTTGCGGATCTTCGTGGAGAACGTGCAAACGCCCCTGCTGATGAGGGCGACCTTGCCTGTCAGCGAGCCTGAGGCAAGCGCAGCGCAGGCAGTATCGAGCCCGTTCGTCCCTCCCGCGACCACGCCGAGGTCGGCGGTGAGAGCGGCACCAACGGTCGCGAACTCACCTACGACGATCGGTGCACTAAACGCTCCAGACGTCAGCGTCGGGCCCACGAAGTGGCCGACGCTGGCCGCACCAGCGGTGAGGGCGCGAGCGGCCGATCCTGGCGACTCGACGGTGAGGAGGCCAGGGCCGCTGTTGCCGGATGCGACCGCGACGACCATGTTCGCCTCGTCGAAGTTGTCGACGGCGACGGTGAGGAGGTCCTGGATGCCGTGTGCGCCGCCACCGAGGCTCATGTTGGCGACGTCCATACCGTCGGCGTAGGCGGCGTCGAGGGCGTTCAGAATGTCCTCGCTGCGGGCATTGCCGACGTTGCCGGGGAACACGTTGTAGTTGCCGAGCATGGCGCGCGGCGCAACGCCGGACACCCCGTACGGGATCGCAACGCCGTCGACCTCGGCTGCGGTGTGCAGGTTGCAGGCCACTGTGCCGGCAACGTGCGTGCCGTGGTCTTGCACGGCCGACGCGTCGAGGCCCTGGACGTTGGCCTTGTTGTAGAACACCTTGGCGGCGATGACCTTGTTGTTCGTGAGCGTGGTGTTGCCGAGCTGTGTCTGCGATGGGTAACCGGCGTCGTCGAAGCACGGGTGGTCGGCGTCGATGCCGGTGTCGACGATGGCCACCTTCACACCCGCGCCGGCCGTGGCGTCGGTGCCACCTGACGCAGTCCACGCGGCGAGCGCGTCGATCAGGCCGAGGTCTGGGTCTGCGTGGCCGAGCGGCCGGTAGAGGCCCTGGTACTGGGCCTGCTTCACCATCGGCGCCCCGGCGATCGTCGCGAGCGACGTGCCCTTGAGCTCCACGCCGACGGCATTCAAGGCGATGTCAAACTCACCCGTCACCTTGGCGGCAGGAGCGTTCTTCCGGAGCCACTGCTTGAAGTCGTTGCGAAGGGCGCTCAGCTGAGCCCGATACGACTTGACCTGGTTGCTCGAGAAGTCGACCTTCTTGCCCGGTGCGGGCTTCGTCTTCGTGTACGTCGCGAGCGGGTCGCCACTCAGCTGGACGAGCGCGCTGCTCGTGTCGGTTGTTGCCGCGGTGGTCGCCCCATCGGTCGGGGCACCACCTGCAAGCCCTGTTCCGACGCCCACGGCGAGCACAGCGGCCGCCGCCGATACAGCGACAGCGCCAAATTTCCCTCGTGTCACGTTCTCCCCTTTCGTCTGCTAATGGAGCGACCTCCCAACAGGTCGCCTCACTTCACGCGACAGTCTAGGGTGAGCGCGCGGTAATGCAAGTCACAGCGCACACAATGTGCCGGAAACCGCTTAGCCGTGCGGCTTCGCCATCGCGTGGTAGTCGAGCGCCTCGTCGAGAATCGCCTCGTCCACGCCCGCCTCTCGCGCGACCTCGCGCAGCGGACGCCCCGACGCGGCCGCCTCCT
>Ga0326597_10010385_pt1 | contig 12411 bp, 20 predicted proteins | sample RVTome_12_FD_203789 | JGI IMG/M metagenome (GOLD analysis project Ga0326597, IMG submission 203789) | Soil microbial communities from uranium-contaminated site in the Upper Colorado River Basin, Wyoming, United States - RVT100D185 | ecosystem: Environmental > Terrestrial > Soil > Contaminated >... | reverse complement strand
GTATAGGTAGCCTCCAACGCTTAGGTTGTCTGGTAGGCTGGTTATACTTGTTCCTTCAAGGTATAGGGAGCCTCCAACGCTTAGGTTGTCTGGTAGGCTGGTTATACTTGTTCCTCTAAGGTCTAGGTAGCCTCCAACGCTTAGGTTGTCTGGTAGGCTGGTTATACTTGTTCCTTCAAGGTCTAGGGAGCCTCCAACGCTTAGGTTGTCTGGTAGGCTGGTTATACTTGTTCCTCTAAGGTCTAGGGAGCCTCCAACGCTTAGGTTGTCTGGTAGGCTGGTTATACTTGTTCCTCTAAGGTCTAGGTAGCCTCCAACGCTTAGGTTGTCTGGTAGGCTGGTTATACTTGTTCCTCTAAGGTCTAGGGAGCCTCCAACGCTTAGGTTGTCTGGTAGGCTGGTTATACTTGTTCCTCTAAGGTCTAGGGAGCCTCCAACGCTTAGGTTGTCTGGTAGGCTGGTAATGCTTGTTCCTTCAAGGTCTACATCTTTTGTTGTGTCAAATTCTTTAGTTATCTTAACTATTAATTTACCATTTTTTAATATTGTTTCATTCATTTTCATTAATACCTCACTTTATAATCTTTAATATATTTGTTTATGATCAATGCTACTGGAACAGGATATAATCCCACTATTACCATACTTAGTAGTGTATTGATGGTTTTGAGCCAGTTTGACTTGATTATTATTGCTTTCCCGTATGTGTTAGTGTTCCAGTAACATAATTCTTTGTAATTATTCATTTTTAATCGTGGATTTCTATGTTTCCTCTTTCGTTCCATGTGAAGAATAGATTAATTCCTTTCTTCCAACCTTTCTTCACAACCATTTGTTTTGGTATCGTTATAGTGTATCTTACGTCTTTTTTGTCTTTTATTTCTTGTAATTTCGGCATTTTCATCTCCTAAAACTTTTCTATAACAATACTACACCATAACTAATATATAAATGTTTGTATTGAAGAAAGTGATTAAGAGCCACCCCTAAAATATGTGTGATTGATGATTAATGCAAAAATATATAAACTAATATAATAAATAGAATTATATGGCAAAATTGATTGATAAAAATAAAAAATTAATTAATTATAGAACAAACAATCAGGGAGTTGTATTAAATAAAGGAAATAGACAAGTATATGTTTTGTTTAAATCTGTGTCTGCTGGTGAAAAAGCAAGAAATTTAATAGGGAATAATTCTTTTGATAAATTATTTAGGAAAGGTAAAAAAATTAAAACTCTAGGTTCTAATGTTTCATATATTAAATATGATTAAATATTATGAATACCCTACTTTTTTTTACAATCAATACAATGTGCAACTACTTTTAGTAATTGATAAGCTCTACCTAGCATGAAAAAGCTTATTAATAAACTAATCCATAAAGTCCTTTCAAATAAATCTATCATCTTGTTTTTACCTTCTTTCCTTTTGATCCTTTCTTTCTGCCTTTGTATTTGCCTTCTAGTTTAGCTCTCTCAATCCCTATCTGGCTTCTCCATTTGAGTTGGTTGATTTCGTGTTCTGATAGTAGGGCTTTGAGTTTGAATGTGAATATGTGGTCTGGTGTGCCTAGGAATTCTCCGTCGTATAAGCTTAGCCATTTGAATTTGTGAACGTCCCAGTAGTTTAGCCAGTCTAGGCTGTATTGGAGCATTCTTTCTATCCTGTCCCATTTGCTTACTAGTATTCCTTGCAATTTACCTCGTTCTAGGTCTTTGAGTAGTTGCTTCCCTGCTGGTCTTTCTTTGAAGGGTAGGCTTATTGCGCTAACATCAAAATCATTATAAGTCCTGATATTTAGGTTGTTTCTCTTCGAATAATCTTTTAACAGCTTTATTTGTTGCTCTATGTTCTGATCATCCGTGCTAACCCTAGCGTATAATCCGTATATCATCCTAATATTAATAATATTACCATTAGGAATGTCCATATCATACTTATGCTTGAATATATTGTTACTGTTTTAAGCCAAAAGCTTAAATCTTTAAAATAAACCTTTTCTTTTTTCAACTTGATTTTCCTCATCTTAATCTTCCTCATCTATCATTAAGTTATTGTATGAAAAATTAATGTTAGTATATGATTCTTTAACAATCTCACCATACATATTATTACAGATAGGTATGTTAATCATGTCTAAACATATTCGTTTTCCTGTTTCTTGGTCAATAACTAATTTTGTTTCCATGTTTTCACAAAGATTTTCCTGTCCTTTTATCATTAATCCAGATATAAATAATTGTAAAAATATAACAAATAATACTAGTAAACTTATTAGTTTAATAACAAAAACTTTTTTATCATCCATTTTTTTTAGAATCTTCTCCTATTATTATAATTATATTGTTTCTTTTTATAATAATCCATTTTTTGTTTTAACATTATCGCTCCCACTATGATCATAGTTAATAATATTATTAGTATCCATTCAATAATTCCTAGTTCTCCTATGAATTTACTGATTGATGATGTTATAACATTAAGTAATTCTCCTATTCCAGTTGAACCTTTTGTTATAATATCAGTAATTGCCATATTATTAGCATAATGTATTAACTATTTAATAAACTTTTGTTTTTCATAAATATTAATAATGTTCGAAACTTCTATAATTCGAAAAGTATTTAAACAATCTAATAAAAATAATATTATCAATGATGAAAAAGAAAAATGTTAATAACATTAAAGATTCTGCAAATCAAGGCAATGTATCATTCACTAATCACTCTCTAGAATTCTCTAAGTTTTACCAGCAACAAAAACAATTATGTGATAATATAAGTGGTGTAAGTATTGACAATGATGTTAGTGTCACAAGGAACACTCTAAACTATGGTTTCAATATGTTATGGGGTTTCATAGGAAGTTATGATTACGCATTATCACATAAGAGTTATAGAAAAGAAATATTGAACTCTTTGAAAAAATTAGAAAACGAGTTTGTTAATGATAATGAATATAATAATTTCATCCAAAAATCTAATAATTTAACGTATTCACAAGAAACAGTATTTAATAAGTTATACCTATATTACATATTTGGTATGTTTGAAATAATATATAAGTTTTCTTCTTATCTTCAATCAAGCCTTAATATTTCTAGTAAGGAAATAATTAAAAATATTGGGTACGTTGATTATACTTACTTTTATACTAGTGTTTCAGATTATAAAACTGAAAACAAAAATAATATTAGTGAATTATCTTATGAAAATATTTATGATAATTTCATTAAAGTTTTGGGTTTCTTCTATACTTATCGTTTCCTAATGAGGAAGTTCGTTGGAGATAAGGTTAAAGAAATTATTATTGATTTGTTTGATGAACTTGTAAGTGATGATAGCATAAAAAAAATAGCAAAGCTAAGAGAAAATAATATGAATAAGTCTGGTAAGGTTGAAATAATTGAAGAATTAACTTATTATAAGGAATTAGTAATAGAGGTTTACAGAACTACATATAAGGAAATGCAAGGAAAAAATATTCTTCCTCAAAGCGTTAATAAGGTAATGGTGGACAATACATTAATATGATATTAATAATAAAATTTAAACATTGGATTGTTAGAAAATTCTTATATTGGTGTGATAATAGAAGAAAGAAGTATGTTAAATGAATATAAATAAACTTAAAGAATTAAAAGAAAGAATCGAAAGCATAGAAGATTATAAAAAAGATAATTTAATAATTATTAATGAGAAAATAAATCTTTGTAAACCAATTCTTGAATCAATAAAAAACATTAAAACTTTGGATGATATTAAAAATATTGAGATCGTATTAGATGATTTATATAAGTTGATAAGAGAAATAAAAAGAGATAATGATATTGATGAGTTTAATAAGACAGGAAAACTATTTGATTTTGACGAGCTTAGAAAAAGGTATTATGATAATAATATTAAAACAAAATTTCCTAAGTTTGATATAGAAAAATATATTTCTTTTATTGATAATCCTATAAAATCTGTTAATAATTTTAGGGGAGAAACTATTTATTTTGATTCTTATTGGATTAAAAAGAATATTATCGCTGTTAACCAGATGATATTTAACGAGATGGACTTGTACATATTGAATATTGGTAAGGAAGGGGCAGGAAAAAGTGCGTGGAGTAGTCAACAAATACTTTATTTATTCACTTTCTTCTCGGAGGTCGGGCTTATAGAGTATTCTTATGATATTATCAGGATGTTTTTTATTGATATAGTAGACTTCCTTGAGAGTCATGATGGTCAGGGGAACAATGATTATTTCAGGATTGAATGTCTTGATGAGGGTAATCAGTTGAACAGGCAGGATTTCAGGAATGAGGAGAATAAGCAGTTCAAGTATGAGATGAGAACAGAGAGGAAGATGTTAAGGGTTATAATAATTAACATGCAACAATTGGGGGAGCTTGACACTAGTATTAGTTTGTCAAGGGTTAATTTTATTTATGATTGTAAGATGAGAAATGAGAAAACCACGGGGTTATTGAATAAAGGTTTTGTTGAAATGTATATTATTCCTAGAGGGGATAGTATTTATAGCGAGAAGCACAAACAAGTTTTTAGTCGTAGCGAGATAATTAATGAGTTTAGTATTAGGCTGGATAAGAAGAAAGATTATTATGTTAGTTTACCTAGGCAGTATATTGTTAAAGAATTTCATTTTGAGAATAAGTGGGGTTTTGATAAGGGGGAGTATGATGATTTTGTTAAAGATAAGATGAGGGAGAGGAGGTTTAAGAAGAAGAAGGCTTTGACTGATGAACAAGCATTTATTCTTCTTGAAAAGTTTAATGATTTTAAGCACCTTAATGTTTTTGAAACTAAGTATGTTGGTGAGAAGAAAATGTATGATGTTTTGAAAAAGTTTTTGGTTTCTATAAATAATTATTTTAATGCTAATCCTGTTGTGTATAATAATATTAAGAAGCATTATAACAAAAAATAAATGTATATATAGTATATGATTTTTTAGAAAGTTTTAAATAGTAGTTTACACAATTGTATATTTTATGTTTATAAAAATTCTAACTTCACGAGGTGATAATATAAAATGAATCTAAACGACTTAGACCTTAAAGGCAGTATGATCATGCTTGCTTCTTTGGTTGGGATTTATGGAGCTTACAGTATTCTTAAGTTTGTAATATTACTAATCGTTGGTGTAGTTGCACAAGTTGCTGGTAGTGGTTCAATAAGTGTACCAACGCTTATTAACAATACTATTAACGCTAGCATCAACACTGCTGCGACTGGTTTTACAACTATTGATGCTGGGGTTACCATAGTTCTTGGACTAATCGGTCTTGTTGTCATACTTAGACTATTCTGGAATCTTATCAAAGGTTACATGGGTGGAAGTGGCAAGAAGAAAGAAGGCGGAAACTCAAACTATTGAGATTGTAAAGCTATAAATAGGCGTTCTTTAAAGAGCGTTATATACACAAGGGGCTGGATGCCCCAATTTTATTTTTTTATTTAAATTAAAAAAAAAAGTATTAATTAAGAATTTTTTTTTATGCTAAGTCTGGTGTTTCTGTTTTTTCTTCGTATTCTTCTACGTCTGGTTGGTTATCTTCCAGTATTTCTATTCTTTCTTCTAATTCTTTCATCTTCTCATATAATGTTATTATATCTCCCATGTCATGTTCACCTCCAAAGTATGATGTTTAATAATGTGTGTTATTCTTATTATAAATATATCTTTTTTTTTTAGAAAGATTTAAATAGTATATTCTACATTTTTATATAACATGGTTAAATATAAGGTTATAAGACTTCCAGAATCAATATATAATAGGATAGTACTAGACAAAAAACATTTTCAAGAAACAATAAAAATACCTTTTACTATGGGAGATACTATTAACGAATATCACAAGATATTAAATAGTTTGAAAAATGAAAGAAAAAAATAAAAATTATAATATTTATTATGATGACCTAGCTGATAATGATCTCGTTCCTAATTCTATCATTAACGAGGAAAGCATAGATATAAGCGATGTGAAACTAGAAAATAAAGCTTTCGCATTACAACCATTAATTAATCAGTTTGAATATAGGCTTAGAGGATATAATATAACAAGTAATGGTGATAAGCTAGAGTTCACGGGTAATGTATTAATGGGTGTTGATAGCATAAGTCGAGTATTATCATTATTACAACCTTTTAGTAGGGAGATAATGTTGATTAGTGATAAGAAAGAGTTAAAATGGGCTTTTCAAAATTTTAGGACTAGAGGAGATTTAAACAAGATATTATTTAAAAATTTTGATGTTCCAGTATCTAACATAAATATTATATGGAGGAATTTCAGTAATCTCATGGATAACATGTGTGATATAATAATTAATAAGAACAGTCAAAAAATGGTGGATTCATATCTTGGTCTTGGAAGGGATGAAAGAATAGATAATCTTAAGAATAAGAATGATGGATTAACGGTGTAAATATGTTTAAGAAAAATAATGATAAGAAAAATAAGAATAAGAAGCTTGTTGGAGATACTATAAGACTAAGGATTCATAGGTTAGTTGGTAATATGGCAAGTGAGATAGCTGTTCTTGATGCTGAAATAAAGAAAGATGATTACAAAAATAGTATAATAATACATGAAAGTGACGGTTTTAAAGAAGAATTTCCTGGTATTGTCGAGCCAATAATAAGTGATATAATGTATAAGCTAGAGAGTTATGGCTTATCAAAAGAACAACAAATAAATAAGGTCCAGGATAATATTAAGAAGAAAGAGATCATATTATCAAAAGTTAAGAATGGTCGTGTAATGGTTAAGAAAAAGGATTCTGATGAGGAAGAAGAAATCCTTATCAATGTAGAAACCGAAAAGGCTAATCTTAGACTGTTAAAAGTTGTGGAATATACTCTCACGCACAAAAATAATGAAGGTAGTTTTGAGAAGATAGAAGTTGATGGTACTAGATGTATTAGTTATTTAATAAGTAATGGGGAGTTAACGCCTTACTGGTTTAATTCTCCTACTAGTAATGGAGAACCTGTAACTTTAACTCCTGATATGAGTCTTAGGAAAAAGTATTTTTATGATAATGAAAAGGAAAGATTGGATGATCTTAAAGATATGATTGACACCCCAATAAATAAGATTCTTAAGACTATTATAATTGCTTTGTTCATCGCTGCTTTCCTTGGAAATATTGGATGGACTGTTTACCTAGCTAAATGGAGTGGTAACTTACACGATGATGCTTTACAGCCACAATTAGATAAGCTTAACGTTCAGATATCACAGGCGAAACAGGATTGTATTGAACAATTATCAAGTCAAGTCACTAATAATGCTATCATTATTGATTGGGCAACGATTCAATTAGAAAAGGATTTAGAAGATTTACGTAATAAGAAAGAGAATAACGGTGTTAACTCAATAAAAATATAATAGTTTATATAGTAGTATATATATAATTATAAAAATCATGTCATTTATTAATTTACCTATTGATTATCAAAATGTGTTATTAGAACAACATAGTTATATTTCTAAATGGCTTGTTTTTTTTCTTTTATTAGGTCTTAGTATTTATTATATATTCTTTGTGTGGAAGAATCAGGATTTAACACGTTTTTTTAGTGTTGTTGCTTACAGGTTATTGTTTATTTCTTTTAGTGTTGGTTTTCTTGTGGCTTCTCCTTTCATGCTTTTATTAATGACTCCCTCTTATTCTTTCCTAGATTTTTATGGGGTGATATTACAATTTTATCAAATAATAATAATTATATCTTTCGTCGTGTTATTCGTTGATTTCTTAAGGTTTGGTATAATCGGAGTTTTAAAGGTTGGAGGATTGGATTTTGGTGATGAGAATGTTAATAGTGTTGTTAATGATATTAAGAAATCAAGGCATTTCATGAAGTTTGGGGGTATCAAGAAGAAATGGTAGATTCAGAAAATGGTAAGCTTGGCATTCTTGCAGTGATTAGCATGTTTAGTTTTATCAGTATAATAATAATCTTCTTGGCTTTAATCAACTTGGGTGTCATGAATAATTATGCTACTTACACGTTGTATAATACTAGTAAGGAAATGGTTAATAGTGGTGTGATGAGTAGTGCTTTTTCTTCAACTATTGAGGTGTTAGGTAGTTCCACACTTACAATATTGCCTTATATTGATTACCTTTTCATTATTAGTTTTATCTCTTTATTTATTTCTAGCTTGTTGTATTCTTATTTTAGTCGTAGGGAGAATTATTTCACTATTTTTAACTTTGCAGTTTTTGGAATAATTATTTTTGTTTATATCGGTGGTATTTTTGTTCAGCTTACTGAATGGTTTAGGGATAATGTGTTGCTTGCTGTGTTTCCTACTTACTCGTCGTATCTTCCTTTTTTCACTTGGTATCTTAATAATATTATGATTATTAATCTTATTATTGTTTCACTGTGTATAATTGCTAATTTTATTCATATTGATTTTGATAAGTATAATAAGAGGAAGATGGGGGATAGTATTGATGAAATCTGAATCAGGTAATGTGATTATTTGGTATAGTCTTATCAGCGTTTTATTAATGCTTATATTGTTCAGTGTTAATTCTGCTAATGTTATAGTGAGCCCATTGGATGTTTACGGTAATGTTGAGGTCTCTGTTCAAGACCAGTATAGTAAGCCTATTGATTTGTTTCTTACTAGGTTCTTGAATAATGTTAGTCTTGCTAGCGGGGTTAGTATTGGTGATTATGATCTTGTAGTGTTATCTGGTCATAATATTAGTGTTAATAATTATCTTTGTTTTCAAGAGGGCACAAAATTTTTACAGGCTAGCGTTGTTGGTGTGAGTGGTAATAATATTAGTATTGGTGTTCCTTTTGATTTTGCTTATACTACTAATGCTTATGTTTGTAATACTGATAGGAATCTTAATGTTGTTGGTAGTAATGCAAACCCAGTCATATTTAGGGTTTCCCCTGCTGAACTAGTTAATGTTAGTTGGGATGTTAATTGGATGATGTTTCATATTATGGATAATGTGGTGATGGATGATGATACTTTTGGAGGGTTAAATAAATTGAGTAATGGTATTGTTGTTAGGAAGAGGAATGATGAGTATTATAATTTTTTCAATGTTAGGTATAATGGTGATTTTGCTCATCACATGAAGGTTGTTGAGTATGTGGATAAGGCTCCTGCTGGTTTGTATTCTTTCAGGGCTTATAAGACTTTTAATGGGTTGGATGGTAATGGTGTTAGTATTAGGCTTGATAGTGTGGATCATGATATGTTGGAAGTTATTGTTAGGGATGATTTGAGTGCATTATCAACTTTTCATGTGAGTGTTCATGGGCATGTGGTGGAATAAAAAAATGGGTAATAAAAAGGTTAAATTGCAAAAACTTATGTTTAGTAAGAAATTATTTAGTAAGAGGGATATTAGGGTTTTTGTTAAAAGCAAAGGTTTTATAGTTGATAAGAGGTTGAAGTATCCTATTATGAATGATGGAGAATTTTTGAGTGTTAGGCAGAGGAATCCTGATTGGTTTAAGAAAAGCACTTTGGTTTTTAGGAGTTTGGGTAGGGGTGTTAAGGGGGTTTATGGTTATATAAAATGATGGTTAATTATAATGGTCGGGTCGTGGAGTTGGATAAGCCTTTTAGGAGTCGTAAGGCTGGTAAGGAAATGGCTGTTTATGTTATGAATCAGAAGACTGGTAGGGTTAATCTTATTAGGTTTGGTGATAGTGGTATGCGTTTGAATAAGCAATTCCCTAAGCGTAGGAATAGTTATTGTGCTAGGAGTAAAGGAATAAAGAGTTCAAAACCTAGTAAGCTTAGTCCTAATTATTGGAGTCGTAAGAGGTGGCTTTGCAAATGAGGTTTAGTAAATTATTTTTCTTGTTAGGCATCTTTATCTTGTTGGGTAGCTTTGCAAGTGCTGAGATTCTTATTAATGATACTTTTGATAGGTCTGATAGTTCAACTATTGGTAATGGTTGGATTGAATATGGTGCTGGTGCTAATGATAATGCTGATATTTATTCAAATACGCTTAGGATTGTTGATACTTATCAGGATCCTGAATTAGGTGGTGTTGCTGTTTATCGTGATAATTTTAATATTGATAATACAAAAAGTTACATATTGAAATATAAGTATAAAAGAAATTCAGGAGGAACAAGTAATTCATTATTTTCTGGAATAATAAATGATGCTATTGCCCCAGCAAAATATGCAAGATTTTATCATTCTGTTGGTGGAACACTAACATGGCAAAGTAATAATCATTCAGTTACAAACTTTGTTACTTTGACTGATGGTGTTTGGTATGATATAGCTTTAGAAATTGATTTTTTTAATAATAGAGCAAAAATTATTGTGAACGAAACAGAATATGGCTATTACACATTTGAATCGGGTTCTTATACAGATATACAGGTTATGGCTTCGGGTTCGACATCAACTTATAATGCTCAAATAGATAATTTCTTATTTTGTGAAGAATCATGTAGTGTGAGTAATAATTTCTCTATCTCTGCTAAGAGTTTTTGGGATAATAGTAGCATATCTACTTTCAATGCGACTATTAATGGCACGACTTACACGACAACAAACGATACTATAACAACTGATATATTAGAGAACTCAACAAGCCTTTACAATATTAATATATCTTCTGGTGATTGGTTCAACACCACATACACAGATTACAACGTGAGCAATAACCTAGAATCTATTTTAATTCAAACAGATATTACATTCAATTTCTTATTCAACAATAATGATATAATAACCACTCCAATAAACTTCACAAGACTAGACAATAACATTTCAACAATAGTATATAATGGAACTATCAACATCTTCCCTAATGAAGGAATACAAAACTTCAACGTGAAATGTGATAATAACGTTTTCGCACCATTCAACATAAGCCTTAATTTCACGGCTCTTGAAAACTCAACTTATAATTACACGGTGAACGAAACCCCCACATACTTATACTTTTATGATGCTAATAATAGTAATCCTATAATAAACGCTAGTGTATATGTTACTTTCCCTAGTGGGTACGAAAATACTTATGTTACTAACTCGTATGGTTACATTAATTTTAGTTACATACAAAACGATATAGTTGAGTTCGGACAATATAATTTTAGTTTTAGTGGTCTTGGTTATACTTTATATAATTTTTCTGAAACAATCAATTCAAGTAATATTCCTTTTAATCAAAGTTATAATATGAGTAGAGCAAAAATAACAGTATACATTTATGATAGGGAAACAGGAAGCTTACTACTTGAAAACGTCTCGATAGTTATGTTAGGGTTATTCAATGACAATACAAACACAGGAATATACATTAAAGACAATCTAACAGTGACTAGTGGAGAATACACAATATATGCGAGTAGCACTGGTTACAAGACTGAAACTAGAACTTTCACATACACTAATCAAGAAGAACTAGAAATATTTTTATATTTACTAAAAATTAACGTTTCAAACCTTGGAGTTTTAACGGTTAATAGTGTTGATAGTTTTTACCAGAAAATAACTGGTGCTAACATTGAATTATTGGAGTATAGTCCTAGTAGTGATAGTTTTATTAGTGTGAGCCAGTGCATAAGTAATATTGACGCTCAATGTTTTTTCAACATGGAAACTAACACTAAAATATATCTTATAACTGGAACCAAGATTAGTGGTGGAGAATTATTATCTGCTAGCACAGGGAGTAATGGGGAAATATTTACTAATAGTGTTGAAACAAGGAATCTAGTTTTTTACACAGTCACAGATTTCTCAGTTGATATTGCCACTAGGTTAGTGTATAGTATTAGTGAATCTTTTGTTAATAATATTAGTAGTATATCAACAAGTTTTTATAGTATTGATGGAATTTCTTATACTGTTTGCATTGAGTATTTTAAGAATGATGTTAGCGTTACAGGGAGCACTTATTGTCTTACTAGCACTTCTGCATTACAAAATATTAACACTGGAATAACTCTTAATAGGAGTAATGATTATAGGGCTGACATTTATATAGAGCAATCAGGTTATAATCTCATGTTAGGAACATATAATTATCCGAGTGACAAAGGAATAGAAGGAGTTTTTAATAAGGATATAATTGGTGCTGTGATAGTTGTCGCTTGGGTTTTCGCTCTTGCTTTAAGCGTTTTTAGTAAGAACATGGTGTTATGGTTTATCTTGGCGTTGGTCTTATCTTGGGTGCAATTACTTATTTTTCCTTTGAATAGTATTATAAGTTTTGCTGTGTTCAAAACATTAATTAGTATTGTTGGTTTCATGGTTGGAAGAAAGAAGAGGGATTTTCAATGAGTTGGACTAAAACAAATTTTTATCTTAGTGTTATAACACTAGCTATAATGGTTTTTGTAGGCTTAGCTACTATAGGGAATGATGCTAAT
>Ga0326597_10010384_pt1 | contig 12412 bp, 12 predicted proteins | sample RVTome_12_FD_203789 | JGI IMG/M metagenome (GOLD analysis project Ga0326597, IMG submission 203789) | Soil microbial communities from uranium-contaminated site in the Upper Colorado River Basin, Wyoming, United States - RVT100D185 | ecosystem: Environmental > Terrestrial > Soil > Contaminated >... | reverse complement strand
CCATGGAAGGCCTGGCGGGCAAGATGTTCAAGGGTCAACTCCACCCGGTCGAACTGGCTTCCCGCATGATCCGGGAAGCCGACCTGGCGGTCACCGAGGGGCCGGCCGGACCAGAGGCACCCAATGAATACGAGATTCGTATTGCGCCCGACCTGCTGACCGACGAGCTTCCTGGCCGATACCTCCAGGAACTTGCCAGGGCGGCCGAAGATACGGCGGTCGAGCGCGGCTGGCGACTGGCCGGACCAGTCCGCGTCAAGCTCATCGAGGATCCCAATCTCGGCTCAGGAATCACCTGCACGGTATCGACGGTCCCCGGCGACCTGAGGCCGTGGGCCAGACTCACCGGGAGCGATGGAATATTTGAACTACGGTTCAACCGGCTTCTGGTCGGCCGATCCGAGGCGTCCGACGTTCGAATCAGCCAGAGCTCCGTGTCCCGGAACCACGCTCGATTCTGGCGAGATGGGTCCGGCGTGTGGGTCGAGGATCTGCATTCGTCAAACGGAACCAGCGTCAACGGGACCCCTATCACCAAGACGACATTGGTAGCCGACGGGTCGGTCGTGTCGTTCGGTCCGAGCGCCTACACCCTTCGCCTCCTTGCATGACCGAGTTCATACTCGCACTCCTCAAACTCATCTTCATCGCGCTGCTATTCCTGTTCGTGTGGCAGATCGCCAGGGCGATCGGCTCCCATCTCGGCGGGTTCGAACGCCGCAAGCGGACCAAGGCCGGATCGGAGATCGTGTTTGTGCGATCAGAAAATCAGTCGGGCCTCGACTTCACGGTTGAAGACGTCGTCGTAGTAGGACGGTCGGACCAGGCCGATGTGTTCCTCGACGATTCGTATGCGTCGGAGTTCCACCTCCGCTTTTCCTCGATCGATGGTGCCCTGGTACTCCAGGATCTAGGCTCCACGAACGGCACCTATGTAAACGGACGGCGGATCTCAACTCCGGTCGGCCTCAGCAAAGGTGATGCCGTACAAGTAGGCAAAACGGTCATGGAGGTTCGATGACGTTGACCTGGGCAACGGGCACCCACCAGGGGCGGGTGCGCGATCACAACGAAGACAGCGTCTACCCCACCGAAGACGGGGCGACCTTGGATTCGTTGCTGGTTGGCGTGGCCGATGGCATGGGCGGTCATGTGGCCGGAGAAATTGCCAGCCGCTTGGCGCTGGCGGCGGCGGTCGCGGCGGACGGATCGCCGGGACATCGTGTCCTGGCCGGCAACGACGCCGTTATTGCAGCCACCAACGACGACATGTCGTTACGCGGCATGGGCACGACGATCAGCCTGGCTGAAATTCATCCCGACGGGCGGGCAGTCATCGGCCACGTCGGGGACTCTCGGATATACCTCTTGAGAGGCGGAGCCCTCTATCAATTGACCCAGGACCACACGCTGGTCGCCGAACTTCAAGCCACCGGAAAGATCACTGCCGAAGAAGCCCTCACCCATCCCCAGCGGAGCGTGCTCACCAGAGCCGCCGGCCTCACCTACGAATTGATCCCCGACGAGCTCGAGGAACGATTGGGGGAAGGGGACCGTTTGATTCTCTGTTCCGACGGATTGTCAAACATGATCGATAACGACACCATCCTCTCCCTCGCAACCACCGAGTCGCTGCACCAAGCCGTGTGGTCGCTGATCGAGGCCGCCAATCAGGCTGGCGGCCATGACAACATAACGGTGGCGGTAGTCGACTTTCAGACGTGAGCCGTACCGCCGAAGGCGCATTGATTCTGGCAGCCGCCCTGCTCGGTGCATTCGGCGTTGCCCTCGTGAACATCGCCGGCCGGCAGTCGATCGGCGACGACGTGGCGTTGACGTTCTTTGTCATGATCACCGCGTTCGGCGCGCTTCACGCCGCCGTCCGCCGATGGGCCCCAAACGGATCGCCATATCTCATTCCGCTGGCCGCACTGCTGACGGCGGTCGGCCTATCTGAAATCTATCGGCTCAATCCGACCATGGCATCACTGCAAAAGTGGTGGCTTCTCATCGGGGCAGGCCTGGGGGTCCTTACCCTGTGGGGGCTCTCGTCGGGGGGAACGCAGATTCTCCGGCGATACCGCTACATGATGCTTCTCACTGCCCTGGTTCTTCTCGTCCTCCCGCTCCTACCTCAGCAATGGCCTCTGCCCCTTCGCGGTCTCGCCGTCAACGGGTCCCGACTCTGGGTATCAATCGACCTGGGCGTGATACAGATGCGCTTCCAACCAGGAGAGGTCGTCAAACTCCTCATCGTCGGCTTTCTGGCCTCATTCCTGGCCGAGCGCCACGAGGCACTGGCCATGCGGACTCGCAAGTTCGGTCCCTTCGAGCTTCCCGAACCCCGTCAGATGATCCCCATTCTGGTGGCCTGGTTCGCCAGCTTCGGGGTGATGATCTACCAGCGTGATCTCGGGGCCTCGCTCCTTCTCTTCTCGACTTTCATCGCCATGATGTATGTGGCGACCGCCCGCAACACCTACCTGGTGGTCGGCGGCGGGCTGTTCACCATGGGGTCACTAGCCGCCTGGAGCGCCTTCGCCCATGTTCAAACGCGTCTCGAAGCATGGCTCGTGCCCTTTGATAACTACGAAACAACCGGCTACCAGATATCGAACGGCATCTTCGCAATGGCTTCCGGGAGCCTCTCGGGAACCGGGCTCGGACTAGGCCGTCCGTCGCTCATTGCGTTCGCGCCAACCGACTTCATTTTCGCGGCGGTGGGCGAGGAACTCGGCTTGGTCGGCTCGGTTCTCATCCTTGCCATATACGCGCTGATGATTAGCGTCGGCATGGGGATCGCGCTGCGCAGCCGTGATTTGTTCAGAAAGCTTCTGGCGGCCGGCCTGACCTTTACGTTCGGCCTCCAGTCTTTGCTCATCATCGGCGGCATCGTCCGTCTCTTCCCACTCACCGGCATCACCTTGCCCTTCATGTCATATGGGGGTTCTTCTCTGGTGTCGAACTTTGTTCTGATCGCCCTTCTCGTCCAGGTTTCCCACGAGGAGCGAGTATGAACAGCCCGATTCGCCGCCTCACGATCGCCCTCCTGATCGGGTTCTGCTTGCTGCTCGTCAACGTCACATACATCCAGGCGGTTGCGACCGACCGATATCGGGACGATCCCCGCAACGCCAGGGTGCAGCTCGCCCGATCCGAACGCGAGCGGGGTCTGATCCTCGACAGGAATGACGTCGCTCTTGCCTCGTCGGAGGCCCAGGCCGGCGCCGGTACCTTCGTACGGACGTATCCCTTTGGAGAGCTTCTCGGCCACCCGGTGGGCTTCTCATCACTGTTGTTTGGAGATCGCGGCCTCGAACAGGCCTATGCCAACGAACTGAGAAGCAAACAAGACTTGACGATTTCCAACGTCATTGCCGGCATCCTCGGCAATGACCTCCACCCTGAAAACGTCCGATTGACAATCGACGTCGCCTTGCAGCAGGCGGCCAGTGAAGCCTTGGCCGGACAAATTGGCGCCGTGGTCGCCATAGATCCTTCGACGGGCGCCATCCTGGCCTATGTGTCATCTCCCGGGTTCGATCCATCCGTGCTCGTCGGCGCCACAGCCGGTCCCGCCGGTGACGCCCTCGACGCCGATCCGAACGAGCCGTTGCGAGACCGGGTCCTAAACGAGCTCTACCCACCAGGGTCGATATTCAAAATCATTACCGCAGCAGCCGCTCTTGAGTTCGGCGAAATGACCGCCGACTCCACATTCGCCAACCCGGCTTCGCTCGCCCTCCCCGGATCCGAGTCGACCATTTCCAACGCCAACGGGCAGCCCTGCGGATCCGGGAGCAAGGTAACCCTGGCCCGCGGATTTATCTCCTCCTGCAATACGACGTTCGCTCAGGCAGCCATGGAGATCGGAGCCGAGGCCCTCAAGTCACAAGCAGAGAATTTCGGGTTCGGTGTCGAAATCCCATTCACATTTCCAGTCACTCAGTCAAGTTTCTCACCGGTAGACCTCTCGGACGACCTTCCGGCTCTCGCCCAAACAGCCATCGGACAACGAGACGTCCGGGTCACCCCGCTACACATGGCCCTCATGGCAGCCGGGATAGCCAACGGGGGACAAATCATGGTTCCGTATCTCGTTGCAGATGTCGTCGACGGCGAAGGCGCGGTCGTCTCATCCACCGAACCGGCACTCTGGCGACGGGCCGTGAACGAGGCGACCGCCTCAATCCTGCTCGAACTTATGGTCGAAACCGTCAATGCCGGGACCGGAACGAACGCCCGGATTGATGGCGTACGCGTCGCAGGCAAAACGGGGTCGGCTGAGAATCCCGACCAACCACCGCACGCGTGGTTCGTCGGTTTCGCTCCTGCCGACGAACCCACGATCGCGATTGCCGTCATCGTCGAGTTCGGAGGGGTTCAGGGAGACGAGGCGTCCGGAGGCCGCACCGCGGCGCCTATCGCCAAAGAAACACTGGAACGGTGGTTGAAGCCTTGAGCGACCCTACAATCCACCGGATGCAACCGGGCAACCGACTAGCGAACCGATACGAGCTCATCCGCCATCTGGCCCGCGGGGGAATGGCTGACGTGTGGGAAGCTACCGATACCCTGCTCGGGCGCCGGGTCGCCATCAAGATCCTTCATCCCCAGTTCGCCACCGACGACAGCTTCATCGCCCGATTCCGCCGTGAGGCACAGTCCGCTGCCAATCTGTCGCATCCCAACATCGTGTCCATTTTCGACTGGGGCGAGGAGGGATCGCTCTACTTCATCGTGATGGAACTTGTCGAAGGCAAGACCCTTCGAGATGTGATCCACGACGAAACCGGGCTTATGCCACGCCGGGCGGCCGAAATCGCCGCCGAGGTCTCAGCCGCCCTCGCCGTCGCTCACCGGGCCGGACTCGTCCACCGCGACCTCAAGCCGGCCAACATTCTTCTGACTCCCGATGGAACTGCCAAGGTGACCGACTTCGGCATTGCCCTCGCCTGGAACGACTCGCAGCAGCTGACCAGAACCGGGGCGGTCATCGGCACAGCGACGTACTTCTCACCCGAACAAGCCCAGGGACAGCCCCTCGACGAACGCTCCGACCTCTATTCGCTCGGCGTCGTCCTGTACGAAATGCTCACCGGCGTACCGCCCTTTACCGGCGATTCGCCCGTCTCGGTGGCCTATCAGCACGTTTCCGAACCCGCTCGGCTGCCGTCGGTTGGGAACCCACACCTGCCCCCTGACATCGAGACGATCGTCGTCAAGGCCATGGACAAGATGCCGGACTCGAGATATCAGACCGCCTTGGAGATGCGCGAAGACCTCTTGCTCTACATCCAGGGGGCCAAGCCAAATGCCGCCCAGATGGCTTCGGCGGCGGCACCCACGCGCATCCTGACCGAGATGCCCGCCCCCACCGTTCCCCCCGAGGAGACCTATCGGCAGGTGGCAAGCGCCTCAACAGTCACCAACAACCGCCCCTTTATCGCCACCTCCGTGGTGCTACTGCTGATTCTCGTGGCACTAATGTTCGTGCTTTTCAAGGTGATCGGTGGGGGCAGCGGTGGGGACCAGGCAACCTTGGTGAAAGTGCCTTCCCTGGTCGGACTCACCGAAGCGACCGCCGTCAACCTGCTCCAAGCTGCCGGCCTCAAATGGGACGTCGAGCGCCGGGCTGACCCCATCGTCGTCGCCGGGACCGTGATCGAGTCGGATCCGCCAGCCGATACCGAAGTCGAAGCCCAAAGCCTCGTCAAGATCATCATCTCGAACGGTCAGGAACAGGCTCAGGTACCGATCCTGGTCGGGATCAGCCAGGCCGAAGCCGAACAACGTTTGAAGGACCGGGGACTGATTCTCGGCTTTGTCACAAATCAACCCGATCCGGACATCCCGCTTGGCCAGGTGATCTCGCAGAATCCCCAGGCGGGCGATCCGGTTCCGGTCGGCTCAGCGGTGGATCTCGTGGTGTCGAGAGGCCCCGAGTTATATATGTTGCCGGACCTTCGCGGACGCTCTTTCCGTGAGGTGAAACTCGAACTCGAAGCCCTCGATTTTGTTGTTGAATCAGAGGACGCCTTTGACGATGAACTCCAGGAGGGTCTGATCGTCTCAAGTATCCCGGCGCCAGGAGATGTCAAAATCGGCAGTACCATCCTCTTGATCGTCTCCGTCGGGCCTGAGACCAAAGCGATTCCATCGTTGATCGGCCGAACGGTCGAAGACGCCACACAAATCGCCGAAGGCCTCGGCTTCGAAGTCGTCGTAAGCCAAGAAACTCGCGAGAACGCCGACCTGGCCGGCCGGATTGTCGAGCAGACCCTCGACGCCGGCGGCCTGTTTCCCAAAGGCACCAAGATCACGGTGATCCTGGCGGTGGCGCCGACCACAACGACCACCACCACGACCACGACGACCACGACGACCACGACGACCACCACAATCCCGACCACCACCACCACCCTGCCCTAATGGAAGCGCTGTTCGCCTGGTACGAACGGCACGGACGCGATTTTCCCTGGCGACACACGGACGACCCGTGGGCCATCCTCGTATCCGAGGTGATGAGCCAGCAGACCCAGATCGAGCGCGTGGCCGCCCGCTACAACTCCTTCCTCACCAGGTTTCCCACCCCCCGGGCCATGGCGTCCGCCGCGCCGGCAGATGTGCTGGCCGAATGGTCGGGGCTCGGGTACAACCGCCGGGCCCTGAATTTGCAGGCCGCCGCCCGGGTAGTGGCGGAGTCGGGCTGGCCTGACACGGCCACTGGTCTCGGGGCGCTACCCGGCGTTGGGCCATACACGGCGTTCCGCGGTTGCCTGCTTCGCGTTTGGCAAACAGGTACCCGCGATCGATACGAACTTGAAGCGCGTTCTGTCTCGATGGGTCGGCCGGGCCCTGACGGGATCAGAGCTGTCTGAGCAGGCCGTTGCGATGGTCCCGTACGGCCAGGCCGCCCAATGGAACTCGGCAGTGATGGATCTAGGGGCTCTGATCTGCAAACCGGTACCGCGGTGCGACGCCTGCCCGGTTTCCAACTCCTGCGTCGACCCGACGGTGTACATCCCGCCGCCCCGACAGGCCGGTTTCGATGGTTCGCTGCGTCAGACCCGCGGGGCGATTGTAAAACTAATGATCGACGGTCGACCCCGAACCGCTGATCTGGTCGCCAGAACCGTGTGCCACGAACCCGATCGAGTCGAGACCGCCCTCACTGCTCTCGTTCGGGAAGGGGTCCTCGTGTCGGCCGATTCGGCATATATCGTGGTGGGAGCAGGGGTGGCCGACCCGGGAGGCTTCGGGTAGGGCTGGTCGGCCTGGTGGTTAGCCAGCCAAAAAGTTCTCCAATAGCGCCTTGCCCTCCGTGGTGAGAATCGACTCGGGGTGGAACTGCACCCCGTAGATAGGCAACTCGACATGGCGGATGCCTTGGATGACCTCATCTTCGATGCTCCAGGCGGTCGCAATCAACACGTCTGGCATGTCGCAAACAGCCAGAGAGTGATAACGGGTGGCAGTGAAAGGTTGCGAGAGACCGGCAAACACCGTTTCGCCATCGTGGCGAATCTGGGAGGTCTTCCCATGTTTCGGTTCGGGCGCCAGGTCAACCTGGCCACCAAAGGCCACCACGATGGCCTGATGACCCAGACAGACCCCGAGCGTTGGCATCTCGAGTCCAAGCGTCTTGATGAAGTCGATCGAATAGCCGGCTTGCTCGGGACGTCCCGGGCCAGGGGAGATTACGAGACAATCTGCCTTGAACTGACGAGCCTGCTCGGGCGTCATCTCGTCCGAGCGGATCACCACCGGATCAGCACCCAGCTCTCCGAGGTACTGGACAAGGTTGTAGGTGAACGAGTCGTAGTTATCGACAACAAGGCATCGCATAGGGCAGCCAGACTACTGGCGATTCGACCCTGACACAGCCCCGACGACATCGGCCGGCACGAGCGCCGGCTACCCGGTTCGTTTGTAGGCGAGGTCGAGACGTCGGCGACGTCGATAGCGGAGCGGCCGCCTGCTGGGCGACGGCGGAGCTCCTTCCCGGGTGCACACGGCGACCCCCTCGGCAATAGTCCGAGGCTAGGTCACCGCTCAAGCGGCTATCCTCCTAGACCATGCCAAAGTCAAAAGGTCGCAAAAAAGCTGTCGTCCATCAGATTCCCCGCGCCAGGGAAATCGAGGTCGAATCACCGAAGTGGTATGTCATCAGCATGACGGGCCTGTTGGTGGTCGGCGTGGTCGCGGTTCTCGCCTACTACATCTTCAGCCTGACCCCGTGGTCACTGCGGGGTGGTCTTCTCGCCATCGCCATCGGGTTCATCATGACGGTCAACTGGCACTAGTCGTCCCCCCGCCGTTGCCATGGGTGGGCAGGGAGATCGCCCTCAGGCGGGCCTCCAGATCGGGTTCATCGGTTCCCGACAGTGTCGGGGATAGGCGTCTTCGGTGTTGGACTGCACCGTCATGATGACCTCGGTCCCACATCCTGCACACCGGAAATGAACTTCGGTTTCGGAAACGTCTTCGGGGTCTGGCTCGTCAGGAGCATCGACGAGCATCCGGATAATCGACGTCATCGTCTTCCATAGCAACCAGCCCGCCACGACCGCAAGAACAACCTGCCAGAACATGTCCGAAAGTGTAGGCCGGGTTACAGGCGTTCGACGATGAGGCCGTTGGCCATGCCCCCACCCTCACCCATCGTCTGAAGCCCGTATCGTTTCCCAGTTCGTTTGAGTTCATGCACCAGCGTGGTCAATAGCCGCGCTCCAGACGCTCCCAGCGGGTGCCCCAGGGCGATCGCTCCCCCGTTGACGTTCGTCCGAATCCAGAGATCTCCGGTGTGATCCGTATCTGCCAACCACGCACCAATGACGCTCGCAAACGCCTCATTCACCTCGAACAGGTCAATGTCATCAACCGACAAGCCTGCCTTTTCCAGAGCCCGTTCCGTCGCCAGGATCGGGCCAGTGAGCATCGTCACCGGATCAACCCCCACCAGGGAGAATGATCGAAAACGGGCCATTGGTTCTAGCCCAAGGGCCTCCGCTTTTGACTCGCTCATGATGAGAACGGCGGCCGCCCCATCCGATATCTGGGAAGCGTTCCCGGCCGTCACCACGCCGTCCTCCTCGAATGCCGGGCGGAGGCGAGCCAGTTCCGCCCCATTGATCTCGGCCCGAATTCCTTCATCGGTCGTCATTGCCGTAGCAAGGCCAACATCCAGCGGAACTATCTGGTCGACAAAACGACCCTCTTTCATGGCCCGGGCCGCCCTCTGATGCGAATCGCAGGCGATCGAATCAAGTTCCTCGCGGGTCAACGACCACTGCCGGGCGACCAACCCTGCCGAGATCCCTTGTGGCACCAGCTTGTACCGGTCTTTGACGGTCGGTCCGAAAGGCTGCCCTGGCCCCTGATACGCCGTGACTCCCGTCGGAACTCTGGTCATCGACTCCACTCCGGCGGCAATCACCACGTCATAGGCGCCGGCCATAACGCCCTGAGCCGCAAAGTGCACCGCCTGCTGGGAGGATCCGCATTGCCGGTCGACGGTGGTCCCGGCCACGCTGTCAGGAAACCCGGCAGCCAGCGCGGCGTTGCGGCCAAGGTTGAGCCCTTGTTCACCCGTCTGCATGACACATCCCATGATGACGTCCTCGATCAGGGCGGGATCAATACCGGTCCTGGCCACCAACGCTTCGAGCGGACGGGCCGCGAGGTCGACGGCGTGCAAGTCCCTGAGCAGGCCGTCGCGCCGACCTATCGGGGTTCGGACAGCATCAACGATTACCGCTGCTGGCAAGTGGGGCTCCAAGTCGACCTGGGCAGCGTACACGCCGTCATCGATTCCGGTTCGTGTCACTGTCCGTTTGGGCGTAAACTACCCGACCCCGGGGCTGTAGCTCAGCTTGGCAGAGCACCTGGTTTGCAACCAGGGGGTCAGGGGTTCAAATCCCCTCAGCTCCACGGTCGGGCCGTCCCGTGCGGATGGGTTGACTGGTGTACGACTCAACCCGGAAGGGCGTTGGTTTGGGACCGTGAATCGGCCTGATACAATTCCCCCTCCTTCGGGCCTATAGCTCAGCTTGGTTAGAGCGCTTCCCTGATAAGGAAGAGGTCCCTGGTTCAAATCCAGGTAGGCCCACAGTGCGAAACCCCGCTCCCAGAGCGGGGTTTCTTCGTATTCGGGAGGGTGCACCGGCCGTGTTTTTTGGGTTTGTCCACACCTAATCCACACTTGGTCCGCGAACGTGGTATCGCTTTGGGTTCACGGACGCCAGATTCGGGGCACCAGACCAGCCGGTCGAAGGAGTACGAGCATATCGGCGGAGCGCAACTCCGCTTCTGTCACACCCACCTCGCTGCGCCAGATGCCCCCGCCGGGGAACAACCAAACCACGAAAGCCGCCGCCCCGACCACCAACATCGCGGCAAACAGGCGTCTCGGACGGCTCAAGAGTGTGTTCCGGAACGAAGACTGGTAGTCATATCTTTCTCATTTAGGCGTTTCCCCGCATTGCCGTGGCATTCAATCATTCAATCCGACTACTCGCCTTGACCGCAGATCGCTAGACCATGCTCGCCATAGGCGGGGTCAGCCCTCGATCTCGAAAGCGACTGAAACCCCGTTGAAGATCGTCGAAGCCGACGGCCGCTCGTTCAAATCGTCGATAATGACCTTGTTCGTGTAGTCCATGAAGTCTGCGTTCGACAGTGCGCCAGCCTCGTAAAAGGTTACACGTGCGTCGACTACTACTCACGGTGCTGTTAGGACGATGACGAATCGTTGGTGTGCCGCTTCGGGATTCTGGTCCCCTATGGGAACCGCAATGGCCTCTCCGACCGGGACCGGGAAGTCCACGATTACACCCGTAGCCGACCATGTCCAGAGAAGCTGACCGTCCCCGACCGAGTAGCCGAGAAGATTCCGACCGTCGGACACCACCAGCTGATCATTGACGAGTAGGCCGCCGTTTGGCCTGTACACACCCTGGGCCCAGTCGACCTCGGCGAACATTGTCTCCTGGCCCGTTCCCCATTCGAACTCGGCTATACCTTGCTCAACCCAACCGAGAGCCCGCCCATCGTCTGTCTGCACGAGGGGTTGGCCGCCTGGCACAACCCATAGCGTGCTTCCATCGTCCAACGAGACTCCGAGCATTCCACTTGGACCAGATACGATAGCGATGTCGTCTCGGATCAAAGTCGGGAAGAACTTGAACCCTTGCGCCCCTCCAAGGTCCAGGTCCCAACGGGTAGACCCGTCGTCCGTGCTCAGAGCGTGGATCATGTTTCCTTTCGCACTTTCGGGATGACTCAAGGTCGAACTGAACAGCACGGTCTCACTGGAGAGGGCTGGGGCGATCGGCTGGAGGTCGGTTCCCTCTGTGAGCGTCGATTTCCAAATCATGGATCCGTCGCTCAGGTCGATGGCATATGCGATGGGTGGTTCGATGTTGCCCTCATTCGTGGCGTGTGCCCCTATGTACATAACCTCTCCCGACGCAACCGCTCCGGATGCGTTGTAGCCCTCGGGAAGGTCGAGAGCCCAAACCGTTTCACCAGTGGCCGGGTCGACTGCCGTCAGCATGCGATCCTGTCCGTTGACTACAAGTCGATCTGAAGTCAAAAGCTGGATGAAGAGGCCGCTGTCGTAGGGGATCGTTTGCAGGTCGGTCCGCTGCCAGATCACCTCACCCGTGGTCGCGGATAACGCTGACAATCTCCTCGGATCGTTGCCAAAGTCACCCCAGCCATCCGCTACGAACACTGCGTCATCATTGGCCGCGAGAAGCCTGTTGTCGGGGAAAAACGCATCAACCATGCCGACGCCTGGTGTCGACCAGCGAACATCCGCCGATGACGTCTCAGTTACTGGCGTTGCTTCGTTGATCCTGACTTCGATGCCAGCGACCGTGCTGTCAACGAAAGCCTTGGGACCGTGTATCTCCACCTCAAGCTCATCATCACCGATGCACCAGGCTGCTCGCTGCTCGGAGCGAATGACCTGTCCCCAACGCGGATCCTCCACGTTCTCGCTCGAGGGGACCGGCTCTTTGAAGCAGGTTCCGATGCGAAGGGTGACCAGCTCGTCCTCGCGGCCGGAAAGGTGGAGTTCGTGGTAGGGAAGGGTGAGACCTTCGAGAATAACCCCGCGCTCGTCTGTGGTGCCGGTCAGCTGTTGGGCGAGTAGCAGGAGTACGTCGGTGCTGGGACGGCTGCTCTGGTTCCCGACGTTGAGCCAAACGACCCACGGGCCGAGATCCACGGAGAGGAACAGCGGTTGGCCCTCCCGGTGAGCGCGCCACAGAGTGGTTGTGCCGCTCAGGCTCGCCTCTTCCTCCGCAGTCTCGGTCGCCGCCAGGTCGGACGGGTCGCCGAGCGCCACCGTGACGTGGCGCTCCCCGCCTAGGTCAGGAATGTCTAAGAAGAACGAGTAACCCTG